>ERZ773139.32-NODE-32-length-169591-cov-17.632591_pt1 | contig 169591 bp, 165 predicted proteins | sample MGYA00580854_ERZ773139 | MGnify/ENA primary metagenome ERZ773139 (study PRJEB29015, sample SAMEA2737809) | human gut metagenome | biome: human gut; feature: human-associated habitat; material: faeces | place: China | collected 2012 ...
CTCTCCATTCCGGCTTCCATCCGGAGAGATCGCTCATGCCGGTAAGAAGAAAGTTTTGCGGACGTTTCTTTTCCATCATCTTGAGCTTACCCGGAAAGAAATCAGGATCAGCAAAGTCATCGATCATATGCCAGCGTTTCACATTGTTGCGGGCATAGCAATATGCACACCCCACTGTGCAGCCGATGACGAGATTCATGTTCTGAATCTGATCTTTGATACAAATACTCATGACTTCTGCCACTCCTCAAGATTCTTTCTGATGCGGTCGAGGCATTCCTCAAACCGGGTAATTTCTTCCTCTGAAAAACCTTTGTAGTAAATACTGCCCATCTCATCAGATACAGAATCGTACTCGCCCTTTAAGGCATGTGCTTTCTCAGTCAGAAACAGGAGTGTTTTCCTTTTGTCCGTTTCAGACTGAACACGGCTTATCAGTCCTTGATTTTCCATTCTTTCCAGCATCGTCGTAAGAGATGTTATCGCTAATCCGCATTTGACCGAGAGTGACCTGATCGAGATTCCATCCTCCTGCCACAGCACATAAAGAATACGCCCCTGGGCTCCATTAAACGCATCGATATTTTTTTCGCTGAGAATCTTCTCAAAAATCCGGTCACCAAGCTGTTTTATTTTGGTGACAAGAAATCCGCCATTTGTTTTCATGCAAATGCTCCTATATAGTAGTTTATCAAATTATACTATATAGGAGCTTTATTGTCAAGAGCTTGTATGTTTGAATAGAGGTAAATTCCGATTTGTCGAAATCATAGTACCATAATGCAGACTTTCAAATAAGAAAAGTCCACCGTAATTTTCATCAAAATTACGGTGGACTTATGGTGGAGACGAAGAGATTCGAACTCTCGACCTCTCGGATGCGAACCGAACGCTCTCCCAGCTGAGCTACGCCCCCACAGCGCGAATGTGATTATAACACATATTTCGGATTTGTAAAGCACTTTTTCAAAAAAATCGTTCCCACTTGTAAACAGGGGAAAATCGTGGTAAAATTAATTGTTAAAGAATATACTTTTCTATCATACTCTACTCTCTGCTGCTGCCGTCCGGCGGCAGAACCGTGAAACCAATCCACGCAAAAGGAGGAGAATCTTTTGTCGATCCTTAACGCGATATTTCTCGGCTTCGTCCAGGGCGTGGCGGAATTTCTGCCCATCTCCAGCTCCGGCCATCTCGCGGTGCTCCAGAATGTTTTCAACCTGCAGACTGCGGAAGAGGGGCATATGTTCTTCGACGTGCTGCTGCATTTCGGCACACTGATCTCCATTATGATCGTTTACTGGAAGGATATTGTCTACATCGTATCCGACACCGTCGGCCTTGTCCGCTCGTCACACGATACCTTCCCGGAGCAGCGCACGGAGCGCCCCGGCGCGCGGATGCTGCTGATGCTCTTTTTCGGCACGCTGCCGCTTTTTATCATTCTCCCATTCCACGATTCTCTGGAGCAGCTCTATTATAAGACCGGCTTCATCGGCGCGGCGTTCCTGCTCAACGGCTGTTTGCTCTATGTCTCCGACCGCATTGTTCCGGGCCGCGGCAACGAGCGCTCGATGCGCATCCGCGATGCGCTGCTGATCGGCTGTGCGCAGGCTGTCGCCACCATCCCCGGCATTTCCCGCTCCGGCAGCACCATCACCGCGGGCATCGCCACCGGGCAGTCCCGTCCGTTCGCAATGAAATACTCTCTGCTCATGAGCATTCCCGCCGTGCTCGGTGCAAATCTCCTTTCGCTCATCAAGGCGATCAAGGCGGGCGTGGAGTGGTCCAATTTCCCTGCGTATCTGATCGGCATGATCGTTTCGATCGTCGTCGGCTATTTCAGCATCATCCTTCTGCAGCGGTTGCTCAAGAAGGGCAAGTTCGGCAATTTCGCTTATTACATGTGGGGCGTCGGCGTGGTCACGCTTATTGCCTCGCTTTTCTGAGGAGAACAATATGGCGCAATCAAGATCCGCGTCCGGAACAAAAAAGAATACGTCCGCGAAGAAAAAAGCCAGAAAACCGATCCGCCGCGAGGTCGGTTCGGTCGTGTGTCTGGCCCTTGGCCTCTTTACTCTGATCGGCTATTTCGTAAGGGATTACTGGCTGATCGACTGGCTGTGCCTGTATGTTTTCAAGGGTCTCTTCGGCTGGGGCTTTCTTGTCGTGCCGCTGTGCTTCCTCTGGGCGGCGGCCATTCTCGGCTTCCACCGCGGACGCCCTGTAGCCGGGCGGATTGTGGCGCTTTCCTTCATCCCGCTGCTCTTTGGCGGGGCGGTCCATCTGCTCCTATGCAAGACCGATTACGGGTTTGACTGGCTTTCCATCCGCAGCCTGTACTACGGCGGCATTAATCTGGAGACCGGCGGCGTCGTTTCGGGATTGCTGTCCATCTTCCTTGAGCGGGCCGTGAGCGTATACGGCGCGCTGCCGGTGTTCATCATTGCGCTCTTCAGCGTTATCTGTGTTGCGGGAAAGGTCTCTCTCCGCGAGAGAGTGGAGGATATGAAGAATCGCCCGCGTGCGGAGTATGAACCGATGCCGGAGCCCGTTCCGGAAAAGACCCGTGCGAAAAAGGAACGCAGCGCGCCGCGCGAGCGCGCACAGGAGCTTCCCGCTCCGGAGATCTTTGCCGTGCCGGAACCGGCGAATGCTTCGGTACAGCCGCAGGAGGGAAGCTCCGGCGGTATCTTCTCCCGCCGCCGGAAGAAAGCGGCAATCGATATCCCCATCGAGGACGAACCTCTGCCGGAAGAACCGATCCCGGATATGCCGCAGGGCATCCTCTATCAGGGACAGCCGGATATGGCAGCGGTAGCGGACTGTATCCGCCGCGGCGAGGAAAAACGCGCAAAGAACCGCCGTTCGGCCGAGGAAGACCCGTTCATCGAAAACGCGGCTCCGGCCGAAGAAGAGCCGTTCATCGAGAATGCTCTGCCGGCCGAGGAGGAGCCCTTTATCGAGGAAACGGCTCCGGCGGAGGATCTTTCGCTGGAGGACGGTTCTGCCGAGATCGGCATTGAGTCCGTCCGAGAGCCCGTGCCGTTTGTAAAGCCCGAAAAGCTCCGCCGCGAGGATGTGGATGCCGCCGCGGACGAGATCGCGCAGACGATCGAGGAGACGGAGCAGATGCCGGAATACCAGTATCCGCCGGTAACGCTCCTCAAAGCCGGGGACGGGATCACGTCTGACGGCAGGGAGGAGGTATCGCTCAACCGTGAGCGGCTGGAAACGACGCTCCACAGCTTCGGCATCGGCGCCTCGGTGACCGAGATCACCCGCGGGCCTACGGTCACGCGCTACGATCTCGAGCTCGAAGCCGGCGTGAAGCTCAGCAAGCTCACGAACCTTGCGGGCGATCTGGCGCTCTCGCTCGGCGTTGTCAGCGTGCGCATCGCCCCGATCCCCGATAAGATCTCCACGGTCGGCGTGGAAGTGCCGAACAAAGTTGTCAGCACCGTTTACTTGCGTGACATCATCGATTCGCCCGCGTTCCAGAACGCTGCTTCCAAGCTCAGCTTTGCCATCGGCAAGGACATCGGCGGCAACTGCATCGTCGGCAACATTGCCAAACTCCCGCATATGCTCATCGCCGGTACGACCGGCAGCGGCAAGAGCGTGTGCATGAACAGCCTCATTCTCTCGCTGCTCTATAAGGCGACGCCGGACGAGGTGCGCCTTATCATGATCGACCCGAAAATGGTCGAGCTCGGCATCTATAACGGTATCCCGCATCTGTACATCCCGGTCGTGACCGACCCGAAAAAAGCGGCGGGCTCGCTGCAGTGGGCAGTCGTGGAAATGATGAAGCGCTACCGCCTCTTCTCGGAGATCGGCGTGCGCGATCTCAAGGGCTATAATACCTACAAGACCCGCCTCGGCGAGCCGACGATACCGAGTGTTGTCATCGTGATCGACGAGCTGGCCGACCTTATGATGACTGCCGCCAAAGAGGTGGAAGAGAGCATCTGCCGCATCGCCCAGATGGGCCGTGCCGCCGGTATGCACCTCGTTATTGCCACGCAGCGCCCGTCCGCCGACGTCATCACCGGCCTTATGAAGGCCAACATCCCGAGCCGCATCGCGTTTGCCGTTTCGAGTGCGCTTGAATCGCGCATCATTCTCGATAACCCGGGCGCGGAAAAGCTCATCGGCATGGGCGATATGCTCTATGCGCCGCTCGGCGTCGGAAAGCCGCTTCGTGTGCAGGGCGCTTTCGTCTCCGACGAGGAGCGCGAGCAGGTCATCGACTTTATCAAGCAGGGGACGACGCCGGAGTACGACGATGAGATCCTCCGCCAGATCGAAAAGGCCGCCGCCGGAAAGGACGCACCGGAGGAGAAAGACGAGGACGGGCATTCCGCCGCGCTCGACGATAATCCGTTCAGCGGCTGCGATGAGCTGCTGCCGCAGGCGGTGGACGTTATCCTCGATACGAAGCAGGCGTCCGTCTCCATGCTCCAGCGCCGGCTGAAGCTCGGCTATTCCCGCGCTGCACGTCTGGTGGACCAGATGGAAGAGCTCGGCATCGTCGGGCCGTTTGAAGGCTCCAAGCCCCGCCAGCTTCTCATCACCCGCGAGCAGTGGCAGGAGATGAGCATGTCCGGCCGCACGCCGATGGAGCAGCTCATCGAGGAGCAGAAGGATGATTTCTCCGCGGAGGAACGTCTATGATCCTTTCGGACGGTGAAGTGCGCGCCATGAGCGCGCTGGCACTCGCCCACATGGGCGACGCCGTGTATGAGATCCTTGCCCGGCGGGAGGTTTGCCGCTCCGGGAAACTGACCGCCGGTGAGCTGCACCGGCAGACCATCCGGTATGTATCCGCCCCGGCGCAGGCGCGCGCGGCGGAAAAGATCCGCCCGCATCTTACGGGCGAGGAGGAGGCCGTATACCGCCGCGGGCGCAACGCGCACAGCCATGCCGCGCCCCGCGCCGCGACGGAGGCCGAGTACCACGCCGCCTCCGGGCTGGAGGCGCTGTTCGGGTGGCTCTATCTCCGCGGACAAAACAAGCGGATCGAAGAACTCTTTGCTATCATTTTGGAGGAAAACAATGCCTCTGGACGCCATACTGCTGACGGCGCTGCGCCGTGAGCTGGAAAACTCCCTTCTGGGAGCAAAGATCGACAGGATCAGCATGCCGGAAAAGGACGTGCTGATCCTGTCCGTGCATTCCCGCGAGCAGGGAAGCCGGCGTGTGCTGATCTCCGTTCGGCCGGGCAGCGCCCGCATTTCTCTCACGGAGCAGACCATGGAAAACCCGCCGCAGCCGCCGATGTTCTGCATGCTGCTGCGCAAATATCTGATCGGAGCGCGCATCACGGCGCTGGAACAGCCCCTCGGCGAGCGGCTGCTTATCCTGCGGCTGGATACCGTGGACGAGCTGAACTGCCGCGGAGAGAAAACGCTTGTGCTTGAACTCATGGGCAAGGGACTGAATCTCCTTCTGCTGGACGGCGACGGGCATATATTGGACTGCATCCGCCGTGTGGACTATGAGGACCCGAACCGCCGCGCGCTGCTGCCGGGGCTTTTCTACACGCTGCCGCCGCAGCAGGAGAAACCGTCGTTTTTCCGGGCGGAGAGGGAAGAGTGCGAGCGGCTGCTCACACACGCCGACCGGACGCAGCCGCCGGATAAGTGGCTGCTCGATACGTTCGGCGGGCTCTCGCCGCTTCTCTGCCGCGAGCTCTCGCTCGGCGGCTGGGAAGGGCTCGGCGCCGCACTCGACGCGCTGCGCGCGCGCATCGATACCGGGGACTTCACACCGGTGATGATCTCCATCGACGGTATGCCGAAGGATTACACGTTCCAGCCGGTGTATCAGTACGGCAGCCGCGCCGAGCTGACGGAGTTTTCGTCGTTCAGCGAGCTTCTGGATACGTTTTACCGCAAAAAGGATCAGCAGGAAAATCTGCGCCGCCGCAGCGCCGATCTCACGCGCACGGCGAAAACGGCGCGGGATCGTCTCCTGCGCAAGATCGCGGCGCGCGAGCAGGAACTGCTCGAAACGGAAAAACGCGAGGAATACCGCCGCCGGGGTGATCTCATCACGGCGAATATGTACCGCCTGAAGCGCGGCATGCGCTCCTTTGAGGCGCAGGATTACTATGAGCCGGACTGCCCGACGGTCACCGTGCCGCTGGACGAGCGCAAAACGCCGCAGCAGAACGCCGCTTACAATTATAAGCTCTACAACAAAGCGAAAACCGCAAACCGGATGCTCACGGAGCTGATCGCCGCGGCGCGCGAGGACGAGGCGTATCTGGAGAGCGTGCTCGACGAGCTCTCCCGCGCCGAGTGCGACCGCGATCTCGCCGACATCCGCCGCGAGCTGGTGAACGCCGGATATATCAAAGAGAAGACGCAGGGCAAGCGGCAGAAGCAGCCCGCAGCGCGAAAGCCGCTGCGGTTCGTATCCGACAGCGGCACGGAGATCCTTGTCGGCCGCGGCAACGTGCAGAACGACGAGCTCACGCTCCATATTGCCCGCCGCACCGATCTATGGCTGCATGTGCAGAAGCTCCCCGGAAGCCATGTGATCGTGTCGCAGGCGGAGGGCGAGGCGGACGAGGAAACGATCCGGCAGGCTGCGGTGCTCGCCGCAACGTATTCGCAGGCGAAAACCGGCGGCAAGGTCGCTGTAGACTGCACGCAGGTGCGCTTTGTGAAAAAGCCCTCCGGCGCAAAGCCGGGGCGGGTAATCTACACGGATTACCGTACGATCATCACCGCTGCCGACGAAGCGCTGGCCGAACGGCTGCGAAAAGACTGAAATACAGAAAACCGGCAGGGGAGACCTTGCCGGTACAGCCTGTCGAAAACGCCTCGCAGAGTTTGCGCCCGCAGGCGCAAATAGAGTTTAATTATTTTCTCCGGCGACATGTGCGTCGGAGAAAATACTTTTCGGCTCGCAAACGTGCGAGCGCAGCGAGTGCGCTGCGGCGAGCCGCAGCCTTTTCAAACGAGAGCCCAACGCAGTGGGTCTCGTTTGAGAGCTTGTCAAAAACATTTTTTGACAAGCTCAACCGGCAGGGGAGACCCTGCCGGTAAGCGTTTCAGCAAGTATGTTTCTGAAAATCATTCTTGCGCATATTCGTGAATTCGTGTTCTTACTTTTTCCAATTTGGCGTGATCCGGGACATACGCTTTGCGGGGCTTTACAAAGTTTTGGCTGCCCCGCTTTTCGTCCGGGTAGCGGGGGATAAGCTGGATGTGATAATGATTGTTGAGACCGTCGCACATGGTGCACAGGTAGACCCGCTCACACCCATAAACCTCGCAAAGGATCTGCATGAACCGCTTCGCAAATCGAATGATCTTCTCATTGATGTGATCGGGAGCTTCGCTCATGTCGTGATAGTGTTCCATAGTGGAAATGCACATATGACCGGCCGCTCTCGGATTGCCGACAAAGAAGCATTCAATATCTTCATCCTCATAGAGCATCTTATCCGAGTTATCGCCATAAAGCGCACCGCCGTTTTCTCGGTTGAAACAGGTCGGACAGATGCCCAAATCGGTCAACTCCCCGGGAGAGAGCTTCAATAATTCTTCTTTATTCACTGTCAAATCCTCGTATATACGCTCCCTTATGCTTTAACGACAGCATACATCAGGCAGTTAAAATCAGGAAGGGAGCTTGTGATCCCTTTCTCAATGATGGTCAGGCCGTTTCTTGCTAACTCATTTTCCAATGTATTCCATGATACCATCCTGCACGATGTTCCGGCAACCATCATTTTGCCGGAGTCGTGGTTTCTCTCCTGTAAGGTAAATGCAGTGGAAATGTCGCTCTGTATTTCAAATTCTCCGTCGCCCATGGTGCAGATCAGAGCCTTTCCCTCTGCGGTCAGGTGGCTGCGGATAAACCGATAAAAGCCGTCTCTGTCCTCGTCAAGCACCAGCATATGAACGACGGCTATGGCAAAGATAAAATCAAACGTTTCATCCAGTCGGGCAGATAAGCAGTCCAAAACACTGAAATTTTTTTCGTACCGGGGCATCTGCTGCCTGCAATACGCAATGGCTTCTTCGGAAATATCCGTTGCCATTAACGGAAAACCATGATCCAAGACCGTCCTGGAATCTCGGCCTTCCCCGCATCCGATCTCAAGGAGTTTATGCTCCCGACGGATTTTATACCTGTCAATCACTTCCATCACGATAGGCGTATTTACATCGCTTGACCAGCTAACACCGTTTGCATGGGCGGTTTTGTAGCGTTCCTCGTAGGCGGCGTAGTATTTTCTATTGTCTTTTTTCATTATATGTACCTGCTATCGTTAATTGTTTTAACAATTATAACACATCGACCATATACTTTACCTGCTTTTTAAGTCAAGAGGTTCTCCGGATTATGCTGCATCAAAAAGCAATTTTTTTCTGGTTAAAGCCATTTGAGCAGTCATGAATAGACAGTTTGCGCCACAAAGGCGATCTTTGCGAAGAAAAAAACGATTTTCCACCCTTGAACACCCAAAACCGGCAGCACCCAACCGAAGTTGAATGCTGCCGGTTTTTGTCAGCCGCGCTGTTCCAGAAGATCGAGCGCCTTTAGGAAAAGCTCCGCTGCCTGACCTCGGGTGAGCGGCGCTTCCGCATCCATTCCGATCGGCAGAAGACCGCACGCCACAAGCTCCTGTATGGCGCGCGCTGCGGCGCTCTCTTCGCTGCTCGCGGACGAGAGCGGCGTGATGCGCAGCGCTTTGGAGAGTGTCTGCGCCGCAGCGCCGAGCGTTACCGGCGCGTCCGCGTCGAAGGAGGCTCCGCCAAACGTCGGCACGGGGCAGCCCTCGGACACGGCGGCATCGACATACTGCTGTATCCACACGGGGGCGGCGGTGGCGCTGCTTTCTGCGGAAACAGTCGTTTCCACCGGCTCGATGCCTGCCGTTTCCATGCAGAGCGACAGAAACTCGCCGCAGGAGACCGTCTCCTCCGGCTCAAAGAGATATTGTCCGCACACGCACCGGCCGGTGAAGAGTCCTTCTTCCGCGAGGACACACGCGGCGTACTCGCAGGAGAGACCGGCGGTATCGGCATAGCCGGCGCCTTTCCCGGCCTTGCGGATCGTGATGACGACGGTAGCTTCCTGCGAAACATTGCCTTTCGGATCCGAGGCGCAGTAGCCGAAGTAATCCCGCCCGCGCTTGCCTTCGGCGGGGGTGTAGACAAATTCGCCGTTTTCTTCAAGCGTCAGCGTGCCCTTTCTCGGCTCGGTCGTAATGCGGAAGTGTACCTCTTCGCCCTCCGGATCAAACGCTTTGAGCTGCCCGCCGACGGATATGCCGCGGTAGGTCATGATCTCCAGATTCTCCGCGATGGGAGCGCCGTCCGCTGCCGCCGCGGTGAGCGAGCCGGAAAACAGCAGTACGCAGAGCGAAAATAGCAGAATTTCTCGTATTTTTTTCATGGTTTTCCCTCCGGTAAAGAAGTCATTTCCTATTCTGCCGGATTTCGGGTGAAATATGCGCAAGCCGGTCGGAAAAGGCTCTGAAAAAATGCTTGCAAAACCGGACAGGATATGGTATCCTCTTATGGCTCGTGCTTTGGGCACGGCATATCAAGGCGGTCCGCTGCCGCAGTGCTTACGCGGTAAGAACGTCTCATGTAAAGGAAGGATCATCATGGATCTCATCAAAACTCTCACCGCGAACTACATGAAGCCGGAGCTTCCGCAGATGAACGTCGGCGATACCGTGCGTGTCACTCTGCGCGTCAAGGAAGGCTCCCGCGAGCGCAACCAGGTGTTTGAAGGCACCATCATTGCCAGAAAGCATGGCGGCATCAACGAAACCATCACTGTCCGCCGCATTTCCTACGGCGTCGGCTGCGAGAAGGTTTTCCCCGTGCATTCTCCCAGCATCGTCTCCGTGGAGACCATCCGGCGCGGCAAAGTCCGTCGGGCGAAGCTGTATTACCTGCGCGACCGCGTGGGCAAGGCTGCGAAGGTCAAGGGCCTCATCAACTGAAGTCCGGCCGCATAGAAAAAGGACGCCTCATCGAGGCGTCCTTTTTCCCTATTGCTGACAATTGCATTATGTAGTATAATGCCTGTAATTACAATACTGGAAGTGTGCTCTTTATGAATGAAACCTGGCCTGAGATCAAAAAGAGAAAACTGAAAGAACGCCGCGGCGAGACGTTTGACTGGATCCAGTCGCTCGTGGTGGCGCTGTTTGCCTGTGTTCTGATTTTCACGTTTCTTGTCCGCGTGGTCGGCGTTGTCGGCACCTCCATGCTCAACACGCTGCACCCCGGCGACCGCATTCTCGTCTCCAATCTTTTCTATACGCCAAAGCGCGGCGACATTATCGTGCTGCGCAAGGAGAGCTTCAACAGCGAGCCGATCGTAAAGCGTGTGATCGCCACCGAGGGCGAAACGGTCACGATCGACTTTGAAGGCGGCATCGTGTATGTGGACGGCGTGGCGCTGGATGAGCCTTATACGCTTGAGCCGACGCACCGCCGCATCGATTTCGGTGATTCCGTCACCGTGCCGGAGGGATGTCTCTTTGTCATGGGCGACAACCGCAACGGCTCTACCGACAGCCGTGATGACCGGATCGGCTGTGTGGATGAGCGCCTTGTCATCGGACGGGCGTTTTTCCTGCTCGTTCCGGGCGGCGATTCCCAGCACGGAGAGAGCCGTGACTGGAGCCGCATAGGAGTGATCGACTGATGGCCAACGAAACGATCAACTGGTATCCCGGTCACATGAAAAAGGCGACCCGCATGATGGAGGACAGCCTCCGTCTTGTGGATGCCGTGGTGGAGCTGCGCGACGCGCGCATCCCCGATTCCAGCCGCAACCCGGATGTGGAGCGCATCGTCGGCAGCAAGCCGCGGCTGATCGTGCTCAACCGCGCGGATCAGGCGGACGCCGCCGCGACGGCGCTCTGGAAAAAAGCGTTGACCGGCGAGGGGGCGCTCGCGCTGGAAATGGACTGCAAAAGCGGGCGCGGCGTAAACGCCTTTCCTGCCGCGGCACGCTCTCTTCTGAAGGAGAAGATCGAGCGCGCCGAGGCAAAGGGACAGGTGGGCAAGGCCCTCCGGTTCATGGTTCTCGGCGTCCCAAACGTGGGAAAATCGAGCTTTATCAACCGGCTTGCCGGGCGGAAGGCCGCCGAAACGAGCGACCGCCCCGGCGTCACGCGCGGCAAGCAGTGGATCACGCTCAACGGCGGCATCCTTCTGCTGGATACGCCCGGCATCCTCTGGCCGAAGTTTGAGTCGCCCGAGGTCGGGTATTCGCTTGCCTGGACGGGCGCGATCAACGATAACATCCTTGACGTGGAGCTTGTCGCCTGCCGGCTGCTCGAGCGGCTGCGCGAGCTTTATCCCGGCGCGATCGAAGCGCGCTATAAATTCACGCCCGACCCGGAAGCGCCCGGCTACGAGCTGCTCGAAGCCGCGGCGAGAAAGCGCGGCTTTCTCATTTCCGGCGGCGAAGTCAATACTGAGCGCATGGCGCACGTCCTGCTCGATGAATTCCGCGAGGGCAAGCTCGGGCGCATGACGCTGGAAAGGTCGTGACGATGGAACACCCCGAAATGGATATGTATGCCTACGAGCGTTTTCTCGCGGACGGCAAGACGCCGTTCTGCGGTGTGGACGAGGCGGGGCGCGGCCCGCTGGCCGGGCCGGTGTGCGCTGCGGCGGTCCTTCTGCCGGAGGGGCTCGTGATCCCGGGGCTGAACGACTCGAAAAAGCTCACGGCGAAAAAACGCGACGCGCTCTACGACATCATCTGCGAGAGCGCCGTGGCGTTCGGCATCGCATTTGCCACGGTCGAAGAGATCGAAGCGCTGAATATTAAAGGCGCAACGTATCTCGCCATGAACCGCGCCATTGCGGATATGGAGCCTGTGCCCGTACTTGCGCTTGTGGACGGAAATGATAAAAATGAGCTTGACATCCCGGCGATTAAGGTAGTCAAGGGCGACAGCCTGTGCGCTTCGATCGCGGCGGCCTCGGTGCTCGCCAAGGTCACGCGAGACCGGTATATGGATGATATGGACGCACTCTATCCCCAGTACGGCTTTGCCAGGCATAAGGGCTACGGCACGGCGGCGCACTATGCCGCGCTGCGCGAATACGGCCCGTCGCCGATCCACCGCCCGACGTATCTGAGGAAGATGCATTGAGCGGCACGATGCTGCTTGGCCGCTACGGCGAGGCGCTCGCGGCGGAATATCTGCGGAAAAAAGGCTGCCGCATTCTTGCCATGAATTACCGTACCCGCCTCGGCGAGCTGGATGTGATCGCCGCCGACCGGCGATATGTGATCTTTGCGGAGGTGAAGCTGCGCAAAAACGCCGCATTTGCCGAGGCGCGTGAGTTTGTGACCTTTGCCAAGCGGCAGAAACTGGCCGCCGCCGCGGAGGAATGGCTGCAAAAGAATCCGCAGAAGCTGCAGCCGCGATTCGATGTGATCGAAATATACGCCCCGGACGGGGTGGACACGATAAAACCCGACATCCGCCACTGGGAGAACGCTTTCACGCTGGATTAAAGTATGTACGGGGCAAAGCCCCGTCCGGTCAGCAATTGCAGCGGTTCTCAAACGTGGCGCAGAACGTCTCTGCCTTGCGCTGGGCGTCCTCGTTGGAAACATTGATGTGAGAAGCGGTGCACTGGTCCGCCGCGGTGTGATACTTGCAGTCTTTTACGCAGCAGTCGATCTTGCAGTTCGTTTTTTCGTTCATGTTTTTATCCTCCCTTGTTGGATTACGGGGAGTAGTTTCTGCGCAAATTCCCGCTTTATTCGGAGAAGGGAGGGAATATGTCCCTTTTTGCCATTGGAGATCTGCATCTCGCCATCGGCGAACCGGACAAGACCATGGAAGCCTTCGGCGGACGCTGGATCGGCTATGTGGACAAGATCCGCCGCGGCTTTGATCTGCTGCATGAGGACGATACCTGCGTCATCTGCGGCGATTTCTGCTGGGCAATGAGTCTTGCCGAGGCGCTGCCGGATTTTCAATTTCTCAACAGTCTGCCCGGCAAAAAGCTGATGGTAAAGGGCAATCACGACTACTGGTGGACGACCGCGGCAAAAATGAACGCTTTTTTTATGCAAAACGGTTTGGACACCATCTCTTTGCTGCATAATAACTCTGCGGAATGGGAAAATCTGGCGCTGTGCGGCACGCGCGGCTGGTTTAAAGACGAAGAGACCGGCACGGAGCATGACGCCAAAGTCCTCCGGCGCGAGGTCGGACGGCTGGAAACGTCGCTCAAATGCGCCGGCGAGCGGGAAAAGCTCGTCTTTCTCCATTATCCGCCGCTGTATCTTCATTATACCTGTCCGGAGATACTGCGTGTGCTCTCCGAATACGGCGTGCATGAGTGCTGTTACGGCCATATCCACGGCTACGGCTGCCGCAGCGCGTTCATCGGCGAGAGCGATGGCGTCCGGTACCGCCTTGTTTCCGCAGATTTTCTTGATTTTGTTCCGTATAAGCTCAGATAATCCGTTGCAATTTGCATTTTGATTTGCTATAATGTATCGGCTTGAAATTTGCATATTCAGTCCCGGCTGAAATATAGAGAGGAGTAACCCCCACATGATTGTCAAGAACAGCAAGAAAGAAAAAAACACCGTTACCTTTGATGTCGAGCTCGACGCCGCCGAGTTTGAAAAGTATGTCAACGGTGCATATCTGAAGGCTCGCAGCCGCATCATGGTCCCCGGCTTCCGCAAGGGCAAGGCGCCTCGCATGGTCATTGAGGGCATGTACGGCAAGGACGTGTTCTATGATGACGCCTTTGATAACGCCGCGAACGACGCTTTTGCGTTTGGCGTCGCTGAGGGCAAGCTCGAGACCGTCGGCCGTCCGACCATGACCGATTCCAAGGTCACCGAGGAGAACGGCGCGCTTCTGAGCTTCAGCACTGACGTTTACCCCGAGGTCACCCTCGGCCAGTATAAGGGCCTTGAGGCGGAGAAGCCCTCCGTTGAAGTCACCGACGAAGAGGTTGACGGCCACATCGAGCGCCTGCGCAAGCAGAACGCCCGCCTCATCACCGTGGAGCGTCCCGCACAGGACGGCGACACCGTGAACATCAACTACGCCGGCATGCTCGACGGCATCCCGTTCGACGGCGGCACGGCGGAGAACCAGAATCTCGTTCTCGGCTCCAACACCTTCGTTCCCGGCTTTGAGAGCCAGCTCGTCGGCATTTCCGCCGGCGAGGAGCGCGATCTTGACATCACCTTCCCGGAGAACTACGGCCACGATCTCGGCGGCAAGGCCGTCGTGTTCCACGTCAAGTGCAACGAGGTCAAGTTTGAAGAGCTGCCCGAGCTGGATGACGAGTTCGCGAAGGACAACGACTTTGACACGCTCGCCGATCTCAAGGCCGACATCCGCGCCAAGTCCGTTGAGGAGAAGGAAAAGGCCGCGAAGAACGCCTTTGACGACGCCCTCGTTGATCAGGCTGTGGAGAACATGACCGTTGATATGCCCGAAGGCATGATCGAAGAGCGTATGGACGGCATTGTCCGCGAGTACGCCCAGTACATGGCCAACCAGGGCATCCGCATCGACGATTATCTCAAGATGATCGGCACCGATATGAAGACCTTCCGCGAGAGCATGCGCGCCACCGCCGAAAAGCAGGCCCGCACCGAGGTCCTGCTCGCCGCTGTTGCCGAAGCTGAGAATGTCCAGATCTCCGAAGAGGATCTGCAGGCCGAGTATGAGAAGCTCGGTGAAGCCTACGGCATGAAGGCCGAGGACGTGGCGAAGGCCATCGATGTCGCCGGTCTGACCGCTGACCTGCGCCGCGAGCGCGCTATGAGCATCATCTCCGAGAGCGGCGTTGCCGTGGAGAAGAAGGCCGAGGAGCCCGCCAAGACGGAGGAGGCGTCCAAGGCCAAGAAGAAGCCCGCCGCGAAGAAGGCCGCCAAGACCGAAGAGACCGAGGGCGAGGAAGCTCCCAAGGCCAAGAAGACCACCCGCAAGAGCACCAAGACCGAGGAGAAGACGGAGGAGTGATCCGTCTCCCCACGGTAAACTGACATACACGGGAAAGGGCGATCCGCCCTTTCCCGTATCATCGCATTTTAACCCCGCAAAGGAGGATTTATTTCATGAGTCTCGTACCGTATGTTGTAGAACAGACGTCCCGCGGAGAACGCTCCTATGACATTTTTTCCCGCCTGCTGAACGACCGCATCGTATTTCTCGGTGAGGAGGTCAACAGCACGTCCGCCAGTCTCGTCGTGGCACAGCTTCTGTATCTGGAAGCGCAGGACCCCGACAAGGACATCCAGATGTATATCAACAGCCCCGGCGGCTCCATCACGGACGGTATGGCGATCTACGACACGATGCAGTATATCAAGTGCGACGTGTCTACCATCTGCGTCGGTATGGCGGCGTCGATGGGCGCGTTTCTGCTGTCCTCCGGCGCGAAGGGTAAGCGCATCGCGCTGCCCAATGCCGAGATCATGATCCACCAGCCCGCCGCCGGAACGCAGGGCAAGGTCACCGATATGGAGATCGATGTGGAACGTTTTCTCAAGATCAAGGCGCGCATGAACCGGATCATGGCGGAGAACACCGGCAAAACGCCGGAGCAGATCAAAGCCGACTCCGAGCGCGACCACTGGCTTCTGGCGGAAGAGGCGCGCGAATACGGCCTCATCGACAAGGTCATTTATAAAAGATAATTCAGGGAGATCGAATGGCAAGATCAGACGATAGAAAGATCCGCTGCGCTTTCTGCGGTCGGACACAGGATCAGGTGGACAAGCTGATCGCCGGCAACGGCGCCTACATCTGCAGCGACTGCGTGCGTCTTTGCATGAACATCGTGGATGAGGACCTGCCGCAGCGCACCGATCCGGGAAAGAGCGCGCCGAGCGCGCCGTCCGTGGACGACCTTCCGAAGCCGGCAGAGATCAAGAAATTCCTCGACGAATACATCGTCGGGCAGGAGACGGCGAAGATTGCGCTTTCCGTCGCCGTTTACAACCACTATAAGCGCATTTATTACAACCAGCAGTCTGATGTGGAGCTGCAGAAGTCCAATATTCTGCTCATCGGCCCCACCGGCAGCGGCAAAACGCTCTTTGCGCAGACGCTCGCGCGCGTACTGGATGTGCCGTTCGCCATTGCCGACGCCACCACGCTCACCGAGGCGGGCTATGTCGGCGAAGATGTGGAGAACATCCTTCTCCGCCTTCTGCAGGCGGCGGATTTTGATGTGGAACGCGCCCAGCGCGGCATCATCTATATCGACGAGCTGGACAAGATATCCCGCAAAAGCGAGAACGTTTCGATCACGCGTGATGTCTCCGGCGAGGGTGTGCAGCAGGCGCTGCTGAAGATCCTGGAAGGGACGATCGCCGCGGTCCCGCCGCAGGGCGGACGCAAACACCCGCAGCAGGAGTTCATCCACATCGATACGACGAACATTCTCTTCATTTGCGGCGGCGCGTTCGACGGTCTGGACAAGATCATTGAAAACCGCATGGACCGCAAGAGCATGGGCTTCGGCGCGGAGATCACGAGCAAGAAGGAAAAGAACCTCGGCGAGATCCTCGCGCAGGCGCAGCAGCACGATGTTATCAAGTATGGCATCATCCCCGAGCTGGTCGGCCGCCTGCCGGTCATTACGCCGCTCAACTCGCTCGACAGGGAAGCGCTTGAGCGCATCCTCACCGAGCCGAAGAACGCCATTACCAAGCAGTATACAGCGCTCATGGCGCTCGACGGCGTCAAGCTTGAGTTTGACCACGCAGCCATCGAGGCCATCGCCGATAAGGCGCTCGAAATGGAGATCGGCGCGCGCGGCCTGCGCAGCATTCTCGAAAAGATCATGACCGATATCATGTTCCGCGTCCCCTCGGACAAGAGCATCAAGCGCGTCATCATCACCGCTGACTGCGTGAAGGACGGCAAGCCGCCCGTAGCGCTGCGGAACGATAATTCAGACAGTGTGTAACCAAACGGAACACATGGCAGACAGCGGGGCACGTCCCCGCTCGTTTGCTATGGAGGACAACATATGAGCGAAAATACCAGCCGAATCATGACATTGCCGACGCTCGCGCTCCGCGGCGTTTCAGTATTTCCCGGAACGGTGCTGCACTTTGATGTGGAGCGCCCGATGAGCATTGCCGCGCTCAACGCCGCCATCGGCACCGACCGGATGATCTATCTTGTAGCGCAGCGTGACATCGCCTGCGATACGCCCCGCGCAGACGATCTCTACACGGTCGGCACGATCTGCCGCCTGAGCCAGATCCTGCGCGCGCCCGGCGGCGGAAACGTCAAATGCATCGTTGACGGGCTATACCGCGCGAAGCTCCTGCGCCTCACGGCCGAGACCCCGGCACTTTGGGCAAATGTCCGGGTGCTTGCCGATAAGCCGGTCGATGCGGACACGCTCGAATGCACGGCGCTTATCCGTTCGTGCAACGACCTCTTTGCCGAGTACGCCTCCGCGTCGGGAACGATCGGACCGGAGACCCTGCTTCGTGTAGCGGACCGGAAGGAGCCGGGCTTCGTCTCGGATTACATTGCACAGAACGTCTTTCTGCAGCCGGCGGAAAAGCAGCTGCTTCTGGAAGAGTGCTCGCCGCTTCAGCGGCTCACCATGCTCTGCGATATGCTGCACCGCGAGCTGGAGATCATGGATATCCAGCAGAATCTCCAGTCCACGGCGGCGGAGCGCGTGGCGAAAAATCAGAAGGACTATTTCCTGCGCGAGCAGATGCGCGTGATCCAGGAGGAACTGGGGGAAGCGTCCGAAACGGACGATCTCGACGAATACCGCCGGAAGATCCTTGATCTCGGACTCGATGCGGAGATCGAGAAAAAGCTTCTCAAGGAGCTCTCCCGTCTCGCCAAGCAGCCGTTCGGGTCGGCGGAAGGCGCGGTGCTGCGGACCTATCTTGACGTCTGTCTCGAGCTTCCGTGGAACGAGAGGACGAAGGACGTCACCGATATCGCCCACGCGAAAAAGGTTCTGGATGAGGATCACTACGGTCTTACGAAGGTCAAGGACCGTATATTGGAGTATCTTGCCGTACGGCAGCTCTCCGCGCAGGTCAAGGGCGGGGTGCTCTGTCTCGTAGGGCCTCCGGGCGTCGGCAAAACGAGCATCGCCATGAGCATTGCCCGCGCAACGAACCGGAAATGCGCCCGCATCTCCCTCGGCGGCGTGCACGACGAAGCGGAGATCCGCGGCCACCGGAAGACCTATGTCGGTGCGATGCCGGGGCGCATCATCGCCGGCATTCAGCAGGCCGGCTCCCGGAATCCCGTGCTCGTGCTCGACGAGATCGATAAGCTCGGCTCGGACTACCGGGGCGACCCGTCCGCCGCACTGCTCGAAGCGCTTGACGGCGAGCAGAACGGCTCCTTCCGCGATCATTTTCTGGAGATTCCGTTCGACCTCTCCGAGGTCTTGTTCATCACGACGGCCAACACCGCCGACACCATCCCCCGCGCCCTGCTCGACCGTATGGAGGTCATTTCCCTCGGCAGCTATACCGACGAGGAAAAGCTCCAGATCGCCAAGCAGCATCTGCTGCCGAAGCAGCGGACGAAGCACGGCCTTTCCGGAAACCAGCTGCGTGTTTCGGACGATGCCATCCGCGAGATCATAGCGCTCTATACCCGCGAGTCGGGCGTGCGCATGCTCGAGCGCGAGCTGGCCGCGCTCTGCCGGAAGGCGGCCCGCGGTATTGCCTCCGGGGAGAGAAGGTCTCTGCGGCTGCGCGCGGGCGAGCTCGAGCCGTGGCTCGGCCCCGTCAAATTCAAGCCGGAGGTCAACTTCTCGACCGATTCCGTAGGTCTTGTTCACGGCCTTGCGTGGACGAGCGTCGGCGGCGAGGTGCTCGATGTGGAGTGCTCTGTCGTGCCGGGCAGCGGAAAGCTTGAGCTGACCGGCAATCTCGGCGATGTGATGAAGGAATCGTGCCAGGCGGCGGTAACGTACATCCGCAGCCGCACTTCCGAGCTCGGCATTGATCCGGCTTTCCATAAGAATACCGATATTCATCTGCATTTCCCGGAAGGCGCCGTGCCGAAGGACGGCCCGAGTGCCGGCGCCGCGATCTGTTTGTGCGTCGTTTCCGCGCTTACGAACCGTCCGGTCCGCGCCGATATCGCTATGACCGGTGAGATCACGCTGCGCGGCCGCGTGCTGCCGATCGGCGGCATTCAGGAAAAGACGATGGCAGCGCTCCGCGCCGGGATCCACGAGGTGCTTCTGCCGGAGGACAACGTGAGCGATCTTGCCGAGATGGATCCGAACGTGCGAAACGCCGTGAACTTTACGGCGGTTTCCCACATGGATCAGGTGCTGAAAAAGGCGCTCCGCCCGGCGGGGGAGAAGGTGGCGGAATGAATACACAGAAAGTAGAGTTCATAAAATCCGCCGCGAACAAAAAGGCGTTTCTGCGCGAGGGCCGCCATGCCGTCGCGTTCGCCGGGCGTTCCAACGTCGGCAAATCTTCGGTCATCAACAGTCTGCTCAACCGGAAAAACTACGCCCGTGTCGGCGCGACGCCGGGAAAGACGGTGCAGGTCAACTATTTCCTCGTGGACGGGACATATTTCATCGACCTTCCCGGCTACGGCTACGCCCGCGTCTCCGGCGACGAGCGCCGCCGCTGGGGCGCGCTCATGGAAGATTTCTTTCAGGAGCCGAACCTCTTTACCATGGGCGTTCTGATCGTCGATTCCCGCCATGCGCCCACGGCGGACGATGTGACGATGGCGGAGTATTTCTTCGATGCCGGCCGGCCGTTCGTCGTTGTGGCAAACAAGTGCGACAAGCTGAAAAAAAGTGAGATCGAGCCAAATCTCGAACGTATACGGGACGTGCTGGGGCTGGACGACGATTTTCCGCTGCTTCTGTATTCCTGCACGGCAAAGGTCGGCCGCCGAGAGCTGCTCGGATTCATCGAAAATAATATTTAGTGTTGTATTTGCTGTTGTAATTCGCCGTAGTTTTTGGTAATATTAACTTATCTATGAGTGACTTTGTAAATATCTGGAAGAATCTGGACTGGTCGGTTCCGGTGCAGATCGTGGTGAATATTCTCCCATCGCTTTTGTGCATCACGCTGCACGAGCTGAGCCACGGGTATGTGGCCTACCGGCTCGGCGACACGACGGCGAAAGACGGCGGGCGGCTGACGCTCAACCCCATAAAGCACATCGACGTCATGGGTCTTCTCATGATGGTGGTGTTTCGCTTCGGCTGGGCAAAGCCGGTGCCGGTCAATATGTACCGGTTCAAAAACCCGAAAAAGGGCATGGCGGTGACGGCGCTGGCGGGGCCGGCGTGCAATTTCCTGCTCGCGCTGCTCTTTCTCTTCCTATACGGCCTGCTGTATTACCCGCTGTATGTTCGCGGGGGAGCGGTCGCCGAAACGGTTCTTCAGCTCGTTTATACAACGGCATACCTCAGCCTCGCGCTGGCGGTGTTCAATCTCATCCCGATCCCGCCGCTTGACGGGAGCAAGGTGCTTTTCTCCTTTATTCCGGATGAGAGCTATTTCAAGCTCATGCGCTACGAGCGTTATGGCATGATATTGCTCCTCGTACTGGTCTCCACAAAGATCCTCGGCGGGCCGCTCTCCACGGCAACATCCTGGCTCTTTGATAAACTTCTCGTCTTTGCCGAATTCGGCTTTCGGCTTGTGACGCATTTCGTGTAAAGGCATACGGTATACCCATGATCCAAGAACCGAGCTATCATCTGGAAGGCGTCGTGCATGCGCGCGACGAGCTGGAGGATTTTACCGGCCCGCTCGACCTCATACTGATGCTGCTCGCCAAAGATAAGATCGAAATACGCGATATCCAGATCTCCCAGCTGCTTGACCAGTATCTGGCCTATCTTCAGAAGATGCAGGAGATGGATCTGGAAATCGCGAGCGAGTTTGTCCAGATGGCGTCGCATCTCATGTACATCAAAACCAAAATGCTCCTGACGGAGGAGAAAGAGCCGACGGAACTCGAAGTGCTCGTCTCAGCGCTCGAGCAGCTCAAAAACCGTGATGCGATCGCCGCCGTGCGGGAGATCGCCCCGGAGATCGGACAGCTTGCCGAGGTGGGCGTGAAAATGCAGACCCGCGGCCCGCTTCCGCTGCCGGAGCGTCCGTATGACTACCGTCATACGCCGGCGGAACTGCTCAGCGCGCTCGCGCAGATCCTGCTCCGCGGCACCGGCGAATCGGCTCCGGAGGAAAATGAAACGCTGCGCCGTGCCGCGCCGAAGCCGATCATATTCAGCGTTCGGGAAAAGAGCGAACAGCTGCTCGGCCTTCTCCGGAAAAACGGGCATATGTCGCTTGGCTCCATGTTCGGCATCTGCAAAAGCCGCAGCGAGCTGGTTGCAACGTTTCTGTCCGTGCTGGAGCTCTGCTCCGACGGGCATATCCGCGTCAGCGGGGAAGAAGGAAATTACGATGTGAGCCGTGCGCTCACGGATACGGAAGAATAAATGGTAGGAATCAATGAGATCCGCCCGGCGCTGGAAGCAATCCTCTTCGCCGCCGGGGACAGCGTGGAAACGGAACGCATTGCCAAGGTCCTCGGCGCGGAGCCGTGGGACGTCCGGCAGGCTGCGGAACAGCTTGCCAGAGAATACGAGGAAAACGGCCGCGGTTTTCGTCTGGCAAGAATGGAAAACCGGCTGCAGCTCGTTACGGCGGGCGAATACAGCGACGTGGTCAGCCGCACGCTCGAAAAGCGCGCGCAGCCGAAGCTCTCGCCGACGGCACTGGAGGTTTTGGCGATCGTCGCGTACTATCAGCCCGTGACACGCTCTTACATAGAGCAGCTTCGCGGCACGGACAGCTCCTATACCGTCGCACTTCTCTCCGAGCGTGGGCTGATCGCTCCCTGCGGACGTCTGGAGGCACCGGGACGGCCGGTTCTCTTCGGGACGACCGATCAGTTTCTCCGCGTTGTCGGCATTTCCTCTATCGAGGAGCTGCCGCCGCTGCCGAATGTCGCCACGGGCGAGGGAATACAGGAACTCCAGGCCGCCATTGATGCGGCAAGCGATAAAGACGAACAGCTCAAAATCACGGAGATCGAATGACTCCGGACGAGGTGATGTGATTGGTTGGATGGATCATACTGGCGGTACTGGCGATTTTGATCCTGCTTGTGTTTTTCCTGCCGTACGGCGTGGACGTCGGCTATGCGGATGAGGTGCTGCGCGTGGGGATCAAGGCCGGGCCGCTGCGCATCTGGCTGCTGCCGAAAAAGCCGCTCACGGAAAAGCAGCGGCTGAAAGCCGAGGCGAAAAAAGCCAAAAAGGAAGCGCGCCGCGCTGCCAAGGCCGCAAAGAAAGCCGCCGCTGCCAAGGAAAAGGAGATCAACGACAGCGTGACCGTCAAGCCGAAGCCCAAGCTCGACTTTGACACCATCGTTGCCCTGCTCCGGATGGGCTCGCATGCGATCCGCCGCTTTTTCCGCAGCTTCACCGTGAACTTCTTCCAGCTGCATTATACCGTCGCCTGCCGGGACCCCTATGATACGGCGATCCAGTACGGCATGGCGTGCGCCGCGGCGGAGACGCTCCCGGCGCTGGCGGGAAAGAAGATCCGTGTTCTCCGGCGTGACATCGAGATCGGCGCGGACTATACATCAGAAGAGCCGACGGTCTCTGCGCGCATCGTTCTCTCGCTGCAGCTGTTCCGGCTGGTGCATCTGGCCGTGGCGCTCGGCGTGGAGTTCTTGAAATGGAAAATAAACAGCCGTCCGGAGGATAAACCTGCCGCGGCGACGAATGAAAGGAAAGACGACAATGGAAGAGAATAAGATCAACGCTCTCATGGACATGACGGTCAGTAAGATCCGGCAGCTGGTTGACGCAGACACCATTATCGGCAAACCCATCAGCACGCCCGACGGCATTACCGTCATTCCGGTCTCGCGCATGAGCTTCGGCATCGGCACCGGCGGCACGACAGGCAGCAAGGGCATTTCCTTTACCGGCGGCAACGGCGCGGGCGTCAAGGTCGAGCCGGTCGGCTTCTTTGTCATCAAGGACGGCACCTGCCGCATGATCAGCGTTTCCTCCAATCCGCTTTCGACGATGGACCGCGTTGTGGAGATGATGCCCGATGTGCTCGACCGCATCGACAACATCGTAAATAAGAAGAACAAGGAATAATTTCCCCGGCATACCGGTCATACTAAGCACCGCCCGAATCAATCCATGGGTGGTGCTTATTTTGAAGAAAACGGTAATTCTGGCTCTGGCAGCGGTGATCCTGTTCTCCGCCTCCGCTCCGGCGGTATTCTCGCCGCCCGGCACTTCGGCGGAAGCGATGATCGTGCTCCACGCAGGATCCGGCGCGGTACTTGCAGAGAAAAACGCCGATACGCCGATGCTCATTGCGAGCACAACAAAACTTATGACGGCGCTTACCGCACTCGATCTCGCCTCGCCGGAACACAGCGTTACGGTGCAGAGCGAGTGGACAACGGTAGAGGGCTCGTCCATGTACCTTCGTGCCGGGGAGAGCTATACGCTCCGCGAGCTTTTAGAGGGGCTGCTGCTCGCTTCCGGCAACGACGCCGCGCTCGCTATCGCCGGTTCGCTCGGCGGCGATGCGTTCATTGAGCAGATGAACCGCAAAGCGGAGGAACTTGGCCTTACCGGCTCACATTTTGCCAATCCCCACGGACTCGATGCCGACGGACACCGCGCCTCCGCGCACGATCTCGGCCTCATTATGGCGGCGGCGCTTCAAAACGACGTTCTCGCGGAGATCCTCTCCATGCGCAGCAGCTGTATCCACGGTGTAACGTATGTGAACCACAACAAGCTGCTCTGGAGCTGCCGCGGCGTGAACGGCGGCAAGACCGGGTACACGAAAGCCGCGGGCCGATGCCTCGTCACGAGCTGTGAGCGCGACGGTATGCAGCTCATCTGCGTAACGCTTTCCGACCCGAATGACTGGAAGGATCATGCCGCGCTCTACGACTGGGCGTTTGATGCTTACGCGGAGTTCAGACTCCCGGAAGGAAAGCCGGTGGAGCATGTGCCGGTCATTGGCGGTCCGGAAGCGGAAAGCGCTGCCGTGCTCGACCGCAGCGTCTGCCTGTGCCTTCCGAAGAGCGCGGAAATTGAGCTTACCGTCCGTCTGCCGCATTTTATTTTTGCGCCGGTTCCGGCGGGGGCCGCAGCGGGCGAACTTGTTATTTGGGCAGATGGAGAGGCCGTGTGTACGGCGGCGCTCCGATGGGCCGGGGAGAAAAGCGCGCGTGAATCGTTTTTTTCCGGCATATACCCGGCGTAACCGATCAGCAAAGGAAGAAAGAGAATGAGACTTCAAAAATACATTGCCGCGGCGGGCGTTTGCTCCCGCCGCGAGGCGGAGGAATATATCCGGCAGGGGAGAGTCACGGTCAACGGCGTGGCCGCCTCTCTCGGATCGGGCGCAGAAGAAGGCGACGTTGTCTTATTGAACGGCAAGCGTCTTTCGCTGCCGGAGGAGCATACATATGTTCTTCTCCACAAGCCCCGCGGATATGTTACAACGCTGCGCGACACGCACGGCCGCCCGACGGTCGCCGAGCTTGTGCAGGACGCCGGTGTGCGCCTTTTCCCGGTCGGTCGGCTCGACTGCATGTCGGAAGGACTGCTGCTCTTCACCGATGACGGCGAGATGGCGAACCGTCTGGCGCATCCGTCGCACGGCGTGAGCAAAACATACCGCGTATGGGTGAGCGGCCCGGACGCGGCGGAAGCCGCCGGAGCGCTGCGCCGCCCGATCGTATATGAGGGGGTGCGGTACCGCGCAGCGGAGGTGCGCGTTCTTCGCTCCACGGAGGATCGGGCGCTTATCGATGTCACGATCCGCGAGGGGAAAAACCGCGAGGTGCGAAACATGTGCGCCGCCGCGGGGCTCAAGGTACAGCGGCTTCTCCGCATCCGGCAGGGGGAGATTTCCCTTGGCGATCTGCCCGCCGGACAGTGGCGGTATTTGACGGCAAAAGAGCTGGAATACTTGCAAAGTCTGCGCTGACGGCTTCTTTTTGCAGGATTTGTCAACATGAATTGCAAAATTAGCTTGCATTTGCAGGAAAATAGGTCTAAAATGAAACTCCCGGATATCATCCGGGAGATTTTTTGTAAAGGAATTATGAGGGGCCTGCCATGGAACGCGATATTCTGGCGCTTATCAATAAAGAGAATCATAAATTTTCCAAGGGCCAGCGGATGATCTGCCGGTACATTTCGGAAAACTACGACAAAGCCGCCTTTATGACGGCGGGAAAGCTCGGGCAGACGGTCGGCGTTTCGGAATCGACGGTCGTCCGCTTTGCTACGGAGCTTGGGTATGACGGGTATCCGGGTATGCGGCGCGCCATGCAGGAGATGATCCGCAACCGTCTTACGGCGGTGCAGCGCATTGAGGTCGCTAAGGAACAGATCGACCGCGGCAACATTCTCGACGCCGTGCTCTCCGCGGATATGGACAAGCTCCGCAGCACGATCGACGAGGTGAGCAAAGAAGACTTCAACCGCGCGGTCGATGCGATCCTCAAGGCCGAGACCGTTTATATCGTCGGCATGCGCTCGTCCACATCGCTTGCGAGCTTTCTCGGATTTTATCTCAATCTTCTGCTCGACAATGTGCGGCTGATCCATGATACGTCCGTGAGCGAGGTCTATGAGCAGGTGTTCCGCATCCATGAAGGGGACGTTTTTCTCGGCATCAGCTTCCCGCGCTATTCCTCGCGCACGATCAAGGCAATGCAGTTTGCCAAATCCACCGGCGCAACGGCGATCGGCATTACGGACGGTCAGTCCTCGCCGTTTGTCGGCGTGGCGGATATCAATCTTTTTGCCAAGAGCGATATGGTTTCGTTCCTGGATTCGCTTGTAGCGCCGATGAGTCTCATCAATGCGCTCATTGTTGCCATCGGCTACCAGCGTCCCGACAACCTATCCGATACGTTCCGGAAGCTCGAAGGGATCTGGAGCGAATATGAGGTATACGAAAATCTCAATGACTGATGTGATAATTGCCGGCGCCGGAGCCGCCGGGCTTATGACGGCGATCACGGCGGCACGGCGCGGACTTTCGGTAACGGTCCTCGAGCCGAACGGAAAAACGGGGAAGAAGCTCCGCATCACCGGAAAGGGCCGGTGCAATGTTACGAATGACAGCGCGCCGCAGGAATTTCTGCAGAAGGTGTGCACCAATGCGCGCTTCCTCAAAAGCTCGCTGTACGCCTTTCCGCCGGAGGCCGTGAAGGAGTTTTTTGAAGAGGCGGGCGTGCCGCTCAAAACCGAGCGCGGCGAGCGCGTGTTTCCCGTTTCCGATAACGCCAACGACATTGCCGATACGCTGGAGCGCATGGCAAAAAGCGCCGGCGTTCGCTTTGTCCGGGAACGTCTTGCTGACATCCGGACAGAGAGCGGACACGTTTCCGCAGCGGTAACAGACCGCAATGAATATCCCTGCCGGGCTGTCGTTTTATGCACCGGCGGCTTATCGTATCCCGCGACCGGCTCCACCGGCGACGGTTACCGCATTGCCTCGAAGCTGGGCCACACCATCGTTCCGACGCGCGCGTCGCTCGTGCCGTTAGAGGCGGAGACAGACTGCGCCCGGATGCAGGGGCTTTCTCTGCGGAACGTCGGACTGACGCTTTTCTGCGGCGACAAGGTCCTGTACCGGGAGCAGGGGGAAATGCTGTTCACACATTTCGGCGTATCGGGGCCGCTCGTGCTTTCGGCGAGCGCTCATCTTCCGGAAAAAGTCTCTTCCTGCCGTCTGGAGATCGATCTCAAGCCGGGGCTCACGGCGGAAAAGCTCGATGAGCGGCTGCTGCGGGATTTTTCCGAGAACATCAACCGCGATTTTACGAACGCGCTCGACGCTCTCCTGCCGCAGAAGCTCATCCCGGTCGTGATCGAGCGATCCGGCATCCCGGCACGGCTCAAGGTGAACAGCATCCGCCGTGAGCAGCGTCTCGCGTTGCGCGATACGATCAAGCGCTTTGCGATCCGGCTCACCGCCCGCCGCCCGGTGGAGGAAGCCATCGTGACCGCCGGAGGCGTGGATGTGCGGGAGGTGAATCCCCGCACTATGGAATCGAAGATCGTTTCCGGACTGTATTTTGCCGGGGAGATCCTTGATCTGGACGCCTGCACCGGCGGATACAATCTGCAGATCGCCTGGAGCACCGGCTATGCGGCCGGACGGGCGATACCGGAAAAGGAGATTACGGAATGAAACCCATATCCATTGCCATCGACGGGCCCTCCGGAGCTGGCAAGAGCACGATCGCCCGCAAAAGCGCGGAAAAACTCGGTTTTATCTATGTAGATACCGGCGCTATCTACCGCACGGTCGGTCTCGCGGCGTACCGGCGCGGCATCGCCTCCAAAGACAGCGCCGCGGTCATTGCCATGCTGCCGGAGCTGCACATTGAGCTGCGCCACGGCGCCGACGGTCTCCAGCGGATGTTTCTTGACGGGGAAGATGTTTCGGATGCCATCCGCATGCCGGAGATATCCATTTATGCTTCCGACGTGTCCGCTGTTCCGGAAGTCCGCGCGTTTCTCATGGAGATGCAGCGTTCGTTTGCACGCACGCAGAACGTCATCATGGACGGACGCGATATCGGCACCGTCGTGCTGCCGGAAGCGGGGCTGAAGATCTTTCTTACGGCGTCCGTGGAGGCGCGCGCCAAACGCCGCCAGCTGGAGCTGGAGAAGAAGGGGAAGAGCCTTCCCTTTGAAGAAGTACTGCGCGATATGGAATACCGCGACAAAAACGATTCCTCCCGCGCTGCGGCGCCTCTCCGCCCGGCGGAGGATGCGGTGCGTCTGGATACGACGCAGCTCGATTTTGACGAGAGCTGCGCGGCGGTGGAATCCTTGATTCGGGGGCGTTTTGCACTATGACAAAAGAGAAATGGTACCGTCTTGTTTATGATGTTCTTCGTCCCATCGGAGCGCTCCTGTATCCGCAGAAATTTTATGGGCTGGAAAATATTCCGGAGGGGCCGGCGATCCTTTGCGCACCGCATTCCAATGTCGCAGACCCGATCCTCATTTCCTTCGCTCTGGGACGCAAGACCTATGTGCATCACCTTGCCAAGGCTGAGTCGAAAACGATGTTTATTTTCGGCTGGCTCATGAAAAAAGCCGGGTCGATCTTCGTCAAGCGCGGCGAGCGCGACATTGATTCCTTCAAGCAGTGCATGCGCGTGCTCAAGGCGGGGGAGAAGCTCATCGTGTTCCCGGAGGGGACGCGCGTGCACGGAGATGCCGTCGTAGAACCGAAATCCGGCGTGATCCATATGGCTGTGCGTATGCATGTGCCGATCGTACCGGTATATATCCCGCGCGACAAGAAAATCTTTCACGAGGTGCCGACCGTGATCGGCGAGCCGTATTATCCGGAGCTGGGCGACCACCGTGATTATGACCGGCTGGCACGCGAGCTGATGGAGCGCATCTGGGCGCTCAAGCCGGGGGAATGAGCGCGTGGCAGCAAAGTATATTCTGGCCCGCAGCGCGGGATTCTGCTTCGGCGTAGAGCGGTCGATCCGCATGGCGGAGGAAGCGCTCGATTCCGGCGCGTGCCGGTGTCTCGGTGAGCTGATCCACAACCGTGACGCCGTGACCGCGCTGGAGAAAAAAGGGCTTTCGGTCATCGAGAAGGTTTCGGAGCTGCCGGAGGGGGAACGGGTCATTATCCGTGCTCACGGCGTTTCCCGCGCGGTATATACCGAGCTGAAAAACCGCCGCGCAGGAGTGATCGACGCGACCTGTCCGCTGGTCGAGCGCATCCATAAGATCGTTCGTGAGGAATCCGAAAAAGGGCGGCAGATCGTTGTCATCGGCGACGCGGAGCACCCGGAGATTCGGGGCATTTGCGGCTGGTGCACCGGCGCTGTCGTGCTGCCGGACGCCGCGGCGCTGGACGAATGGCTCTCGACGTCCGTGGAAATGCCCGAAAAACCCCTCTCAGTTGTATTTCAGACTACACAAATTCAAGCAAATCACATTTTGGCAGAAAAAATATTAAAAAAAAGATGTACAAATTTCAAAATATTTGATACTATATGCGGAGCAACGTCCAAGAGGCAGAGAGAAGCAACCTCTCTTGCCGGGATATGCGATGCAATGATCGTCATCGGCGGTGCGCACAGCGCGAACAGCCTGCATCTGGCAGAGCTTTGCCGCGAAAAATGTGCGAGCGTTTTCTTTGTCGCCGACGCGTCGGAGCTGGACACATCCCGGTTGCCGGGCGAGGGCCGTATCGGAATTACGGCGGGAGCCTCGGTGCCGTCCTGGATCATTAAGGAGGTAGTAAAAAAAATGAGCGACGAGATCAAGGTAGAACAGACCACGGCAGAGGAAGTCGCTGCGACCGCGGCCGAAGAGACCGCACACGTTGAAGCCGAGCCCGCTGCGGAGAATGCCGCCGGGAAGCCCGACTCCGAAAAGACGTTTGATGAGCTGCTGGAAGATTCCATCAGAACGATATATAACGGAGACACCGTCTCCGGTTATGTTGTCAGCATCACGCCCACGGAAGTCACCGTCGATCTGGGCACCAAGCATTCCGGCTATATCCCCGTGACCGAGTTCACCGAGGATGGCGCTGCCAAGGTGGAAGACGTTATCCACGTTGGCGACAAGATCGAGGCCTGCGTTGTGCGCGTGAACGATGTGGAAGGCACTGTGATGCTCTCCAAGAAGCGCCTGGACACCATCAAGTCCTGGGCCGACATTGAGAACGCTGCCGCCGACGGCACCGTTGTCGAAGGCAAGGTCACCGAAGAGAACAAGGGCGGCGTCGTTGTCTCCGTGCACGGCGTGCGTGTGTTTGTTCCCGCTTCCCAGACCGGTCTGCCGCGCGAAGCCGCCATGTCCGAGCTGGTCGGTCAGACCGTCCGTCTGAAGATCACCGAGGTCAACCGCGGCCGTAAGCGTGTTGTCGGCTCCATCCGCGCCGTGGCCAACCGCGAGCGCAAGGAGCGTGCCGAGAAGATCTGGAACGAGATCGAGGTCGGCAAGCATTACGAGGGCGTGGTCAAGTCCATGACCTCTTACGGCGCGTTCGTTGATATCGGCGGCATCGACGGCATGGTCCACGTGTCTGAGATCAGCTGGAACCGCATCAACAAGCCTTCGGATGTTCTGAACGTCGGCGACAAGATCGACGTTTACGTCATCAACTTCGATAAGGAGAACCACAAGATCTCCCTCGGCCACCGCGACCCGAACCTGAACCCCTGGAAGGTGTTCACGGAGACCTACTCCGTCGGCGATATCGCGAAGGTCAAGATCGTCAAGCTGATGCCCTTCGGCGCGTTCGCGGAAGTGCTGCCCGGCACCGACGGCCTGATCCACATCTCCCAGATCGCCAACCGCCGCATCGGCCAGCCCTCCGAGGTGCTGAGCGTCGGCGATGTGGTCGAAGCGAAGATCACCAACATCGACAACGAGAAGCAGAAGATCTCCCTGTCGATCCGCGCTCTCTCCGAGCCCGCTCCCGCCGCCTCCCGCGAGGAGACCGAGGACGAGCCCCGCGAGGACGCGCTGGTCTACTCCGTTTCTTCCGACGGCACCGCCTCCGGCGAAGCCCCCGAAGTGGAGTAATTCCGATCCAAAATCCCTCTGTCTTTGACAGAGGGATTTTTTGTATGCGGGAAAGACTGGAACGCCTTGCAAACGCTGCATTTTTGTGTATAATATGTTTAGAGGATTATTCACCTTTCGGAAGTGCCGCCTGAAAAGGCAGGAGGATCGCGATGAGTTTCCAGATCGGAGATCGCATTGCCCATCCGCTTCACGGAGCAGGGGTGATCGATCGCGTTGAAAGCCGTCGTATCGGCGGAGAGCTAAGGGAATATTTCGTTCTCAAGTTGCAGGGGAGCGGCATGGTCGTCATGGTGCCGAAAAACGCCTGTGATGAGGTCGGTGTGCGCCCGATCGTCGATGCGGACACGGCATACGACCTGCTCCGGCGTATTCCGGACATGGACGTTTCCATGGCGGACAACTGGAATAAGCGCTACCGCGAAAACATGCAGCGCATTAAAAGCGGCGACCTTACCGAGCTTGCCGCCGTGATCAAGGCGCTTACGCAGCGCGATGAAAAACGCCCTCTATCCACCGGCGAGCGCCGGATGCTCAATCAGGCGCGGCAGATCCTGCTCTCGGAGATATCCCTTTCTGTGAATTGTCCGTATGACTTCGCGGAGGCTCAGCTGGATCAGTGCCTGCGCAAACCGAATAAACGGAGTGTATTAAACCGATGAGTCGCTTTTCTGATTTTCTTCGCCGAGCCAAAAACACCTCCTGCAGCGTTGTTGTCGTTGCAGCCGGAGCTTCTACACGGATGGGTGAGGATAAGCTCTTTATGGATCTCGCCGGAAAGCCGGTGCTTGCAAGAACGCTTACCGCGCTGAACGCCTGCAGCTGTGTGGACGAGATCGTTGTGGTAACGCGTCTTGAATCTCTGGAAAAGGTCGCCGCGCTCTGCCGCGAATACCGTGTCGATAAGGTTGGGAAGGTCGTTGTCGGCGGCGCTTCGCGCACCGAATCCGCGCTGGCCGGTCTCGTACAGATCCGGCGCAATGCAAAATATGTACTCATTCACGATGGCGCTCGTCCGCTCGTAACGGAGGAGATCGTGTACGATGCGATGCACAGCGCCGCGCTCTATAAGTGTGCCGCTCCTGCCGTGCCTGTTACCGATACGGTCAAGGAGACCGATCACGACACCGTTGTGCGAACGCTAAACCGCAGTGCGCTTGCCGCCATCCAGACGCCGCAGGCGTTTGTTCCGGAGATCATCAAGGCCGCTCTCACGCGCGCTATCGCGGAAAAGAAAGAATATACGGACGACTGCGCCGCAGTGGAGGCGATGGGTGTGAAAGTCCATCTCTCCAAGGGCTCGCCCGAAAACATCAAGATCACCGGACCGGTCGATATCCCGACGGCAGCGGCGATCTTAAAAACGCGCGGGGAGTAAGCGGATGCGGATCGGACAGGGTTACGATGTTCACCGGCTGACCGAGGGACGAAAGCTCATTCTCGGCGGCGTGGATATTCCATATGACAAAGGGCTGTTTGGTCATTCGGATGCCGATGTGCTTTCCCATGCGATCATGGATGCGCTGCTCGGCGCGGCGGCGCTCGGCGATATCGGGCAGTTATTTCCGGATACGGACGAGCGGTACGCCGGAGCGGACAGTCTGAAGCTCCTATCCGCTGTGTGCGCACATCTGCGCTCTCACGGCTGGGAGATCGTTAATACGGATGCTACGATCGTTGCGCAGCGGCCCAAACTCATGCCGTACATTCCGGAGATGCGCTTTCGTCTGGCGGAGGCAATGGGTGTTCCGGAAGGCTGTGTGAGCGTGAAGGCTACGACGGAGGAGCACCTCGGCTTCACCGGCCGCGGCGAGGGCATTTCCACCATGGCCGTGGCGTTGATCTCGGAGAAATAAACCATAGTTTTTCCCTCTGCATAGAATGGGGTGCCATCTCGTATGCAGGGGGATTTATTATGTATGCGATCATTTTGTTCCGCTCGCTGACGTATGCGCAGCGGGGGAGCCGGGCGTTAAGCCTGGCCGGAATTCCGTCGTACGTTATGAAAGCGCCGCAGGGACTCACCGAAAAAGGCTGCGGCTACGGTGTGCGGCTGAACGAAGCAAAGCTGCGCCGGGCGGTCGCACTGCTCGATGAGCGCGGCATCGACCGCGGCAGGGCGTTTCTGCTCTCCCGCCTTACCGGGGAATACCGGGAGGTGCCGCTGTGATCTATCTGGACAGCGCGGCGACATCGCTCCAGAAGCCGCCGGAAGTAGCGCGCGCCGTGGTGCGTGCCATGCAGAGCTGTGCGAGCCCTGGCCGCGGCGACCACGCCGCCGCTATGCGCGCCGCGGAAACGGTTTTTGCCTGTCGGGAGGAAGCGGCGGCACTCTTTCACATGACGCAGCCCGAAAACGTGGTTTTTACGATGAACGCCACACACGCACTCAACATTGCCGTCCATTCTCTGGTGCGGGAAGGAATGCGCGTTGCGGTGTCCGGCTTTGAGCACAACGCTGTTATGCGTCCGCTCTACGCTTCCGGCGCGAGCATTCTGACTTCGGATACGCCGCTTTTCGATTCAGCGGCGCTGATCGACTGGTTTGAGCGGCATCTCCCGGAGTGTGACGCTGCCGTCTGCACCTGCGTGTCCAATGTGTTCGGCTTCATTCTGCCGGTGCGGGAGATCGCGGCGCTCTGCCGGCGATTCGCTGTGCCGCTGATCGTGGACGCATCGCAGAGCGCCGGTATCCTGGATCTCGATTTTCCGAGGCTCGGCGCGGCGTTTACCGCCATGCCGGGGCACAAGGGACTTCTCGGCCCGCAGGGAACAGGGATCCTGCTCTGCCGGGACACGGGGATGCCGCTTTTGTCCGGCGGGACCGGCGGCGACAGCCGCAGCCATTTTATGCCCGAAACGCTGCCCGAACGGCTGGAAGCCGGAACGCACAACGTCTGCGGCATTGCCGGTCTGCGTGAAGGCATCCGTTATATACGACGGAGGACAACGCAGCGCATTTATGCCGAAGAAGAGCGGCTTATGCGCCGCCTTGCCGCGCGACTGAACATTCTGCCGGGGCTGCGCGTCTATTATTCGGATAAGAATGACCAGTCCGGCGTGCTCTCCGTCGTGCCGGAGAACATGAGCTGTGATGCGCTCTCTGAACGGCTCGGCGCAGCGGGGATCGCCGTCCGGTCCGGGCTGCACTGCGCGCCGCTCGCGCATGATACGGCGGGCACGCTCCAAACCGGAACGGTCCGGCTGAGCGTTTCGCCGTTCAATACGCCACGAGAGATTGACCGCGCGGCGGACGTTATCGAAAATATTTTAAAAAATAGCTACAAATTGTAACCAATTATTTGCTATAATCCGTTAAATCCAGTATAATGTAATTTGCACAGCAAAAACCAAGGAAGGGACAGTCCTATGGATAATTTCTGGTCATCGCTGAGACAGGCGTTCGGTCATCTCGGCACGATCCGCGTGATGGATATCGTCGATATCCTTCTTGTCGCAGCGTTCTTCTATTTCCTGATCACGCTGGTCCGCCGCACGAAGACGAACAAGCTGTTTCAGGGTATCGTATATATACTCCTTGCGCTCTGGCTGTCCGGCGAGATGCAGCTCTACACTGTGAACTACATTCTCCGCAACGCCGTGCAGGTAGGCCTTCTCGCGCTGGTCGTGCTGTTCCAGCCGGAGATCCGCCGGTTTTTGGAAAAGCTCGGCACAGGGTCGATTTTCTCCCGGCTTTTGGGCGCGCCGCACACACTGAATGCTGACGCCGCCATTACGCAGACGGTGCTTGCCTGCGTGGATATGTCCGCAACGCGCACCGGTGCGCTCATCATCTTTGAGCGCGATAACCGTCTCGACGACCAGATCCGCACCGGCACGATCCTCGACGCGGAAACGACGGCGGAGCTTCTGAAAAATATTTTCTATCCCAAAGCGCCCCTGCACGACGGCGCTGCGATCATCCGCAGCGGACGGATTCAGGCGGCCGGATGCATGCTTCCGCTCTCCAACAACCCCAACCTGAGCAAGGAACTCGGCATGCGCCACCGCGCCGGCATCGGCATGAGCGAAGCGTCAGACGCCGTTGTAGTGATCGTATCGGAAGAGACCGGCGCGATCTCCGTGGCGGTCAATGGAATGCTCAAGCGGCATCTCACAAAGGACACCTTTGAAAAGATCCTCCGCAATGAGCTGATTCCCGAAGTGAAAGAGGAACCGACGGGCGCATTCCGCTTCCTCCGCCGGAAAGAAAAGGACAAAGTCGATGAATAATTCAAACGAAACGAAAGAAAGGAAAAAGCTGGATCTCAAACGAATCACGGACAGCCGTGTTTTCTGGATGATCCTCTCGCTGCTTGCGGCGTCGCTTCTCTGGATGTATGTGACGACGACCGAGGGCGTTGAGGTGGAAAAAACGCTCACCGGCGTAAAGATCGAGTTTCTCGGCGCGGACGCGATGCGCGCGTCGAGCGATCTCATCGTCACCGAGCAGGACCGCACCACCGTTAACCTGACGCTCTCCGGCACGCGCCGCGTGCTCTCCAAGCTCACAAACTCCAACGTGACGGCAACGGTGAATCTCAGCAACGTTGCGGCGGACGGGCGGTATTCGGTTTCCTACGATATCTCCTATCCCGCCGGCGTGAACGCGAACGAAATAACGCTCGTCCACACGTCATCGGACGTCGTGAATTTCTATGTGGACAAGCTAGCCCGCAAGACCATTGAGGTCAAGGGCGCGTTCACCGGCAACACGGCGGACGGATATCTTGCCGACGAGAGCATGGTGTTCGATCCTCTGGTCGTTGCCATCAGCGGGCCGAAGACGGTCATCTCCAAAGTCGACCATGCGTTTGTAGCCATTACGCGTGAGGACGTGGACCGCACGCTGAGCTATTCCACGACGTATTCTCTCGTCGATTCCGACGATAACCCGATCGAAGACTCTTCCATCCAGCGTGAAACGGAAGAAGTCACCGTGACGCTGAACGTGCTTTCCACGAAGGAAGTGCCGCTTGACGTAACGATCATCGACGGCGGCGGCGCAACGCGCGACGCCAACACCCGCATTGACATTGAACCGAAGACGATCATGCTTGCGGGAGATGCCTCTGCCATCGACAGCACGACGAAGCTCATTCTCGGCACGATCAATCTTTCGAGCTTCGCCACGGACTTCTCCGCCACCTACACCATCATCCCGCCGAACGGCACCGAGAATATGACCGGCGTTACCGAGGCAACGGTGAGAGTATCCATCACGGGCGTTGCCACGAAGTCCTTCTCCGTGAATCCGGAAAATATCGTCTGCATCAACGTTCCCGAAGGCTACACCGCGGAGAACATCACGCAGGCGCTCAACGTAACGGTCCGCGCCCCGCAGGAGGTCCTTGACCAGATCAGCGAGGTGAATCTCCGCGCTGTGGCCGATCTCTCCAATCTCGGCACGAACGCCTCCGGCGTTTTCACCCCGACGGTCGAGATCAAGATCGACGGCTTCCCCGAAGCGGGCTGCGTCGGCGAATATAAGATCTATATCACGCTCAAGGAAAAGCATTAAGAGAGTATGTACGGCTACATTCGACCGGATATCGGCGAGCTTCGCATAAATGAATACCGCCGGTTCCGCTCGGCGTACTGCGGTCTCTGTGAGGCGCTCCGGCAGCGGTACGGGGTGTTGGCCCGCTTTCTCATCGGGTACGACATGACGTTTCTCGCGCTGCTCTCGCTATCGCCGGAGACGGCGATCGAGCAGCGGCGATGCGTTGTCCATCCGCTGCGAAAGCAGCCCTGCATCTGCGGCATGACGGAGCTTTTCGACGCCGCAGATTACACAGTCATCCTCGCGTATCAAAAAATGCAGGACGATGCTGCCGACGAAAAGGGCTTTCGGTCGATACGCGCCCGACTTGCTCTCCGTCTCCTGCGAAGCCGCTGCCGCAAAGCGGCGGCCCGACAGCCGAAATTTGACGAGAACGTCCGGCGGTGCCTTTCTCAGCTCGCGGCAGTAGAGGAACGCGGCAGCGTATCTCTCGACGAGGCGGCGGACTGCTTCGCCCGTCTTATGGCGTTTCCGGCAGACCGGCTGGCGGACGAGATGCAGCGGCGGCTGCAAAGCGAGATACTCTATCACGTCGGACGCGCCGTATATATTCTGGACGCGGCGGACGATTACTCCGACGATCGGAAAAACGGCCGGTACAACCCGCTCTGCCTGCGCTTCGGCTCCGAAGTCATGACGGCGGAGGAAAAAGCGGAGATTCGCGCCACGCTGAATCTCTCCCTTTCCCGCGCGATGAGCGCTGCGGCGCTCCTGCCGGAGAGCGCGTGGACGCCCATCATCGAAAACATCCTATCCCGCGGTGTTCCGCATGTTGCCGATGCGGTGTTTGCCGGAACATGGAAGAAAAACAGAAAAAATACGGAGGATCTCTGATCCGTCCGACAGGGAGTAAGTGAATGACAGATCCTTACGTTGTTCTGGGCGTTTCCCGAACGGCATCCGATGAGGAGATAAAAAAGAAATACCGCGAGCTTGCCCGGAAATACCACCCGGACAACTACGCCAACAACCCCCTCGCCGATCTCGCGCAGGAAAAGATGAAGCAGATCAACGAGGCATACGACGCGATCACGAAGGAACGCGCAGGCGGTGGGGCGCAGTATAAGACCTATACGCAGCCCGGCAGCACATCCTCCGGCAGCGCGAGCGGCCCCTACCGGGATGTTCGCTCGGCGATCATGGCGGGCGATCTCGCCCGCGCGGAGATGATCCTCGGCTCGATCGTGGAGCGGAATGCGGAATGGCATTTTCTTATGGGGGCGGTGGCATATCACCGCGGCTGGATGGACGAGGCGTCCAAATACTTCCGCCAGGCGGCGTCGATGGATCCCGGCAATGCGGAATACCGTCAGGCGGTCGCACAGATGGAAAGTCAGGCGAACGGCCCGTTTGCGGGCGGACGCGCCGTTGGAATGAACACGCTCGACTGCGGCGCGTTCTGTCCATGCATGGCGCTGATGGCCACCTCCGGCGGCTGCGCGCCGTTTATTTGCTGCTGTTGATAACATTTTGATTCACATATTTGGGGAGATGGGAAGAAATGGGAAAACTGCTCAGTATGACCGGTTACGGAAGCGCCAAGGGCTCCGTAGAGGGTCAGGAGATCACCGTTGAGCTGAAAAGCGTGAACAACCGCTATCTGGACTGTTCGGTCCGGCTGCCGCGTAATTTCCTTTTTGCCGAGGATACGGTAAAGCAGGCGGTCTCCGCCGGCGTTTCGCGCGGCAAGGTGGATGTTTTTGTATCGGCGCAGGCTTCGCAGGATTCCGGGACGGTCGTTTCGGTGAATGAGGAACTTGCCCGCGGCTACCGCGACGCGGTCGCGCGTATCGCCGAAACGCTCGGACTCGAAAGCGGACTCAATGCATTCAGCCTTGCCCGGTTCCCGGATGTGCTCACGGTCGAGCGGCGCGAGCTGGATAAAGACAAAGCCGCCGCGGCGCTCTCGGAGATCACGGCAAAAGCCGTGGAGGAATTCAACGCCATGCGCGAGCGCGAAGGCGAACGGCTGCGCCGGGACATGATCGGAAAGCTCGAAACCATTGAGGGGCTTGTTTCCGTTGTGGAGGAGCGATCCCCGCAGACGGTGAAGGAATACCGCGAACGTCTCGAAGCGCGTCTGCGCGACATTCTGGCCGACCGCTCGCTCGATGAGCAGCGTGTCATCACCGAAGCCGCGATCTTCGCCGACCGCACCGCCGTGGACGAGGAGACGGTCCGACTACGCAGCCACATTGCGCAGTTCCGCACCATGCTGGAGGAAGGCTCTCCGATCGGCCGGAAGATGGACTTCCTTGTGCAGGAATTCAACCGCGAATCCAACACCATTGGCTCCAAGTGCAGCGACGCATCTCTCGCCAAGGTCGTGGTCGATCTCAAATCCGAGATTGAGAAGATCCGCGAGCAGCTGCAGAACGTGGAATGAGGTGCGGATATGAAGCTCATTAACATCGGTTTCGGCAATCTCGTTTCCGCCTCGCGTCTGATCGCTATCGTCAGTCCGGAATCCGCGCCGATCAAGCGCATCGTTCAGGATGTCCGCGAACGCGGCGAGCTGATCGACGCGACCTATGGCCGCCGCACGCGCGCGGTCATCATCATGGACAGCGGCCATGTGATCCTCTCGGCGCTCCAGCCCGAAACGGTCAGCGCCCGCATGATCGGCCGCAGCGAAGAGCCTTCGGCGGAAGAGAGGGACGAGGAATGAAACGCGGTAAGCTGCTGGTGATTTCCGGGCCGTCCGGCTGCGGAAAATCCACCGTGATCGGAAAGATGATGGCGGGGCGGGAGAATGTGGAGTTCTCCGTATCCGCCACAACGCGCCGCCCGCGCCCCGGAGAGAGGGAGGGCGTCGATTACTTTTTCGTTTCCCGAGAGCGCTTTGAGGAAATGCTCCGAAATGACGAGCTGTTAGAGCATGCCGAGTTTGTCGGCAATTGCTACGGCACGCCGAAGTCGCAGGTCTGTGCGCGGCTGGAAAGCGGTGTGTCCGTGATTCTGGATATTGAGGTCCAGGGAGCGGCGCAGGTGAAGCAGAAGCTGCCCGAAGCCGTTACCGTGTTCCTTGCTCCTCCGGGGCTGGATGCGTTGGAACGCCGTCTCCGCGGCCGCGGGACGGAATCGGAAGAGACGATCCGTGCGCGGCTCGACACAGCACGGCGCGAGATGGCGCTGGCTCCAAGCTATGATTATACTGTGATCAACGATGACCCGGATCGCGCATCCCGCGAGCTCGGAGCCATCCTCGACAAATAAATCGCATACAATGTTTTGCACCGGTAAACGCCGGATCAGAAAGGAATGGAATCTGTTATGATGCTTTATCCCCCGATGGCGAGCCTTGTTGATAAGGTCGGCAGCCGCTACCTTCTTGTGAACCTTGTTGCGCGCCGCGCCCGCCAGATCGCGAACGAAGCCGAGGAAAACGGCGAGATCCTCGATAAGAAGCCGGTCTCCATGGCGATCGACGAAGTGTATTCCGGCAAACTGACGCTGGAAAAGACGGATGACTGATTCGCCGGCAACGGCAAAAATCGCTGTCGCCGCCGCGACATACTGGGTAGACCGACCGTTTGACTACCGCATTCCGCCCGCGCTCGCAGATAAGGTCGTGCCGGGCGTGCGTGTCGTTGTCCCGTTCGGCGGCGGCAACCGCCGCACGGAGGGGATCGTTCTGTCTCTCGGTACGGCGCAGTCCGGTATGCGGCTGAAAAGCATTGCCTCGGTGCTGGACGCGGCGCCCGTGCTCTCTCCGGAGATGATCCGCTTGGCGGTCTGGCTGCGCGAGCGGTATTTCTGCACGGTATACGATGCCGTACACGCGATGCTGCCCGCCGGACTCTGGTACCAGATGGAGTCGGTATATACGCTCTGCACCGGTTTTGACCGGGAGAGCGCGTATGCCGCAGCGGGAAAGTCTGCGCAGGAGCAGCTTGTTCTCGATGCCGTTTTTGCCCATGGCGGAAGCTGTCCGCTGGTCGATCTGGAGCGGCTTTTTGAGAATGTGAGCCCGGCACGGGCGCTGCAGTCGCTTGTGCGCAAGGGCGTTCTGGAAACGGACAGCCGCGAAAAGCGCCGCGTCGGCGATAAAAAGATCCGCATGGTCTCTCTGACTGTTTCGGCGGAGGACGCGCAGGTCGCGGCAGACCGCCGCGAGAAGCGCGCGCCGCTGCAAAGCGCGTGTCTGCGTCTTTTGTGTACGCTCGATCGGGTTTCCTTTTCCGAGCTCTGCTATTTCACAGGCGCTTCGTCCTCGTCCGTCAATGCGCTGGTAAAAGCGGGACTGGCGGAGATCACGCAGGACGAGGTGTTCCGCCGTTCTGTTCTCCGCAGCGAGGAGCAGTCCCCGCTGCCGGTGCTCAACGAGGAGCAGCGCGCGGCGTTTGAGGGCATCCTATCGCTGTACGACGGCGAGCATGCATCGGCGTCGCTCCTCTATGGCGTCACCGGAAGCGGCAAGACATCTGTGTACGTTCATCTGATCGACGCCATACGCCGAAAAGGGAAGGCGTCCATCCTGCTCGTGCCGGAGATCGCGCTCACGCCGCAGATGATCCGCATTTTCTCCTCATACTTCGGAGATGACGTCGCGGTACTCCACAGCTCTCTCGCCGTTGGCGAGCGCTACGATGAGTGGAAGCGCATCAAGACCGGAAGAGCGCGCGTTGTGATCGGAACGAGAAGCGCCGTCTTCGCCCCGTGCAGCGATCTTGGGCTCATCATCATGGATGAGGAGCAGGAGTATACCTACAAATCCGAAAACTCCCCGCGCTACCACGCCCGCGACGCCGCCAAGTTCCGATGCGCATCCTCCAATGCACTTCTGGTTCTCGGCAGCGCGACGCCGGATGTGGAAAGCCGCTACCGCGCCGAAAAGGGCGTGTATCATCTGTTTACCCTGAAAAACCGCTTCAACGCCCGTCAGATGCCCTCCGTCCGCATCGTAGATATGCGGCAGGAGCTTCGCGGCGGAAACGGCAGCGAAGTAAGCGGTGTGCTGCTCCACGAGCTGCGGGAAAACATTTCCCGCGGCGAGCAGAGCATCCTGTTTTTGAACCGCCGCGGCGCGGCAAGCCTTGTCGCCTGCGGTGAGTGCGGCTATACCTACAGCTGTCCGCATTGCAGCGTGAATCTCACGTGGCACAGCGTCACCCGGCGGCTCGTCTGCCATCACTGCGGCTATACGCGAGCGCTCGACGATGCCTGTCCCGAATGCGGCGGCTTGCTCAACCAGTTCGGCACCGGCACGCAGAAGCTCGAGGAGCATCTGCGCGAGGCACTGCCGGATGTGGAGATACTGCGTATGGATGCGGATTCCGTTTCCCCTGCGGGTTCGCACGAGAAGATCCTCTCCCAGTTTCGGGAGAAGAAGGTGCCGATCCTCATCGGCACGCAAATGGTCACAAAGGGGCTGGATTTTGAGAACGTGACGCTCGTCGGCGTTATTTCCGCCGACCAGCTCCTGTATTGCGGCGATTACCGCGCGGGAGAGCGCTGCTTTTCTCTGATCACGCAGGTCGTCGGTCGCTCGGGACGCGGCGCGAAGCCCGGACGGGCGATCATCCAGACGTTCACGCCGCAGAATCCCGTGATCGGCATGGCGTCCCGGCAGGACTACGAGGGCTTTTATGCCGAAGAGATCGAGCTGCGGCGGTTGCAGAACTGTCCGCCGTTTTCGGATATCGTGACCGTCACGGTGTCGGCGGAGGATGAATCTGCCGTCCTCCGGTGCTGCACCTACATCCGCGACCGGATAAGATCGGAGCTTCGCGGACGAAAGGATGCCGCTGTGCTCGGCCCCGCGCCGCTGCCGGTCGTGCGCGTCAGCAACCGCTACCGCTACCGTGTAACGCTGCATTGCCGGTTTGACAAGGAGATCCGGACGCTTGTATCCGGTCTTCTCATTCAATGCAATACCGCAAAAGAATACAAGGGTGTGTCGGTCTTTGCCGACTATAACCCAATGGAGTGAATACTATGGCGCTTAGAAATATTCTGACTGAGGAAAACCCTGCGCTGCGGAAGGTCTGCCGTCCGTATACTGCCTTCGACGAGCGGCTGCATCAGCTGCTGGACGATATGAAGGAGACGCTTTCGCAGGCGAACGGTGTCGGCCTCGCCGCGCCGCAGGTCGGCATTATCCGCCGCGCCTGCATTGTGATGGAAACCAACGTCCCGGAAGGGGAGGACGAGTATTTTATCGAGCTCGTGAACCCCGAGATCATAGAACGGGACGGCGAGCAGGAGGGCGGCGAGGGCTGCCTGAGCCTGCCGGAGCGGTACGGCGTCGTCAAGCGTCCGAACCATGTCAAAGTCCGCGCACAGGATCGGAACGGCAACACGTTTGAGGTCGAAGGCACCGGTCTTACCGCCCGCTGCTTCTGCCACGAGATCGACCATCTCGACGGCGTTCTCTTTACCGACCGCGCGACGCATATGTACACAGACGAGGAAATGGAAGAGCTCTACGGCGGAGACGATAAAGAATGAGAATTGTTTTTATGGGTACGCCGGACTTTGCGGAAGAATCGCTGCGCGCGCTTCTCGAGGCCGGTGAGGACGTTGCCGCGGTTTTCACGCAGCCGGACAAGCCGCGGGGCCGCGGCATGCAGGAGAGCTTCTCTCCGGTGAAAACGCTGGCCGTGGAGCGCGGCATTCCCGTATATCAGCCCGCAACCTTCAAGGACGGCGCGGCAACGGAGCTTCTGCGCACGCTCGCGCCGGAGCTTCTTGTGGTCGTGGCTTACGGCCGTATTCTGCCGCAGACGTTTCTTGACGTGGCAAAATACGGCAGCATCAATGTCCATGGCTCGCTCCTGCCGAAATACCGCGGCGCTGCGCCCATTCAATGGGCGGTGCTCAACGGGGACAAGACGACCGGCGTTTCCGTGCAGTACATGGCTGCGGCGATGGACGCCGGGGACGTGATCGCTTCGCGCGAAACGGAGATCGGCGAGTTTGAAACGTCCGGGGAGCTCTTTGACCGGCTCAAAACTCTCGGCGCAGAGCTTCTTGTGGAGACCGTGCGGAAGATCGCTTCCGGTGATGTTGTCCGCGTACCGCAGAACGAGGCGGACGCCACCTACACGAAAATGCTCCATAAGGAAATGTGTCCGATCGACTGGAACAAATCGCCGCGTGAGATCGTGAAGCACATCTGCGGTCTGGATCCGTGGCCGGTGGCCACGACGGAGCTCGGCGGCATATCGTTCCGCGTGTTCGGCGCGGAATACACCGATACGAAAACGGCGCTTGCGCCCGGAAAGATCGTATCCGCCGGAAAAGCGGGCATTGAAGTCGCCTGCGGCGGCGGCCAGACCCTTTGCATCACCGAGATACAGGCGGCAGGGAAGAAGCGCATGAGCGCAGCGGCTTTTCTGCTCGGCCACCCGATGAAGGCCGATGGCTAACGGCACGGCGGGAGCCCGCGAGGCGGCGCTGTATGTCCTCGCCCGCTGCCGGAGGTTTGACGCCTGGTCGCAGCAGACGATCCAGACGGCGGCGGAAAAGTTTTCTCTGGATGAGCGCGACACGGCACTCTGCACAAAGCTCTGTCTGGACGTGCTGCAGAACGCGGCGCTCTGTGATTATTACATCGGCTGCTATTCCAGCGTTCCGGCCGCAAAGCTCGAGCCGAACCTTCTGGATATTCTCCGGCTCGGTGTCTGCCAGCTCCTGTTTATGGATAAAATACCCGTGTCGGCGGCGGTCAACGAAGCGGTCGAACAGACGAAACGCTCCGGCTCCCGTGCCGCAGGTCTGGTGAATGCCGTGCTGCGCCGCGTTGCGGAAAACCGGGAAAACCTCCCGGAGATCCCAAACATCGGAACAGCCCAGGAGCTCTCCGTCCGGTTCAGCCACCCACTGTGGCTCTGTGAGCGGATGGTTTCCGAGCTTGGCTATGACGGGGCGCACGCCTTTTTCGCGGCAAGTAACCGCGCGCCGAAGCTCACGGTCTCGGTGAACACCCGGTACGGCGACGCGCCGTCACTTGTGGAGCGTTTTTCCTCGGCGGGCGTTCGCGCGCACGTCAGCGAGCTTTCCTCCGTGTCCGTGTGCGTGGAGGATAAAGGCAGCGCTGCCGCGCTCCCCGGCTTTGCTGCGGGCGAGTTCTTTGTGCAGGATGCTGCCGCAGCGATGAGTGTTTTGTGCGCTGCGCCGAAAAAAGGGATGCGCGTGTTGGATGCCTGCTCCGCGCCCGGCGGAAAGAGCCTTCTCTGCGCGTCGCTGATGGAAAACGACGGAGAAATTCTCGCCTGTGATCTTCACGAAAAAAAGCTCCGGCTTGTAGAGGAAAACGCCGAGAGACTCGGTTTTTCCATCATTCGCACCGCGCCGATGGACGCTTCCAAGCCGTATGAAGCGCTCCGCGGGAGCTTCGATCTTGTCATTGCGGACGTTCCGTGCTCCGGCATGGGCGTTATCCGCAAAAAGCCGGAGATCCGCTATAAGGACCCCAAAGCTCTTGCCGGTCTCCCGGCAATACAGAAGCGGATCGCGGACGGACTTGCCGCGTGCGTCCGGCCGGGTGGGATCCTTCTTTATTCCACCTGCACCGTTTTCCATGAGGAAAACGAGGATGTTGCGGAACGATTTCTTCACGATCATCCGGACTTTGTCCGCGAGGAGCAGCGGCTCATATTGCCGCAGGAATATGATACGGACGGCTTTTTCTATTGCCGTATGAGACGAAATGGCTGAACTGACCGAAAAAATCGATATAAAATCCATGCTTCCGGAAGAGCTGGCGGAGTATCTCCGCTCGCTCGGACAGCCGGCGTATCGGGCAAAGCAGCTCTTTCGCTGGTTTTCCGCCGGCTGCGGCTCGTGGGATGAAATGACGAATCTCCCCCGTGCGCTCCGGCAGGAGCTTTCCGAGCATTGCACTCTCTCCGCGCCGCGGGTGCTTAAAAAGCAGCAGTCTGCCGAGGACGGCACGATCAAGTTCCTCTGGGAGCTGCATGACGGAAACGCCGTGGAAACGGTCGTCATGCGGTATCACTACGGGAATACGGTCTGCATCTCCTCGCAGGTCGGCTGCCGGCAGGGATGCGCGTTCTGCGCTTCGACCATCGGCGGTCTTGTGCGGAATCTCACGCCGTCGGAAATGCTTGACGAGGTGCTGTTTTCCGAAAAGGAATCCGGTCTGCCGGTTTCTCATATCGTTTTGATGGGCATTGGCGAACCGCTGGATAATTTTGATACCGTCATGCGGTTTTTGGAGCTCATCAACCACCCGGAGGGACGCAACATCAGCATGCGTCATATATCGCTCTCCACCTGCGGGCTGACGGAGCGCTTCGACGATCTGGCGGAGCGCGATCTCCAGATCACGCTTTCCGTATCGCTGCACGCGCCGGACGACGAAACGCGCAGCCGCATCATGCCGGCCAACCGCGGCCGCGGCGTGGACGAGCTTTTCCGCAAATGCAAAGCCTATTATGACAAAACCGGACGGCGCATATCGTTTGAATATGCGATGATCGACGGCGTGAACGATTCCCCGGAGCAGGCGGAGCTGCTTGCCCGGCGGGTAAAGCCGCTCGCGGCGCATGTCAATCTCATTCCGCTCAACCATGTGGATGAGCGCAGCTTTGAGCCATCCAAACCGGAGAATCTCAAACGGTTTGTGAATATACTTACGAAAAACGGAGTCAACACGACCATACGGCGGCGTCTCGGCAGCGATGTGGACGCATCCTGCGGACAGCTGCGCCGCAAAATGACGAGGGAAGCAAAATGAACGCTTTCGGCATTACCGACAAGGGAAAAGTACGTTCCGCCAATCAGGACGCCTACCGCCTGAGCCTTTCGCCGGATGGCGAATATGTTCTTGCGGCGCTGTGCGACGGCATGGGCGGCGTGCATGGCGGCGAGATCGCCTCGGCGGTCGCCGCGGACTCATTCATGCAGTATGCGGAAGATATGCTGCGCCGTGAACCGAAATCCGATGCGGCGCAGGTCCTGCGCGAAGCGGCGGCATATGCCAATCTGAAGGTATATGACCGCGCCTTCCGCGACGAGAGCTGCCGGGGTATGGGTACGACGCTTGTGGCCGCGCTTGTGCGTCCGGAAGACGCCGCCGTCGTCAACATCGGCGACAGCCGGTGCTACTGGCTGGCGGACGCTCAGCTCCAGCAGGTCACGCGGGATCATTCGCTCGTGCAGAGCATGGTGGACCGCGGGCTGATCACCGAGGATGAGGCTCGTTCCCATCCGCGAAAGAACGTGATCATGCGGGCTGTCGGATTGGAACGAACCATTCGCAGCGATATTTTCCGGCTGGACATCCGTCCCGGCGACGCGCTGCTGCTCTGCTCCGACGGGCTCAGCAATCTTGTTGACGCCGGGGAGATGGAATCCCTTCTTCTGACGTCCTCGGATGACGATGCGGTCTGCCGTGAGCTTCTGCGCATGGCGCTCGACCGCGGCGCGCCGGACAACGTCACGCTGGCGCTCGTGCGCCGATGAACCTACGGGGGAATGATATGGATACGAAAAATCAGGATAAATACCGCGGCATGATGCTCGATGGCCGGTATGAGCTCGTAGAGCTGATCGGCAGCGGCGGCATGGCGGTCGTATATAAAGCGATGTGCCACCGGCTGAACCGCTATGTGGCGGTGAAGATCATGCGCCCGGAGCTTGCGAAGAACGAGAAGTTCCGCCGCCGCTTCCAGACGGAATCGCAGGCGATCGCGAAGCTCAGTCACCCGAACATCGTCGGCGTGTACGACGTGAGCCGCACCGATCATGTGGAATACATCGTTATGGAACTCGTGGACGGCATCACGCTCAAACAGTATCTGCAGGACCACGGCCCGCTTGACGCGGTGCAGGCAGTGGATTTCTCGCTGCAGATCGCGCGGGCGCTCGCCCACGCGCACGGGAAAGGCATTGTTCACCGTGATATCAAGCCGCAGAACATTCTTGTCGTCAATGACGGCGTCATCAAGGTCGCGGACTTCGGCATCGCTAACCTTCAGTCCGAAGTGCCGGACGTGGAGAACGAAGCCATCGGCTCGGTGCATTATATCTCGCCGGAGCAGGCCAGGGGCCTTCCGGTGGATGGACGGAGCGATATCTATTCGCTCGGCATCGTCATGTACGAAATGCTCTCCGGAAAGCTGCCGTTTGATGGCGACGATGACCGGACGGTTGCGCTCAAGCACCTCTCGGCGGTCCCGACGCCTCTGCGCGAGATCGCGCCGTCGGTGCCGGAAGCGCTCGAAAAGATCGTGATGAAGGCAATGGAAGCCTCACTCGATAACCGCTATCAGACGGCGGACGCGCTTGCCGCCGATCTCGAGGCGCTGCAGAAATCGCTCACCGGCTCGCTTGACAGGATCGAGGGCAATGTTGCACCGCTGAGCACGGCGGGCGAGCTTGGCAGGGAGGACTATGTTCGCCGCCGCCGCCGCGCCCACCGCGTCAGCATGCTCTCCGGCTTTTTCGGCGTGATGGCCGCCATTTTGATCATTGCTGTCTTTCTCTGGAACTATTTTCTGAGCGATATATTCGTAGTTAACCAGCGTGTCGCCATCCCGAACTTTGTCGGCAGCAACTACGAGACCATCATCAACAGCAAAGAATTCAAGGGGAAATACAACTTTGATCTCATTTACGAGATCGACCCGAACGTCGAGCGCGGCATCATCATCGGCCAGTCGCCCGACGCGGGAAAGAGCTATATGCTGACTTCGGACGGCATCCATGTGACGCTTACGGTGAGCACTGGCGTTATGTTAACCGAAATCCCGAACCTTCTCAACTACGATTATCGCGAAGCGACGAGCGAGCTGGAAAAGCTCGGCTTTGTTGTGGACAAAACGTTTGCCGATTCCGACGATGTCGCGGCGGACTGTGTAATGCAGATCAGCCCCTCGCCGGGGGAGAAGCTCCCCGCGGGCTCGACGGTCTATCTCACGATCAGCCAGGGAGCCAAGACCGAAACGGTCATCATGCCGTATCTCGTCGGCAAGGACTATGCCACAGCGGAAGCAGAGCTTGCCGCGGCGCGGCTGACGCTCGTTTCCGTGAGCTACGTTTACAACAACACGATCCCCGTGGACTATGTTGTCAGCCAGACGGTCGAGGCCGGGACGGAGATCCCCGCGTACTCCAAGATTTATCTGCAGATCTCGCTCGGACCGGAAACGACGCCGACACCCTCGCCCTCGCCGGTCCAGACGCAGGATCCGAACGCCGAGTGACGCGCATGGAAGGACGGATCATCAAGGCGCTGAGCGGCTACTACTATGTCGATACCGGCGCGGAGCTCGTCACCTGCCGCGCGCGGGGAAAGTTCCGTCTCGACGGAACGAGCCCGCTCGTCGGCGACCGTGTGCGGCTGGATGTGTCATCGGACGGCACAGGCAGTGTGCGGGAGATTCTCCCGCGGCGGAATTATTTCATTCGTCCGGCTGTCGCCAACATCGATCTCATGGTGATGCTCGCTGCGGCGGTCAATCCGGTCACGGACCCGTTTCTCATCGACCGCGTATCCGCGCTCGCGGCACATCATTCCTGCGACTTTCTTCTCTGCATCAATAAGGCCGATCTCAATTCCGGCGACGAGCTTTTCTCCATTTACTCCGCCTCAGGCATCCCCGTGCTGCGGACGAGCGCCGTCACCGGCGAGGGGCTCCCGGAGCTTTCCGAGCGGCTTGCCGGAAGAGTCTGTGCATTTACGGGCAACTCCGGCGTCGGAAAATCTAGCCTTTTGAACGCGCTTTCGCCGGAGCTTTCCCTGCTTACCGGCGAGGTGAGCCAGAAGCTCGGCCGCGGCCGCCACACGACGCGCCACGTGGAGCTTTTTGCTCTGCCGAACGGCGGGTACGTCGCCGATACGCCGGGCTTTGGCTCCTTTGATATCGAGCAGATGGAATCCATCCGCCCGGCAGAGCTGCAATATTGCTTTCCGGAGTTTGAGCCATATCTTGGGGCGTGCCGGTTCACGGACTGCACGCATCGGAATGAGCCGGACTGCGCCGTGAACGCCGCGGCGGACGAGGGAGCGATCCATCCCTCGCGGCTCGACTCCTACCGCCGTCTATGGGAGCAGGCGAACCGGAAAAAGGACTGGGAAGTCCGCCAAACGGAATAAGAACATATGGTCCCCCGGTGCGTACTATGTAATAAACAAGGTGCGCATCGGGGGACTGTTTATGCGGCGCGGAAATCGGCGAAAAAAACCGGTAGGGTGGATCATCGTAACGGTGGGGGTCATTGTCCTGCTCTCACAGATCCTGCCGGAGGGTTTCTGGTGGTTTTTGCTCGGCGCGTGTCTGATCGGCGTCGGCATATGTATTAATCGAAATTGCTGTTGAGGAGGATCGTATATGTATATGAAGGTCATTTATATCCGGCTTCCGGGATTTTTGTATCGGATGCTTTCGAAGCTGTGACATATTTTTCGGGCGTTCCTCATACGGTATATTGAAAACGGACAAGGAGAGGAATGTCTATGGAAGTCAATCTGAAACGGGAAGCCATTCAATACTGTACTCCTGTTTATTCCGATACACTCAGCCGCGAGGAGACGCTCGAAACGGTCGTTTCCGATACGCTGCCGGACGTCGCCCGTATTCTGGACGTGGATGCCGCGGTGTATCTGCGCTCCAAAACGCTGCTGCAGGGGAGCATCCGGATCGAGGGAAGTATCCGCGGAACGGTGCTCTATATCGGCGAGGATTCGGAGCGGCTGCAAAGGATCGAAGCGGAGCTGCCGGTCAGCTTTTCCGCGGAGGCAGAGGGCACGGAGGATACCGATATACTTGCCGCGAATCTCTGCATATCGTCGGCGGACGCCAAGCTTTTAAACCCGCGGAAGATCCAGTTTCGCGCCGGGATCTCCGCCGCGGTCGCGGCGTATCGCAGCGTGACGGCGGAGATCCCGACAGAGGCGGAGCCGACGCCGGGACTTTATACGCTGACCGACACAAAGACGGTCAGCTTTCTCTCCGGCATCGAGGAGAAGAGCTTTCTTGTCTCCGACGAGGCAGAGCTTCCCGCCGGATGCCCGCCGATGGAAAAACTGCTCTGCTATTCGCATACGGAGACCGTGGAGGAGCTCAAGCAGGTCGGTGGAAAGATGATATTGCAGGGAACGGTTCGGCTCGATACGCTGTATCTGACGGCCGGAGACGATGCGCCGCAGCAGCAGAGCTTTCGCATCCCATTCTCCCAGATCCTTGACATAGCGAACGGAAAAGCGGAGCTTTCCACCGTGATACTGACCTCCGGCGGGTGCTATCTGGAACCGCTCTCCGGCAGCGACGGCATAGCCTCGCTGCATTTGGAGCTGCACCTGTGTGCGCAGACGCTCTGCCGCAGCGAGACGGAGATCCGGTATATCGCGGACGCCTACAGTCTCAAAAACGCCTGCCGCCTGAAAACAGACGTCATCCGCACGCTGAATACGGCGCGAGCGTCGGTCCTTCGGCAGTCGGTGCGTGAAACGCTGGAAGCACCGGATTCCCCGAAGGAGATCGTGTATACCCGCGTGACGGCGGCGTTTCCTGTCCGGACGGAGAACGGCGCTTCGGAAAACATCTGCGTCCGCGTGCTCTACCGCACGCAGCGCGGCAGTCTCTCGTCCATGAGCCGCGTTCTCACGCTCACGTTCGAGGGCAGCGGGACAACCGGAATGACGCTGCCGGAAACAGCACGCTTCGGCGAGGTGTACGCCGCCGCCGGAGACGGAGCTGTGGAGCTGCGCTGCCCGGTCGAGCTCTCACTCGACGCGGCGGACGTTTCCGAGCTCACCTATGTGAGTCAAATGGAACTGGAGGAGACAGACACCGCGGACGAGACCGAGCGTCCGTCCCTGATCGTGATCCGGCTCGGCGCGGAATCGCTCTGGACGGTTGCAAAGAAATTCGGCTCTACGCGCGAGCTGATCGAATCGGCCAATCCCGGGCCTGTGAACCCGGGGGATCTGATCCTTATTCCACACGGGAGATAAGGAACCCCCTTGTCATCCGGCAAGGAAAGTGCTATAATTTCTTTAAACGTATTTTTGTTTGGGGGAATTACAGCATGTCCGGACATTCCAAGTGGCATAACATACAGAAAACCAAAGGCGCCCAGGACGCCAAGCGCGCACAGGCGTTCACCAAGATCGCCCGTGAAATGATCGTTGCCGTTAAGGAAGGCGGAAGCGGCGATCCGGCGAACAACTCCCGTCTCGCAGCGGTCATCGCCAAGGCGAAGGCGACCAATATGCCGAACGACAACATTAAGCGTACCATTGAAAAGGCGCTCGGCAGCGGCGCGACCGACAACTACGAAAGAGTTACCTACGAAGGCTACGGCCCCTCCGGCGTCGCCATCATCGTGGACGCCATGACCGATAACCGCAACCGCACCGCGTCCGATGTTCGCCATTACTTTGACAAGTACGGCGGAAACATGGGTGCCGCCGGCTGCGTTTCGTGGTCATTCGATAAGAAGGGCGTCATCGTGATCGATAACGAGGACGAGGATCTCGACGAGGAAGCCGTTTTTGAATCGGCGCTGGAGGCCGGCGCGGACGATCTCGAAGCGGAAGAGGGCATCTTCACGGTCTATACTCAGCCGGACGATGTTGCCGCTGTCGCCGAGGCGCTCTCCGCCAAATACCGTCTGCTTTCCGCGCAGGTGGAGATGGTTCCGCAGAACTACATCACCCTCACCGACGAGGGCGATATCAAGAACATGTCCAAGATGCTCGAGATGTTCGACGATAACGAGGATGTCCAGAACGTCTGGCACAACTGGGAGAACGAAGAGTAAATCCCGCCGTATAACAAAACCCCGACTGTCTGCGGACAGCCGGGGTTTTGGCTTATGTGTGCCGTTTCAGGTATTCTACGATCTCCGGATACCGGTCCGACTGGATGTGGATTCCGTCGCCGGAGTTGAAGCTGTTGAGAAAATATCCGGCCTTGTCGCACATCATGCGGAAAAGATCAATGTATTCCGTGTCATATTCACGGGAGAGCGTTTTGACGAGCTGGGAATAAAACACCGTACTGTCAGGATTGTAGAGCTCGTTCATTGGCGTGTAGCGCCCGACGGGAACGAGCGAGAGAAGATAGATCTTCGCGCCTAGCTGCGTTTCTTTTACAAGATCGAGGATCGTCCGCATGGGGTTCATGAACCGTTCCACACGGTCGTCACGCAGCGAGCTGTCGTTGATGCCTAGCATTATGTAAACTTTTCCGTAGGACTTGGCGTGCAGCGCGTCGCTGAGCGTGCCGTATCGTCCATCGGGCAGCTCATAGAATTCGTAATCTACAACGGCCTGTGCCGTGTGGCCGACGACGGCGTAGTAATCCGGACCGGATAGGCCGGAGTATTTCTGCATGCCGACGATCTGCGAATGGCCGATGAAGCACACATCGTTAAACCAATCGTCCGATACCGGCTCGCTCTCCGCAACGGTGGAGACGGGGAGCGCAGTCAGGATATCCCGCTGGGAGCCGAGAAAGCGGAGAATGATCTCCTCGCCATCGGCGAGCGGCACGGTGTCACGATAGTGGAAGTATCCGTCCGTATCCTCAATCATCACACCGGCGCGCTGGATGGTGAAGGCGGCGGTCTGCGCCTCCGGTGTCATCAGCCCGCCGTCGAGGAACGAGTACCAGGCGTTGATCGCGGGGAGAGACACGCCGTAGGCGTTAGCGCAGCGGTAGAGCATGGTGAGAAACGCCTCGCGCGTGATCGGCATATCGGGGCTGAATGTACCGTTTCCGTCGTTCGGGATGATGTTTTTCTTCAGCGCCCACGCCGTTCCGGCGGCGTACCACCGGGAAGCGTCCACGTCCGAGGGGATCGTTTCCGCGTCCTCCGCGCTGCCAAAAATGTTATAGAGAATACCGGCGAGCATCGCGCGCGTCATGTCTCTGTCCATCCCGCCGCTTTCCGCGTCGCGGAAGAGCTCGCGATAGTCGGACATTGAGGCGGCCTCGCAGTATTCGGATACGCGCCGGCTGGGTTCTTCCTCGCCGTCGGCACGGGCCGGCAGACACAGCGCGGAAAGAAGAACGGCGGTCAGCAGCAGGGATAATACTCGCTTCATGGGTACACTCGCTTTCGTAATCTAAAAAATCAGAGAAGCTGCAGGCTCTCCAAACAGTTTTGCAGTTTTGCGGCGTTCCCCTCCGCCATCGGGCAGAGCGGCAGACGAAGCCGCCCGGAATCCCAGCCGAGCATCTGCATCGCGGTTTTTACCGGGATAGGATTGACCTCGTAAAAGAGTGCGTCGAAAAGTCCGGCGTACGCCTCGTGGATGGCGCGGGCGGTGAAAAAATCACCGCTGAGCGCCGCGGCGCAGAGCGTCGCCATGACCTGCGGCACGATGTTTGACGCCACGGAGATCACCCCCTTTGCTCCGAGCGCGAGCATGGGGAGCGTCTGGTCGTCATTTCCGCTCCAGATGTTCAGCGCATCGCCGCAGAGATGCCTCGTTCGGGAGACAAGGGAAATGTCACCGGAGGCTTCCTTTACGCCGTTGATGCGCGGTATCTCCGCCAGACGCGCGTAGTGCTCCGGTGTACAGGATACGCCGGTCCGGCCGGGGACATTGTAAACGATGAGAGGCAGCTCGGAATGCTCCGCGACGTAGGCAAAGTGTCGGACGATTCCTTCAGAACTCGCTTTGTTGTAGTAAGGTGTTGTAAGCAGAAGCGCGTCCGCCCCGAGCCGTTCGGCGCGCCGCGCGGCGTTTGCCGCGGCGAGCGTGTCGTTCCCGCCGATCCCGGCGATGACTTTCATACGGGAACGGGTGTAAACCGCGGTGAACTCGATAATGGAAGCGCGTTCCGCCTCCGAAAGCGTCGCGGCCTCGCCGGTCGTGCCGCACACGACAACGGCGGCGGTGCCGCCTTCGGCCTGCCGGTCGAGCGCTGCGGCAAGACGGTCGTAGTCTACGCCCCGGTCGGTGAATGGGGTAACAAGCGCAGCTGCGCTGCCGGTGAAAACAGGTTTTTTCATGTTCCGTCCTTTCTGCCGGTCCGTGCCGCACGGCGTGCGGCAGGGAAGGGAACGGCAAAAAATACTCCCGTGCCATTGTATGCAGCGGGACGGGCCGCGGTGAGCGGAAGTTCGGCGCTTTTGCGGTTGCAAAGGGAGCGGAACATGTATATAATATTTTAAAGTATAATAACACTCCGCCGTACTCCCGTCAAGGTGAGCACGGCGGCAAAACACAGCAGCCGGACATACCGGCAGATGGAGCAGCTTTGAAAAAATCGGACTTTTACTATGATCTCCCTCCGGAGCTTATCGCCCAGACGCCGCTCGAGCGGCGCGACGCCTCGCGCCTTCTGACACTGGACAAGCGCACGGGGGCAACCGAGCACCACGTCTTCCACGAGCTCCCGGACTTTCTCAACGAGGGCGACTGCCTTGTGATGAACGATTCCCGCGTGATCCCGGCGCGGCTCTTCGGCACGCGGCCGACGGGCGGCAGCGTGGAGGTCGTGCTGCTGCGCGATCTCGGCGGCGGGGACTGGGAATGCCTCACCCGTCCGGGGCGCAAAACGCAGCCCGGAACGCATATCTCCTTCGGCAACGGAGAGCTGACAGCGGAGGTCATCCGCGCGGAAGCGGACGGCAACAAGGTGCTGCATTTCAACTATGACGGTATCTTTCTTGAGTTATTGGACAAGCTCGGCAAAATGCCGCTGCCGCCGTATATCAAGGAAGAGCTGACGGACAAGGAGCGTTACCAAACGGTATATTCCCGCGACCCCGGTTCCGCGGCGGCGCCGACGGCGGGGCTGCACTTCACGCCGGAGCTTCTGCAGCGCATCGCCGATAAAGGCGTTTCGCTCGCCTATGTTACGCTGCACGTCGGACTCGGCACATTCCGTCCGGTCAAGGAGGACAATATCGAGGATCACCCGATGCACGCGGAGTTCTGTATAGTGAGTCAGGAGACGACGGACATCGTAAACCGCACGCACGCAAACGGCGGGCGAGTGATCTCTGTCGGAACAACATCCTGCCGGACGCTCGAGAGCTTTACCGGCGAAGACGGCATATTGCAGCCGAAAAGCGGCTGGACGGACATTTTCATCTATCCGGGCTACCGCTTCAAGGCCATTGACGCGCTTGTGACCAATTTCCACCTGCCGGAGAGTACGCTCATCATGCTCGTCTCCGCGCTGGCCGGGCGCGAAAACGTCCTGCGCGCTTATGAGGAGGCGGTAAAGGAACGCTACCGCTTCTTCTCCTTCGGCGACGCGATGTTTATCCATTAACGATAAGGGGAGTACAAATGTATAAAAGAATCAAGCTCGAAGGACACGCCCGACGGGGCGAATACACCACGCCGCACGGCACGGTGCAGACGCCGGTATTCATGAACGTCGGCACGCAGGCGGCGATCAAGGGCGGCCTCTCCGCGGATGACCTGGGCGAGATCGGCTGCCAGGTCGAGCTTTCCAACACCTATCATCTCCACGTCCGCCCGGGCGACGAGCTGATCCGCGATATGGGCGGGCTGCATAAGTTCATGCGCTGGGACGGACCGATCCTGACCGACTCCGGCGGATTTCAGATCTTTTCCCTTGCGCAGCTGCGCAGAATCAAGGAAGAGGGCGTATACTTCAATTCCCATGTGGACGGTCGGCATATCTTCATGGGACCCGAGGAGAGCATGCGCATTCAGGCCAATCTCGGCTCGGATATCGCCATGGCGTTTGACGAGTGCGTCGGCATTCCCGCGCCGCGGGAGTACTGCGAAGCGTCGTGCGACCGCACGGTGCGCTGGCTCGCCCGCTGCAAGGAGGCTCTCGCGCGCTATACCTCGGAGGACAACGCCGTCAATCCCGGACAGGTGCTCTGGGGCATCAATCAGGGGGCAGTGTACCACGATCTCCGCGTTCGCCATATGCAGCAGATCGCGGAGCTTGATCTCCCCGGTTATGCCATCGGCGGACTCGCGGTAGGGGAGACCGCCGCGGAAATGTACGATACCATTTCTGCGGTCGAGGAATATATGCCGCAGGATAAGCCGCGCTATCTCATGGGCGTCGGAACGCCGGGAAATATCATCGAGGCAGTCTACCGCGGCGTGGACTTCTTTGACTGCGTGATGCCCGCCCGCAACGGCCGCCACGGGCATCTCTATACCTGGGAAGGCGTCATCAATATCAAAAACGAGAAGTACGCGCGCGACGAGCGCCCCATTGATTCCGAGTGCCAATGCCCCGTCTGCCGCAAGTACAGCCGCGCGTATCTCCGCCATCTGATGAAGGCAGAGGAGATCCTGGCGCTTCGCTTCTGCGTGATGCACAATCTCTATTTCTATAATTCCCTGATGGAAAAGATCCGCGCAGCGCTCGACGAGGGGCAGTATCAGGCGTTCCACGACCGGTATGTCGAAAAGTTGGATAAGCGGATATAATTTTCTTGCTTTTATCGGAAAACACCGGTATAATCAATACTTGTAATTCACATTGGAGGGTTAACCCATGAAAAAAATCCTTGCAACTGTTCTTGGCGTAGTTTTTGCCATGTTCGCGTTTGCCGGCTGCAATATGGCTGCGGCGGACGGAACCGCTACCGGCGCCAGCGGCATTACGAGCATCGTTATGATGGTCGTCATCATCGCTGTGTTCTACTTCCTGATGATCGTCCCCGAAAAGAAGCGCAAGAAGAAAGCGCAGGAGATGCGTGACAGCATCGAAGTCGGCGACAAGATCGTCACCATCGGCGGCATGGTCGGCAAGGTCGTCCACGTCACCGGCGACAAGCTCACCTTCGAGACCGGCGAAGACCGCGTCCGCATCGAGATCACCAAGTGGGCGGTCTCCAGCAATGAGGGCAAGGGCGCCAACAAGGAGACCTCCGATTCCGAGGAGTCTCTGGGCAACTGATCGCACCGGACACAGGCGTATAAAAACACCCCCGCAGGAATAAGTATGAACGTACTTAACTGCGGGGGTGTTTTTATGGTCAAACAACAGCCGAACCGGAAAGGGCAGGCTGCGGATGCCGTGCGGTCGGGAAGCGTTATGGCAGGAGCGTCGCTTCTGCTTGCGCTTCCGGCGGCGCTGCTGATCCGCGAGGGAGTGCTGCCGGAAACGTCGGAGCAGCTTACTGCGCTTGTATGCGCCGGTCTTGCGGCGCTATTGTCCGAGTGTCTTTGTTTCGGGAAGCGAAGGGGAGGGTATGCGTATATCCCGCTTTCCGCGCTGGTCGCGGCACTCATTTTGCTGCTTGTCGGAGCTTGCCTTCCGATGAACGGCTGGGATATCGGTTGCGTTTTGAAAACGATGTGCGTTATGACGGCAATGATGACGGGCGTGTATTTCATAAAAATGAACAAAAATAACAAAAAATCACGAAAAAGCCGCGCGGACTATTACAAATAGGAATCAAATAACAGAGTTGACATAAGCGGAGCTGTTTCACCGATATCTTGGGGGTATTACAAAGCGTAATCGCAAAATACGGTGAAAAATCCTTGATTTTCAATGGTTTTTCGGTATCTGGTTGCATGGGATAACATAATGCAGTTGACATAAAATCTGGACATAATTCACAAAATTCTAAAAACGCGGAAAAAGGGATTGATAACTTTATGAATCTGCGGTATAGTGTGCGTACAACAGATTATGTAAATTATTGTTTTATGTTGTTTCTTTTGCCGCGAGGCGAGGTGACGATATGAACGTTTCACCGGATGACGCGGCGATCTCAGCGCCGCGCATTTTACGCCTTGCGCGGCCGGCCCGCCGTGTTTTGCCGCTGGCGATACTTTTCGGCGCGTCGCTCGGGACGCTTGCCGGATCACGCATTTTTCCGCCGGTTCCGGAGTCCGTCGCGTCGCTTGCCGACGCCTCTCTTTCGGGCTCGGCCGGATACCTCCGGCTCCTCTGGACATATTCCGCGCCGTGTTTCATCGCGGTGTTTCTTTCCGCCGTTTTATTCGGCTTTCTGCTTCTCCCGATCCTTTTTCTTTTTCGGGGGTTCCTTCTTTCCTATAGCGTGTCGGTGCTGCTTGCGGGCGGCGTCCCCGCGGGAAGGGCCTGTCTCATCGTAGGGCTCCCGGCTCTCTTTTCTCTTACGGCTTTGTTTTTGCTTGGCGAGGAGGCGTTCTGCTCCTCTCTGGATATATACCGAACCTGCCGCGGCTATCCGACCGTCCGGTTTTCGTTCGTTTCCGCAGACCGGCTTCTGATCGCCGCGCTGCTCGTGTCTGCCGCGGCATTCGTCCGGCAGCTTTTGATCCCGTTACTACTATAAAGCACAGCATAGTGAGTAGAGAAAGAAAAGAGGAAGGAGGGCGTTGCTATGGATAATTCCGTATGCTTTGAAAAATTCAAAGACTACCTTACGAATGTGAAAAAGGCTTCCAGCAACACCCTGAGTTCGTATCTCCGCGATATCCGTCAGTTCGGAGAATACCTTGACTCACACGAAACTGTCGGATACACCGAGGCGGACGAGGAGGTCCTGAACGGATACATTTCCTGGCTGCGCGGGATGGGAAAATCGGTAGCGACCGTTTCCCGCTCCATCGCGTCGCTGAAATGCTTTTATACCTTCCTCATTCTCCAGCGCATCGTGAGCGAAAACCCGACCGGCAAGCTGGTTCCGGATAAATGCGAGCAGAAGCTCCCGCAGATCCTCACGAGCAGCGAGGTCGAGCTGCTGCTTGAGCAGCCGGAGTGTACCGACTTCAAGGGCTACCGCGACAAGGCAATGCTGGAATTGCTGTATGCCACCGGCATCCGTGTGAGCGAGCTCATTTCGCTCAACGTGACGGACGTGAATCTGACAGCCGGCGCAATCCGCTGCATCAGTCACGACAAGGAACGGTTTATCCCGCTCTATCCGGCGGCGATCCGGGCGTTGAGCGAGTATATGGAGTTTGTCCGCCCGCAGATGCTGGCGCGAAAGGATGAGACCTCTCTCTTTGTGAATGTCAGCGGCGAGCGCATGTCCCGGCAGGGCTTCTGGAAGATCATCAAGTCCTATCAGGCCAAGGCGCACATCGAGAAGGACATCACGCCGCACACACTGCGCCATTCCTTTGCTGCGCATCTGCTGGAAAACGGCGCGGATATCCGTGCGATCCAGGAAATGCTCGGCCACGCGGATATCAGCTCCACGCAGGTCTATTCGCAGCTCGTCAAAAAGCAGCTCAAGGACGTGTACCAGAAATCGCATCCGCGTGCCTGATTTCGAGCCGCTTCAACTATATCGGCAGCGAGGCGTTCCAAAAGTTTTTTGGGACGCCTCTTTATTTTTTGTAATCGTTGTGTTACAATGACGTGAATACATTGGGAGGTTAGCAGCTATGCCTGAAAACTATATCACCAGCCAGACGGAAAAAGGAAATATCAGCATTTCGGAGGACGTTATCCAGGTGATGGTAAACGCCGCTGTTTCGGAGATCGAAGGCGTTGCAGGGCTTTCGTCCGTGCCTGGCGCGGACATTGCCGAGTTCCTCGGCATCAAGAGCGCGACCACGCCGCCGAGTGTGAAGATCGCCGCGGAGAACGGACAGGCCGTCATTGACATCCTCATCATGGTCCGCTACGGCTACGGCGTCACGGTCGTTGCCAAGAAGGTGCAGGACCAGGTCGCCGTGAGCGTGGAGGACATGACCGGACTCAAGACCGTCGTCAACGTGCATATCACGGGCATTGCCTTTGATAAGACCGATATGAAGGGGTAAGTCTCTCTATGACGAGAACGAATGCACGGCAACTGGCGCTTCAGCTCAGCTTTGCCGTTAGTGCCGGCAGCGACGTCGGACCGGACGCCTTTTTTGACGAGGACTATTTCCGCGCCCTTCCGGCGGAGGATGCTCTTTTCACGGAGATCCCCGGCGAGGAGGAGCGCGCTTACATCAACGCCCTTGTGACCGGTGTGCGCGACCACCGCGAGGAGCTGGACGATCTCATCGAGCAGTTCTCCCACGGCTGGAAGCTCTCTCGCATTTCGCGTACGGCTCTCGCCGTGCTGCGCGTTGCGCTTTATGAGATCCTTTATATGCCGGATATCCCGGCGGCGGCGTCCATCAACGAGGCCGTCGAGTTGGCCAAGGGGTACGATGAACCGGAGACCGTCCGCTTTATCAACGGCATCCTCGGCAGCTTCATGCGCTCGCGCGGCGAGACCGTAGAGGAGCAGCCGGCGGAGACGGAGCCCGCGGAAGACGCGGCAGCGGCGGAGAACGGACCTATGACGGAAGAATGACGGAGATTTCGCCGCTCTCCGTATCGGAGATCACGGAGCACATCCGCGCCATCGTAGAAAGCGACGGCGCGCTGCGCCGCGTTTATGTCCGCGGCGAGCTTTCCAATTATAAGATCTATCCCTCGGGCCATCATTATTTCACGCTCAAGGATGCGGGTGCGTCGATCCGGTGCGTTATGTTCCGCTCCGACGCTTCGCGGCTGCGCTTCCGCCCGGAAAACGGCATGGCGGTGATCTGCTCCGGGCGCGTCGCCGTCTATCCGCGGGACGGAGCCTATCAACTCTATGTCACCGCCGTTCAGCCGGAAGGCCTGGGCGATCTTCACGCGGCGTATGAGCAGCTCAAGGCAAAGCTGCTCGCGGAGGGGCTGTTTGCGCAGGAGCACAAAAAAACGCTTCCCGCCATGCCGGAGAAGATCGCGCTCATCACCTCCGGGGCCGGCGCCGCTGTACAGGATATGATCCGTATTCTTGGCAGACGCTGGCCGCTCACAAAGATCCTTGTGATGCCGGTGCGCGTGCAGGGAACGGAAGCCCCCGCGGAGATCGCCGGTGCGATCTGGTACGCGAACCGGTGGAATGTGGCCGATCTTATCATCACCGGCCGCGGCGGCGGCTCCATCGAGGATCTCTGGGCGTTCAACGACGAGCGCGTTGCCCGCGCGATTTTTGCGTCCGAGATACCGGTCATCTCCGCCGTCGGGCATGAACCCGATGTGACCATCGCCGACTTTGTCGCCGATGTACGCGCGGCAACGCCGTCAAACGGTGCGGAGATCGCCGTACCGGAGCAGGCCGAAGTCCGTGCGCTTCTCCTCTCGCTGGAAAACCGGCTTGGTCAGGCGGAGCGGAAGCGGCTGGATGCTCTCGCCTCGCGGCTGAACGAGCTTTCGGCACGTCCGGTGCTGCAGAGCCCGACGGGCTTTCTTCAGAACCGGCGGCTGGATGTGGATCGCCTTTCCGACCGTCTGAACGCGGCGGAAAAGCATCTCCTGCTCGCCAAACGGCAGGAATATGTCCGGCTCGTATCGTCACTCGAGGCGATGAGCCCGCTCAAGGTGCTCGCGCGCGGCTTTTCCGTGGCGACCGATGCATCCGGCGCGATCCTCAGAGACGCCAAGGCTGTCGCACCCGGCGACAGCGTCCATATACGGCTTGAACACGGCGCGCTTGACTGCCGTGTGGAGCATCAATCGGAGGTACAATGATGAAAAAGCTATATCGCATGGTTGCGCTTGCTCTGGCAGCAGCGGCTCTTTGCTTTTCTCTGACGGGCTGCGGCATCTCCGACTTTTTCAAAAACAAGGACAACAAAACGCAGGATGACCCGAACGCGTCTCCCTCGGCGGCTTCGACAACAACGCCCGAAGCGGCGACGCTTGTTCCGGAAGTCTCCGCAACACCGGAGGCAACGAAGGAGCCGGTCAAGGTCGAGATATTCTATGAAAACAAGGCCGTGACGGAGCTGAGCTTCCAGACCTCCACGGTCATCCGTCTGCAGGCTGTTGCGAGCGACGGTTCCACCGGCGGCATCTGGACCTCCAGCGACGCGTCCTCTGCCAGTGTGGACGAAAACGGCATCGTCACCTGCTGGAAGGTCGGCAATCCCAAGATCACCTATACCATCGGCGATGCGTCCGCGTCGCTCTCACTGACCGTTACGGAGCCGACGATCAAGATCTGCTACGGCGGTGTGGAAAAGACCGACATCAGCCTCAGCGGTCAGTGGGGATATGAGATCCAGCTCACCGCCGCCGTTACGCCGGAGGGAAGCGAGGTCACATGGTCCTCGGAAGACCCCGCCATCGCGACGGTATCCGAGACCGGTCTCGTCACCGGTAAGAAGATGGGCTATACGAACATCGTCTGCAAGTCCGGCACGGCCAAAGCGGTCTGCATCATCCGCGTGGCCGATAATCCGCCCGCGGCAGCCGCTGCCGCGGCGCAGGCGACGCCTGACCCGAACGATAAGACGCCGCGCGTCGTCATCACCTGCTTCGGCCTGCCGAATTCCGACTTTACCATTACTGTCGGACAGTCGGTCGATCTCAACTGCACGATGTACAACATCGATCCAAGCACGAACAAGGAGACATGGACGATCGAGGATACCGCCATCGCCACTGTCAACGAAAATGGCGTCGTCACCGGCGTGAAGGCGGGAACGACCAAGGTCATCTGCACCGTTGGCGACGTGAAATGCGAAACCATCGTCCGCGTTACCGATAAAAAGAGCTGATCGAAACGGACAGGAGGATCACCATGGCTGAACGGAAAACCGCAAAACCGAAGACCTTTGAGCAGATGCTTGCCCGTCTCGACGAGATCGTCCGCTCGCTCGAAAAGGGCGACGCTCCGCTCGAGGAGTCCCTTTCGCTGTATACCGAGGGCGCGGAGCTGATCCGCACCTGTACAAAGCAGCTCGACGAGGCCGAGCAGACCGTTGTGAAGCTGCAAAAGGGCGCGGACGGCGCACCGGTCGAAACATCCTTTGCATCGGAGAATGAATGACCATGGATCATTTCAGCGAATATAAAGCCATCCAGAATGAGATCAACGCCGCGCTGGAGACGTATTTCACGGCGGACTGCCCGCAGAAGGAGCTTCTGGACGCCATGCGCTATTCTCTCCTCGCCGGAGGAAAGCGCATCCGCCCGCTGCTGCTCGTGAAGTTCTGCGAGATCTCCGGCGGAGACCGCGCCTCGGCACTGCCTGCGGCCTGCGGCATCGAAATGCTGCATACCTATTCGCTGATCCACGACGATCTTCCGTGTATGGATAACGACGATCTCCGCCGCGGAAAGCCCACCTGCCACAAGATGTTCGGCGAGACCAACGCCGTTCTTGCCGGAGACGCGCTGCAGTCGGCGGCATACTGCGCCGTATTATCCGCGCCGGCTGCGCCGGAGCGAACCGCCGCGATGGCCAAAACGCTGGCCTTTGCCGCAGCCGAGCAGGGCATGTGCGGCGGACAATATCTGGACACGAGCAAAGAGGGACTTCCGGTCACGGAGGCGGAGCTCTACGAGATCCACCGCCTGAAAACCGGAGCGCTGCTCCGCGCCGCGTGCGTCATGGGCGTGCAGTGCGCCGGAGGTACACCGGAGCAGGTTGCGGCTGCGGAAGAGTACGCGATGAATCTCGGTCTCGCTTTCCAGATCCGCGACGATGTGCTCGACACGATCTCCACGGAGGACGAGCTGGGCAAGACCATCGGTTCAGACGCTGCAGAGAAAAAGACAACGTTCGTTTCGCTTCTCGGCGTCGAGGAATGCGGCCGGCTCGTACATCTCCATACGGAGAAGGCAAAAGCCGCCGCTGCCGGACATTTTGCGGATACGGAATTTCTCTGCTGGCTCGCCGACCTTCTGGCGGACCGCAGGAAGTGAATATTTTCCGGATAAAATGTGAATATTTTTTGTCAAAACACCCTTTGCTCTTGTAAAGGGTGTTTGTTTTTGTTATTATACTTAAGTTAAGAGTATGAGGGGATGCAGTTGTGTTGAACCAGAACGAAAAAGAACTTTTATATAGAATAAACAGCAATGCCGATCTCCGTGCCGTACCGGAACGGGACATTCCGGAGCTTTGTCGGGACATCCGCGAGTTTCTTGTGGAAAACGTGTCGCACACCGGTGGGCATCTTGCATCGAATCTCGGCAGTGTGGAGCTGACGGTGGCGCTGCACCGCGTCTATGACCCGATGAAGGACCGCATCCTGTTCGATGTCGGGCATCAGTCCTATGTCCACAAGATTTTGACCGGTCGGAGAGATTCCTTCGATACGCTGCGCCAGCTCGACGGTATTTCCGGCTTTCCCAAGCCGTGCGAGAGCAACGCCGATCCGTTTCTTGCCGGACACGCCTCCGATTCCGTGTCGCTGGCCGCGGGAATGGCACGAGCCCGAACGCTCATGCACGGAAATTACGACGTTGTCGCCGTTGTGGGCGACGGCGCGATGACCGGCGGCCTGTGCTTTGAGGGACTGAGCGATCTCGGTGCAAGCCGCGAGGCTGCCGTGGTCGTTCTCAACGACAACGGCATGTCCATCAACGAAAATGTCGGCGGCGTGGCGAGATTGCTCCGCCGCGCACGCACGCGCCCCGGATATCTCCGCTTCAAGCGGACATACCGCCGTGTGATGAAAAAGCACCCGCACGCTTATGAAGAGCTGCACCGGCTCAAGGAGCGCATCAAAGCGCGCCTTCTGCCGTCCGGTATATTTGACGATCTCGGGTTTTACTATATCGGGCCGGTGGACGGCCACGATGAAAAGGCGCTCGAAACTACGCTGCGCTGGGCGAAGGATCTTCATCGCCCGGTCGTTGTGCATGTGGTGACGGTGAAGGGAAAGGGCTATGCCCCCGCGGAAGCGGACCCGCAGACGTACCACGGCGTCAACCCGTTCGATCGGAAGACCGGCGTCACGACCGTTCCGGCCAACGATTTTTCTGCGGCATTCGGCGCATCGGCGATTGCGCTTGCGGAAAAGGATCCGACGGTATGCGCCGTTACTGCGGCGATGGAACACGGCACAGGGCTGTCCGAATTTGCCCGCCGTTTTCCGAACCGGTATTTTGAACTCGGCATTGCCGAGGAGCATGCCGCCGCGATGTGCGCCGGCATGGCAAAGCAGGGGCTGACGCCCATTTTTGCCGTTTACTCCACCTTTCTCCAGCGCTCTTACGATATGCTCATCGAGAACATCGGGCTCATGGGGCTGCATGTTGTGCTTGCCGTGGACCGCGCGGGGCTTGTCGGGCGCGACGGCGTCACGCATCAGGGCTCTTTTGATATCGCGTATCTCGGCTCTGTGCCGAATATGACCGTATATGCTCCGGCGAGCTTCTGCGAACTGGACTCCATGCTATCCATCGCCGTGCGTGAAAAATCCGGCCCCGTAGCGCTCCGGTATCCCCGCGGGGGAGAGGGCGCATATACCGACGACCACTCCCGCGAAGATTCGACCGTTCTGCGCAGCGGCGGCGATGTAACGATCGTCACCTACGGCATCAGCGTCAACGCAGCGCTCGCCGCGGCGGAGACGCTTTCCGCCGACGGCATCCGCGCCGAGGTCATCAAGCTCAACCGGCTGCTGCCGCTCGCCCCGGAGACTGTCCGTGAGTCGCTGCGGAAAACCGGACGGTTTATTATGGCGGAGGAAGCCTGCCGCTCCGGAAGTCTTGGTACGCTTCTTCTTGCAGACGCCGCGGCAAACGGCATTTCGCTGCGCGGCGCCCGGCTGCTGGATCTCGGCAGCGGCGTTATTAAGCACGCTTCGGTCCGTGAGCTGCAGCACTGCCTGCATCTGGATGCGGATGGCATTGCCGCCGCAGCAAAGGAGATACTGCATGAAAAAGATCCGGCTTGATCAGCTTGTTTTTGATAAAGGCCTCGCCGAGAGCCGCGAGCGCGCCAAGGCGTATATCATGGCGGGCAGCGTCTATGTGAACGGCCAGAAAGAGACAAAGCCCGGCACCTCCGTAGCGGAGGACGCCGCCGTGGAGATGCGGGGTGAAACGCTGCCGTATGTCAGCCGCGGCGGATGGAAGCTCGAAAAGGCGCTGCGTGTATTTCCCATCGATGTGAAAGACGCCGTGTGCATCGACTGCGGCGCTTCCACCGGCGGATTCACGGACGTTCTGCTGCAAAGCGGCGCGGCCAAGATCTATGCCGTCGATGTCGGCTACGGTCAGCTTGCCTGGAGCCTCCGCACCGATCCGCGCGTCGTCTGCATGGAGCGGACGAACATCCGCTATGTTACGCATGAACAGATCCCGGAGGAGATGGACGTTGCCGTTGCCGATTTGAGCTTCATTTCGCTCCGTCTCATTCTGGGCGCGGTCGGCGCGCTTTTGAAGCCGGAGGGCGAGATGGTATGCCTTGTCAAGCCGCAGTTTGAAGCGGGCAAGGACAAGGTAGGGAAAAAGGGCGTGGTACGTGACCCTGCCGTTCACGCAGAGGTGCTGCGCGAATTTCTGCGCTATGCGCCGGAATGCGGCTTCGGCGTGCGGGGGCTGGATTTCTCGCCCATCCGCGGCCCGGAGGGAAATATAGAGTATCTTGCCTGGCTCAAAAAGGGTGCGGAGAGCATTCCGGAGCCGGACATTGACGCGCTCGTCGCCGCGTCTCACGCGGCACATGGAAAGGACTCCGAAAAATGAAAGACGGATATGTTCTGCTCTGTCCGAACGCCCACCGCGACCACGGCCTTGCTTCCACGCTCGCCATTGCCGAGGCGCTGCGCGAGCACGGACATGAAGTGCGCATCTCTCCCTTCCTCAGCGACGGGCTGGAAAACACCTGGCCGCGCGATATCCCGACCGCTGCTCTTCCGATGGCGCTGCCCGGCGCGAGGCTCGTCGTCTCTCTCGGCGGCGACGGTACGATTTTGCAGCTTTCCCGGTATCTCGCCGGTTCCGGCGTTCCGATCCTCGGCGTCAATCTCGGCAACAAGGGCTTTCTCGCCGAACTGGAGCAGACAGAGACGGACTGTATACTGGAAGTGGCCGACGGCCATTACACGGTTCAGACGCGCATGATGCTCGATCTCAAGCTCTTCCGTAAGGGCGAGCTGGTCTATGAGGGAAGCGCTCTCAACGAAGCGGTCGTCCGTGCCTCGGTGAGCGTTGTGAAGCTTGAAGCATTCAGCGACGGAAGAGAGGTCACGGCGTTTTCCGGCGACGGAATGATCGCTTCCACGCCGACCGGGTCTACCGCTTACTCCATGGCGGCGGGCGGGCCGATCGTCGAGCCGTGCGCCGACTGCATCATTCTCACACCGATCTGCACGTTCCGCCTTGCGGCGCGCTCGTATGTACTGAAAGCGGACCGCGAAGTATCCATCCGCACCGTGGAGCAGGGAGACAAAGAGGTCTTTCTTTCCGTGGACGGCGTAGCCGTTCCGTTCCTTGACGGGGACGAGCTCGTCGTGGCGCGCTCCGATAAAACGCTTCTTATGGCGCGCGTTAAAGATCGCAGCTTCTTTGACATTGTTTTTGAAAAATTAGTCGATAAATGAAAGAGGTGAACGCCCCGTGAAATCAAAGCGACAGGAAGAGATTCTTGCGTTGATTCAGGAGCAGAACATTGAGACCCAGAACCAGCTGATCGAAGCGCTGCGCAAGCGCGGCGTGAAAAGCACGCAGGCGACGCTCTCGCGCGATATCCGCGAGCTTCGTCTGGTAAAGGAGCTTTCCCCGGATGGCGGCTACCGCTATACCGTCCCTGCGCGGGAGGATTCCGGCGATCAGCTCGACCGGCTGCGCAAGATCTTCCGCGAATGTGTCGTGAGCTTTGATACGGCGCAGAACATCGTCGTCATCCACACACTGCCCGGCCTCGCCAACGCCGCGGCGTCCATGCTCGACAATCTGGATGTTCCGAATCTCGTCGGGACGCTCGCCGGGGACGATACCGCGTTCCTTGCCATGCGCGATGTCGGTACGGCACTGGACTTCTGTCGGGAAATCGAGGCTATGCTGTAATGCTCAAAACACTCCACATTGAAAATATCGCCGTGATCGAGCGCGCAGATGTGGAATTTTCTGCCGGACTGAGCGTACTGACCGGCGAAACGGGCGCGGGCAAATCGATCATCATCGACTCGCTCAACGCTGTACTCGGCAACCGCGTCAGCCGCGAGCTTGTCCGCTCCGGCGCGGAGCGCGCGTCCGTCACGGCGTCCTTTGAATCGGCGCAGGCGGAGCGCTGGTGTGCCGATAACGAGATCGACGCGGACGACGGCGAGATCATATTGCAGCGCCGCATTTCGACGGACGGCAAGAGCACCGGCCGTGTGAACGGCGTGCCGGTCACGGCGTCGCAGCTGCGCGAGCTGGGGGCGCTTCTGCTCGATATCCACGGGCAGAACGACGGCCGTCAGCTTCTCGACGAGCGGCGGCATCTCGACTATCTGGATGCCTTCGGCGAGTGCGGTGAAGCGCTCGCGGCCTATCGCGAGACGTATGATGCCTACCGCGCCCTCGTTCGCGAGAGCGAACGGCTCTCCATGGACGAAGCGGAAAAACAGCGTCTGGAAGAGAGCCTGCGCTACCGGATCGCCGAGCTCTCCAAGGCGGAGATCCGCCCCGGCGAGGAAGCGGAACTCACGGAGCGGCGTGATCTTCTCCGCAACAGCGAAAAGCTGACGGAACACATTTCCGCCGCCCTTGCCGCGCTCTACGATTCAGACAGCAGCGCTGTTGCACAGTGCGGCGATGCGGAGTATAATGTTTCCCGTGCCGGCGCGTGGAGCGCCGATCTTGCGGAGACCGAAGAGATCATCCGCTCTGCGCGGCTCGCGCTGGAGGACGCTTCCGAGCAGCTGCGCGAAAAGCAGCAGCTTCTGGACTTTTCCCCGGAGGAATATGACCGGCTGGAGGAAAGGCTCGCCCAGCTGCGGCGTCTGGAAAAAAAATATTCCACAGACGAAGAAGGGCTCGCTGCGCTTCTTGCGGATTCCGAGCGCCGTCTCGACGAGCTGGAATACGCGGGCGACCGGCTCGCGCAGCTGGAAAAGGAAACGGCGAAGGCGTATGCGCTTGCCGAAAAGAAGGCATGCGCGCTCACCGATATCCGGCAAGCTGCGGCAAAGCGGCTCGAGGAGCGCGTCGTCGGCGAGCTTCGGGATCTCAGCATGCCGTCAGTCCGCTTTGAGGTGCGGCTTCTTTCCCACGAAGGGAAAAACGCCCTGTCCGCCTCCGGCGCGGATGAGGTCAGCTTCGTCATGTCGGCGAACGCCGGTGAAGCGCTTGGCCCGATCAGCCGCATTGCTTCCGGCGGCGAGCTTTCGCGCATCATGCTCGCGCTCAAGAACGTCTTTGCCGAAAAGGACGGCGTAGACGCGCTGATCTTTGACGAGATCGACACCGGCGTATCCGGCGTCGCGGCGCAGCGTGTGGCAGAAAAGCTCGCTTCCCTCGGCCGGACGAAACAGGTGCTCTGCGTGACGCATCTCCCGCAGATCGCGGCGATGGCGCAGCAGCAGTATCTGGTGGAAAAGGCCGAGCACGGCGGGCGCACATATACGAACATTCGCCTTCTTGACCGTGAGGGCCGACGGTATGAACTGGCACGCCTGAGCGGCGGCGACATGATCACCGATATACAGCTTGCGGGAGCCGAGGAGCTTCTCGCACGGGATGAGCGGTTCCGCGCGTCCCTGTCATAAGGAATTTATCCGTATTACGCGGAAAAAGAATAAAAAGGAGACAGATTGATGCAGATTTACGAAGAGCTTGTCCGGCGCGGCCTTATCGCGCAGGTCACCGATGAACAGGAGATCCGCGACCTGATCAACAACGGAAAGGCTCGCTTTTATATCGGCTTTGACTGCACGGCGGACAGCCTGACGGCCGGTCACTTCATGGCGCTCACGCTCATGAAACGCCTGCAGATGGCCGGCAACCAGCCGGTTGCGCTCATCGGCGGGGGTACCACGATGATCGGCGATCCCTCGGGCCGCACCGATATGCGTAAGATGCTCACCAAGGCGGATATCGACCACAACGCCGAGTGCTTCCGCCGCCAGATGGAACGCTTCATCGAATTCGGCGAGGACAAGGCCATCATGGTCAACAACGCCGACTGGCTGCTCGATCTCAATTATATTGAGCTTCTGCGCGAGGTCGGTACATGCTTCAGCGTGAACAACATGCTCCGTGCCGAGTGCTACAAGCAGCGCATGGAAAAGGGTCTGAGCTTCTTTGAGTTCAACTATATGATCATGCAGAGCTACGATTTCTACCATCTTTTCAAGGAATATGGCTGCAACATGCAGTTTGGCGGTGACGACCAGTGGAGCAACATGCTTGGCGGCACGGAGCTCATCCGCAAGAAGCTCGGCAAGGACGCTTACGCCATGACCATTACGCTCCTGACCGACTCGCAGGGCAAGAAGATGGGCAAAACGGCGGGCAACGCTGTCTGGCTTGACGCGAACAAGACCTCTCCGTTCGATTTCTACCAGTACTGGCGCAACGTGGACGACGCGGACGTTATGAAGTGCATCCGTATGCTCACGTTCCTCCCGCTCGAGCAGATCGACGAAATGGCGGCGTGGAAGGACGCGCAGCTCAACACCGCCAAGGAAACTCTGGCCTACGAGCTTACCAAAATGGTGCATGGTGAGGACGAGGCCGGCGCCGCGCAGGAAAAAGCGCGCGCCATTTTCGGCGGCGGCAGCACCGAGCATGTGCCGGAAGCCGTCATTTCCGAGAGTGACCTCGTAGACGGCAAGGCCGACATTATGAGCCTCCTCGTGCTGAGCGGTCTCTGTGCTTCCCGCAGCGACGCGCGGCGCAACATCCAGCAGGGCGGCGTCCTGTGCGGAGAGGAAAAGGTCACCGACATCGCCAAAGCGTTTGACGGTGAGGAACTGCGCAAGGGCGTTGTCCTGCGCCGCGGCAAGAAGAACTTCAAGCGAGTGATTTTGAAATAATGGCAGAAAAACGCTTTACCGCGGGCATCGGCGCGGCCAACATGGATCTGCATGGCCGCAGCCGTGCTGCGCTGATCCTGCATGATTCCAATCCCGGCTTTCTCCACACGTCGCCCGGCGGCGTCACGCGGAACATTCTCGAAAATCTCTCCCGCATGGGCGAGAGGACGGCTCTGTTCTCCGCCATCGGCAACGATCTATACGGCCGCGAGATCCTCGCCTCCGGCGAGGCGGTCGGCATGGATATGTCGCACATGCTGCGCTGCCCGGACTGCGGCAGCTCCAGCTATATGGCGCTCATCGACCCCGAGGGCGACATGTTCATCGGCATGTCCGATATGCGCATTCTGGAGCACATCACCCCCGACTGGCTGGAAGGGCAAAAGGATGCGCTGCGGAAAGCGGACGCGATCGTCTGCGACCCCTGCCTGACGCCGGAGGCTCTGGAATGGATCACCTCCGACGCTCTCGCGGGCGTGCCAATCTTTTCCGACCCGGTTTCCACAACGTATGCCCGTCGTCTTGCCCCGTTTGCCGGAAAGCTCCACTGCCTGAAGCCCAATGTGCTGGAGCTCGCGGCTATGACCGGCTGCGAGATCACCGGCGACGCCGATATGGAGCGCGCTGCGGATGTGCTTCTCGAGCGCGGTACGCACTGCATCGTCGTCAGCATGGGGCAGCGCGGCTGCTACTGGGCCGACCGCAGCGGCGCAAAATTCCATGCCGCGCTCCGTCCCGTGAGCCAGATGGTGGATGCCACCGGCGCGGGAGATGCCTTTATGGCCGGACTTTTATATGCTTACCTGCACCGCTTTCCCCCCGAACGGGCGGCTCGCTGGGCTCTCGCGGCGGGCATCATCGCCGTCACCAGCGCCGGTACCGTCAGTCCGGGGATGAGCGCGGAGCTCGTCAATAAAATTCTGGAGGAAAATGAACTATGAACAGCTTTGAAAAGTATCTGGACGTTCTTCCCGAGATCCAGCAGGCGCTGGATGAGAATAAGCCCGTTGTCGCGCTCGAGAGCACGATCCTCAGCCACGGCATGCCGTATCCGGAAAATCTGGATTTTGCGCACCGCGTGGAAGAGGTCATCCGCTCGCTCGGCGGCATTCCGGCGACCTGCGCGATCGTCAAGGGCCGCCTCAAGGTCGGTCTCACGGCGGAGGAGCTGGAGATCATGTGCCGCGCCGAGAACATCGGCAAAGTCAGCCGCCGCGACGTGGCGGTGTATGTTGCCCTCGGCCGCACCGGCGCGACGACCGTCGCTTCTACGATGATCATCGCGGCCATGGCGGGCATCCCCGTGTTTGCTACCGGCGGCATCGGCGGTGTGCACCGCGGCGGTCAGGATTCCATGGATATTTCCGCCGACCTGCAGGAGCTTGCTCACACGCCTGTTACGGTCGTCTGCGCCGGCGCCAAGCAGATCCTCGACATCGGACGCACGCTCGAGTATCTTGAGACGATGGGCGTTCCCGTCATCGGCAACCAGACCGCTGATTTTCCGGCGTTCTTCTGCCGCAAGAGCGGCTTCGGCGTGGATTACGCGGCGCAGAGCGAAGCGGAGATCGCCTCGATCATCCATGCGCAGCGCGGCATCGGCTTCACCGCCGGCATCCTCGTCGGCAACCCCGTGCCGGAGGAATACGCGCTCGATCATGAATATATGGAGCGCATCATCAACGTGGCGCTGCAGGCCGCGGACGAGGCGAATGTCCACGGTAAGAACATCACGCCGTTCCTGCTTGCCAAGGTCAAGGAGCTGACCGGCGGCGAGAGCTTTGAAACGAACGTGCAGCTTGCGCTGAATAACGCGCGCTGCGCTGCGCGCATTGCCGCGGCGCTCTGCGAGCTGAAAAAAGCGGAATAAAAAAATCAGCCAGAGAACTGCCTTTCGGCGGTTCTTTGGCCATATCTGGGCATACTACGAAACGGAAAATACGCTTTGTAAAGGAGTAGAAAAAATGTCGGAAAAGAACAAGTATTCCGGGACAAAGACCGAGCAGAACCTCCGCGCCGCATTCTCCGGGGAATCGGAAGCCCGCAACAAGTATACGTTTTTCGCCAGCAAAGCAAAGAAGGAGGGCTATGAGCAGATCGCCGCTCTCTTCCTGAAAACCGCGGACAACGAAAAGGAGCATGCGAAGCTCTGGTTCAAGGAGCTCAACGGCATCGGCGATACGGCGGAGAATCTTCTGAACGCCGCCGAGGGCGAAAACTACGAGTGGACGGATATGTACGAAGGCTTCGCCAAAACCGCCGAGGAAGAGGGCTTCCGCGAGCTTGCGCAGAAATTCCGTCTTGTCGGCGCGATCGAAAAGCACCATGAGGAGCGCTACCGCGCGCTGCTGCACAACGTGGAAGCCGCCGAAGTGTTTGCCAAGAGCGAGGTCAGGGTCTGGGAATGCCGCAACTGCGGACACATTGTTGTCGGCATGAGCGCGCCGGAGATCTGCCCAACGTGCGCCCATCCGCAGAGCTATTTTGAGATCCACGCCGAAAACTATTAATACTTCATCGAAAGGATCGATCTACCATGTCGGAAATTACCATTACAAAAGCCAACTTTGAAGAAGAGGTTCTGCACGCCGATAAACCTGTCCTCGTGGACTTCTGGGCAAGCTGGTGCGGCCCCTGCAAAATGCTCGCGCCCGTGCTGCACGAGTTTGCGGACGAGCATGCTGAAGTGAAGGTCGGCAAGGTCAATGTGGATGAGGAAATGGATCTTGCCATGCGCTTCGGCGTATCGAGCATCCCGACGCTCATCCTCTTCAAAAACGGCGAAGCCGTCAAAACCTCCGTCGGCTTTGTGCCGAAGGCGCAGCTGGAGAGCTTCGTTCTCTGAAATATGTCAAACCGCCCGCGGCAGGTACCGCGGGCGGTTTTCGTATATGCGAAAAAGATATAAATGCTTTGCTGCCGGACGGCCGTTCAATCTATCGCGTCCGCGTGGAGATCATAGATCGTGATCGCTCCGGCAGAGAACGCAATGGGATAATTTTCCGTCAGATAATCGGTGATAACACCGGTGAGCGCGCGCTCGTGGTAGCCGATGTACACATAGTCCAGTCCTTCGCTTTCGCGGTTTGCTTCAAACACCTCCGCGTTAGTGAGCATCTGTTCGGCAAGCCGCTGCTGCCCCTGATAATTCAGGCCGTGGAAGTAGAGATAGGAGCCGCTTCCGCAGACGATGTTCCGCCCGGTGAGTGTCGCGACAGTGTTGTCGTGATTGTCCTTGGTGAGGAACAGGGCGTCCGGCTCAGTGTTCTCAATAATATACTCCGCCGCGGCGGCCTCATCACGGGAGAAAAGCTCATAACCGTATTTCGGGATACCGGAGGCAACCTCACGTCCAAGGGTAAACACGGCAGCATTGGTGCTGATAAAGAGTGTGAGAGCGAGAAGCACGCCCTGCGCTGCCGGGCTCCGGAGCCGTCCGAGCCAACCGGCCAGCGTGTCGGCGCACACAAAGCAGCCGAATGCATAGGCAACGTACAGGAGCTTGTTGTTATCGTATTCGTTCGGCTGAAATACGAGCAGCTCGCACACAACGAAAATAAATACCGCGCCGGAGAACGCCGCGCGCTGCTCCTTAGAGACAGCAAAGAAAGCAAACGGCGTCAGAACGAATACGAGCCCGACATTTTTGATCCAGAACCAGAGCCAGGGCTCTTTTCCGTTATTCACCCAGTCGATCACGACACGGACGAAGTGTTCATTTCCGCCGACGGAAGGAAATGTCCAGAGAAAGAGCTGCGGCAGCGCCAGCAGTACCGCCGGAAGCCCAAACCGGAGCCAACGGAGAAACCATTCGCGGGAAAGCCGGTCACGCACAGCGGAATACACGAGCCAGCATGCCGCCATCAGGCCAAGGGCAAAGTAGGAATGCGTGTGGACCATCGGCAAAAGTCCGCCGAGAATGCCCGCCGGGAGATACAGCCGCGTATCGCCGCGAAATACCGCCCGGAAAAGCAGGTACAAAACAGCGAACAGCGCCGCCCAGCCGAAGAGCGTCGCCCGCTGCGGCAGCAGCATGTCCGCAATGACGTTGACCCAGCGCATGCCCTTTTCGGTGAGGTTCGTAGGCGTTTTATAAAACGCGGTGAAGAGATCATGCAGGGAGTACTCACCGTTGAGAAAATAGATCATGCCGAGCCCGCCGTTGAGGAAGAAGAGCAGAAAAGCGAGCACCGGCGCGTACTTTCTCCGGCAGAACTCCCGGGCAAGAAACCATACGCCGCAGAACACCTGTGCAAAGGCAAAGAACATCGGTATCATATACGCCCAGCGAAGCGGCGTTCCGAGAAGGTACAGGCTTGAGGAGACGCTGTCACAGAGGAACGGATAGCTCACCGGCGTTCCGGGAAGAAGATTATACTCCGGCGGGAACGTTTGCTGCCCGGCGATGGATGTGATGAAGCTCAAATGCATCGCCATATCGCCGTAGGTGCACTGTCCGGTATAGAGTGCTCCGTCCACGTTTTGCAGCGTATGCGAGCCTACAAGGTAGATCGCAAGCACCATAAAGGGAACAAGCAGATAGGGGAGAGGGCGGTCTATCGCGGCATCCTCCGCGCAGGGAATGGCTTTTGCCCGCCGCGCGAACCACAGCGCGTGCAGCGCCAAGGCAAAGATCGCCGCGGCGATGTGCGCCGTGATGCCGAAGCCCCGGAGGAACGCAAACGGGATCGGCGCCCACATGGAGAGAAGCGTTCCGATCACGCTGCCGAGCCAGAGCCGGACAGCGATCCTCTTTTCGGGAAACAGATAATACGAAACGGCGATCCCTGCGCTTTGCCACAGGAAAAACCATAAAATTCCAAGCATACCGTTGTCATCCTTTTTCTTGTGGATATAATCCTATTATAGCGGATTATGACCCGTTTGCAATAGCGGACGCTCTGTGTTAAAATGCAATTAATCAATAATCCAGGAAACAGTCCTTTCGGGAGGCCATTCCATGAAGCGGCGAAAACCGATTTTTTCTCTAATATTTCTATTGATCCTCTGCGTGGTGCTGCAAAGCGCCGCCTTTGCCGACGGCTCGCTTTTATCCAATGCGGATTTCTCTTTGCCGGAGCTTCCGGACGGGTGGGATACCGTGGCATACGAAGCGGAGAATTATTCCGTTTATACGCAGAATGGCGCACTTGTCATTGCTTCCGCTGCGGAAAACGATGTGCGCGTCTGTCAAATGGTCCAAGTCGAGCCGAATACGGTATACCGCCTTTCGGCGGAGATCTCCGCCGAGGGCGTCCACGGCGGGCGTGGTGTGTGTCTTTCGGTCGATAATTACACGCTTGACGGCTCTTATGCCGTCAGCGCCGGACGTACCGGCAGCTTTGACTGGACGCGCGAAACGCTGATCGTCCGTACCGGAGCAAAGCAGAGCTACATCAATTTCGCTCTCCGGCTCGGCTCCTACAGCGAGACATCCGCCGGTACGGCGCGGTTCCGCGCAACGGAGCTTGTCCAAACTAACGATCCGGAGGAGATAGCGTCGGCGGTCTCACTCGATGAACCGGCGCAGCCGGCCGTAAAAACCGTCAACGAATCGGACGAGGCCCGTGCGATCCGTCTCCGGTCGTATCTGCATCTGTTTATCGTCTGCGCCATCGTCCTCGCGTGTGTCCTCCTCTGGGGCTTTTACCGGAATCGTGAGCGTTTTTATTCGCTTTCCGCGGATCCGAAAACAGTAAAACGCTGCTTCATCCTCCTTGTCCTGACCGGCGCGGCGCTTCGTCTGGTTCTGACGCTTTTGTTCGGCGGCCATGATTACGACATAACCTGCTGGCAGGCATGGGGACGCGATATCGTGCAGAACGGCACCGCACAGTTTTATACCGCACCCGGCCACGAGTGGTACGATTATCCGCCGGGATATATGCTCGTTCTCGCCGCTGTCACTTGGCTGCTGGACCTTTTCCGTATTCCTTCCGGATCAGCTGCGGCAGTGTTTGCCTATATGCTCCCGGCCTACGCCGCGGATGTCGGCATCGCGATCCTTCTCATGCGCTTTGCCCGCAAGCGGGGCTTTTCCGAAAGCGCGTGTCTGTATCTTGGCGGCCTGGCGGTCTTTAACCCCGCCGCGGTCATTCTCTCCGGCGCCTGGGGGCAGATCGACTCGATTTTAACGCTGCTTCTCCTTTTGAGCTTTTCCGAACTTTTCGAGGGACGCCGTATTTCCGCCGGAGCGATCTACGGCCTTGCTATTATGACAAAGTGGCAGGCGCTTATCTATGGTCCCGTGCTTGCGGCGGAGTATCTCCTTTCCATCCGGAAAAAGGAGGATGCTCTGCGCACGGCCGGCGGCGTTGCGGCGGCGCTTCTCGTGATCTTCGCCGTTTCGCTCCCGTTCCGGGGCGATCAGGGCTTTTTCTGGGTCGTCGGTCGGTTTTTGAATTCCGCGGGCGGATACGATTATGCGAGCGTGGAGGCATACAATTTCCTTGCGCTCTGCGGCGGAAACTGGAAATCCGCCGAGCTTTCCCTTGTGCCGGGAATCTCGTATAAAGCCTTCGGCATGGTCATGATCGTGCTTGCTGTCGTACTCTCCGGTGCGATGCAGGTCGTTTCGCGCCGGAGAGAAGGCAGAGAGACGCTTCGTGCTCGTCCCGAGCGGCTGCTGATCCCTGCGGCGTTCTGCATGTTCATGATCTTCACGTTTGGCCACTACATGCATGAACGGTATGTGTTCCCCGTGATGGCGCTGCTGGCATTCGCTTATGCTGCAACACGGGATAACAGGCTTCTCGTTTCGTCCATGCTTTTGAGCGTTGTTCTTGCGCTCAACGAGACGACGGCGATGTACGTTGTATCCAACGCTGCCTCGGCAGCCGTCCGCGGCACGCAGCAGCACCAGATCGTGATCGGCGTATGCTCGCTTTTTGAAGTATTGACGTTTTTCTATACAGCCAAGGTCTGTCTGGAACGCGGTTTCTGGCAGAAGGATCGGAGGTGACGAGCCGTGCAGGAAATTTTTTCTTCCAAGGAGCGCAGTACCCGTTTAAACCGTGGGGATAAGCGCCTGATGTGGGCGCTGACTCTCATTTATACGGTATTCACGCTTCTGAATCTCGGCACGCTCTCGTTTCCGACGAGCGTGTGGACAGCGCAGAGCGGCACAGCGGTGCGCATTGATCTCGGTGCGGAATATGATGTTGCCGAAATATGGACGAACGGGAACATTGCCGAGGGCTCGGCGGTGTTCACCGGCGACGACGGCTCAACGGCGGAGTATACGCAGAAATACGCGACCATGTTTACCTGGCGCACGCAGACCGCCACCATGCACACGCGGTATATAACACTGCAATGCACGGCGGGAAAGGTCTCTCTCAACGAGATCGCCTTCTTCGATGCCGCCGGTGATCGCCTTCCGGCTGTGATCGCCGCCGGAACAACGGAGGGCGCAGCGCTTCTCGATGAGCCGGACACGGTACCGGATGAACCAAGCTATCTGAACGGCATGTATTTTGACGAGATCTACCATGCCCGCACGGCGTATGAGTTTCTCCATACGATGAGCGTATACGAATGGACGCATCCGCCGCTCGGTAAAATCCTCATCATGCTCGGCGTTGTGCTCTTCGGCATGAAGCCGTTCGGGTGGCGCGTCGTTCCGGCGCTTTTCGGCGCGGCAATGCTGCCGGTGTTTTTTACGTTGGCAAAGCGGCTGTTCCGCCGGAGAGATCTGGCGTTTCTGGCCGCGGCGCTCCTTGCGCTGGACACGATGCACTTTACACAGACGCGTATTGCCACGGTCGATGTGTTCATCCTGTTTTTCATTCTGCTCATGGTTCTGCTCATGACAGACTATATCCAGATGGATTACATGAAAGAGCCGCTCAAAAAGCTCTTTCTTCCGCTCGGCGCGTGCGGCGTAAGCTTCGGTCTCGGCGTGGCATCCAAATGGACGGGCCTGTACGCCGGAGCCGGGCTCGCCGTGATGTTCTTCGCGCACATGATACGCGCCGGTATTTCCTGCCAGAAGGATACTGCGGCGCGCAAGGAGTTCTGGCGCAGGACATGGGCGACGGTCGGTTTCTGCTGCGTGTTCTTCCTCGCGATCCCGGCGCTTATCTACTATCTTTCGTATATTCCGTTTTTCCGCTATGAAGCTACAAAGCCGAACGGCGTCGGCAGCATAGCGCTTGTGCTGCAGCAGCAGGAGTCCATGTATCATTACCATCACGATCTGACCGCAACGCACACCTGTCAGTCGGCATGGTATGAATGGCCGTTCACATCCCGCTCCGTGTGGTTTTACTTCCGGTCGCTTGGAGAAAAGCGCGTTTCCAGCATCTCTTCAACCGGCAGCCCGGCCGTGTGGTGGGTCTCCGCTGTCGGAGCCATTCTGCTGGCCGTAGAAGCATTGTTCCGTCGGACAAAGAAAGAGTCTGCGCATTGGAAGCAGGCCGGATATATCCTGCTCATTGCGATCGCGGCAAACTATCTGCCGTGGACGCTCGTGCCGCGCTGCACGTTCCAGTATCATTTCTTTACCACGTTCCCGTTTGTCGTGCTTGCCGCCATTCTTTTTTTGCAGCACATGGAAGAGAGCGGGGAAGTGTCCGGAAGGGTCAAGTGGATCTGGCTCAGCGTCGCCGCTGCGTATTTTGTCCTCATGTATCCGGCGGCCTCGGGGCTCCCGATGCCGCGGCTCTACGCGCAGTTCCTTGAATATGTACTCCCGTGTGGGCAGCTTTTCTTCGGCGCGGTTTGACCGACTAAAAGATGCAATGCGGCAGCGATCTCGATGGGATCGCTGCCGCATTTTTCATATGCATTGACTTTAAAAAATTCGGATGCTGGAATCGGAGCAGAAGTTGTCGGTACTGTAGAGCAAAAGCACCCGGTCAATAGCGTTTTCTGCAATATATTCCTTGACAGAGCCGGTATAATACCGGAGATCAATCAAGTGGATCTCGGAAAAGGCATCTGTAAGGAATGGCACGAGCGAATCGGCATAGGAATCGCGCAGAATGAGCAGCGAAGGGGCATTTTCCGTCCCGGTATCCACAACGGCGTGGGGAATGTTCCCGCCGAGGAAGAAGGTATATTTGTCCTTGATCGTGAGCTTGTCATAATTGTAGAGCGGCAGCGTCTCTTCGGCCCCGTTTGTTTCGTATCGGGTAACGGACGATTTCTCCGGCGCTGCGATCAACGTTTCCATCTCATCCGGAGCGATCCAGAAAAAGCCGGAGGAGGAATAGAGTGTTCCGCAGAAGTCCTCGGAGACGGTTTCTGGTGAGAGTGTATCTTTATCGATCTCCGGCACCCCCCAGGAGGAACGCAGAGCATTGGCGGCATAATAGGCGCCGAGGGACGTCCAGTGGTGGTCGGTGCGATAGAAAATGTATTCGTTGCTGTGTGCCGTGAGGGTGGAGGAAAGATCGATCGTTTCCAGAGCCGTCTGCGCATAGGCGCTGTTGATCACCGCTTGCTGATCGTCGTTCGGAGCACCGTCCGGCAGGATGTCCGCATAAAGCTGTGCCGTCGTGGGGATCAAGGCGAGCGAGACCGGAACACCGGTGTCCGTGAGTAAATCCGCTGCCTGCACGGCGCGCGCGAGTACGTCTTCCCCCGGCGCGTCGAACGGCTCAATAAGACGACCGCCGTCGCAGAGAAACACGCCGTTATTCTGCCGCTTTCCCTGCGCAAGCTCTGCGCCCGCTTTTGTTTCGATCCATGCATCCCGTCCGGCAAATTGGTCGCTGCAATAAGATTCAAAACGAGTGGCAAAAGAGCCGGAGAAAAGGGAAGAGAAGCTGAATTTCGGCAGCGTCTGCAGCTGCCGGTTTTCTTTTTCGGAAAAGTCCTTGTCCGGCAGAAGAAGATTCAGCAAAAAAAATCCGCCGATAAACACGGAAAAGAGGGCGGTAATGATTCGATTGGTCGTTTTTGACATCAATTTTGGCCTCCTTCCGTCAGAACCGGAAGTACAGGAACGGATTGTACGTCGCGTCCACGAGATATGCCGTGGAGATCACCAGACAAAGCGCGACAAGCACCGGCGTGAGTATATTTTGTACTCTCTGCGGAATACGCTGAAAGAGCTTTTTGGGAACAGGCGTCGCTGCGATGGCTGCGATAAAAAGAATGACGGCATAGCTTCGCGCGTAAAATGCGTCGGCTGTCGTGGCCGCAGCGCCGCTTGCGCCGAACATCGCGCCCCAATAGTGCACGACCTCGCCGACGGAGTTGAGCTGGAAGAGCATCCACCCGACGACGGCAACGAGCAGCGCGTAGATGTGCGCCAGAACCGGCACTTTTTCGAGCTTTTTGAGAAGGAAAACCTTTTCCAGAATCAGAAACACCGCATAGTACAGTCCCCAAAGCAGAAATGTCCAGTTTGCACCGTGCCAGAGGCCGGTGAGCGCCCAAACGATGAGAATATTCAATATCTGCCGGGGCAGGCCGCGGCGATTGCCGCCGAGGGGGATATAGAGATAATCACGGAACCATGTGCCGAGCGACATATGCCAGCGCCGCCAGAATTCCGTGACGCTCTTCGAGATGTACGGATAATTGAAGTTCTCCAGAAACTCAAAGCCGAGCATCCGCCCGAGACCGATGGCCATATCCGAGTAGCCGGAAAAATCAAAGTAGAGCTGGAGAGAAAAGGCGAGCGCGCCGAGCCACGCTCCGGCAAAGCTCAGCTCCGGAGCAGCGGCATAGATATCCCAGAGCGCGCCGATGTTGTTGGCGAGCAGCACCTTCTTCCCGAGACCGATGGCAAACCGCTGCACGCCGGAGGAAAACTGTTCGGAGCTGAGACGCCGCGTGCCAAGCTGGGAGGCCACGTCCTTATACCGGACGATCGGCCCGGCAATCAGCTGCGGGAAGAGCGCGACAAATGTGCCGAAGCGGATAAAGTTTTTCTGTTCCTCGGTGTCGCCGCGGTATACGTCGATCGGATAGGACATCGTCTGAAACGTGTAGAAGGAAATGCCGATCGGCAGCGTGAGCCCGAGCGCGGGGATGCTTATGCCGGGAATGCGGCTGAGCGTCGCGGCGAGCAGGTCAAAGTATTTGAAGAAAATGAGCAGCGCGAGGTTGACAACGGTATTGACCGTCAGAACGGCTCGCGCTTTTTTATCGTTGGTCAGCCTATAGCGGGCGATGAGGAGTCCGGCAGCATAGTTCAGCGCGATGGAGAATACCATCAGCAGGATGTACACCGGCTCGCCCCAGCCGTAAAACGCGAGATTTACGATAAAAAGCCAGAGATTCCGATGCCGCGCCGGCACGATATAATATACCGCCAGCACGACCGGCAGATAAACAAACAGGAAAAGAATGCTTGAAAAGACCATAGATGTACAACTCTCCGTAATGCGTTATCTATTTATCGGATTTCTCCGGGGAAAATTTGCCGAGAGGATTGGCCTGCGCCGCAATGCGCAGCTCGGAATTATCCACATGCGTATAGATTTGCGTGGTGTTCAGATTTTCATGGCCCAGAAGCTCCTGCAATGTACGCACGTCCACACCGTTCGAGAGCATCAGCGTTGCCGCCGTATGGCGCAGCTTGTGTGCGGAATACTTGTCGGCGTCCAGACCGGCACGCAGGAGAGATTTCTTCACCATGGCGTGCAGCGCTTCGCGGGTAATGCGCGTGCGGCGGCTTGAAAGGAACAAAGCGTTCCGATCAATGGCGGCAATATCCCGGCGGACGATCAGATAATCGTTGATCGCCTGCGCCGTGGCGTCGTTGAGATAGACGACGCGCTCTTTGTTGCCCTTGCCGAGCACGCGGATATGATCGCTCCGAATGTCTGCGAGATTCATCCCGGCAATTTCGGAAATACGAAGGCCACAGTTGAGGAATATCGTTAAAATGCAGAAATCGCGTTCCTTGTGGATCCCGTCCACGCTGTTTAGTAAACGCTCGCTTTCCTCCAGCGTCAGATAGCGGGGGAGAGACCGCTTGGAACGCGGGGAGTCGAGATCCTGCAAAGGGTTCTCGTCAAGGAGCTTGGCTTTTGTCGTGAGATACTTATAAAAGCCGCGGATACTGGAGACCTTTCGGGCGCGGGACGCGGCGTTCAGGCCGAATTCCTCGCTGCGGGCGCGGGTGAATTTGGCTTTGTCGCGGGAAAGAAACGCCAGATAATCATAAACCTCCGCAAGCGTAACGCGGGAGACAAAGTCCAGATCCACATCGAGGATTGAAACTTCGGAAAGCTCCGCGGCACGGGGAACAAGCCCGCGCTCGATCTTCAAAAAGCGGAAGAAATTCCGCAGATCGAGAAAATACTCATCGACCGTAGCGCGGGAGTGACCCTTGATCGTTTCATGGTATATTAAATAGTCCCGCAGAACGGGGGGCGCTTCATAGCGGTAGTCCATAGATGAACCTCACAGCAGAAAACCGCCGGACAGGGGAAGGCATTTCCGGCTATACATAAAATTAAACAAAATAAAGATTTTGTTTAATTTAGGGGAGTCCTTTTTTCAAATGAATATGGCGGTAACGGCATCGCGGACGTTTTTTGCCGGCAACAGCTTCATATCCTTTGGGAGCTTTATATCGTCCTTGCAGTGCGCCGGTATAACGCAGCGCTTGAATCCAAGCCGTGCAAGCTCCTGCAGGCGTTGATTGATTGACGGAACGGATCGAATTTCTCCTGTGAGTCCGATTTCGCCGATCGCGGCAAGATCTTCCCCGATAGGCTTGTCCCGCAGACTGGACGCAATGGCCAGCGCGATGGCAAGGTCCGCCGCGGGCTCGTCCAGCTCCAGACCGCCGACAACATTTACATAGGCGTCGCACCCAGCGACGTGTACGCCGCCGCGCTTTTCCAGTACGGCAAGCAAAAGCATCAGCCGGTTGAAGTCCACGCCGTTTGCCGTGCGGCGGGACTGATTTGCATTGCTCGGCGAAAGCAGCGCCTGTACCTCGGCAAGGATAGGGCGCGAGCCCTGCATCACGCAGGAAACGCACGTGCCGGGCGCATTGACCGGACGGCCGGACAGCATGACCTCCGAGGGGTTCGGGACTTCTCGCAGCCCCGTATCGCACATTTCAAATACGCCGATCTCGTTTGTGGAACCGAAACGGTTTTTTGCGGCGCGCAGAATGCGGTAATTGAGCGAACGGTCGCCTTCAAAATACAGCACGCAGTCCACCATGTGTTCCAGAACCTTCGGCCCGGCGATCGCGCCTTCCTTATTGACGTGGCCGATGACAAACGCGGTGATATTCATGGTTTTTGCAAGCTGCATCACCGCCATGGTGCAGTCTTTCACCTGACCGATGCTGCCGGGCGCGGAGGCGATGTCGTTATTGTACATCGTTTGTACCGAGTCAATGATCAGAATATCCGGTTTCAGATCCTCCACGCTCTGTGTAACGGCGTTGATATCCGTTTCTGCAAGGACGAAAAGCTCGTCGCTCGATACGCCGAGCCGCTGCGAGCGCATTTTGAGCTGGCGCTGGCTTTCCTCACCGGTCACATACAGGATCTTCGCGTCCGGGATATTGCCGCATATTTGCAGCAGCAGCGTGGATTTTCCGATGCCGGGCGCGCCGCCGACCAGTACGAGCGAGCCGCGAACAGCGCCGCCACCGAGAACGCGGTCCATTTCCGCCATGCCGGTGGAAAAACGAATTTCTTCCTCGTCGTCAAGCTGTGAAACGGGCTTCGGGACGCTCCGGCGCGTTCCAGCAATTTTTACGGCGGCGCTTTTTGCCGCAGCATTGCCGGACGGCGCGGAGGGTGCTTCCACGATCGTGTTCCACGCGCCGCACGCCGGGCAGCGGCCGAACCATTTTCCGGTTTCATTGCCGCATTCCGTGCAGAAAAACACACTTTTGGCTTTCATAAAACGCCTTTCTCTGTAAACTGGAGATAGCACGCCGTCAAGACGGACGCGATCTTTTTCTGATAGTCTGCGCTTTGCAGAAGTGATAGCTCCTGCGGATGCGAAAGGAATCCGCACTCGACCAGCACGGCGGTACATTGAACGTGGGACATAATGTAAATGTCCTTCCCTGCCGGCACCGGGACGCGCCGGTTTTCCGGCAGCAGCGCCGCGGTGAGCCGGGATTGGATGAGCTCGGCCAAAGCGCGGCTGGGTTCATTCTGCGCGTATAAAACCTGGGAGCCGTGCGGCCCGGATGAGGGATAGATGTTCTGATGGATGCTCAAAAAAACCGGAGAATCCACGCTTTCGGCGAGCTCTACCCGCCGCCGTGTATCCCATTTTTTCATGGCGGCAATGGTTTTTGCCTCCGACGGATAGGTGATCTCCTCGGTATCGCGCGTCATAACGGTATCAACGCCGAGAAAAGCGCATAGATCCCGTACGCGCAGCGCTACGGAAAGATTCAAAGCACTTTCCGCCGTCCCGTCCGGCGCTACAGCGCCGCCGTCCGCGCCGCCGTGACCGGGATCAAGGATCAGCACAGGCGGCGAGCCTGCGGCCTTTGCCGACACGGATCGGGTATCCGTATCCAATAAAAACACACATTGTATTATGACACAAATCCAAAGGAATGACAAGGTGAAAAGCGCGGCATCTTCCGCGCGGACGCTTCTATACAGCTTTTTAACAAACAAAATGCATCGCCTCCCTCAAGCTATGCTATGAGAGCGGCGATGCATTTTATGAGCGGAAGGACTCAGCCTTCCTTCAGGAATTTCTCCAGCCGGTCAAGGCCCTCTTTGATGGTCTCGAGCGACGTGGCATACGTCCAGCGGACGAAGTTCGGCGCGTCGAACGCGCAGCAGGATACGACCGCGACAAGGCCTTTTTCCAGAAAGGCCATGGCGAAATCATCGGCGTTATGGATCACACGCCCGCCGAGCGTGCGGCCGATGAGCTTTTCAAGATTCATCATCACATAAAAAGCGCCGTCCGGCTTCAGGCAGCTCACACCGTCGATCTGATTCATGCGCTCTACGAGATAATTCCGGCGCTCCTCGAACACCTTGCGCATTTCCTCCACGCTGTCCTGCGGGCCGCGCATGGCCTCCGCCATCGCCGCCTGGTTCATGGCGCCGATGTTGCCGAGCGCGTGGCTCAGGCAGTTCGTCATAACTTTGGCAATGCGCTTGTCGCCGCAGGCGGCAAAGCCGCAGCGCCAGCCGGTCATGGAATAGCTCTTGGACACGCCGTTGATGATGATCGTGTGCTTCTTTACTTCTTCGCCGAGCGCTGCGACGCTGGTGAATTTGCGTCCGTCGTAGCAGAGGCGGTAGTAAATCTCGTCAGCGATGATGTAAATATCATGACGCAGGCAGACCTCCGCAAGCGCTTCCAGCTCTTCCTTGGAGTAGATCATGCCGGTCGGGTTGGACGGGTTGTTGAGCACGAGCGCCTTTGTTTTATCCGTAATGGCTGCTTCGAGCTGTGGCGGCGTCATTTTGAAATGCTGCGCCTCCGTCGTCGGGACGATTACCGGAACGCCGCCGACCATGCGGATCTGCTCGGTATAGCTGACCCAGTACGGCGCGGGAACAATGACCTCGTCGCCGGTATCGAGCAGCGTGAAAAATGTGGCGTACAGGCACGCCTTGGCGCCGTTGGAGATGACAATGGCGTCATAGTCATAGTCCACGCCGAGGTCTTCCTTCATGCGGTACGCGACCGCCTTGCGCGCTTCGATGGTGCCGGGCGTCGGCGTATACTTCGTCTGACCTTCCTGAATGGCACGGATCCCCGCTTCCTTGATATGGTCGGGCGTATCAAAATCCGGCTCCCCTGCCCCAAAGCCTACGACGGGGATACCCTCCGCCTTCATCTGCTTGAATTTCGAGTTGACCGCCAGCGTTGCGGACGGAGCAACGGCGGAACGGATCTTGGATAATTCTTTCATGGCAAAGCCCTCCATACAAGTATGGCGTCATTATATGGCATAGATAACAAAAATGCAAGAACTAATTTAGTAAAAAATACGCAGCCGAGGCGTTTTTTTCGCCTCGGCGTGCAATTTTGCTTATATGATTATGCAAATCAGGGATCCGCCACCTTCATTGACGATGCGTGTAAGCGTCTGCTGCAGCTTTGCCTGTGCATTGACGGGCATCTGCCGGAGCTTTGTGATAACGCCTTCGCTAGCAATATCATACAGCGATTTGCCAAAGATGTTCGATTCCCAAATCCGGCTCGTGTCGCCCTCAAAGCCCTGCAGGAGGAAGTTGATGATCTGCTCCGAGGCTTTTTCCCCGCCGAGCGCGGGGCTGACCTCAGTTTCGATGTTCGCCATGATCATATGGATGGACGGCGCAGATGCCTTGAGTCGCACGCCGTAGCGTCCTCCCTGCCGGACGATCTCCGGCTCTTCGAGCTTGAGCTCATCCGGCGACGGAACAACGATCCCGTATCCGGTTTCCCGGACATCTTTCAGAGCGCTGCTGATGCGGTCGTATTCGTTCTTGATGCCGCGCATTTCGGTCAGAAGCGCCATCAGATCGCCGTCATCGCGGATAGAAAAGCCGGACTGCTCGCTGATCGTCTGATAATAGAGCGCTCTCGGCAGGTCAACCCGGATATCCGCGATGCCGCGCCCCATCTGCAGCGCCGCAACAGATACGGAGAGAATGTTTTCCTCCGCCCGCAGCGTGTCTGCCATCGGATAGACGTCACGGATACGGTGAATGCTCTGCGCCGAGGTGCGCACGCCGTTATAGAGCGATGTACGCAGCGGGTGCTCGATCGGCAGCGCATCCACCCAACTCGGCAGGAAAACGTCCAGCTCGGAAAGCGGAAATTCACACAGCGCCGATTTGAGGATCTCGCTGATATCGTTTTCCGACAGCTCCAGACAGTTTACGCAGACGCAGCCCGTGCCGTATTTCTCCCGGATCGATCGGCACAGAGCTTTTGCGCTTTCCGCGTTTGGTTCGGCGCTGTTGAGAACAACGGTGAACGGCTTTCCGATCTCCTGCAGCTCGCGGATCACGCGCTCCTCCGCCGGGACATAGTCCTCACGGGAAATCTCGCAGATCGTGCCGTCGCAGGTGACGACCAGCCCAATCGTCGAGTGCTCGGCGATGACCTTATAGGTTCCCTGCTCCGCTGCTTCGGTCAGAGATATCTCCTTATCGAACCACGGCGTTGTCACCATGCGTTCAACGCCGTCTTCAAACTGGCCGGAAGCGCCCTTGACCATGTAGCCGACGCAGTCGATCAGCCGGACGGAAAGATCGGTATCTTCGCCGAGGCGGATCGTCACCGCCTCTTCCGGAATGAATTTCGGCTCCGCTGTCATAATGGTGCGTCCGGAGCCGCTCTGCGGCAGCTCATCGCGGGCACGCTCTTTCCGGTAGACATTATCTATGCGCGGAATAACGAGCGTTTCCATGAAGCGCTTGATGAAGGTGGACTTGCCCGTCCGAACCGGACCCACCACACCAAGATATATATCTCCGTCCGTGCGGAGAGCGATGTCCTCGTAAATCGTTGATTCAGACACGGTCAGACCCCCTGTACATGATTTCAATGCATCCTATGGGGATAAGCCCGCAAATATGCTTGTTTTAGAATCCGAATCCGCGCGAGAGCAGCCCCTGCAGCCGTGAAAGACATACGTCGATCTCCGGGAAGCCCTGCCGCAGCATTTCTGCGAGGGTCGGCATGACAACGTTTTCGGTGGCAAAGTGGCCTCCTTCCAGGAGATTCAGCCCCAGTTCCGCGCCGTCGATCCACTGGTGGTGTTTGATCTCACCGGTCAGTACCGTGTCACAGCCTCGCTGCGCTGCCTCATAGAGAATGTCCCCGCCTGCGCCGCCGCAGAGCGCCAGATATTCTACACGGCGTCCGGCGTCGTAATATCGCATATCGGGCGCGGAGAGCGCTGTGCGCGTCTGGGCGAGAAACTCTGAAAGCGGCATCGCCTCCGGCAGACGGCAGAAGCAGCCGATGTCCGGCGTATACTCCATCTCTTCCCCGCCGACGGCGTTGGCAAGAGCCGTATTTACGCCGCCCTCAAGCGCGTCGAGATTCGTGTGCAGGCAGATGGCCGAAAGATTCCCCTGCAAAAGGGCAATGACGCGCTTTGCGTCCGGTGTGTCCGTGCAGACGCGGCGCAGCGGTGTAAAGATGACCGGATGATGGGAGACGATCAGCTCCGCATGGAGCGACAGTGCCTCCTCGATGGTCTGCTGCGTGATATCCAGCACGACGAGTACACGGCTCACCTCGCGTTCCGGAAAGCCGCAGAGCAGCCCAACATTATCAAAATCCAGTTTGAGCGAGGATGGTACACGCTCTTCCAGATAACCGGCTATTTCACGAACCGTCGCCATGGCATTTCCTCCTCATTTCCGCAATGTCCGCCGCGGCAAGGCGCAGCGCGTTCAGCCTCTCGCGGTCACTCTCCCGTCCGGAGCGTTCCAGACCGTGAACGGCGATATCGAGCCGTTTGTCCTGTTCCGCGAGAATATCGGAGAACAGCGTGTCGTTCGAGACCAGCGAATACTTCCCGCAATACAGCTCTCCTGCGGAAAGAGCCTCCGGAGCACCGGCGCGCACGGCGAGAACGGAATAGAGCCGTCCGGCGTCACGCACAAGCCGCTCTGCGCGGATCGTAAGCCCGAGCGACGGCAGCGCGGCGCGAAGCTCCTCCGGCCTCGACATCGGCTGCAGAATGCAAAGGGCATTCCGGCACGCCCACGGCGCGGCGCGAAGGATCGCCGCGATATTCTCCCCGCCCATACCGGCGATCACGACCGTGTCGACACTGTCCGGCGAGATGCCGGTCAGCCCGTCGCAGAGGACGCAGGAAAGGTCCTGCACGCCGGCGGTATAGGCATTTTCCTTCGCGCGGGAGAGCGGACCGGGCCGGATATCCGTGGCCACGGCACTCTGGATCTTTCCGTCCAGCAAAAGACGGATGGGAAGCAGCGCGTGGTCTGTCCCGACGTCGGCAAGGCGCGCGCCGTCCGGAACGAGCGCGGCGATGGCCGCAAGGCGCGGCGGTAATTTAAATGTATGATCCATAAACCTTATGAAAAACGGCGAGGACGCTATATGCCCTCGCCGTTTTTACTCCTTTGAATTTCAGCCCTGAGCCGCGATAAACTCGTTGACCTTCTCGACAAACTTATCGACATCGACGCCGTGCGCAGCGCAGGCTTCCTCGACGTTCTCGCCGCTCGCCATGGCGCAGCCCATGCAGTGCATGCCGATCGCCTGGAACATCGGCGCGACGAACGGAGCGTTCTCCATGATCTCGGCGATCAGAGTAGTCTTTTCAATCTGGTACATTGTTTGACCTCCTAAGAAGTATATAGACGTATTATACCCATGCTGTTCCTATTTTTCAACCGGTTTCGACGAAATCGGGAAAAAGAAAACGGGAGCGGATGATCCGCTCCCATTTCCTGTGTCAGATGACCCAAAATGCAAATTACTGGTTCGCCTTGATCTTGGCGAAGCAATCGCTGCAGTAGACCGGACGGTCAGACTTGGGCTCAAACGGCACGCGAGCCTCGCCGCCGCAGGCGGCGCAGGTAGCCGTGAAGTACTCACGGGGACCGCGAGCGGAGTTCTTGCGCGCGTCACGGCAGGCCTTGCAGCGCTGGGGCTCGTTCTGGAAGCCGCGCTCCGCATAAAACTCCTGCTCACCGGCGGTGAAAACGAACTCTTTGCCGCACTCTTTGCATACCAGGGTCTTGTCCTCGTACATTTGCTGATCCTCTCTTTGATTCTGCCCTTGGGCTTGATATTGCGTTCAGCTTTCGCTGTTGTCGCCTGAAGAAATTATCCGGGAGAGCTTGCGCCGGATCCGCTGTATGGCGTTGTCTACCGCTTTTTCGGTTCGTCCGCTGGCCGCAGCCATGTAAGAATAAGAATATCCCGCTAAATACAACGGCAGGATCTTCTGTTCAAAGGGTGACAAGCACCGGGAAAATGTCTGGAAAAATTCGTCTGTGCGCTCTCTCGCCAAAACCTGTTCTTCCGGGGAGTTCCGTAAATCAAGGGCCGCATACATACCGGGACGGATGCCTTCGCTGCCGAACGCATCCTCCAGCGATACGCCGCTGTTGAGAGGGATATGCTTCAAACAAGACGCCGATTTGATCGCACTGAAGATCCGCCGCCGGATGCACAGTTCCGCATACGCCTTGAAAGGAACGCCCTGCGCGGGTCTGTACTCCCGGATTGCGGAGAGAAGGCCAAGCATTCCCTCCTGCGTGAGATCTTCGCTGTCCCCTCCGGCAAGAAAATACGGTCTTGCGCAGATCCGGACAAGCTGATTGTACCGAGCTGCTAACGCATCTTCCGCCCCGACCGAGCCGGAAACAGACATTTGCTGAAGCTGCTCATCGCTGAAGCACTGAAAATCTTCCATAAAAAAACCATTTTATAAACGGATTATATTTGTTTTTATCAACAAAGTCAAGAGAAATATGAATGAATTATGAAGTTTTTTCCAAATTCCCCGGTAAAATCACAGATCGAGCTGCTGCTGACCGTGAAACGGGATGCCGAGATGCTCATATGCCTTCTGTGTAACGCACCGGCCGCGCGGGGTACGGGTGAGAAATCCCTGCTGCAGAAGGTAGGGTTCGTAGACATCCTCGAGCGTAACGGATTCCTCGTTGATCGTGGCGGCGAGCGTTTCCACGCCGACCGGACCGCCGGAATAATACTCGATGATGCTGCGGAGCATGCGCCGGTCGAGCGAGTCGAGCCCGAGATGGTCGATCTCCAGCCGGTTGAGCGCCTCGTCCGCCACTTGCCTTGTGATAACGCCGTCTGCCGTCACCTGCGCAAAATCGCGCACGCGGCGAAGGATGCGGTTGGCGATGCGCGGCGTGCCGCGGCTGCGGCGGGCGATCTCCTCCGCCCCGTCGTGCTCAATGCTTATGCCGAGGATACCGGCGCTGCGCTCAACGATGCGGCGGAGCTCCTCCGGCGTATACAGCTCCAGACGGAGAATGACGCCGAAACGGTCGCGCAGCGGCGCGGAAAGCTGGCCGGAGCGTGTTGTCGCGCCGATGAGCGTAAATTTCGGTAGATCGAGCCGAATGGAGTTCGCGGAAGGTCCCTTGCCGATGATGATGTCGATGGCGAAGTCCTCCATCGCGGGATATAGGATCTCCTCGACCGCGCGGTTCATGCGGTGGATCTCGTCCACGAAGAGAATGTCGTTCTCCTGCAGATTTGTGAGAAGCGCCGCAAGATCGCCGGGTTTTTCAATGGTCGGCCCGGAGGTGATGCGCATATTTACGCCCATCTCGTTGGCGATAACGGCGGCGAGCGTCGTTTTGCCGAGTCCGGGAGGGCCGTGGAGAAGGACGTGGTCAAGCGCTTCCCCGCGCATCTTTGCCGCCTGAATGAAAATGCGGAGGTTTTCCTTTGCGCGCTCCTGCCCGATATATTCGTTCAGATACCGCGGGCGGAGCGAGCCTTCGCCGGCATCCTCCGGCAGAGCCGTGGATCGGGTTATCAATTCATTTTCCTGCTCCGCATCCGAAAAGCTGATCGCCAAGCTGCTCCGCCTCCTTTTACTTCATCAGTTTCTTCAGCCCCTGCCGTACGATATCCTCGACGGACAGATTCTGAATATCCAGTCCTTTGAGCGCTACGGCGATCTCGTTTCCGCCGTAGCCGAGCACGCCGAGCGCCGCCGCCGCATCGGAGAGCTTGTCTCCGCCGGATGCCGCCGCGGGCGCATAAGCGCCGGAAGAACCGAAAGAGCTGTCCCCGACGGCGCCGCCGGAGAATTTGTCTTTCAGCTCCATGATCACGCGCTGCGCGATCTTTTTCCCGATACCGGGGGCTGCCGTCAGCGCCTTCTCGTTGCCGGACATAATAGCAAGAGAGAGGGATTCCGGCGTGTTCGCGGAGAGGATCGCCTGCGCGGCCTTCGCGCCGACGCCGGAAACGCCGATCAGCAGCTCAAAGCAGCGCTTTTCTTCCGCTGTCGCGAAGCCGTAAATGTCAAAGCAGTCCTCACGGATGATCGTGCATGTATAAAACCGGGCCTTCTCGCCGATGCGTACCCGCGAGAGCGAGTTGACCGTGGTATTGACAGCATATCCCACACCGCCGCAGTCCACGACGGCGACGGGGCCGTCGATCAGGGAAACGACGCCTTCTATATAGTAGAACACAGATCCCGGTCTCCTTCCCTTGTTAAAAGCGATGTAGCGCTGCGGGCGTGGCAGAGCGCGATAGCGACCGCATCCGCCGCGTCATCCGGCCGCGGAACGGCGGTCAGATGTAAAATGCGGCGGACCATGTCCATAACCTGCCGTTTTTCCGCCATGCCGTATCCCACGACGGCCTGCTTCACCTGCATGGGCGTATACTCATACACCGGCACGCCGCAGCGAAACGCGCAGAGCAATATGACGCCGCGGGCATGCGCAACAGGGATGCCTGTCGTGATGTTTTTACTGAAGAAAAGCTCTTCAATGGAGATAGCATCCGGATCGCAGGAGCGGATCAGTTCCTCGAGATCCGAATAGATCCGGTCAAGGCGCGATGAGAGCGGGGTATGCGCCGGAGTCGTGATGACGCCGCAGGAAATCATCCTCTGATGCATGCCGGAGGATTCCACTAGCCCAAAGCCGACGGTAGCGACGCCGGGGTCAATGCCGAGAATTTTCATACCGCTCCCCTTTCTTATCTTATTGATTCTACCATAAAACCGCTCCCATGGCAATGCTTTTCCGGGAGAGGAAAAACGGGTTGGAGCAATTCCAACCCGTTTGAGCTTGTCAAAAAGTTTTTGACAAGCTCTCAAACGAGACCCACTTCGTTGGGCTCTCGTTTGAAAAGGCTGCGGCTCGCCGCAGCGCACTCGCTTACGCTCGCACGTTTGCGAGCCGAAAAGTATTTTTGCCAACGTACACGCCGCCGGCAAAAATGTTTTTCACTTTATTTGCGCCTGCGGGCGCAAACTCTGCGAGGCTTTTTCGACAGGCTGAAACGGGTTGGAGCAATTCCAACCCGTTTCAAAAGTTTTTGGAAAACTTATTTCTGCTCAGACCAGATGCGGGAGGAATAGAGAATGCCCGCAATACCGGCAACCGTGTCGACCATGGCCGCGAACCAAAGCTGATAGGTAACGCCGAGGAGCGCAAGAACGAGGAGCACGGCCTTGACGGCGAGAACGGCAAGGATCAGCTGCCGCACTGTGGAGCGCGTGGCCTTTGCCGCGTCGATCGCGCCGGCGATGGGCGCAGCCGTCTTGTCCATGATAACGGCGCTGCCCGTCTGCATGGAGGCCTCGGACGCGAGACCGTCGATGCACACGCCGATATCCGCCGCATTGAAGCACGCGGTATCGCCGGTTGCCTCGCCCATATACAAAACGCTGTTGACCGGGAAGCGTTCTTTGATCTCCTGGATTTTTTCCAGACGGTCCATCGGCATGCATTGCGCGTAATACTCGCGCACACCGGCGGAAACGGCAGCGGTACGGGTCTTTTCGGGACTGTCCGCCGAGAGCATGATGCACTCGCATCCCGCGCCGGACACGGCGCTGAAGGAGGCTCTGGCATCGTCGCGGATCGTATCGGAGAGATAGATGCAACCGGCATACTGGTCGTTGACGGCCATATACACGGTAATGCTGTCCCCGACTGGGTCGGTAACAGTGACGCCGTTTTTCTTCATATAGGCCGCATCGCCCATGCGGATGTCGATCCCGTCGATCACGGCGGTGATACCGTCGGGCTCTTCGGTGAATTCTTCAATGAGAGAGGCGTCGATCGCCTGTCCGTACGCCTTGGCGATGGACGCAGCGACGGCGGTGGAAGAGCCGGATTCGGCGTGCGCGGCAACCTTGAGCAGCACCGCGGGGTCGAGCCGCTCCGACTTCACGGAGGCCACACGGTAAAAGCCGGTGGAGAGCATTTCGTCCTTATCGAACACAACCGCGCCTGCGCGGGAAAGGCCGTCCAGAACGAAGGCGTCCTTCACGACAACGCCGCTTTGCAGCGAACGGAAGAGTCCGGCAAGGTACATAAACGGCAGCGGCGCAAGGAAAGCCGTCGGGCAGGAAATGATGAGGAGAACGAGCGCGCGGTGAATGGCTTCCTCGGTCGGGACCGTGGAGAAGATCAGAAGGAGAAGCGCGATCAGGACGCTCACACCGAGAGCGAACGGGGCGTAAACTCTCGCATAGCGTTCCACCGAATCGGCCTCGGGGCCATAGACGGCCTCCGGATCGAAAACGGTGTCGATCTCGCGGGCGAAAACGGAATCGGAGGCGGGGGCGAGCACCGTGCAGCGCACGGCAGCGCTGCTGTTGACAGCGCCCGCAGGGATCTTTTGTCCGGCCGTGACTTCGCGGCGGGCGGTATGCCCGAAGATCGGGGCGAGATCGAGCGTGACGGAGCCTTCCAGAATTTCGAGATCGGCCGGAGCGCGCTGGCCGCGTTCGAGAATAAGGATATCGCCAAGCTGGACATTCTCCGGCGGAATGGAGGTCTTTTCCTCACCGCGGAGAACGGTGACGCTCGCCACATAGGGGTCTACACGGTCGCGGAAGCTGGACTTCGTAAGAGCGGAGGCGTACGCGCGGACGATACACCCGGCCTGATAGATCAGCATGACGGCGGCAGCCTCATAGCCTTCGTTGATCGTAAAGGCGAGGATCGCTGCAATGGAAACGAGCAGCTCCTCCCCGAGACGGTGTTCCCGGACGAGCCGGACGCAGGCCTGATACAGCACGTCAAAACCGCTGATGAGCGTACTGAGCAGCAGCAGGAGAAGCGTTATGCCGTCTCCCAGCTGTAGAAAGAGACCGAGACAGAGCAAAACGGCGGCAATGCCGATCCGGACAAACAACAGCTTGTCCACACCGTACCATGTAGTCCCGCCGAGAGGCGCAGAGCCGGCGCCGCTCTCTTCCGTTTTCTTCTTGAAAATCTCTTTCATATCGTTAACCCCATTCCATGGTTCCGTAATATTCCGCTTTACATAATAGTATAACATTTACATGCCAAAAAGCAACCGCGATTTTATGTTTTTCAAAAAAACGGTCACGGCGTTTCCTTTCGGCATACGATGGGCTGAGAGCTGAGCTCTCTATCCGGTTTTTTTGGAGGAATCGTTTTGAATAGTAAGGGATCCGCGGAGGCCGTCTGCGGATATAAATGCGGCGCTTTGCCGTCCTGCGCGCCGCTGGCAGCTGCATTCGTTCCTGCGCAGGAAAATGCGCAGGCGCAGTATGAGCCGGACAAAGCGCTTGCACGCGGCACGCTTTTCCCGGGGCTTGATCTGCCGTTTGGGAACGTGGTCAACGACGCCGCGCCGAACGTTCCGCTTGCCGAGCTCATGGCGATCGATTTTGCCGCGCACGATCTTTCCCTGTATCTCGACACGCACGCCGGTGACGCGGAGGCGTTTGCTGCCTATCAGGATCTGCTCCGGCTCGCCGAGGAAGGCGCGCAGCGCTATGCAAAGCTCTATGGGCCGATCACCAAACGCGATCTTCTCAACGCAGAAACGTATACCTGGCTGAAAAGTCCCTGGCCGTGGGAATACCGCGGCGGCACGGAGGGTTGACGTATGTTTATTTATAAGAAGAATCTTCAGTATCCTGTCCGAATTGCCAATCCGAACCCGGCGCTTGCCAAGGTTATCATCTCCCAGTACGGCGGGCCAAACGGCGAACTGGGGGCGTCGCTTCGCTATCTGAGCCAGCGCTTTGCCATGCCGAGCGATGAAGTCAAGGGGATCCTTACCGACATCGGCACGGAAGAACTTGGGCATCTGGAAATGGTCGGCTCGATCGTCCACCAGCTCACGCGAAATCTGACGCCGGAGGAGATCAAGGCGCAGGGCTTTGACGCTTACTTCGTCGATCATACGCTCGGCGTATTTCCGCAGGCCGCGGCGGGCGTGCCGTGGAACGCCATCAGCATTGGCGTCTGCGGCGATGTGATCGCCGATCTCACCGAGGACCTTGCCGCCGAACAGAAGGCGCGTGCCACCTACGATAACATTCTCCGGCTCTCGGACGATCCCGACGTAAATAACGTGATTCGTTTCCTGCGTGAGCGGGAGGTCGTCCATTTCCAGCGCTTCGGTGAGGCGCTGGGTCTCGTGACGGAAAAGCTCAACCAGAACAACGTCTACTATATGAATCCGGCGTTCCCCGGACGCTGAAGCAGAGAGAAAACGGCGGCGGAAGAATCATTCCGCTGCCGTTTTTCCCGCAAGCCGGAGCCGGGCGAGGATCTCTTCGTCCGCCGGGCAGAAATCGTAGCCGCCGATCTCCTCCGGCGTGATCCAGTCCATGGCGCAGTGCTCCAGAAGCTGCGGCACGCCGTCCGTGATCTCTGCATGGAACAGCGTTAAATGGATGGTGAGATCGGGATAAACATGCGTCAGCTCCATATAGACATCACCGACCGAGACTGCGACGCCAAGCTCCTCCCGGCATTCGCGCGCGAGGGCTTCCCTCTTCGTTTCCCCGGGCTCGACCTTGCCGCCGACAAATTCCCAGAGCAGTCCTCTCGCCTTATACGCCGGGCGCTGACAGATGAGAAAACGCCGCGGATTTTCCGTATCGTGGACAAGCGCTGCAACGACTTCAACCATGGTCATATCCTCAATGTTTTTTATTTTATGGTAGACTCTTCCGCGCAAAAAGTCAAGGAACCGGACGAGTGCGCCCGAATAGAATACAGAGGAAAGACATTACCGGAAAGGGCGGAATTTGCCATGGAATCAATCATTTCTCTGAGAGATATGGAGCCCGGAACGCAGGGAATTATCACGGATATATTGCCGGAGTGTACCTTAAGCCGCCGCCTTCTCGATCTCGGGTTCGCGAAGGGCGCGGGAATACGATGCCTCTTCCGCAGCATGTTCGGTGATCCGACGGCCTACGAAATTTGCGGAACGGTGATCGCACTCCGCGCCGGGGACAGCGCCTCCGTGTTCGTCCGCCTGCCGCATGAGGCGAAAACGTAATGGCGGAGACATACCGTTTTGCGCTGGTGGGGAACCCGAACGTTGGGAAAAGCTCGCTTTTCAACGCGCTGACCGGCTTGCACCAGCATACCGGAAACTGGCCGGGGAAAACGGTCGCGACGGCGGCGGGAACATGCAGCATCGACGGGGCGGCCGTTGAGCTCATTGATCTGCCGGGAACGTATTCTCTCTCCGCCCGTTCTCCGGAAGAGGAGGTCGCGGCGGAATATATCTCCTTCGGCTGCGCCGACGCGGTGATCGTTGTCTGCGACGCCACGGCGCTCGAGCGGAATCTCTATCTTGCCCTGCAGGTCATGGAGATCACGGATCACGTTGTTATATGCGTGAATCTGATGGACGAAGCCGGAAAGCGCGGCATCACCGTGGATATTCCGCGGCTATCGCAGCTGCTCGGCGTGCGCGTTGTCGGAACGAGCGCGCGGCAGAAAAAAACGCTCCCTCCCCTGCTGCGTGCAGCGGTGGCCGCCGCGCAGGAGAGACACCGCAAACCGGTTCCGGTGCGCTATGGCGAAGCGATCGAGGCGGGGCTTTTTTCGATCGAGGCACGGCTGGATGAGCTGCTTCCCGGGTCTATGCCAAATCACCGGTGGATAGCGATGCAGCTTCTGACCGGCGGCGATACTGCGATTTGCGCACTGGAGAAAAAGCTCGGAAGACCGCTGGAGGAGGATCCTTTTCTTTCGGAAGCTGTCCGTCTCGGGAGAGAGCGCATCGACCGCGCCGGAGAAACCGCGGCAGCGGCGGCAGCGGTGCTTCTCCGCCGTGCAGCCGATATTGCAGCGGAGGTCGTTTCAGCGGCGCATCAAAACGGCTTTTCCCGTGACCGGAGGGCTGACCGCATCCTGACCGGAAAAAAATTCGGCATTCCGATCATGCTGCTGTTGCTGCTGATCCTCTTTTATCTGACGGTGCAGGGCGCAAACTACCCTTCGGCGTTTCTTTCCTCCATGCTTTTTGCCTTTGGCGATATTCTCTCACGCTGGCTTCTCGCCGCCGGAATCCCGCTCTGGCTGCATGATGCGCTGATCCTTGGCATATACCGGGTGACCGCATGGGTCGTATCCGTCATGCTGCCGCCGATGGCGATCTTTTTTCCGCTGTTCACGTTCCTTGAAGACGTCGGCTATCTGCCGCGCATGGCGTTCAATCTCGATAAGCCGTTCGAGAGCTGCCGCGCGTGCGGCAAACAGGCGCTTACAATGGCGATGGGCTTTGGCTGCAATGCCGCCGGCGTTGTCGGCTGCCGCATCATCGATTCGCCGCGCGAGCGGCTGCTTGCCATACTCACGAACAGCTTCGTCCCGTGCAATGGGCGCTTTCCGATTTTGATTTTCCTGCTCGGCGCTTTCTTTTCCTCGCGTAATCCTATTGTGTCCGCGCTTTTGCTGACGGGTGTCGTATGTCTCGGCATTGCCGCTACGTTTGGCGCGACACGGCTTTTATCCGCCACGGTTCTGTGTGGGGAGACGTCCTCTTATGTTCTGGAGCTGCCGCCGTACCGAAAGCCGCAGCTCGGAAAGATCCTTGTCCGCTCACTCCTTGACCGGACGGTATTCGTCCTTGGGCGAGCCGCTGCCGTTGCCGCGCCCGCCGGTCTGGTTCTCTGGCTGCTGGGAAATTTTTCCGTCGGGGGTGTATCCCTGCTGCGGTACCTGTCGGACGTGATCGATCCAATCGGAAAATTTTTCGGTATGGACGGCGTGATCCTGCTGGCTTTCATTCTGGGATTCCCCGCCAATGAAACGGTGATCCCCATCGCCATGATGATCTATATGGCCGAGGGCGCGCTCAACCGGACGCTTTCTGCCGCAGCCATGAGCGGAATATTGCTCGCCAACGGCTGGACTGGAAAGACAGCAGCGTGCGTCATTGTGTTTACATTGATGCACTGGCCGTGCTCTACAACGCTTCTCTCCATAAAAAAAGAGACCGGCAGCCGGACATGGACGGCGCTCGCCGCCGTGCTGCCGACGCTCTGCGGCGCGCTGCTGTGTATGCTCATCAATCTTGTTTTTCGCTGACTGCGGTGCTTTACAGCGGCAGTTAAAAAATCAGCCTACGGCGGTCATCGCTGCAAGCTGATTTCTTTATTCGGTTATTTGCTTCGATGATCTCGTCCTTTACGTCGCCCTCCGCCTGTATGCCGACGGCTTCGAGCGCCCGCAGCTTTTGCTCGGCGGTGGCTTTCAGGACTTCGGCGGCGTTGTCATAGAGTTTATAGACGAACGGCATTGTCAACCAACTCCGATGCTTTTCAGGTATTTCTCGTACTCCGGAGGAATACCGATGTCGTAATTCTTGTAATAATGCAAAAATTCATATGGAAAAACGAAATCGCCATCCCAGAAAGCGCCTGCGTGGAGCTTCTCGCCTGTAAAAATATCGTAGGACGGCAAAGTGGTCAGTCCGGGATCAAGGGTCTCAATGTGCGCGATTATCTTGTCCTTACCGATGCTGTTTTTAAAATGCCTGTATGTTTCAAATTCTTCATTGCTTCGCTCATACGGCAAGCTTTTGAAATAACCGAACGCTATCACTTTCTGCGCCCCCTTTGGTTTGGATGGTAGTCAATAAACTTTCCATCCCTCAATTCGCCGATGTAGATTACGCCGTGTTTGCTTATGTACAGTGTATCGCTTGGAGCTTTTACCGTAACACCGAGAGCGTTTGCCAATTCCTCGGTGAAGCAATATTCCTCTCCGATTTGCTTTCCTGTGCTGCACGACAGCAGCCGGATATTTTGCCCGTTCCAGCCATCCATGTGGCGGATGACCGACGCGAGCAAACGCGGGGACATATTCGTTTCGAGTGTCCCATATCCTACGGCAGTAGATGAGCCATGCATCGCTACGTCAAAGAACGTTTTTAACGGCTTTACAGCTTTGATATTTACTGGGAGCGGGTCGTCTTCGGGGAAAGCGGCAAAGCCGTTTTCTAAGCGTATTTATTATACCGCCGGATGCTATTTTATTCAAGTCATCTCTGGCGTCTGCGCCGAAGAATTTCAGCGCCTCCTCGTCATCCGCGGCGGACGGTCCTGCTCATCGTAGAGGGTGAAATCGCCGCCCGCATCTGATACCTCATACGCGGCATAGTTGCGGTTTATCGTATATATGCTCAGTGTTGAGTCGTTGACGTAGGAGATGGTGATTTCATGGTTGATTGCATATTGCGTATAAAAAGTTATATCCCCATCGGTTTGACCGATGGGGATAGTTCATGGAGCGGATAATGGGAATCGAACCCACCTCTACGGCTTGGGAAGCCGTCGTTCTACCGATGAACTATATCCGCGTATTTTGTTTACTGATGTACTCTACCAAAATATGCCTGAAAAGTCAAGCGACAAAAAAGGATTCATAGCTTGTGACTCGTCCGAATACGCTTTGGCAGGAGTGTGATTTGGAATGAAACGTGCAAAACGCGCAACCATCTATGTGGCAGCGGGACTGTTTGTTGCGGCGGCCGCCGCGAAGCTGCTCTTCCCTGCCCGCACATCCGAAACGATCCGTACGGTCGAAGAATCTTTCCACAGAGCAGACTACAGGACGGAGGAAACCGTCGCAGGTGTGACGGAAGCGGCGGACGATGCTGCGATGCCGGTCACGGTCACGATCAACGCCGCGGAGTTTCTCGGACTTACGGAACCAGCCGGCACGGAAGAGCTGTCCCCCGCCGTTGAAGAGGCGATGGCAGCGTTTATGGAAGAGCAGCAGCCGTTCGTCGATCTCGGCGTTCCGGCCAATGTCTCCTACGATGCGCCCATGCCGAAGTTCTCCTTCGTTCAGCCGCTTTCCGCCAGAGTATCCTCCGATTTCGGCTACCGGCTGCACCCGATCGACAACGAGACAAAGTTCCACTACGGCATGGATTTCGCGGCAAACTCCGGCGACGATATCGTCTGCTTTGCGTCCGGAACGGTGACGGAAGTCGGCGAGAACGGCACGAGCGGCAAGTTTCTCCGTGTAGAGCACGAGGACGGCTACGCGACGATGTACGCCCATTGCGGCCAGATCTATGTGGAAGAGGGGCAGAAGGTCAATGCAGGGGAAAAGATTGCGCTTGTCGGCGCGACAGGCAAGGCTACCGGCCCGAATCTCCATTTTGAACTTACGCACGACGGCGTTTATCTGAATCCGGCGTTCTATATGGCGGCAATTTGAGCCGCTGTCGGGTAGAGATCACCGCCGGAGCTGCCGTTGTCTTCCCCCTGCTATTTTATCTGGACGATTCCGGCATTTTCTCCGCGGTTCTGCCCGCCGTGTTCTTTCACGAGATCGGCCATTGTATTTCCGCATGGATGTACGGTGGCCGGATTCTTTCTCTCCGCATGAGTCTGAGCGGGCTGTGCCTCGATACGACACCGTTTTCGTCGCCGCTTCCGGAGGCGGTGTGCGCGGCAGCAGGGCCGGTGTGCGGTTTGCTGTGGGCGGCGCTTTGCTCACGCTTTCCCGGCGAATGGTGGGAGCTGTGCCGGGACATATCGCTGTATTTTTCGGTGTGCAATCTGCTTCCTGCGCAGCCGCTCGACGGCGGACGGATCCTCTATGCGCTCTGCGGCGACCGCAAGGCCGTTCGGATCGTTTCGGCGTGTACCGGGGCAATATGTCTTGCTGCGGCAGCGCTCACGCGCTGCTGGGGTCTTGCACTTCCGGCAACATGCATTCTTGCCGCACAGCTCACAGCATAACGGCGCGCAGATTTTCCATTGCCCGGCGTTCGAGGCGCGATACCTGTACCTGCGATACGGAGAGGATCCGCGCGCAGTCGCTTTGCGTCAGGCCGTGGAAAAACCGGAGATTGATCACCTGCTGCTCCTTTTCCGGCAGACACTCGATCGCCGTACGGAGCGCGACGCTCTCCAGCACGCGATCCTCCTGTCCATAGTCACCTAGCACGTGCTCAAGCGTGAAGCCCTCGTCTCCGCTCTCGCGCTGCAGACTCTCCGCCGGAGCGGCCGCAGTCTCCGCCTCGGCGATCTCTTCTACGCTCACGCCGCATTCCGCGGCGATCTCGGAAAGCGCCGGCTCCCTGCCGAGCATCTGCTCCAGACGGCGCCGTGCCGCATGGATCTGCTGCGCACGCTCTTTGAGCCCTCGGCTGACCTTTACCGCGCCGTCGTCGCGCAGAAAGCGACGGATCTCCCCGGCGATCTTCGGCACGGCATAGGTAGAAAACTGTGTGCCGAACCGCTCGTCGAAGCCCTCAATGGCCTTGAGAAAACCGAGACAGCCAAGCTGATAGAGATCGTCCGCATCGACCCCGCGGCCAAAATACCGACGGGCGACGCTCCAGATGAGGCCGGTGTTTTCCTCGATCATCTGCTGCACGGCATCCCGGTCGCCGGAGTGCGCGCGGGAGAGAAGCTGCGCGCGGCTTTCCATCAGCGGTCGCGCACGCGGCGCGGGAGCGTGCGGAGCATGATGACGCTTGTCCCCTCGCCCGGCGTGGAGCGGACGGTGAGCTTATCCATAAAGCTCTCCATGATCGTAAAGCCCATACCGCTGCGTTCCTCGCCGCCGGTCGTATACAACGGCTTTCTCGCCTTGCCGATATCTTCGATGCCGCGGCCCCAGTCGCGGATGACGATCTCCAGCCGATTATCCTCAAGGATCCGGCAGCGCATGAGGATCTTGCCGATGCAGTCCGGGTAAGCGTGGACGATGCAGTTCGTCACAGCCTCGCTGACCGCTGTTTTGATATCGCCGAGCTCCTCCATCGTCGGGTCCATCTGCGAGGCGAATACGCCCGCTACCGACCGCGCCAGTGCCTCGTTGCAGCTTTTGCTGGGGAATTCCAGCTTTATGTAGTTTTCGTATTTCATCTTGCGGCCTTTCCCTCCGTAAATTTGATTGCGACAAAACGTTCGATCCCGGACGTGCGAAGAACTCTTGCGCATTGCGGCGCCGGATCAAGCAGAAAGACATCCCCGTCCGTTTCCTCCATCCGTTTTTTCACGCGGAGCACAACGGCAATGCCGGAGCTGTCCATAAACGAAACGCCGGAGAAATCAAGAATGCACCGCCGCGGCAGGAAACGGTCGATAAACGCTTCCGTTTCGCGAAACGCTGCGCGCGCCGCGTGATGATCGAGATCTCCGGTATATCGGATACAAAGGCAGCCGTCGGTATAGGCGCTCTCCAATTGCATGACACTCATCCCCCTGAAAAAGATATGGCGCTGTGGTTGTCCACAGCGCCATTTTAACGGGCGTATTATGAAAAGATTGCCGAAGCGGGGCGGTCAGAACAGAAAAGATGCGGCTCTTTCGAGCGTGTCTGGCAGATAGACGAACGCCTCGCGGCGATCCGCGATGCAGAGATAGCCATTCTGTTCAAAAGCGCGGGCGTTCCAGGCCCAGTCGGTCAGGAATACGCTCAGGCAGTATTCGATCTCTCCGTTGTTTTCGGCATACAGGCAATAGCTGTCGTCGGCGGCAAAGCCGAGAAGGTTTTTCTCCGGCAGGGCGATATAGCTTTGCAGACTTTCGAGTGTGCTGCTGTAGTCGCTGCCGAACGTGCGCTCCGCGGTTTTCTTCAGAGATGAATCATAGAGCGCAAGCGCCATTTGTCCGGCGCTCTCATGCCGGAAGGCGGCATAGCCGCCGTTTTTCCACGGAAGCAGCGCATCCGCCAGGATCGCATCGCCGCCGGGCACGGCGGTGATCGTGCCGGGAACGGAGAGATCGGCGGTGCAGGATCCGTTCTCGCCGGAGAGCAGCACGGTTTCCGGCGTGAAGCCCGCCCAAAGTATACTGTCGCCGTTCGGAAGCGCGGAGAGCTTTGCCGTGACGGTAAGAGCGGCGTCGAGCGTATAAAGCGCGCTGCCGGTCTGTTCCGCAGCCGGAGCGGGATCGCTCTTGCCAACGTACATATTTGTATAAGAGCCCGAGACTTCCGAAACGCAGACATACCCGGAACCAAACGGCGCAATGGCGCTCTTTTCCGGAAGAAGTCCGCTCACAACGCCGGAGGCCGCCGGACGGATGCCGGAAGCATCAAAGTCAAAGCGGAAAAGATCGGTGCAGAGGAGCTCAACGTATTCCGTATAATCACCCACACTGTCGCTCATGCGGCGGGATTCGGCAGATACGGAGCGTGTGTCGGTCAGGAAAAGACCGCCGGGTACAGCGTATACGTTTTTCGCCTCGATGCCGTAGACGGCGACGGCATTTTTCTGCGCCGCCTCGTCGAGAGAGTAGCCGCCGAGCACGGTGCAGCCCTCGCCGCCGTTCGGCAGTGCGTAAAGGCTTTCGGTCTCAAGCAGGCGGCTGTCCGCGGCGGTATGTACGCGCGGAATGAACTTGTCCGTATCTGCAGCGTCGGAGGCGTCCAGCACGGAGAAGTCCGTCGCAACGCAGAGAGCGCCGCCGCTCATCCACGCATCGGAGTATACGCCGCTCTGACCGACGCTCGCGAGGAGCACAGGCGTGTGCGGATCGGAAACGTCGTAGAAATCGACGCCGACATATTCCGAATAGCGCATCTCGCCCCCGAAGCTCTCGTAGCCGTATACGTCCAGAAGAACGGCGAGCCGTGAGCCGCGAAGGAACAGCGCGAGCGGCGTACGTTCGCTTCCGGCAAAGCTGCCGGAACCGTCTCCGGAGCTGCTCCAGGCGGTACCGACCGGCGTAGTGGAAATAAGCTCCCCTGCCACACCGCTCAGATGAAAGATCGTGAGATTTTTGTCCGTAAGCGTATAGATATACTCACCGTCAACACGGAGGATGTCGCTTTCCGTAATATTCTCCGGCGATGCTGCGGCGCGCAGTGCGGAGGAATGCGCCGGAACGTCCGCGCCGTCTTCCTCGGCTTTGCTCTCCTGCACGGCGGAAAAAACACTGCCGTAATCCGAAAACGTGCGCAGCTCCGCGCGATTCGCCTCAGCCGCAGCCTCGAATGAGATCGGCGCGGGCGTGGCTGTCGGAGAGGGCGTCGCGGTCGGTGCTTCTGTGGCGGCGATCTCCGGCGCGGGTGCGGAAGCGCAGCCGGCCAAAAGAGCCAAAGCGACGAAAAAGGTGCAGACGATCAAAAATTTTTTGAGATTTCTCATGGCAACTCCTGCAAAATGTGCTTTTTTTGACTGACGCAAATAGAATAATTGCAAAAATCGAAAATTAAATCTTTACAGACAAACGGTATTGTAGCATAATATCGGCGGAAATCCAATACTTCGGAGGTTATTTCGTTATGAGAACTGTTGGTGCTGTTGTTCGCGGTATCCGTACCCCCATCGTCCGGGAAGGCGACGATCTTGTCACGCTGGTGCGCGACAGCGTCATGGCCGCCTCCGAGACGGAGCACATCACCTTCCACGACCGCGACATCGTCGCCGTGACGGAGTCCGTTGTGGCCCGCGCCGCCGGCAACTATGCGACGGTGCAGAACATTGCCGATGACGTGAAAGCGAAATTCGGCTGCGACCATATCGGCGTCATTTTCCCGATCCTCTCCCGGAACCGCTTTGCCATCGTGCTGCGCGGCATCGCCACCGGCATGAAAAAGATCACACTCATGCTCAGCTACCCTTCGGACGAAGTCGGAAACCATCTCTTTGACGAGGAACTGCTGGAGGATTCCGGTATCAATCCGTACAGCGACGTACTGACCGAGGAAGAATACCGCAAGGCGTTCGGCTACGCGCTGCATCCGTTCACCGGCGTGGACTATGTAGACTATTATAAAAAGCTCATCGAGGAATGCGGCTGCGAGGCCGAGATCCTCTTCGCCAATCAGGCGGAAGCCGTCCTCACGCGCGTAAAGAATGTCCTCTGCTGCGATATCCACACCCGGTTCCGCACAAAGCGCCGTCTTGCCAAAGCGGGTGCGGAGAAGGTCCTCGCGCTGGATGATCTTCTCACCGCAAGCGTCAACGGCAGCGGCTATAACGAGAAATACGGCCTGCTCGGCTCCAACAAGTCCTCCGAGGACAAGGTGAAGCTCTTCCCGCGCAACGGAGCGGAATTTGTTGACGCGCTCGCCGCGGCCATGCGCAAGGCAACCGGAAAGAACATCGAGTGCATGATCTACGGCGACGGTGCCTTCAGGGATCCCGTCGGCAAGATCTGGGAACTCGCCGATCCCGTGGTCTCCCCTGCCTGCACCGCCGGTCTCGTCGGCAAGCCGAACGAGCTGAAGATCAAGTATCTCGCCGACAACGATTTTGCCGGTCTCAACGGCGAAGAGCTGCGCTCCGCCGTGGAGGATTCCATCCGCCACAAGGATGCCGATCTCAAAGGCAGCATGGCAAGTCAGGGCACCACGCCCCGCCAGCTCACCGATCTCATCGGCTCGCTCTGCGATCTTACGAGCGGCAGTGGCGACAAGGGTACGCCGGTCGTGTTCATTCAGGGTTACTTCGACACCTACGCCGAAGAGAAATAAGCAAATGACAAAATACCGTCGGATGGGTGAGCCCCATTCGACGGTGTTTTCCGTTATGCACAAAATATCGAAATATATTTCTCCAAAATTCACAAGATATATGCATTGCAAAACCGGAACAAATTCGATAAGATGAAATCAAGTTAAGCCGTGGGGGTGATACGGATGCAACTCCTCGAAGATAGGATCCGCTGCGATGGTGTAGTGCGTGACGGCGGCGTTTTGAAGGTGGACAGTTTTCTGAACCATCAGATGGACGTCGTGTTCTTCTCCGAACTTGCCAAAGAGTTTGAGCGCCTGTACCATAACTGCGGTGTCAATAAGATTCTTACGATCGAGGCATCCGGTATCGGTATTGCGTGCATAACAGCGCAGACCTTCGGGTGTCCTCTTGTTTTTGCCAAGAAAAACAAGACGCTGAATATCGCAGGAGATGTGTGGACGTCGAAAGTCCATTCCTACACCCACCAGAGGGTATACGATATCATCGTTTCCAAGGATTTTCTCGGCCCGAACGACCGCGTACTCGTCATTGACGATTTTCTTGCCAACGGCGCTGCGCTCAGCGGTCTCATCGAGCTGGTGGAGCAGTCCGGCGCAACGCTCGTCGGCTGCGGCATCTGTATTGAAAAAGCGTTTCAGCCCGGCGGAGACATGCTCCGCAGCAAGGGCGTCCGTGTGGAATCTCTGGCCCGTGTAAAATCCATGAGCGAGGAAAACGGCATCGAGTTCTGCTGACGGCGCTTTCCTTACAATTTCATATCTGTCGATATAAATCAAATGATACGGTTTTGAAGTCTCTACCCGGTCACCGTAAAGGACCGGACTATCGACGAGGGGCAAAGCAGCGTTTTCTTCTGCTTTGTTTTTCGTTCGTTTGCGGAGGCCGTTGACCGGTTCCCGCAATTTCTTTTTGCTTTCTTCCGGCTTGCCGGCGGAAATAAACAGTAACAGTAAAAAAAACAAAAAATTACTGGAGGAAAGAAAACATGAAAAAGTTCGTTGCTCTGCTGCTCGCTCTGACGCTGTGCATCGGCCTGTGCGCCTGCGGTGCTCAGCCCGAAGCTCCCGCGGCCACCGATGCTCCCGCTGCCGAAGCCCCCGCGGAAGAGACTCCTGCCGCCACTGGCGAGACCGAAGCCATTACCGGTTCCAAGGACATCAAGGTCGGTTTCATCTTCCTGCACGATGAAAACTCCACCTACGACCTCAACTTCATCAACGCTGCGAAAGCCGCTTGCACCGAGGTCGGTCTCTCCGACGATCAGGTCATGATGAAGACCAACATCTCCGAGTCCCAGGCCTGCTATGACGCCGCTGCCGAGCTGGTTGACGCCGGCTGCGATCTCATCATCACCGACAGCTTCGGCCATGAGTCCTTCGCTCTTGCCGCTGCCAAGGAGTTCCCCGAAGTGCACTTTGTTTCCTGCACCGGTGTCAAGGCCCACACCGAGGGCCTGAGCAACTTCCACAACGCTTTCGCCTCCATCTATGAAGGCCGCTACCTCGCCGGTGTCGCTGCCGGTCTCAAGCTCAACGAGATGATCGAAAATGGCGACATCACCGCCGAGGAAGCCAAGATGGGCTATGTCGGTGCGTTCCCCTATGCCGAAGTCAAGTCCGGCTACACCTCCTTCTTCCTCGGCGCCCGCAGCGTCTGCCCCAGCGTCACGATGGAAGTGACCTTCACCAGCTCCTGGTATGACGAGGCTCTCGAGAAAGAAGCCGCCAACAAGCTCATCAACAACGGCTGCGTCCTTATCAGCCAGCACGCCGACTCCATGGGCGCTCCCACGGCCTGCGAGACCGCCGGTGTCCCCAACGTTTCCTACAACGGCAGCACCGTTGCCGCCTGCCCCAACACCTTCATCGTTTCCTCCCGCATTGACTGGACTCCGTTCTTTGTCTACGCCATCAACTGCGTCGCTTCCGGTGAGGACATCGGCTACGATTGGACCGGCACTCTTGCTACCGGCTCCGTCGTTCTGACTGACGTCAACGAGCAGGCCGCTGCTGCCGGCACTGCCGAGAAGATCGCCGAAGTCATGAAGGCTCTGGAAGACGGCTCCGTCAAGGTGTTCGACACCGCCACCTTCACCGTCAACGGCGAGACCGTTACGACCTACCTCGCCGACGTTGACGATCTCGGCGACTACGTCGGTGAGACCGAGGCCATTTCCGACGGCGTGTTCCTCGAGTCTTACTACCGCTCCGCTCCGTACTTCGATCTCGACATCGACGGCATCACCAACCTCGACGCCTGATTTTTATCTGATCCTGCTTAGGGGAAGGCCCGATTTCCGGGCCTTCCCCATATGTACTGTAAAGGGCAGCACAGCAGCTCGCGGCCGCCGCGCCGCCCTTTACAGTACAGTCTGCCGAAATCCATACAATCTGTCAGGGAGTGAAAGAATGGAAACAAAGACCGCAGCAATTGAAATGCGCAACATTACCAAGCGCTTTGGCCCGGTTTTAGCCAACGATAAGGTATGGCTGAATATTTACCGCGGAGAGATCCTCGCGCTGCTCGGCGAAAACGGCAGCGGCAAGACAACGCTTATGAATATGCTCTCCGGCATCTATTTTCCGGATGAGGGCGAGATCAAGATCGACGGAAAGGAAGTCGTCATCCGTTCCCCCAAGGACGCCTTTGACAACGGCATCGGCATGATCCATCAGCATTTCAAGCTCGTGGATGTGCTGACGGCGGCGGAAAATATCGTTCTCGGTCTGCCCGGCAAGCTCGATCTCAAAGCAGCCTCGGCAAAGATCCGCGAGATCTGCGACAAATACGGCTTCAGCGTGGATCCCGCGCAGAAGATCTACGATATGTCCGTCTCCCAGAAGCAGACGGTCGAGATCGTAAAGGTTCTCTACCGCGGCGCGGACATTCTCATCCTTGACGAGCCGACCGCGGTTCTCACGCCGCAGGAGACCGACAAGCTCTTCGCCGTACTGCGCAACATGCGCAACGACGGAAAGGCGATCGTCATCATCACGCACAAGATGCATGAGGTCGAGGCGCTCTCTGACCGCGTGGCGATCCTCCGCCACGGCCAGTTCATCGGCGATATGCTCACGGCGCACACGAACGCGCAGGAAATGACGAACATGATGGTCGGCCATGCGGTATCGCTGAACATTGAGCGTCCGGACCCGGTCGATCCCAAGCCCCGCATTGAGGTCAAGGGACTCACGGTACGCAGCGTGGACGGCATCGTCAAGCTGGACGACGTTTCCTTCACCGCCAACAGCGGCGAGATCCTCGGTATCGCCGGTATCTCCGGCTGCGGCCAGAAGGAGCTTCTCGAGGCGATCGCCGGTTTGCAGACCGTTGAATCCGGCAGCATTTCCTATATTGAAGATGACGGTTCCCGCGAAGAGCTCATCGGAAAAGATCCCCTGAGCATTGCCGAGCTCGGCGTCTCTCTTTCCTTTGTTCCGGAGGACCGCCTCGGCATGGGACTCGTCGGCAACATGAATCTTGCCGACAATATGATGCTCCGTTCCTTCCGCCGCGGCAAATCGATCTTTACCGACCGCCGCTCGCCCCGCGCACTGGCAGAATCCGTGGTGCAGGAGCTGAGCGTAAGCACGCCGAGCGTGGATACGCCCGTCCGCCGTCTCTCCGGCGGCAACGTGCAGAAGGTGCTTGTCGGCCGCGAGATCGCAAGCGCGCCGACCGTGCTGCTCACGGCGTATGCCGTGCGGGGTCTGGATATCCATTCGTCGTATACGATCTATGACCTTATCAACCGCCAGAAGAAAGCCGGTGTCGCCGTTATCTTCGTCGGCGAGGATCTGGACGTGCTGCTGGAGCTGTGCGACCGTATCCTTGTTCTGTGCGGCGGCAAGGTCAGCGGCATCGTCTCCGGCCGCGGCGCGGAAAAGCGCGAGGTCGGCATGATGATGACTAAGCTGGGAGGACAGAGCCATGAATAAGAAAACAAGATCGCCTCTCTTCCACATTACGAAGCGGGACGCTCTCCCCTGGTACAAGTCCTGGGGCATCCGCGCGGCGGCGATCCTGCTCGCGCTCATCGTATGCTCCATTATTACAACGACGATGACCGGCGAAAATCCGCTGCAGGTGTATGCGACCATCTTTAACGGCTCATTCGGCTCGCCCCGCAAGGTCTGGGTGCTGCTGCAGAATATCGCGATGCTTCTCTGTATCGCGCTCGCCGTGACGCCGGCTTTTAAGATGCGCTTCTGGAACATCGGCGGCGAAGGTCAAGTGCTTGCCGGTGCGCTCGCAGCGGCGGCGTGCATGATCTGCCTGCGCAACACGCTGCCGAACGCCCTTGTTATCGTGTGCATGTGCGTGAGCAGCATCCTGGCCGGTGCGCTCTGGGGCTTCATTCCGGCGTATTTCAAGGCAAAATACAATACGAATGAAACGCTTTTCACGCTGATGATGAACTACGTTGCAACGCAGCTCGTGGCCTATTTCGTCATCGTCTGGGAAAACCCCAAGGGCTCCGGCCAGATCGGCATCATCAACCAGTCCACAGAGATCGGCTGGTTCCCGCAGATCGGCAGCTACAAATATCTTTTGAATATTCTCATCGTCGCTGTTGTCACGATTTTGATGTATTTCTATCTGAATTACACCAAGCACGGCTACGAGATCACCGTCGTCGGCGAGAGCGAACGCACCGCGCGCTACGTCGGTATCAAGGTAGACAAGGTCATCATCCGCACCATGATCCTCTCCGGCGCGGTATGCGGCCTTTGCGGACTGCTGCTCGTCGGCAGCACCAACCACACGCTCACCACCTCCATCGCCGGCGGGCGCGGTTTTACCGCCGTTATGGTCTCGTGGCTCGCCAAATTCAACCCCATCTGGATGATCTTTACGAGCTTCCTGCTCGTGTTCCTCAGCCGCGGCGCGGGCGAGATCTCCACAGCGTTCGGTCTGAATCAGTCGTTCTCCGATATTCTCACCGGCATCATTCTCTTCTTCATTATCGGATCGGAGTTCTTTATCACCTATAAGATCAACTTCCGCAAGAGCGCCGGAAAGGAGGACGCCAGCCATGTTTGATTTTGTTTCGTTCATTCCCCGTGCCATTGTGCAGGGCATTCCTCTCCTTTTCGGCAGCACCGGCGAAACGCTCACGGAAAAATCCGGCAACCTCAATCTCGGCATTCCCGGCATCATGTACGTCGGCGGTATCTGCGGCGTCATCGGCGCATTTCTGTATGAGCATGCCGTTCCCGCACCGGGCGCGCTCAACCCGTTCCTTGCCATTCTCATTCCCCTGCTGAGCTCACTTCTCGGGTCGCTGCTGATGGGGCTGCTCTACTGCTTCCTCACGGTAACGCTCCGCGCAAACCAGAACGTCACCGGCCTTGCCATGACGACGTTCGGCGTCGGCTTCGGCAACTTCTTCGGCGGCTCGCTCATCAAGCTCTCCGGCGCGGATGTCCCCTCCATTGCCCTCTCGCGCACGAGCGCCTTTTTCAGCGCATCGCTCCCGTTTTCCGGCAAGCTCGGCTGGTTCGGCAAGATTTTCCTCTCCTACGGTTTCCTTGCCTACGCCGCCGTTATTATTGCGTTTATCTGCGCGTATATCCTGCGCCGCACGCGCATCGGCCTCCAGCTTCGTGCCGTGGGCGAAAACCCCAACACGGCGGACGCGGCGGGCATCAACGTCACAAAATATAAGTATGTCGCCACCTGCGCCGGCAGCATGATCGCCGGTCTCGGCGGACTTTATTACGTGATGGACTATGCCTGCGGCGTATGGTCCAATAACGGCTTCGGTGACCGCGGCTGGCTCGCTATCGCGCTCGTTATCTTCACCGTGTGGCGTCCGAACATCGGCGTTTTCGCTTCGTTTCTCTTCGGCGGACTGTACATTCTCCATATGTTCATCCCGTCCGGCATGAATCTCGCGGTGAAGGAGCTTTACAAAATGCTCCCCTACGTGATTACAATCCTTGTTCTGGTCATCGTTTCCATGCAGAAAAAACGGGAGAACGATCCCCCGGCAAGTCTCGGCCTTTCGTACTTCCGGGAGGAGCGCTGAATGAAGTACTCCACCGTGCTCTTCGATCTGGACGGAACGCTGACCGATCCGGTGCAGGGCATCTGCGGCAGCGTCCGCTATGCGCTGGAAAAGGCCGGCCGCCCGGTCGGCCCGATCGAGAGCTACCATAAGTACATCGGCCCTCCCCTGCTCCGCTCGTTTGAGGTTTATGCAAACGCTACACCGGAGGAGGCGCAGGAGCTTCTCGGCTATTACCGCGAGCGCTTTTCGACCGTCGGTCTTTTTGAAAACGAGGTTTATCCGGGCATTCCGGAGCTGCTGCGCGATCTAAAGGCGTCCGGCGTCCGCATTGCCGTTGCAACCGGGAAACCGACGGTTTTCTCCGAGCAGATCCTCGAACACTTTGGTCTCCGCCAGTATATCGACGTTGTTTCCGGCATTCCGCTCGACCGCGAGCCGCCGGATAAGTGCGAGGTGATCCTGCACGCGCTGTACGAAATGGGCATTTCCGATCGCTCCGGCTGCGTCATGGTCGGCGACCGGTCACACGACGCCATCGGCGCAAAAATGGCGCGGATCGATTTCATCGGCGTCCTTTACGGCTACGGCAGCCGCGAAGAGCTGGAAGCCGAAGGAACCGACGCCATCGCAGACAGCGTTGCAGCGCTGCGAAGCCTCCTGTTTTCATAAAATAATTTTACACCCCGCCTGTCCGACGGCATCGACCGTTCGGCAGGCGGGGTGTGTGTTTATCGGAGGCCGCTTTTTTATTCTATGGTCACTTCCGCGTTTGGAAACCAGCTGACGGCTTCCTTGATTGCGCGCTGTGCCGGAAGCCCGTTGCCGAAGAGGACGACAAGCGTATTCTCCTCCCCGGCCGGAGCATTTTTAAATTCCCTGAGCTCGACCATGGGGCCGACGCAGTCAACCACAAACCGTCCCTCCGGCGTACTTGCAAAGCCTTTAATCCGATACGTTTCCTCGGCAAACATCCGAAGAAAGGCCATCAGATCCTTTTTGCTGAAGCCCGAAACGTGCAGCAGGAGCTTGCGGAGCGTGATATCTCTCGTGTGGACCTGTCCGTCTGCAGGATCCTCGGCGGGCTGCTCTTCCATCGCCGTCAGCCATTCCGGCCGGATCCGGCCAAACGTTGTCTCAAAGGTCGGGCGGTTCGGCTTCTGCGCGCGGACGATGGTATTGATCTCATCCAGCTGCTCGCGGGAGGCAATGTCGCACTTGTTGATGATGATCATATTGCTGATGGCAAGCTGCATACGGCAGACGCGGGCGGTCTTATAAACGGTCATAAACCGTGCGCCGTCCACAAGGCAGATCGCTCCCGCGTATTCCAAATCGGGGAATTTATCCCGCTGCCGGAGGATGGTACCGACGGCGGTCGGGTCGGATAGACCGGAGGCTTCCACAAAGATCACGTCAAAATTCTCCTGCTGCAGACGGAGAAGCGCGTCCTCAAACTGTTCGATCTTACAGGCGCAGAAAATGGAGCCGTTATTGATCTCTTCCATCTTGATATCAAGATCCTCCAGCAGCGTTCCGTCTACGCCCTGCTTGCCAAACTCGTTGACGACGATGGCTGTGCGCCGGTCCGGAAACAGACGTACAAACTGGTGCAGGAACGTCGTCTTCCCCGCCCCGAGAAATCCGGTGATAAGATACAGCTTTGTCATAATAACAGTCCCCTTTTCAGTGCCACCGCACAAGACGTGTTTCAAGCGCCGTTACCGCGCGGTTGAGCAGCGTGATGACCAGCGCCACGAGCAGGATGCCCGCAAGAACGTTGGTATAATTAGCGTAATCGGCAAAGTTACGGATGAAATAGCCGAGACCGCTGTGCGCCCCCATCATTTCAGCGAGCGTCAGCAGCATAAAGGCCGAGGAGAGCGAGCCGCGCAGACCGGTGAGTATACCGGGCATGACCCACGGCAGGAGCACCTCCCATAACAGCTCTCGCTGTTTCAGCCCCAATACTCTGGCGCTGTCGAGAATGCGCTGATCCAGCGTGCCGACGCGCGCTGCCATCTGCAGAAACGTCGGCCAGAAAATGCCGATGATCAAAACCATGGCGGAAGCCGAGCGGAACGACGGCATGATCGCGATAAGATACGGCGCATAGATGATGGCCGGTATTGGCGATAGCACGCGTGCGATCGGCACGACGGTTTCGCGCAGACGAGAGTTCCAACCGGCGATTAGCCCGAGAGCCACGCCGAGCGGCAGCGACACGCCGAAGCCGATAAGAAGCAGCGAGAGCGAGGAGAATACGCCAAGGATCATTCGCTCGCGCATGGTATAGAAGACCGAGAAAACGGCTTCCGGCGTCGGCACGAGGATGATATGTCCGCGGCCAAGGCGCGTTGTATACACTTGCCAGAATAGCAGAACAAAAAAGACGATCGCGCCGATATCTCCGGCGGTACGCGCTTTTTTCCGACGAATCAGCTGATAGATCACGGCAAGCTCGATGAGAACGCACGCCACGGTCATACACACGGGGCTTGCCTTGACCTTGGTGTTTCCCGGCAGATACATGGAGAGCATCAGCGCGGCGAACAGAATGTGAACGGCGAGAATCGGGCGCCTTTTTGCTTCGCGCTTCGTCATGGGTTCACCTCCGCCGCCTCGCCCCACTTATAGAAGAGCGAGATCATGTCCCGCCGCAGCGCGCAGCACTCGCTGGAAATAAGCAGCGTTTCCCGCTGGCGCGGGCGTGAAAATGGGATCTTGTGCCGGAAGACGATCCGTCCCGGTTCCATAAATGCTACGCGGTCGCCGAGCAGGATCGCCTCGTCCATATCATGTGTCACGAACAGGACCGTTTTTCTGTCCTCTTCCCAGAGCTTGAGCAAAAGCTCCTGGAGAGCGAAGCGGTTTTTGGGGTCCAGCGCAGAAAACGGCTCGTCCAACAGCAGCGTAGGACAGCCCATACCGAGCACTCTTGCAATAGCAACGCGCTGCTGCATGCCGCCGGAAAGCTGGTTTGGCAGCATGCTCATGGAATCGGCAAGCCCAACACGGCACAGCGCCTCCTCAGCGCGGGAGCGCGCTTCGGCCCTGGAGAGCGAATGGTCGCTTTTTCGGATGGCAAAGGATACATTATCCCGCGCCGTCATCCACGGAAACAGAGCCGGGCTCTGGAAGACAACGCCGCGGTCGCTGCCGGGGCCGGTTATCGGAACGCCGCCGCAGAAAAGGCTGCCGCTCTCCGGCCGCTCCAATCCGGCGAGCAGCCGAAGGAGCGTGGACTTTCCGCAGCCCGAGGGCCCGATGAGCGAAAGGAATTCTCCCTCGCCGACAGAGAGATCCACGCCCCGGAGCGTCTCGGAAGACGTCCCGGGGTAAGTGAAAACCAGATCTTTGACTTCAATACCGCCCATATCAGAGGTTATTTTCCTCGTAGGCCTCCATCATGGCCGTCCAGCCGTCGAAATCGGGATAACGTTCCATAACGGTGGTCAAAGCATCGTAATAAATGCCGGAATCTACATGGTCGGTCATGTCGTACTCGGAATCGGCGGCAATATCGCCGTTTGCCTGCATGATCTCATAGAACTCCTGCACGCGGTTGGCGGAGGGATCCATGGAGATCTTCATAACGCCGTCGTAAATGCAGTTGTAAACATACTGCTCGTCAAGACCGGAGAACTCGGCCAGCTTGGCAATGGTCGTCTCCTTGTCGGTCAGCATGAGCATCATGGCGCGCAGATTGGCGATCTCAAAGCGGACGTAGGCGTCACGGTTCGCTTCTACATTGCTCTTGAGCGCAGTCTGGCGGCAGCAGACAGCGTTCGGCGCATATTCACCGACGAGGAACGGCACTTCAAGGCCCTGCGTCTTGGCGTTCTGGCCGAAGCCGCTGTTCACGAAGCCAACGTCCGCCTCGCCCTTGAGCACAGCTTCAACAACAGGCTGGAAGCCGTCAAGCTCCACAAACTTCACAGTTGTCATATCAACACCGGCCTGCGCGATCTTCCGCATCATGATCATATGGCCGGTCTCCGGACGGACGCAGGCGACGGTCTTGCCGGCAAACCAGGTCAAATCGCCGTCGATGCAGGTCGCGGCATTTTCCGGCGTCATAACGCACTCGCTGCCCTCGGCGATCGTGCCGCCGATGACGGTGAGATCGGCGCCCTGCGCAACGAAGGTGCAGGTGGGGATCACGCCGAACGGAAGAATGTCGAGACTGCCGCCCAGAATAGCGGTGATGCCGTCGTTCAGGTTGTTGATCGGCTCGAACGTGACATCAAGACCTTCCTCGGCATAGTAGCCCATTTCGTTGGCAAGAACAACCATGGCCGACTTAATGCTGGTGCCCATCTGCGCAACACGCAGAGAATAATCAACATTGGAATTATCCGGTTCCGCAGACGATTCCACCTCAGCAGGAGCTTCCGCAGGAACTTCGGTCGCCGCGGGTTCAGCGGGCTGCGCGGTCTGTCCGCAGGCAGCGAGAGACAGGAGCAAAATGGCAGCGAGCACCAGTGCAATGGTTTTTTTCATGGTTTTATCCTCCGCTAATTATTCCGCTTTTTTCTTTTTTGGGAAGAACGGGCAGGCGGTTCCACGGCATTCCCGGCTTTGGCTGAAATGATGGCAGGTATGCTCCGGTATCTCGCCGAGATCGAGACCGAGAAACTCCCTTGCTGCGGGAAGCACCGCCGAGAGTGTAAGATACGTCACTCTCTTACAGCAGCGGGGGCCTTCCACCGAAGCGATCGCAGAGAGGCAGCGGGCGGTCATCTCATTCCCTGCCGCCCAGCCGGTTTTGGAAAGCGGTGTCGAGCCCTGCCAAACGCAGGCAAAAATTCCGGCGCCCACAGCGGCGCCGCAGCAGCCGAACTGTCCGCAGCAGCCTCCCGGCACCGTTCCGGCACGCTCCCGCGCCGTTTTGAGCCGTTTCTGCAGCATTTCCGCCGTTTCGCCGCTTATTTTGCCGGCGGCCGTGAGCAATACGGCAGGGATCAGATAATGGTGATACGGGCAATGCATGGGGAGCTTCGGATCGTCCATAATATTTTCGCAAAGCGAAAATACGCCGACCGGCTCTTCCGCTTCAAAGGCAGAAATGCACGCCTTATCGATGATGTCCATATGCGCCGGATCAGGAAGCATCGGCATGTTTATCACCTCGAAATTCGTTCAAATTGGCTTCGTCCTATATTGGACGTGGTCTACTAAATATGTAAAAAAAACAAGCACAGCCCGCGGGGTGACCGTCCGGAGCGGAAACGCTCCGGACGGCCGCGCTTGTTTACATGACTTCGCAGATCGCAGCCTCCAGTTCGTCCTTGGAGGGGATAATGGAACGGAACTTCATCTTGCCGTTGATGTAAACGGACGGCAGATTGGGAACGCCCATCTTTTTCATGCGGGCAATGTCTTCCTTGACGGTATACTTATAAACGTTATAGTCGATGGCGTCGCCAAAGGTCCGCTTCGCCTCATCCGTGGCCGCGACCATGTAGGTGCAGGCGGCACAAGTGGCGGGGTCAAGCGTAAAGGCTTCCACCAGGGGCTTGGTGAGATGCTCGTAGTCGGGCAGCTCAACTTCGATGTCGTTATCGTCCTCCGCAACATAGTCCTTGACCATTTCGCGGACCTCGTTCGTCTGCAGCACCGCCTGCATGCAGCCGATCGTGTTTTCAAACGGTACGCCGTACGGCATATCGCAGCCGGTGGCAACGATGAGGCCGTTCTTGTTCTCAATGCTGTCAATCAGGTCAACGCAGTACTTCATGTTGTCCATCTGCGTGCCATGAAGCATGATGGTCGTAAGCGGGATGTTGCCGCCGAAAGCTACGCTGTACTTGTCGCAGATCTCTTTTGCAGGCTTGAAGTTGACGTTCTCGTCGACTGAAATGGAGTCGCAGCCGGTCTTGCACATGACTTCAATGTTTCTCGTGGCATCGCCGCACACGAAGAACGAGGAGTAAGCGCCCTTTTCACGAATGTGGTCGAAGAGCTTCGTGAACGGCTCGGAGCAGAACTCTTCAAAGTGCTCGGTGGAGATCTGAGAAATCAGCGGGTCAACAACAGCGATAACGTCCATACCGGCGTCGATGAAGTATTCCGCCATCTTGCACGCGGCCTTGTAGCAGTAGTCGAGCAGGTCATGGACAAACTGGTCGTCCAGAAGCATGTCGAGGAAAATGTCGGTGCCGCGCAGATGCGATGCCAGCGTGAACGGACCGGTGATCAGGCCGTACAGAGCGGTGGTATCGCCGATTTCCTTCTTGACGCGGCGCATGGCTTCGCACACGAGCGGGATGCGTCCGTCGTTCGGGCCGGGGAGCGTGCATTCGCAGGGGACAACGGGAGTATCTCCCATTTCGGTAGCCAGAGGATGGGATGCAACGCTGGGAGGGCCGTCGTCCGCCCACATCAGGTCGCAGCCAAGGACTTCCGCTTCGATCTGAAGATCGAAAATGCAGCACTCGCCGTCCGGCTTGAACATGCGGTTGACCTCGAGAAGGCATTCCGTCAGCTTATCGGCGCTCTGGAACATCTCCGTCGCGGTATAGCCTTTCAGACGGGAGGCATAAGCGCCGGCAAACGGGATCCATGCGGGGCGCGGCGTCGGCTTACACTTAAGCGTTGCCAGCAGTAATTCTTTGGGAGTCATGATCTGTTCTCCTTTGCATGAATTAAAAATAAAACCGTGTGTATCTCCGTCTTTTAACGCCGGATCGTCTGAGTTAGTTAACACAGACAAATAGATGCTGCCGAAGCGTTAATATACATTGATGTTTCTGTTTCATTTTCGGACAAAGTATAACATATGCAGTAATTGATAAAATAGAAAGATTTTGGACAATATTAGGAAAAATCCGCAAAGATTCTCTAGCCGGGCCAACCCGCAGTGCAGCACACGAGCGAGGCATATTGACTTTCCTGCGTTGTTTGCGCTATGATTTTAACGGAACAAATACATACGGAAAAGGGGCGTCATTTTATGGATGCGTGTTTGGAAAAGTGTGCCTGTCGGGGCTCCTATCTCGATAAATTTCTTCAGCCTGCCATACTGGTCGTTCTGCAGCGCGGCAGCAGCCACGGGTTTCAAATGATCAGCGATCTGGAAAAAAGCGGTATGGTCTCCGGCAACGGACTTGACCCGGCCGGACTGTACCGCACGCTTAAACGGATGGAGACGGCCGGACTTGTCACATCCTACTGGGACACCGAATCTGCCAGCAAGCCGAGACGCGTTTACTCCATCACGGACGAGGGGCGGCACTGTCTTTCCGCATGGGAGAAAACCCTTCTCGAATATCGGAGCAACATTGATGCTATTCTCCGCGGCATATTATCCGCCGAAGAGCTTTGAGACTGTCAAATATTACATTTCTTTCTTTCGCATAACCGCGGCTGTCAAGGCCAAAATAGGCTCGGACACAGCAAAAACGTGTTCGATTCGAGAGAAAGGAGTTGCAATCAGATGTCTACCAACAAGAGCAATCATCTTGTCAATCCTCAGGCCCGCGAAGCGATGGATCGCTTTAAGATGGAGGCTGCCAGCCAGGTCGGTGTGAACCTTACGAATGGCTATAACGGCGAGCTTACCTCCCGCCAGGCCGGCAGCATCGGCGGCCAGATGGTCAAGAAAATGATCGAGGCCTACGAAAACGGCATGAAGTAATCATTCCCCATAGAAAAAGCGCGAAGGGATCTTCCCTCCGCGCTTTTTTCAGTTCCTCACCTCAATCACATTGATCGCAGCGGCCGTCATCTCGGTGTTGGAGAGGACGGCGTCGGTGATCTGGGCGACCTGCGTTTCGGTCAGACCGTCCGCACCGGACGGGACTGCGACCGTGCAGCCCTGCGAGGAGAGATACACCACACAGTCGGCAAAATCTTTGGCAAGAAGCTCGTTTTCGATCTTGCTTTCCAGCAGAGACCAGTTGGCCATAACGGTGATCTCGTTCATGGCGCTGTCGATGACATCCTGCGAAGCGGACTCGGCACAGGCCGCTGTTTCAAGCAGCGAAAGCGCCTGATCTCTTGACTGCTGGCGTGTGAGCCGCGCTTCCGAGAAATACCCGGACACGGACGCGGGGAGCGCTGCGGATACGGTTTCCTCCGGCGCGCCGTCCGCGGCGTTTACGGCGGTCGTCATTTCGTCCTCCGCGTCGGCCATGGCGCTGTTGCCGTCGCCCCAGCGCTGGTTGTACGACCAGTTGAGGAATGCTGCCGCGCACACGAGCAGCAGCACCGCTGCAATGAGAATGTTTCGCTTGAGATGGGGACGCAGATTTACCGTCTTCATATAATCATCCTCCTAAGATATCAATTCTTCCACAATGATCCGGTTGCTGCCGAGACCGGTGAAGGCGCTCACTGCCTGTATGACGCGGAGCCGTATATCCGGTGACCTTGCGCCGGAACAGACGACCACCGCCCCGGTATACTCGCCTCGGCGGTTTGGCTCTTCGGAGAGCAGCGCGTACACCTCTCCGACGCCGTCGATTTTTGAGAGCACCGCACAGAGCCGCTTTTCCTCTGTAGTTGACACATCCTCGTTCTTTCCTGCTGTGCCGCTGCCGGACGATTTGGGCCAGAGCAGAAGCAGCAGCCCCGCAGCAAGCAGAACGATCAGCACGCTTTTCTTTTGCAGCATAGCGCTTAACAAAGATTTCCGCTCACTCATCGGTCCAGTGCTGCCTTTCCGCCGGAATACCCAGCTCCGCGGCAAGATAAGCGCTCAGGCGGTATCGCTGTTCGGCGGTAATCTCTCCGCGTATCGTAACTTCACAGGGCACCCAGCTCTCATCCCCCCATTTCACCTTCACCGAAACCGACGGTTCCGGCATCCCTATGGATCGTGCCTCGTCCAATATGTATGCCGCGGTCTTCTGTTCTATGTATGTTCGCAGCAGTTGATTTTCCTGCTCCTCCAGATCATCCGTCAGCTCGGCAACGGTCCGCCGGTAGTCGTTTAGCGCGAGCGAGAACGATGTCTCGTCCGTCCGCAGCACGGGCGACAGGAGCGTACACGCAAGGAGAATGCCGCAGGTAAAGCGTGTTACACGCTTTACGCTCCCCTCCGGCGTGAGCTGGAGAGCCAGCGCGGAGAGAAGCGACGCCGCGACCAGCGAACGGATCCAGGAAAACAGCCATTCCGTCATGCGTTTACACCACCGTCTGTATCAGAGAATAAAGGGAGAGAAAGAGCATCATCGCCCCTGCGCCGTTTATCGCAAGCAGCAGCGCAAACGCCGTGCCAAGATTCGATATTAGCTCCGAAAACCGCTTGTCCGCCACACACTCGCACACAGCGGCCGTCAGCTTATAAACGAAAAACCGCACGCCGAGCGTCAAAACGGGCGGCAGGCAGATCGCCACCACCGCAAGCAGCCCGAAGATCCCGATCGTTGCCCTGAGCGTCCCGGCCGCGGCTGCGAGCGTTGAGGCTGCGTCCGACAGAATGCTCCCGACGACCGGAAGCGCCGCGGAAACCGCCGTTTTCGTCACCCGCGCGGCGAGCGCGTCCGCCGTACCGGTAACGACGCCGGTGAGCGACAGCCACGCGGTAAACGCCACGCATACGGCGCTCAAAAGAGCGGTGCAGACCGTTTTCATGATCTTCTTTGCGGTTTTCAGTATTTCATTTCCTACAGCGGCGTCGGCAACGGACAGCGCGGCATACCCGCACACGCAAGGGACAAGAACGCTCCGCGCAACGGACAGAAGCACATCCATACATACCGCCGTTGCGGCGTACTTTGCCGCTGCGCTCCCCGCCGCCCCGGACGCTGCGGCGGCGGACGAGAGCACCGGCAGAAGGACGTGGGAATAGTCCGAGAGTGTCTGGAGCGTCTCCGTTCCCAGCGAGAGGTACGAGCGGAGATCCGAGATCGTCGCCGTACCGATCACCGCGACGGCGGCAAATGTGATATACGGCGGGGCCCGGCTGCCGAGATCAAGCGTATCCGTGAGCGATACAAGCACGCACACACAAAGGAGTATCCCTCCCGTGCGGCAGATATCCGCGGCGGAAGAGCGTACTTTTTCCCATGCCTTTCGCAGGAGCGTTCGCCATACGCTCTCCTGCGGCAGTTCCTCCGGCGAAATGCCGGAAAGAATAGGCGCCGCTTCCTCCGGGAGAGCTTCGGTCAGCTCGTCCATCCCGGGGAGCGGAACATCTGAAGCGGCAAGCGCCCTCCCTGGGCAGACGGCGAGCGCCAGTACGAGCAGCATCAAAGCAGCTGCTCCACAATGGCGAGGAGCGAGCGGATGAGCGGCAGGGATATATATAAGGCGCAAAGCGTTCCGCAAAGCTCCACAGCGGAGGCAATGCTCCCCTGCTGTGCGTCCCGGCAGACCTGCGCCGCCAGATGCGTGATCATCCCGATCCCGATGCATTTGAGCACCGGGGAGAGATACACCGCGTCGATGCCGCCCTTCTCGGCGATCTCGCGCAGAAGATCGGAAATACGCGAAGCCACCGCAGCCGCGAGCCATACGATGATCACCCCAGCGAGGATCGTCACCGTGAGCGACAGCTCCGGCGTATATTTGCGAAGCAGCAGCGCCAGAATGCTGCCGATCACCGCCGCAGCTGCGGCGCGAATCACAATTTCCATTCATTCCCTAAAACCCGAACAGATCGCGGATCAGATCAAAAAGCTCACTGATCTCCTGCACCACGATCACCAGAACGACCACGAGACCGGTGATGCTCGTCATAAGCGCCTGATCCTCCCTGCCCGACCGCGTGAGCAGAATGTTCAGCACAGCAACAAGGATTCCGACGGCTGCAATTTTAAATATCAGATCCACATCCATAGGGCGCTCTCCTTTGCGGGGTTGTCCACTGTCAAGGTATGAGCGCGTACGGCCGTATATGCGAAAACCTCCGGGACTATGTCCCGGAGGTTTACATAACTATATAACAGTCTGCCGTATCAAATCAGTCCGAAATGCTCCAGCGCCAGAGCGAGCCCGTCCTCGGTGATAGACGCAGTCACATAGTCCGCCTCTTTCCAAAGAAATTGCGGAGCGTTGCCCATGAGAACGCTCGTCCCCGCCTCGCGCAGCATGGGGAGATCGTTCGGTCCGTCGCCGAAGGCAAAGGAATCCTTGGGCGCAAAGCCGAGGTACTGCATCACGGTTTTCATGCCGCCCGCTTTGGATAGGCCTTTCAAAATGACCTCGCGCATGGAATGCTCGCGGCGAATGAAATCGAGCCGGTCGGAAAACGCGCGCTCAAAACGCTCGGGATCGGCGCACGCCTGCGGCCAGCAGACAAACTTGTCAAAAGCAAAGTCCGGCACAGCAGTGTCGGTAAAGGCGGGCACTCCAATGCTCTTGAGCCACGCAAATTCACGCCGCGCGATGGCGGATGTGCATCGCTCATCCATCCATACCCCCTGCTCGGATTCAAACAGCATATCCATGCCGCATGCATAGCCTGTGTCGCGGATCTGCACAGCCTCTGTGTGCGGGATCGTTCGGTACAGCAGGTCTTTTCCATCCAGAAGGATGTGTCCGCCGATGGAGCAGATGTATCCGTCAAAGCCGAGAGCGCGGATCTGCGGCTCAATGTGCCGAAACGGGCGGCCGGTGTTGATTATGAGGATGTGTCCTGCGCTCTGCGCTTTTTTCAGCGCGGCACGCGCGCTTTCGGGAACGACGTGGTCCGATGTCACGATCGTCCCGTCCACATCAAAAAAGAGGATCTTTCTATTCATATTTCTATTATCACCCGCCGACAGTTTGCCACAAAGCCGCCGAAATGTAAAGACTAAAGAAGCAGAACGGCAAGAAGGCAGCCCGCGGCAAGGCCCAGCGACGGATAAAGCCGAACGGCGGCACGGTCCTTTTCGCGCAGCGCATCGCGCACGAGCCGGACCGAAGCGTCCAACGCATCGAGCGCCTGCTCCGGCTCCGTGCCGGAGCAGAGCTGCGCCCCCAGCCGAAGAAGCGGCTCTTCCAGCGCCTTGGAGAGCGCTGCACAGCGAATGCTCGCCGTCCAGACCGAGAGAAATGAGAACTCCCGAACGAGCATGCATGCGTTTTCTGCATCCGGGAAAAGACGCGGATACCGCGCCCCCAGCCGCTCCAAGAGCTGCGGAAGGGGTGTCCGGTGACAGAGTATTTCCGTTCGCATATCGCGTGATGCGTCGAGGATCGTTTCGGCACTTCGGAGGGCCGTCCGCAGGTGTTCCAGCGCGGAGAAACCGGCGTAACCTCCCGCCGCGATGAGCAGGATCGCCCCAAATGCGGATATCACAGCATAACCTCCTCATAGCTCCGGCAGCCATCGGCACAGCGGATAACGATAGCGCGGAAAAACACCTTGTCGCGCAGCAGTCTCTGATAAACGTCTCGGCGGGATAGCTCTTCGGCGTCCGCGGCATGCGCCGTGGCGAGGAGCGATACGCCGCAGTATGCCGCGCTGCGGCAGGCACCGGCGTCCTCCGGCTCGGATATCTCATCCATTGCGATGAGCTCCGGCGACATGCAGCGCAGAAGGATCATGGCCGCGCGCGACTTCGGGCAGTCAGACAGCACGTCCGTCCGCTCTCCGATATCAAATCCGCAGCTGCCGGCAGACAGCGCCGCGATCTCTCCGCGCTCGTCGCAAAGACCGACGCGCATTCCCCCATCGGAGAGCGTCCGCACCATATCACGCAGCAGCGTTGTTTTCCCGCCGCCCGGCGGGGAGAGGATCAGGGTGGAAGGAAACGGACGTGCGCAGAATCTCTTCCCGATTCCTTTTACCTCTCGCGGAATACGGATACACACGGAAAAGAGATCGTCCCGATTCCAAAGGCCGCGCTCGCCGCCCGGAAACCGCCCGCAGAATCCAACACGGACACCGCCCTCCGCCGTAATGAAACCGCGGCGCAGACAGTCCGACGCCGCATAGGGGGATGCGCCGCTCGCAAGCTCCAGAACGCGGGCGAGATCGGCCGCCGTTACGGCGGACGCATCAAGAAGCGGATGTTCTCCGTCAGGCAGAGTCACCGCCGGAGGCCTTCCGCGGCGGAGTCGAATTTCACAGACTTCTGAGGCTGAATTCTCCGGCAGATGACGCAGCGCATTCCGAAGCTCCCCCGGCAGCAGCCACAAGGAATTTTCCAAGGCAGAGATGGTTACCGCCTCCCTTCCCTGCATGACTATGCTGCCATGGTGCGAATTATTTTGAATTGTTCTTCTCGCCGCCGCAGGGCAAAGCGGCGGTATTTTTCAAAACCGGGTTTGACTTACCCGCCGCCATATGCTATCATCAAAAAGCTATAAGCGGGTATGATGGAATTGGCAGACATGCGAGATTTAGGTTCTCGTGTCGTGAGACGTGCAGGTTCGACCCCTGTTACCCGCACCACGTCGTCGCAAGCTGTGTATCGCTTGCGGCGATTTTTATGCTTTGCATAAAAAACACCGTGCGCTCACTCCGCTGCTCCTCCTTTCCAAACCGAACCCGCTTCACTGGGCTTCGATTTGGTTCCCGTTAAGAGCAAACACCGTTCCGTTTCCGCCTCGCGGCGAAAACTGCACTATGTTAGCTCCTTCTTCCTTACCAATTCTTCCCTGTGGGAAACGGGTTCGGGTTATTTGTTTTGTCCTCTAAGCGCACAACCGAAACCAGGCGCGGCAGTCCGCGCCCGTGAATGTCGTAAGTTTTTTTCCGCACCATGCAGCGGTGTTTTTTTTCGCACCACTGCGCTTTTGGAGATAGAAGGCGGGCAGACACTGCTTGTGCCTGCCCGCCTGTATGGATTTTGAAATATCGCTTACGGCTTGGTGAGAATGGCGCTCACGTCGGTCATTTTTTCGCCGAGCGTGAACGTGACGGCCTTGCCGTCGTGGGTGAGCCGGTAGGCTTCGCCGCTCTCACCCCTGCCCAGCAGATCGGAGAGCAGGAACGCTGACGCTGCGCCCTTGGTGACAAAGACGATCTTCTCCACGCCCTGCGCCTTGAGAGTGCGGATGCCGCTGAGTCTGCCCGTGAGAATGGCGAGGTCCTCGTCAACGGTGACGGTCAGCACGCTGCCCTTTTGCTCGGCCGTGTAGGCAATGTCCTTGCCGTCCTTGGCGGTCACGCGGTAGAGGGGGGCATCCATGCCACGCTCCGCCTCAGGCTGCTCAGGCTCGATGGGCTCGACCGGCTTCTCCTGCGGGGGAAGGGTGCCGACCGTGGTTTTTTCCGGCTTATCCTTTTCCATGTCCGCGCCGGGGGCGTAATACTCTATGCTTCCGTTCGTCGTCAGGCCGGAGGTGTCCGGCACGACCTCTGCGCCGGTTACCGGGATTGCGCGTTCGTCGCAACTGCCGCCGTTGCCTATGCCTGCGCCCGCTCCGTAGTAGTCACCAACGCCGCCCTGCACCTTCAGCTTCGCAGCGCCCGAAACAGTGATGTCGCTGCCATCTCCTCCTCCGCCGCCGCCGATGCCCGCGCCGCAGCCGTTGCTTGTGGCATTGACCTCGCCGCCGGTGATGACGATGTTATTGCCGTTGCCCTTGAAGCCGCCGCCGATGCCTGCGCCGTCGGAGCCGCCGGTGGCGGTCAGCTTGCCGTTCTCGTCCTGGTCCGCGATGGTCAGGCCGCCGCCGTTGTTCTTTTCAAGACCGGCATGTCGATAGCCGCTCTTGAGCGTGTTTTCGCCGTCCAGCTCGATGCTGACATTGCCCTCGCCGTTTGTGGAAACGGCGGCCTTGCCCTCATTGCTCACGTCGATGTTTGCGCCGGAGAGGGTGACGCTTGCGGTCTGATCCTTCTCCGCGTTGATGGTGAGGGTGTTTTCCGTGGAGCTTCCCGTAATGACGGGGGCGCTGTCCGGAACATCGACCTGCGACCCCTGGGTGACCGTCTGCCCGCCGCTTCCGGCGTTTACGGTGATGTCGCCGTTGCCGATGTCCCACTCCGCCGCCAGCGCCGACACGGGCAGACTGGCGAGAAGCAGCAGCACAAGGAGCGTTGATACGATTTTCTTTCCCTTCATGTGCAAAAGCCTCCTTCTTTGTTCTGGTTGATCGCCTCGATTCATTTTAGTGCTTAAACACAGTAATTTTACCAGACAATGCGGAGATTTTCAAGAGCTTGTTCGGACAAAGACCTGCTTTTGTGCATCACAAAAATAAGGCTGCAAAAAAGCTTCGTGATTTTTATAACCACGAAGCTTCTTTAATTTGATGTATCAGTCGGTAAGGTCGCTCATGGCGGACAGGCGCTTCTCCTCCATCTTGATCTCCCAATGGATGAGGATGCTCATAGCCGCGTTGAGGAAAATGATCGCACCGAGCACGAGAAGTTCGCTCCACTCACGTACGATCACCGTGCGCAGCACCTCGCCGCCGAGCTTGAAGCACAGCGCGAGCGCAATGCCCTGCGCCATGGAGAGCCGTGCATGCGGCTGATTTCTACAAAGTCGGACAACGCTCTTCACACCGGAAAACAGGAGAATGACCGCTCCCGTTCCCTCCAGAAGAATGATCCCGAACTGCACAAGGTACTTTAATACACTTTCCGCCCAATGAAGTAATTCCACTCTCATTTCACCTTTCTGCTTTACAAAATACGCCTCTCCGGCGGATTGTGCGGACGTACCGCCGGAGAGAATACATATAAAGCATACAGGGAAACAAAGAATTCGTCAAGAACTTGTTAAGTCTTTTTTCTTCTTTTTTCGCACAATAACCAGAACGACCGCCGCAGCGGCTGCAGCGCCGCCCGCAATGCCGCCAATGATCCAGCCGGTGCGGGCGGTTTCCTGTGCAAGGTACACGATCGATGCGCCGTTGTCCAGCCGGAAAACAATATAGCTGCCGTCTCGGGTGAACGAAAGCGGCGTGAGCGTGCCTTCCGAGAGTGTATAGAGACTTCCGGGCGCCGAGGTAAGCATGCGCACGGTGAGGGGCTCGGAATAGCCGGAAACGCGCACCGTGTATGCCGCGAGAAGGGACGCTGCATCGATGCCGAGCGTTTCCGCATCCGGCACAAAGGGCACGGCAAGAAGCGTCTGCCCGTCGCGGAAAGTGCCCTCCGCAAGAAACAGAGGCTCATCCTCGCCGGTCGAGATCGTTGTGACCGGCCGGATATACTCACCCTCGACGGTCCGGCTGTAGTATACGGCCTCGTTGGGATCAAAGTCGTTCCACTGCCAGTACATTCCGTCCTCGTCCGCGACCGCGGGGAGCGAGGCGATCTTGCCGCCAAACGGCACTTCGATCGTTTCCACCGTTACGCCGTCCTTTACAAACGTCACACCGATGCTGCGGAAAAAGTCCGGCGTGTCCGGAAGGGCCGCAAAATCCTCATAGTCCATATAGTCCGACTGACCGGTGAAGCTGAAGCCGTCCACACCGCCGACCGTGGAGTCGGAATAGAGATTTTCGGCGATCGTACCGTCGGCATAGCCCGCCACGGAGCCGCAGAGCTCCGCGCGATTCTCAAAGTGCGGCATGACGCTGCACGAGGAGATGTCCTTGCCGAGCCCGGCAATGCCGCCGACATACCGTTTGCCCGAGAGATTGACGCGCGCGCGGCAATTCCTCACGGCGGCAGAGCTGTGTCCGACGATGCCTCCGGCATAATCCTCCGCCGTTGTCACCTCGCCGAGCGCGGAGCAGCCGACCGCGAGACCGTAATCCATTCGTCCGGCGATACCGCCGGCGCAGGACTTGGAGGCCGCGACGGAAGCGCTATTTTCGCAGGACGAAATGCGCGCAAAAATCTCATATTTCCCGCTGCCGATCAGCGTGGAGGAAATGTTGAGTTGATCCTCTCGGTCAAAGGAGATATCAAGCGACACGTTTCCCGCGATGCCGCCGACATTCGTATCGGCAGTGATGGACGCCGTATTGGCGCACTGCGCGATGAGGCAGAGCGCTTCATCGTCATCGTCGGTGTCGGAAATGTCCTCAAGCTGAACCGAGGCATTGCCGAGACTGTACGCCATGCTCATGATCGCCGAAGAGACGTTCATGAGCTGGGAGAGGACGTTCTGCATATCCTCGATCACGGCGTCGCTCGTAAAGACGTCCGTCATCTGGCCGAGAAGACGTACGATCTGCTGAAGATTATCGGAGAGATCGTCCATCGAGCCGCTGCCCGGATCGATCCATCCGCCGGTGGAGTCATCGCCGCTGCCGGCGTCTCCGTTGTCGCTCCCCCCGCCGGCATCTCCGGTATCGCTGCCGCCGTCGCCGCCGGGTGTCGGCCACGGAATGTCGGGATACATTCCGCCGATGATATCGCTGCAGTTTCCGAGCAGCTCAAGGATCTGCTGCATCAGCGCACGCGCTTCGGCCTGTGAATCGCCGAAATCGCCGAGCGTCGTGCGCAGCAGACTCTCCAGCCGGTAAAGCTGGGACTGCACTTCGCCGAGACCTGTGCCGGTAACGTTCCACGAGGTATACGGCTCCACCTGCCCGACGATGCCGCCGACGTCCTTGCGTGCAGTGACCCCTCCGGCGTTTGTGCAGCCAAGAATGCGGCCGCTCTGGCGTCCGGCAATGCCGCCGACGTTATAACCCGTGTGAGGGTATCCCACGTCGCCGTAGTTGTCGCAGTACTTGATAACGGAGGTATTCAGCCCGGCGATACCGCCGAGATCCGTGATATCAATGACGGTTTCCTCGTTCAGGGTAAGCGTGGAAATATCAAACGATTTTTTCTGGTCGGGCTTCTCGACCGCGATATAATCCGTATTAACGCTCATGCGGTTTTCGCACTCGCTGAGCACGCCGCGGTTCTCGCCCGCAATGCCGCCGGCACGGTGGTAAGCTGAAATGGAGCCGGAAGTTTTACACTCGCTCACGAGAGCGCCCTCTTGGTTCAGCCCGACGATGCCGCCCGCCGCGGCCTGCGCGAGAATATCCCCGTCAAAGCGGCAATTTTCGATCGCTCCGTAGTTCACCCCGGCGATACCGCCGATGTTTTCGCCGTTTCCGGTTGCGTGGAGGGTGCCGGAGACCGTGAGATTTTTTACGACGCCGGTTTTCAGCACCATACGGAAAAGCCCCTGTGTTGAGGCGTCGCCATCAAGGGATATGCCGAGTATGCTGTGGCCGCGGCCGTCAAACGTTCCGGACAGCAGCGGGATGGGCGAAAAATCGCAGCCTGTGAGACTGATGTCGCGCGCGAGCACGATCGTCTTCCCTTCCGACCATGCGTCCGACGTGCACAACGCGGAAAGCTCCGCGAGATCCTCGGCAGAGGATATCTCAACGGTATCCGGGTCGGCGGCGAGTGCCGCGCCGGACACGGAAAGAAGCAGCACCGCGCTCAGCAGCGCTGCGATCCATCGTTTCATTCCACGGCACCTCCCGTCGTCGTTTTTTTCCGAAATGTTGTTTTTTCAATGACCTTATCGAGCAGCACGATGAGCTGCGGCAGAACGCTCAAAACGAGGATGACCGATATAAGCGCGCCGCGGCCAACAGCGAGACCGATGTGGCCGATGTATACGTCCGACACGCGGTATGCGATCAGAATGCCTGCAACGGTCATGATGGTGCCGGAGGTCATAACGGTCGGAAAGCTCTCGTTGACCGCCCGCGCCATCGCCTCCTGCGGCGTATGGAGCTTTTTGAGATCCAGATACCGGCTCATGATAACAATGGCATAGTCGATCGTCGCCCCCATCTGAATGGCGGAGACGATCATATTCGTGACGAATGACGCGCGGGTATGTGTCAGGTACGGAAACGTAAAGTTGATCCAGATACTGCCCTGAATGACGAACACGAGGAGCGCCGCGCCCACCACGGAGCGGAAGGTGAAAATCAGGATGATGAAAACAAAGGCGATGGTGAGCAGATTGATGAGCAGCGAATCGCCGTTGAAGGTGTCCGCCAGCTCCTTGGCGCTCGTCACGTCGCCGATGACGAGGCACCCTCCTTCTCCGTAGCGTCCGTCGGCCAGCGAGCGCAGTGCGTTTACGAGCGCGACGCTCTCGTCACCCTCGATGGGTACGTCCGCCGTGATGACCATACGGTCCCAGTTTTCGCCGCGAAGCTGCGCTTCGCCGCGTTCCAGCTCACCGCGGAGGCTGTCCAGCGTCTCCTGCGAATCGGCATCGAGTGTCACGATGCCCTGATCGATCTTTTCAAAGAGGAACAGAAACATATCGATGAGCGGCACGGAATAGGTCTCGGCATTGCCGAAGATCGGCTGATACTGCCCGTTCTCCACGCCGTAGGCGGCATAGAGCATTTCCGCTTCTTCAAAATCGATGTTCAGCAGCATGGAGAACATGCGCGGCGTATAGGAATCCGTCAACACTTTCCCGTCCTCGATCTCGATATTCGCAAGCCCGGTGACGGTCTTCACATTGTCGAGCTCCGCGGCGTCGCGCAGGAACTGCTTTTCCGCTTCGTAGTTTCCGCTCGGAACGAGCACGGCGATCGTCGTGTCGTTCGCAAAGGTGCCGGTGATCTTCCGCGCCGCCGCGCGGCTCTCGGAGTATTTGAGTTCATCGATGCCCGCGTCGTTGAACGCATATTCCGTCCGGCTCGAACACCAGATGGCAAGCGGAAGGATAATAACAAACACCGCGACAAAGCCGAAGCGTGTTTTCATGAGGAACCGTCCCCAGCCGGTGATATCCGGCACATGGGACTTGTGCGTCGTTCTGCGCAGCGGGCGGAAAAAGGAAGCGATCAGTCCCGGCATCAGAAGAAATACCGTGATAAGGCTGCAAAGTATACCCTTGGAGAGCACCAGACCGAGGTCATAGCCCAGCCGGAACTGCATGAGCATCAGCGCAACAAGACCGGAGATCGTCGTAAGGCTCGAGGAGGAAATTTCAACGATGGATTTGGAAAGCGCTTCGATCAGCGCCTCGCGTTCCGTTGGGAAGCGGTCGATCTCGTCCTGATAGCGATGGGAGAAAATAATGGCATAGTCGATGGCGAGCGCGAGCTGCAAAATAACGGCAATGGAATTGGTGATGGAGGATATCTCGCCCAGCCAGAAGTTTGTGCCCATATTGAGCAGCGCCGCGACAGAAAAGACGATAAGAAAAATGACGACCTCGAAATAGCTGCGCGACGTAAAGAGCAGCACCGCCATGATGACCACCGCCGCCAGTGCCACGACGCCAACCATCTGCTGCGCGATCTCCCCAAGGAGGTCCGCACCGATGTCCGAGGAGGTATATGTATCAAATCCTGCTGTGAGCGAACGGATCTCGTTCATCGCCGCAATGACGTTTTCATCATCGCTTGTGCCGTCAAAGGAGATCGTGAGCAGCGCTGCGGAATCCACAAAATGCGCCGGAGAATTATCAAACGTCACGCCGGTCACATGCTCGAGCGTCTCGATCTTCTCCGCAGCGGCACTCGCGCGCTCATAGGTCGTATTGGCAAGCATAACGTTGGCGCTTGCATACGTCGTGAACTCGTTCTCCATGATTGTGAGCCCGCGGCGGGTATCGGTATCCGGCGGAAGAAACGAGGTTATATCGTTATTCACATGCACGCGGCTGATGGAAAGCGCACAGTAAACGCATGCGGCCAGAAACGCGATCATGATGATCACGCGCTTATCCACGATCTGCCGCGATATTTTTTTCAGAATGTTATTCTCCAAAAAAGGTCCCCCAGGCTCGGTTAAAGTCGCTTTCAGATTATCCGACTTTGCGGAAAAAAGCAATATTTTCGGATAATACTATACAAAACAATTATAAGAAAAATATGAGAAGAGTCTTAAAGTTTTAAAATAAGCAGCAGGACAAACTGCGCCTGAAGCAAAGACGGCAAGCCTCCGCATGAGTTCTCATGCGGAGGTTATGCATCGTTATCGCTTCGTCTTTTGGCAGATATACAGCAGATGGTTGGACCCGCCCAAAAGCTCCCGCTTTTCGGCAAACGCAAGATGCCACTTAACAAACGCATCAAAATTCTCGTCCGAAATAAAGAAATCCGGACGTTTCTCCAGCGCCTCCAGCGGACCGTCCATGGCAGCGGTTGTGACGCGCTCTACCGGTTTTTCATCGAACAGACGCTCAAACTCGCATACATCGTAACCGGTGAACAGCTGTTCCTGAAAGTGCCTTACCTTGAAATCCTTCGTGAAGTTTTCTTCCTGATAAGGCGCCCAGCTGCCGTAGAGGGCATTGGAGTACATAAGGGCGTATATCGAAAGAAACGCGAAATGGAGCGTGCCGCCCGGCTTCGTGACCCGGATCGCCTCGTCAATTGCCCGGTTCACGTCTTCCGGAGCAAACAGATGATACATGGGGCCGAGAACAAGGGTCATATCAAAGGAGTCATCGTCAAACAGACAAAGGTCCGTAGCATCGCCTTGATAGGAACGGATCAAATCAAGCCCGCAGCTATTTTCTCTAAGAGCGGCAAGGTTGCTTTCAACAAATTCCACCGCGGTCACATCGAAACCTTCTTTAGCCAACGCAATGGAATACCGACCAGTCCCCGCGCCGACCTCCAAAACCCTAGCTCCGGGGTTCAAAAAGCGGTGGATGTAGGCCATCGTGATCGCGTACTCGAGCTGACCGTGCCTGCTTTTCTCCAGCCGGCCGTTCTCGTCGCTCCGGTCGTAGAACTCGGTTATCATTTCTTTTCTCGTGCTCATACTTTTCTCTCCATGAAAAGGGGCTGCTGTTATGTTTCAGCGGATCATCTCTTCAAACTCATCCTCCGTGATGACGGGGATGCCGAGCGTACGCGCTTTGTCCAGCTTGCTCCCGGCGGCCTCCCCCGCGAGGACGTACGACGTCTTTTTGGAGACCGAGGATGACACCTTGCCGCCGAAGGATTCAACGATAGCGCTCGCCTCGTCGCGCGTATACTTCGTGAGCGTGCCAGTAAGAACGAACGTTTTGCCAAGGAAGCGGTTGTCGCGGCGCTCCTCGCGGCTGAGCATGTTGACGCCCGCCTCGCGCAGCATGCGGATCTGATGCTGCGTCTGCGGGTTCTGCGCCCAGGAGACGACGCTCTCGGCGGTGATGGGGCCGATATCGTCCACGGCAGTCAGCTCCAGCGGCGTGGCATTTTCGATGGCGTCCATGGAACCAAACGTGCGCGCAAGCACCTTGGCCGCCTTCTGCCCCACCTGCCGGATACCGAACGCACACAGAAGGCGGGAAAGATCCTGCTGCTTGCTCTTTTCGATCTCGTTTATGAGGTTTTCCGCGGACTTTTTCCCCATGCGGTCGAGCGTCGCAACGGTCTGTGCGTCGAGCCGGTAGAGATCTGCCGGAGTTTTCACCATACCGCTGTTCACCAGCGCCTCGGCAAGCGAGAAGCCGAGCCCTTCAATGTCCATTGCCTCGCGGGAAGCGAAATGGACGAGATTGCGGAGCCTCTGCGCCGGACATTCCACGCCCGTACAGCGCACCGCTGCGCCGTCCGGGTCGCGCTCCACCGGCGAGCCGCACTCCGGGCAGGTATCCGGCAGGCGGAACGGTACGGTTCCCTCCGGCCGCTTCGTGAGATCGACGCGGAGGACTTCCGGAATGATCTCCCCTGCCTTTCGCACGATGACCGTATCGCCGATGCGTACGTCGAGCTTATCGATAAAATCCTGATTGTGGAGCGTCGCCGCCGTTACGGTCGTACCGGCAAGACGCACCGGCTCCACAATGGCTTTCGGCGTCAAAACGCCGGTCCGGCCGACCTGCACGACAATGTCGCGCACCACAGAGGGCTTCTCCTCCGGCGGGTATTTATACGCCACCGCCCAGCGCGGCGCCTTGGCGGTGCTGCCGAGAATTTCGCGCTGCGCAAGGTCGTTGATCTTGATGACAGCACCGTCAATATCAAAGGGATAACTCTCGCGCGTATCGCCGATGCGCCGAACCTCCTCGCAGCACTCCTCCACGGTGCGGAACACCTTATGCGGCACCGTATAAAATCCGAGCTTTTCCAGCATGTCCAGCGATTCCGCGTGTGTTTTCGGCTGTTCGCCGGAGGTGAGCTGGACATTGAAAACGATGATGTCGAGCTGGCGTTCTTTGGTCACCTTCGGGTCCAGCTGACGCATGGACCCGGCCGCGGCGTTGCGCGGATTGGCGAGGAGCGTTTCGCCCTCGATCTCGCGGCGGCGGTTATGCTCAAGAAAGACCTCCCGAGCCATATACACCTCGCCCCGGACGATCAGCCGCTCAGGCGCGTTTTCCAGCTTGAGCGGTATATTGCGCAGGACGCGAAGATTCTCCGTTACGTCCTCGCCCGTAACACCGTCGCCGCGCGTTGCGCCCTGATAGAAGACACCGTTCCGGTATTCCAGCGCCATAGAAAGACCGTCGATTTTCGGCTCGACCGTATAGAGCGGCTCGCCGCTGAGCGTTTCGTTCGTCTTGCGGATGAAGTCGGTCAGCTCCTCATAGGAAAAAACGTCGCTGAGCGACTCAAGCGGAACGGCATGGTGCACGGGCGAGAATTTCTCCGAACGGTGACCGCCGACGTGCTGCGTCGGCGAGTCCGGCGTAACGGTCTCCGGGTGCTCCGCTTCCAGATTTTCCAGACGGCGCATCATCGCGTCATACTCAAAGTCCGAAATCGTGGGGGCATCCTTGTCGTAATAGGCTATGCTGTGGCGGCGCAGCTCTTCGCGGAGTTCGGCGATCTCCTGTAAATAATCCATCATGTCTCTCCCGTATAGAAATAGGTTTGCGGAACACGTCCGACGATGATCGTTTCAGCAACCAGCACTTCCGTGACGATCTGCGTAGAGCGGATCTCCCACGGCAGCAGGACGTCCGCATCAACACAAACCTCCAAAAGAAGCTGATGTTTCGTCTGGTTGATGCCGGCATCCGTCAGCACATTGCGGAAATCCACCCGTGAAGATGTGAGCATCGTGATCTTGACCGGTACGGTCGGCCCGCGGCCAAGGAAAAAGCTGATGCCAAGCAGGTTCCCGAAGGGGATCGAAAGATCAAGATCTCCCCGGTCGGAAGCCTCCACGATGGCGTTGAGAAGCTCGGCGGAGAGGATATTCACCCGCGACGTATCGGTTACAATAGCGCTGATCTGCCCGTCGCCGTCCTTTTCAAAGGATACAAATTTTCCGCCATCCGGCCCAAGCAGGCGCATTTCGTTCTCCACAATGTTGCTCACGGTCTGCGTGATGAGATCCGATGCATTGGATACCGCCATAGCGCCGGTAAGCGTCCGAAAATAGCGCACGGCGGGGATCAAAAACGCGATCAGTGCACCGGTGAGCGCAAGGAGCAGCAGCACAGTCGTCTGCTGCGGTGTGATTTTTCGCGGAAACGGCATACGGGAACACCCCCTTATGCCCAAAAGTATATGCGTCAGGCGAGCATTTCAGACAAGGCGCTCAGCACGCCGAGCTTGCCGGATTCATACGTAAGCCCGCCCTGCAAAAAGCCGAGATACGGCTCACGCACCGGGCCGTCGCACGAAAGCTCGAGCGACGCGCCCTGAATGAACGTTCCCGCCGCCATGACGACCGGGCTTTCATACCCCGGCATCGGTGCCGGGACAGGCAGGGCGAAGCTGTCCACGGGCGAGCCCTTCTGGATACCCTGACAGAATTTTACAAGGTTGTCCGCCGTTTTCAGGCGGATGGTCTGAATGATGTCCGATCGCTTTTCGTCGGATGCCGGGAAGCTCTCAAAGCCCAGCTCTTCAAGCATTCCGGCGGCGAAGGCCATCGTTTTGAGCGCCTGTGACACGGTGTGCGGCGCAAAGAAGAAGCCTTGGAAGAGCGTCCGATTCACGCCGAGCGAAGCGCCGCACTCGCTGCCGATGCCCGGAAGCGTCAGACGTTCCGCCGCCTGCTCCACGAGATCGGCACGGCCGGCTACATACCCGCCCATGGGGGCGAGTCCGCCGCCGGGGTTTTTGATGAGCGATCCGGCGATGAGGTCCGCGCCGAGCGCCGTCGGCTCACATTCCTCGGTGAACTCCCCGTAGCAGTTATCCACGATGACCGCCGTATCGGGGCAGCCTGCCTTTACTGCGCGGACGATCTCCCCGATCTCCGCGACCGAAAGCGCGCGCCGGGGCGCATATCCGCGGCTGCGCTGCACGAATGCCGCTGCCGGGCGCAGCTCCGATACACGCTGCGTGATCGCAGCATAGTCCGGACCGCCGTCGGAAGCAAGCTCCAGCTGCTCATACCGGATGCCGAGCGAGGCGAGTGAGCCGCGGCCGGAGCCGGTGATGGCGGTGTGGAGCGTATCGTACGGCGCTCCCGTAACGGCAAGGATCGTGTCGCCCGGCTGGAGAGCGCCGTAAAGCGCGCAGGCGATCGCGTGCGTGCCGTTCACAAACGTGGTGCGCACGAGCGCCGCCTCCGCGCCGAACGCATCGGCATAGACCTTCTCCAGCGTTTCGCGTCCGAGATCATCGTAGCCATAGCCGGTCGTTCCGGCAAAGCACGGCTCGGACACACGGTGCGCGCGGAAGGCATCCAGCACGCGCTTCGTATTCTTCTCCGCCGTGCGCTCAAATCCGCGGAAGACGGGTTGGAGCCGTTCCTCCACCTGGGCGGCCAGTGTATAAAGCTCTTCGTAATTCATGGCAGTATATCCTTTATTTCAGTTCGTTAACGATGGAGCGGAAAGTTTCGCCGCGCTCCACAAAGTTTTTGAAATGGTCAAACGACGCGCAGGCCGGAGAAAGCAGCACGAGATCCCCCTCCTCCGCGCTCGCGGCGGCGGCAAGCACCGCCTCGCGGAAATCGTCGATCTTCCGGATCGGCAGCGCCTTGGGGTCATACAGCGGCGATTTTGTCACGGCATCGTAAATTTTCTCCGCGGTAAAACCGGTAAGGAACAGTGCCTTGACATGGCGGCAGATCTCGTCGCCGAGCTTGTCAAACGGGATATGCTTATCGTACCCGCCCGCAATAAGGATGGGCTTCTGCCGCAGCGCGTGAAGTCCCGCGATCGTGCGCGTGGGGCTGGATGCAATGGAATCGTTGCAGTAGGTAACGCCATGCAGCGTCCGGATCATTTCAAGCCGGTGCGCAACGCCGCGGAAGCTCTCCGCCACGGCGCGGCAGGTATCGTCCGAGACGATGCCGTCGGTGGCGGCAAACGCCGCCATATAGTTTTCAACGTTATGTAAACCCGGGAGCAGAATGCTTTCTGCGTCCATGAGCTTGGTCTTTTCCCCGTTGTGAGACCGGTAAATGACGCCTTCGCGCAGGAACACACCGTTTTCCGGTGCGATCTCACGGCTGAAAAACCGGACTTTGCCGGGGCAATCCTTCGCAAAGGCGCGTGTGATGGCGTTGTCGGCATTGAGCACCGTGACGCCGGCACAGCCCTGCGAAAGGAAAATCTGCTTTTTGGCGGTCTGATAGTCCTCATAGCTCGGATGAATGTCCAGATGGTTCGGCGAAACGTTGGTAACAACCGCGATATCCGGCCGGCAATTCATGCTGTGGAGCTGGAAGGAGCTGAGCTCAAGCACCGCCCAGTCTGTGCTTGTCATTTCCGGCGCTTTGTCAAGCAGCGGCGTGCCGATGTTGCCGCCGAGAAATACGCGGTGTCCCTGCGCCTTCAGGAGCTCGGAAATAATGGTGGTAGTCGTCGTCTTTCCGTCCGAGCCGGTCACGGCGATGATGCGGCACGGGCAGACGGTAAAGAAGGCTTCCATTTCCGACGTAAGAAGCGCTCCGCGCGCTTTGGCCGCGGCGAGCTCCGGCGTAAAGGGGTGAAGCCCCGGCGTGCGGAAAATCACGTCCTCGGTGATACCGGCAAGGTACCCATCGCCCAGCACAAGACGGCAGCCCGCCGCTTCCAGCGCTGCGGCCTCGTCCTCGCCGAACGCTTCGCGCGTGCGTTTATCGCGCACCGTGACGGTATAATCCGCATCGAGCAGCAGCCGCAGCAGCGGCCGGTTGCTCACGCCGAGACCGATGACCGCAATGCTTTTTCCGTGCAGAGACTGTATATAAGAGTCGAGTGTCATAATTGCCTCCTGAATATCTTCTTTAACTTATATATTATATTCGCTTTCCGGCAGAAATTCAACACCTATCGCCGTTGACAAGCGCGCTTTGAACAGGTAAAATACCTGTGCGAGACAGCCAAGCAGCCGCGGGCATAAGGCGAAAGCCTGTGCGTGAGGAAAGTCCGGGCTCCACAGGGCAAGGATAACGGGTAACGCCCGCCGGGGGTGACCCCAGGACAAGTGCAACAGAGATATACCGCCTGCCTTCGGGCAGGTAAGGGTGGAAAGGCGAGGTAAGAGCTCACCCGCCGTCCGGAGACGGAACGGTGCTGTAAACTCTATCCGGAGCAACGCCGTGGAGGGACATACGACCGGCCCGGTCGTCCCGAGGAGGCGGCTGGAACGCATCGGCAACGGTGCGTCTAGATAGATGGCTGCGCAGACAGAACCCGGCTTACAGGCTTTCTCGCTTTACAAAACGCCCCGCCGGTCCATTTCGGACCCGGCGGGGTGTTTTTCACTTTTTTGCTGCGCCATCCGTCGCCTGCGCAGAGGCGGACGGTTTGGCCGACGTGTCCGCCATCGGCGTCTGCGTGGGCACAACGCCGGTATCGTCGTCGGTGATGATGCCGTCATCGTCGTTCACGATCCCGTCGTTCATGTCCGGCGTCGCGGTCATCGGGGTACCCGACGGTCTCGGCGCGTTCGTCGCCGCGGGTTTATCCGCCGTGCCGCACGCGCAGAGCGAAACAACCAGCGCCGTGAGCGAAAGAATATATACGATCCACTTTTTCATGCGAAATCCTCCTAAACAAGAAATCCGCCGTTAGTATGCCGTATTATTCCGGATTTATTACAAAAAGCAATGCGCCCGAAGTTTTTTCGGGCGCATTGCTTTTAAAAATTATTTCTTCGGTTTGAGGATGAAGTTGATGAGCTTGTTGGGAACGTTGATCGTCTTGACGATCTCCATGCCCTCCATATAACCCGCGATCTTCTTATCCGCGAGAGCCGCAGCGGAAACGACCTCCACCGTGCTGTCCGCCGGGACAACAACGGTGCTGCGGAGCTTGCCGTTGATCTGCACGGCGATGGTCTTTTCGGTATCGACCATCTTCGCCTCATCGTGCTCCGGCCACTCGGCCTCGCTCGCAAGGCCCTCAAAGCCTTGGATCTGCCAAAGCTCTTCGCAGATATGCGGCGCAAACGGAGAGAGAAGCTGCAGCAGCACGCGGATATCGCCGCGGGTCGGTTTCTTGGAGTAGAACTGGTTGACGAGCGACATGAGCTGCGCAATGGCAGTGTTGAACTTCATCTCGTCGATATCAGAGCTCACCTTCTGGATGGCGCGGTGGATCTCCTTCTCGTTGTCGCGGGAGATCTCGTCGCCGGTGAGCGGCTCGCTTGCAAGATTCCACACGCGGTCAAGGAAGCGGCGGCAGCCCGCCACAGCGTTGCTCGACCATGCGGCGGCTTTCGTGAAATCGCCGATGAACATGATGTACACGCGCAGCGTATCCGCGCCGTACTGCTCAACGATGTCGTTCGGGTTCACGACGTTGCCGCGGGACTTGGACATCTTTTCGCCGCCCTCGCCGAGGATCATGCCGTGGCTCGTGCGCTTGGCGTACGGCTCCTTCGTCGGGACAAGGCCCTCGTCGTAAAGGAACTTGTGCCAGAAGCGGGAGTACAGGAGATGGAGCGTCGTGTGCTCCATGCCGCCGTTGTACCAGTCCACGGGAGACCAGTACTTGAGAGCTTCCGGACTTGCGAAAGCCTCTGTATTGTGGGGATCCATATAGCGCAGGAAATACCACGAGGAGCCCGCCCACTGCGGCATGGTGTCGGTCTCGCGCTGGGCCGCGCCGCCGCACTTCGGGCAGGTCGTGTTGACCCAGTCGGTGATCTTGGAGATGGGCGATTCACCGTCGTCCGTCGGCTCGTAGCTCTCAACCTGCGGGAGCAGGAGCGGAAGCTGATCCTCCGGCAGCGGTACCCAGCCGCACGTCGGGCACTTTACCATCGGGATGGGTTCGCCCCAGTAGCGCTGGCGGGAGAATACCCAGTCACGCAGCTTGAAGTTCGTCTTGGGATGGCCGATGCCCTCGTCCGTCACCCACTTCTTCATGGCGGGGATAGCGTCCTTCACGGTCATGCCGTTCAGGAAGCCGGAGTTCACCATGATGCCGGTGTCGTCCTTGAGTGTAAAGGCTTCCTTCGTAATATCGCCGCCCTGCACGACTTCAATGATCGGCAGGCCGAACTTCGTGGCAAACTCCCAGTCGCGCTGGTCGTGGCCCGGAACGCCCATAACGGCGCCGGTGCCATAGCTCATAAGAACGTAGTCCGAGACAAAGATGGGGATCTCTTCCTTCGTTGCGGGGTTAACGGCACAGACGCCTTCCAGCCGCACGCCAGTCTTGTCCTTGTTGAGCTCGCTGCGCTCAAAATCGGACTTGTGCGCGGCTTCCTCGCGGTAGGCCGCCACGGCGTCCCAGTTCGTGAGCTTGTCCTTCCATGTGTCGAGGATCGGGTGCTCCGGAGAGAGGACCATATACGTCACGCCGAAGAGCGTATCGCAGCGGGTGGTGTAAACGGTGAGAGAGTCGCCGAGCGTCGTACCGAAGGTGAGCTCCGCGCCCTCGCTGCGGCCGATCCAGTTGCGCTGCTGGGTCTTTACGCGGGGGATGAAGTCCACATCGTCCAGATCGTCGATCAGGCGGTCGGCGTACTTTGTGATGGCGAGCATCCACTGGCTCTTCTCGCGGCGGACGACCGGGCTGCCGCAGCGCTCGCACACGCCGTCGACGACTTCCTCGTTCGCAAGCACACACTTGCAGCTTGTGCACCAGTTGACCGGCATGGAGGCCTTGTACGCAAGACCCTTTTTATACATCCGCAGGAAGATCCACTGCGTCCACTTGTAATACTCCGGGTCGGTCGTATCCACGACACGGTCCCAGTCGAACGAGTAGCCGAGCATGTGGAGCTGTTTTTCAAAGTTGGCAATGTTCTGCTTTGTCACAATGGACGGATGCACATGGTTCTTGATGGCATAGTTCTCCGTCGGCAGGCCGAAGGCGTCATAGCCGATGGGGAAAAGAACGTTGTAGCCCTGCATCCGCTTGCGGCGGCAGATGACATCCATCGCCGTGAACGGACGCGTATGGCCGACATGCAGTCCCTGTCCGGACGGATACGGGAACTCGATCAGGCCGTAAAACTTCGGCTTGTCCGAGCCGGTGACGGCGCGGCCGCTCTTATGCTCGACCCAGTATTTCTGCCATTTCTTTTCAATTTCTGCGTAATTGTACTCCATGACGGTATGTCCCCTGCTCTCTCATTTATTTAAAGGAAGTCTTTATAGTCGATCTTTTCCGCATCGGACCACAGGCGGTCGAGCGAGTAGAACGAGCGCATTTCCTCGGAGAAAATGTGAACGACGACGCAGCCGAAGTCCAGCAGCGTCCAGCCGCCGGAGCGGTAGCCCTCACGGCGCAGCGGCTGCTCCCCGGCCTGCGAGAGGACTTTGTCCACTTCGTCGGCCAGCGTCTTCCCGTGCGTGGAGTTGCCGGCGGTGCAGAGAATGAAGTAATCGGCCAGCACCGTTACCTTATCGGTTTTTAAGATCTGAATATCGCGGGCGAGCTTGTCGTCCAGCGCTTTTACCGCGAGATGAGCGATTTCCTTGGAAGTGAGCATATGCCGCATCCTTTCTTTTTTGTTGTATGCGCCGGGCGTCAGCCGGCGAAGTAGTCGTAGAAGCTGTAAATGTCCGGAATGTTGCCGGTCGTGGAGCTGAAGTTTGCCCCGTCAAAGCAGAGCACATCCAGATTCGCTGCGGTGACATCCGTGTTGAACGGGTTGAGATAGGTGTTTATCATATCGAGCCACGCCTCGAGCTGGATGCTGACATACGAGCCGCCGCGAATATAGACGGTATCGTACGGAAGCGTGTAGAAGCTGATATCGTCCATGCCCATTTTCAGGAACTCCTGCGCATAGAACGCGATGTTGCCGCTCGAAAGGTTCGTGTCGGTGTTGTCGATAACGAGGCTGATGATCTGCGGCAGGTTGGAGATGTTTCCGAGCTGGAGCACCTGTCTGGCCAGTGCCGCAAAGAAGGCGTGCTGCGTTTCGATACGGCCAAGATCACCGTTCGGATAGCCGGTGCCGTCGTTGTTCTGGCGGAAGCGCACGACCTGCTCGCACTGATACCCGTTCAGAAGCTGGTAGCCGGGCGCGAGCGAGATATGAAGATCCTGTTCGGGGTCGTCATAGTACATATAGATCGGGACATCGAAATATACGCCGCCGATGCAGTCGATGATCTGCTGGAACACATAAGTGTTCACGACAGCATAGCTGTCGATCCCGAAGCCGACAAGATCCTCGATCTCCGTGACGAGCCCGTCGATACCGGCGCTGCCGTAAACAGAATTGACCTTTTTCACCGCCCAGGGGACGTTGACGAGCGTATCGCGGGGAATACTCACGATGTTGGCCGTATGGTCGTTGCAGTCAAAGCGCGCGACCATGATGGTATCGGTGTTCAGACCGACGCGGTCGCGGCCGACGACGAGGAGCGTGTAAACGTTGTCCTTTCGTCCGGCGGGCTCATCCGTCGGCTTCGGCGTCGGAGATGCCGTAGGCGTTGCGCTTGGCTGCGCCGTCGCTCCGGCAGGCGTGGCGGACGCTGTGGGCATATCCGGCGTCGCCGTCGTCTGCGTCTTCAGACCGGAATCGTCGGTCTTGGGCGCCGTGGACCAGATGCTGTAAGCAAGGAGCAGCAGCAGAAGAAGCGCAAGCACACCGGCGATCACGATGAGCACCACGGTGAGCGTGCGGGTTTTCTGCTTTTTGGACGTTTTTTTTCTGCCGTCGGTTTCCCCGGAGAGTGTTTCCATGCGATGGGCAAAGCTCTCCTCTTTTGTCTCTTTCTTTTTTGCGGCGTTTTCGTGAGCGCCGCCTTTGTGGGAAAAATTACTCATAGCTTTCTTCTCAATTCTGTGTTTGCAGCCAGCGGAGAGCCTCCGCCGACCTTGGATGCGGCGAAGCGCCGCGGCGTTTGACTTCGTCCATACTCATTTGCAGCGCCCGAATCATGGCGGCGTTCAGATCTGCAAAAGCAAGCGTTCGGACATCCTGTACACCGGGAAAGTCGCGCGTCGGCTCGATAAAATCCGCAAGGTAGACGATTTTCTCGAGTGCTGCCATTCCGGCACGGCCTGTGGTGTGCCATTCGATCGCGGAAAAAATGTTGTCCGGCACGCCGAAATGCTCACGGGCGAACCCTGCACCGGTGAGGGCATGCAGCGTTTTTGGCGCGGCGAGATCGGCAGCATTCAACACAATACCATATTTTTCCGCCAGCCGCAACTGCTCGTCGTCCGACAGCCTTTTGGTAATGTCGTGCAAAATACCCGCCTCGGCGGCATCCTCCGGGTCTTCGCCCCAGCGCAGCGCCAGCCGCGCCGCCGTCTCCTCGCAGCCGCGCACATGCGGTATGCGCGTGGGTTTGAGGTAAGCGTCCGTCTTTCCCCGCAGCCATGCAAGATCCGGTTTGGCACCGTACAGCCGGCAGCGGATGATCTCGGAATACACGGCGTCGCAGAGCCGTTCCGTACCGCCGCGCCGCGGCAGTGCCGCGCGAAGCGCCGTAGAATCCATCGGCAGAGGCGTTTTCGCTATGATCTCGATCCGCGCGCCATACGTTTTGCGCAGATACGCCGCATACCGTTCGATCTCCGCCAGATCACCGTCGGCACGAGGAAGCGCCGCGAGCGTGCAGAGCGAAAAGAGAGCGCGAAACTCATACCACTGCTCCATATAGAGAAGCATGTCCGTTCCGACGAGAAAATATAGCTCCGCCCCCGGGTTGCCGCGGGATATCTCCCGCAGTGTATCCACGGTGTAGCTCTTCCCTTCGCGCCGCAGCTCCATGGGCGTGACGTCCGCGTCCGGAAACGCCAGCTCGCACAGCCGGAGCCGTTCCTCCGCCGTCGGGCTGCCCTCCGCAAGCGCCTTGTGCGGCGGGATGCCTGCCGGGACGACAATGCATCGATCCGCGCTGAGAGACGCCGCGGCGCAGGAGAGCGCGTCAATGTGGCCGAGATGCGGCGGATTGAACGTCCCGCCGTAGATCAAAAGACGCATAGATGTTACTTCTTTCCTTTGCGATCGTTTATTAGGACGATCTTGGGGTCCTTTTCGTTCTGTTTGAAAAGAACAAATTTGCTGCCGATGACCTGCACGCCGTCGGCGCCGCACGCCTCGCACAGCGCGTCGCACGCCTCCCGCGCCGAAAGCAGGGAGTTATCAAGCACACGGCCTTTGATAAGCTCGCGGGCGGCGAGCGCTTCCTCCGCCTGACGGACAACGTTTTCGGTAACGCCGCTCTTGCCGATCTGCAGCTCGGTATTCAGCGCCGCGGCCATGCCGCGCAGCTGCGCTCTCTGTTTACTGGTGATCATAGTATTTCTCCCATTTCTGTCTGAATTGCGCCAGCGCTTTTCCCCGGTGGGAAATGGCGTTTTTTTCCTCCATCGTCAGCTCCGCCATGGAGCGGTCAAATCCGTCCGGGCGGAAAACCGGATCATAGCCGAAGCCGTTCTCGCCGCGGGGCGCAGAAAGGATCGTTCCCTCGCACGTCCCCTCGGCGGTAAGTACGTCGCCGTTCGGGAAAGCGCAGCAGAGCGAGCAGACAAACCGCGCCGCGCGGTCATCTCTCCCGCCGAGATTCCGAAGCAGGAGGTTATAGCGGTCGGCGTCGGAATCGTCATGGTTTCCGGTATAGCGCGCGGAATGCACGCCCGGCGCGCCGCCGAGCGCGTCCACACAGAGGCCGGAATCGTCCGCGATGGCGGCAAGCCCCGTGGCGCGCATGACGGCTTCGGCCTTGATGCGGGCGTTTTCCGCAAACGTTTCGCCGGTCTCCTCGACCTCTTCCGTAAAGCCGGACTCGGCTTTGCTTATAAGCTCTACGCCGAAGTTTTCAAAAAGCGTGCGGAATTCCCGCAGCTTGTTCTTATTGTCGGATGCCAAAACCAGCTTCATTCGAGCAGCGCCTCCGCAAATTCTTCCGGTACAAAGGGCTTGAGATCGTTCACGCCCTCGCCCACGCCGATGAACTTTACCGGCAGACCGAGCTCCCGCTTGATGGCGAACACGATGCCGCCCTTGGCGGTGCCGTCGAGCTTCGTGAGGACGATGCCGGTGAGCCCCGCCGACTCGCCGAAGACCTTCGCCTGGATGAGACCGTTCTGACCGGTCGTTGCGTCAAGAACCATCAGGCATTCCACGCTCGCATCCGGCAGCTCGCGGTCGATGACGCGGCGGATCTTGGAGAGCTCGTTCATAAGATTGGCCTTATTGTGCAGCCGTCCGGCGGTATCCACGATGATGACGTCGCGGCCGCGCGCCTTCGCCGCGGCGATCGCGTCGAACACGACGGCGGCGGGGTCGCTCCCCTCTTCGTGGCGCACGATATCGCATCCCGCGCGATCTGCCCACACGGTGAGCTGTTCGGCAGCGGCGGCGCGGAACGTGTCGCCCGCGCAGAGAAGAACGGATTTGCCTTCCGCCGTCAGCCGGGAGGCGAGTTTGCCGATGGTCGTCGTTTTGCCGACGCCGTTGACGCCGACAACGAGAATGACGGACGGTTTTGTGTCGAGATGCAGTGCGTTATCCCCGGCGTCCATCGTATCGGTCAGAATGGACGCGAGCATTTTGCGGAGCTGCTCCTCGCCGCGGCAGCCCTCGTCGCGGACGCGGCGGCGCAGCTTTTCCATAATGTCCTCCGTCGTATCCATACCGGCGTCGGACAGAATGAGCATTTCCTCCAGTGTTTCGTAGGCTTCCTCGTTTTCTCCGGTGAAGTCCGCCATTGCGTTGTTGAACGCGGCTTTCATTTTATCAAAGAATCCCATGGCTGTTTTCTCCTTTCAGCGAATGGTTTGGAGCGCTTCTTCCATATCCATCGCCAGCACGGTGCTGACGCCTTTTTCCTGCATGGTGACGCCGTAGAGCTGATCGGCCTCTTCCATCGTGCCGCGGCGGTGCGTAATGGCAATGAACTGCGTTTTTCCGCACATGCGGCGCATATACGCCGCGTACCGGGCAACGTTTTCCTCGTCAAGCGCCGATTCGATCTCGTCCATAATGCAGAACGGCGTCGGGCGGACACGCATGATGGCAAAATACAGCGCGATGGCAACGAACGCCTTTTCGCCGCCGGAGAGCAGGCTGATGTTGGAAACCGCTTTTCCGGGCGGCTGGATGCGGATATCGATGCCGCAGTTGAGCACATCGTTCATATCCTCCAGCGAGAGCGACGCCTTGCCGCCGCCGAAGAGCTCTACAAATATCTGGCGGAACGCCTCGTCGATCTCCTGGATCTCGCGGACAAAGATTTCTTCCATCTGCGCGGTGATATCGGCGATGATCTTCAAAATCTCATCCTTAGATTTCTGCACATCGTCGCGCTGCTCGGAAAGGAAGGTGTACCGCTCGCTCACGCGCTTATATTCCTCGACCGCGCCGAGGTTCGGCGTACCGAGCGCGGACATGCTCCGGCGCAGCTCGCTGACCTGCCGCCCGGCCTTGGCAAGGCTTTCGACGGGCTGACGGACTTTTTCCGCTTCCGTGCGGCTGAGCTCGTAGCTGTCCCAGAGTTTTTCCACGATCTGGCGCTCTTCCATCTCCGCGGCCATTTTCTTCTGTTCGAGCTGGGCGCTGCTGCGTTCGAGATCGAGCAGCGCGCGGTTCTTCTCCTGCGCGGCTTTGTCAGCGGCGCTGCGGCGGCCTTCCAGCTCCATTTTATTTGCGGTGAGCTGCGTGAGCGCGTCCTTTTCCTGCTGCGCCTGTGCGCGCAGCGTTTCCAAACGCTCCGCGAGCGTAGTCTGCTGCTCTTCGAGCTCCGCTTTCTGCTGCTCCACGGCGCTCATAGCGCTGCGGCGCGCGCCGGAATCGCTCTCCAACTCGGCGCGCAGGCGTTCGAGCTGTTCGATGGCAAGCAGCACGGTGCTGCGCTCGGCGTCGAGCGACGCCTGCTGCGCGCGAATGGCGCTGAAACTCTCCTCGAGCTCCCGCCGGCGCGCTTCAAAGCTCTCGATGCCGGCAGATTCCTTTTCCATATCCGCGCGGAGCGAGGCAAGCTCCTTCTCCGCCGCGGCGCACGTTTCCTGCAGTGCCGCCGTGCGGCTCTCGTTTTCGCGCCGCCGCGCGGAGACGGAGCGGATCTCCTCGTCGAGCGCGTCGAGCGCGTCCGCCGCTGCCGTGCGCAGAAGCTGCGCCTGCGCAACGAGGCCTTCCTGCCGCGCCGTTTCCTGCCGCGCCGCAGCGTGTTCTTCGCGGGCCGTTTCAAGATCGTAGCGCGCGCTCTGCAGCTCGCGCTCGGCTTCCCGCCGCTGCGATTCCGTCTGCGAGAGCTGCGATTCCAGATCCCCGCGCTTTTCGCGGAGACGCTTGAGCTCGTTGGCGCGCGAGAGGATTCCGGTGTTTTTTCCGGCGCTGCCGCCGGTCATCGAGCCGCCGGCGTTCAAAATCTGTCCGTCCAGCGTCACGATGCGGAAGCTGTTATTGTGCCGGCGTGCAATGGCGATGGCGTCGGTGAGCGTTTCCGCAACGGCCGTGCGCCCGAGAAGGCTCGCTATGACGGCGCTGTAGCGTTTATCGCATTTTACAAGATCCGAGCACACGCCGACGTAGCCCACCTCGCCTCTCGGCTCACCGTTCAGCCGCGCCGGACGGATCACATCCATCGGCTGGAGCGTTACGCGCCCGCCGTCGCGCCGTTTCAAGAGCGCGAATATATCCTTGCCGTTATCCTGCGTATCAACAATAATATCACCGACGTGCGCGCCGAGCGCCGTTTCCACGGCGAGCGCGTACCGGTCCTCGGTGCGGATCATTTTGCCGACCGGCCCGTGCACACCGCGCAGCGTGCCGCGCTCTGACTCCTGCATGACGATCTTCGCGGCCTTGCTGAAGCCCTCCAGCTCCTTTTCCAGTTCCGAAAGGAGGTGGATGCGCGAATCGCAGGAGCGCAGCTCCACGGTGAGCTTTGTCTGCCGTTCGGCGGCCTCCGCCGCCTTCTGCTCACGCCCTGCCATGAGCATGGAGTGACCGGAGATCACGTTGGCAAGGCTCTGTTCTTTTTCCTTTATCTCATTCAGGCGCTTCTTCTCTTCCGTGAGACGCGCCGAGGCTTCCTCGTCCTTCCGCTCCGCGGCGGCGAGCTCTTCCTTTGCCTGCACAGCGCGCTCTTCCATCGTCTCGCGGTTTTCCGCAAGAAGTGTGATCGCCGTGCGGCTCTCGGTGAGCGTACCGGTGAGCTCACTTTCGCGCGCGAGCATGGCGGAAAGACGCTTGTTCTGTTCGTCCATGCCGGAGGCGTTTTCCGCCTCGCTGCGGCGGAGTTCCTCTGCGCGGTCGGCCAGCGCGCGCCGTTCGGCGGCGATGCTCTCGATGCGCGCGCGGTGCTCCCCGACCTGACGGGATAGCCCTCCGGCGCGTTCCTTCTGCTCGCCGATCTCGCGCTGCAGACGCAAAAGCGTTTCAGCGTTGTTCGCAAGCTGTGTGCGTACCACGGCGGCGCCGCTCTCGGCGTCTGCGGTCGCAGCCTCCGTCGTGCGAAGTTTTTCCCGAAGATCCTCGGACTTCACGTCCATTTCGCGCATGCGCGCAGCAAGGCGCTCACTCTCGGCATACAAACGGTCCTGCTCCGAGCGTGCCGCCGTACACTCCACGACCGAGCGCTCATAGTCCGAGCGCAGCAGCTCCGACTGCTCGTGCAGCCGATCGAGGTTCGCCATCCAGAGCGATACCTCCTGTTCGCGGAGCTGGTCGCGCAGAACAAGGTACTTCTGTGCCGTTTCCGACTGCTTGCGCAGCGGTTCGACCTGTATTTCAAGCTCCGAGATCTTATCGCCGATGCGCAGGAGGTTGTCCTCCGTGCGGGCGAGCTTGCGCTCGGACTCGTCCTTGCGGTGGCGGAAGCGGGCAATGCCCGCAGCTTCTTCAAATATCTCGCGCCGGTCGGTTGATTTGGCGGAGACGATCTCGCTGATACGCCCCTGCCCGATGATCGAGTAGCCGTCGCAGCCGAGACCGGTATCCATCAGCAGTTCCGTTACGTCACGCAGGCGTACCTGCTCGCGGTTGATGTAATATTCGCTCTCGCCGCTGCGGTAGTAGCGCCGGGCGATGCTGACCTCGTCGGTATCGAGCGGCAGGATGCGCGTCGTATTATCCAGCACGAGCGTCACCTGCGCAAAGCCCATGGCGCCGCGCTTTTCTGTGCCGCCGAAAATGACGTCCTCCATTTTCCCGCCGCGCAGCATCCGCGTTTTCTGCTCGCCCATGACCCACAGCAGCGCGTCCGACAAATTGGATTTGCCGCTGCCGTTGGGCCCGACGATCACGGTTATATCTTTTTCAAAGCTCAGCCGCGTCTTTTCGGGAAACGACTTGAAGCCCTGGAGTTCCAGCGCTTTTAAATACACGGTTTCTTCTCCTCAGTAATTAAAGATGCATCAAAACAATTTATTATATACTAAATCGTCTTTTTTTGCAACTTATATCCGGACGATCTCCCGGTCCGGTACGTCGGACGCGCAAACGCGCACCGACCGGAGCGAGAATCGCTCCTGAAGATACGATAGATTAGCACGATGCTGCCCTGACATCACGGAAATACGGTTCGCCGAGACGCCGAGAACGACGTCCGCTCCCGGTTCGACGCCGGAGAGGATCGCCTCGGCCTTATCGCGCCAGAGCCGCGAACGCACCAGCTCGCCGAGCGCAGGATGATACGCTCCGCCGACGGCGGCGCCGCCGGAGAGCTCGTCCGAGGGGTTCAGCCCCAGACGGATGACCGGGATCCCGGCATCCTCAAATATGGGCAGAATACGCGCGCATACGCGCACGGCATCCTCCACGGTATGCTCCCGGTACTTCCCCGCCTGCCAGAGGTCACAGAGCGGCGTATCGCGGAGAATGACCGTCGGATAAATGCGCACGCCGTCCGGGTGAAGCGCGGCGATAGAGCGCGCCGTCTGGATATCGCGCGCATCGTCGCTGCCGGGTAGGCCGGTCATCATCTGCAGAATCAGCGTGAAGCCGGCGTCCTTCACGAGCTTTGCCGCCTTCACGGTATCCTCGCTCATATGCCCGCGCCCGCTGCGTAAAAGCACCTCATCGCACATGGACTGCGCGCCGAGCTCCACCGTCCCGACACCGTACCGGCGCAGGCGCGCCAGTTTCTCCTCCGTCACGGCGTCCGGCCTTGTCGATACGCGAAGCGCTGAAACCGCGCCGGATTCCCGCGCCGGGATCGCCGCGGCAAGGACCGCTTCCTGCTCGGCTTCGGGTATGGCGGTAAAGCTGCCGCCGTAAAACGCCAGCTCATATCCGCTGCCCGGCTCGAGCACGGAAACGGCGGCACGCACCGTTTCCGCAGAAGCCGGAAGCAGGCTGCCGGAGATGCGTTTCTGGTTACAGAAAACGCAGTCATTCGGGCAGCCTGCATGAGGGACAAATATGGGAAGAATACGGCGGCGCGGCGTCACTTCCGCAGCGCCTCCAGCGCGCTGGCGGCCGCCGTCTGCTCCGCTTCCTTTTTGGTGCGTCCGGTTCCGAGTCCGACCGGCTCGCCGTTCAGACAGACCTGCATGCGGAACGTCTTTGCGTGATCCGGCCCCTCCTCGCCGACAAGCTCGTAGGAGAGCACCTGCCCGCTTTGACGCTGCACAAGCTCCTGCAGGGCAGTTTTATAGTCGGTGAAGGACGGCGTTTCGATGGTGCGGACATCGTCCAGCAGGCAGTGATGGATAAATCCCGCCGCTGTTTCCATGCCGGCGTCGAGATACATAGCGGCAATGACCGCCTCCACAGCGTCGGAAAGGATCGACGCGCGCTCCCGACCGCCGTTGTGCTCCTCACCCTTGCCGAGACGGAGATAGTCGCCCAGATGCAGCTCCAGCGCCACACGATGGAGCGACTGCTCGCAGACGAGCTCCGCGCGGAGCCGCGTCATGCGGCCCTCCGGCATATCGGGAAAATGCCGATACAGGAAATCCGCGACCGTAACGCCGAGAACGGAATCACCCAAAAACTCCAGCCGTTCGTTGCAGACGATACCGGAAGCGCGGTTCTCGTTGGCATAGGAACTGTGCGTTACCGCCGTTTCGAGCAGCGCCCGGTTTCGGAACGAATGGCCCAGTCTCTCTTCCAGAGCGGTCATGCGCTTATTCCTGCGTTGCGCGGGACACGTAATCGGCAAGGTCGCCGACGGTGTGGATGTTGGTCAGCTCGTCTTCCGGCGTGTCGGGCAGCGAGAAGGTCTCTTCGAGCGCCATCGTAAGCTCCACGACGTCGAGAGAGTCCGCGCCGAGATCGTCCACAAAGGACGTATCCGCGCTGATTTCGTTTTCGTCGATCATAAACTGCTCGGCGACCATTTTGATGATTTGTTCGAGTACCATGTCTTTTTATTCTCCTTCGTTCGGTGAAATACGCATATATGCAACATTCTTCTCGATGCTGCCGATCACGTCAGAATCGATGAATGTGATTGCCTGCCGGACGGCGCTGCGGATAGCGCGAGCATCCGAAGAGCCGTGCGCCTTAATGACGGGCTTGGAAATGCCGAGCAGCGCCGTGCCGCCGACCTCGCTCGGATCAAAGAGCGACTTGAGCGCGTACACATCCTTTTTGAGCACGGCCGCCGCGAGCTTGTTGGCGGTGTTTTTATAGAAAATGCCTTTGAGCCGCTTCATAAGCATCATGGCCGTGCCCTCAATGCACTTGAGAAGCACGTTTCCGGAGAAGCCGTCGCACACAAGGACATCCACGTTTCCGGAGAAAACGTCGCGCGCTTCCACGTTGCCGACAAAGTTAAGCCGCCCAGCTTCGTGAGCTTCCTTCAGAAGAGCATAGGTCTGCTTCTGAAGCTCCGTTCCCTTCGTCTCCTCCGCGCCGATATTCAAAAGACCGATGCGGGGATCTTCGCACCCGAGAAGATCGTGCGTGTAGAACTTGCCCATATAGGCAAACTGCAGCAGATACTCCGCCGTGCATTCCACATTCGCGCCGCAGTCGATCAAAAGCGTACCTTTGCCGCCGTTCGGGATCACCGGCCCAAAGCAGGCACGGCGGATGCCGCGGATGCGGCGCACCGTGAGCGTAGCGCCGCTCAAAAGAGCGCCGGTGCTTCCGGCGGAAATGACGGCGTCACCCTCGCCGCGGTGAAGCATCTGGAGCGCAACGGACATGGAAGACTCCGGCTTCTTGCGCGTGGCTGTGCTCGGGTCATCCTCCATGGAAATGACGTCCGGCGCGTTCACGATCTGAATATGTTCGCCGGGCATGACATCCATCTCGTTCAGACAAGCGAGGATCTCCGCCTCTCGGCCCACAAGTACCACATCCACGTGAAACTCACGCGAAGCTTCCACCGCGCCGCGGACGATCTCGCCGGGCGCATTATCGCCGCCCATGGCGTCAATGAGTATACGCATTCCAAAGGTCTCCTTTCACCAGCTCGTCGATCTGCGCCAGCGAACGTGCCGAGATCTCCGCATTTTTATTTCTTTTCCCCTTGACCCGGTAGGTCAGCGGGGAAATGATGCCGAAATTGATGTTCATCGGCTGGAAATCGCCGATGCTGCCGTGGGAAATATACAGCCCCAGCGCGCCGATGGCCGTTTCCTGCGAGAAATCGACCGGCGGCAGCCCCAAAAGACGCGCCGCCATTTCAAGCGAAGCGAGCATGCCGGAGGCGCAGGATTCCACATACCCCTCGACACCGGTGATCTGTCCGGCGAAGGCAATACGCGGCTCGGCGATCAGCCGGTAATACCGGTCGAGCTTTCCGGGCGACTGCAAATAGGTATTCCGGTGCATCACGCCGTAGCGGACAAACTCCGCCTCGCGCAGCGCCGGGATCATCGAGAAAACCCGCCGCTGCTCCGGAAACGCCAGATGCGTCTGGAAGCCGACGAGGTTATAGAGCGTACCGTCGGCATTGTCCTGCCGGAGCTGCACCACGGCATAGGGCTCGTGCCCCGTGTGCGGATCGCGCAGTCCTACCGGCTTCATCGGCCCGTAGCGCAGCGTATCAAAGCCGCGGCGCGCCATGACCTCGACCGGCATGCAGCCTTCAAATACGCCGCCGTCGTCAAAGCCGTGGACCGCCGCTTCGCGGGCAGTCGTCAGCTCCTTCCAGAACGCAGTGTATTCCTCCTCGGTCATTGGGCAGTTTACATAATCCGCAGTTCCTTTGTCATACCGGGAGGCGCGGAACGCGCTTTCCATATCTACGGAATCGAGCGATACGATCGGCGCGACGGCGTCGTAGAAGTGCAGCCCTTCGCTGCCGGTGCGGCGAAGGATGTTCTCCGCGAGCGCGTCCGAGGTGAGCGGGCCGCTTGCGATGATGACTTCTCCGTCGGGAATATCCACCGCCTCTTCCTCAACGATCTCCACATTGGGAAGGGCGCGGACGGCCTCGGTTACGGCGCGGGCAAAGCCTTCGCGGTCCACCGCCAGCGCGCCGCCGGCAGCTACGCGGTGCTCATCGGCACAGCGCATCACAATGCTGCCGAGCCGCCGCAGCTCTTCTTTGAGAAGTCCCACGGCGTTGGTAAGCTCGTCGCTGCGCAGCGAGTTGGAGCACACGAGCTCCGCAAAATATGGAGAGACGTGCGCCGGAGTCATTTTTTTCGGCTTCATTTCGATCAGCCGCACCGGGATGCCCCGGATGGCAAGCTGATAAGCCGCTTCGGAACCGGCAAGACCGGCTCCGACAACCGTTACAGCGTTCATTTATCCTCTTTCGGTGTGTCTTTCTTTTCTGTGCTCTCTGCCGCCGATTCCTGCGGCTTTTCAGCCGTTTTATCCGCGGCGGCCTTGCGGCGGTAGCCGCGTTTTTCCTCCGGCACGAACATGTCGCACTCGGGATTGACACAGAACGGCTTTCTCGCGCCCTTGCCCGAGAGCTTGAAGAGCGTTTTGCCGCAGGACGGGCAAACGTCCTTGACCGGAACGTCCCACGTCATAAAGCCGCACTCCGCGCCGCGCTCGCAGGCGTAATACGTATAGCCCTTCTTGGATGTGCGCTTGAAGATACGTCCGCCGCACTTCGGGCACCGGCCGGGCATTTCGATGACGATGGGTTTTGTAAAGTTGCACTCCGGGAAGCCGGGGCAGGCAAGGAAGCGGCCAAACCGTCCGCTCTTTACGACAAGATGGCGGCCGCACTTGTCGCACACCTCGTCGGAGACCTCGTCGGGCACTTTGATATGCACGCCCTCGAGCGCCTTTTCCGCTTCGGTCAGTTCCTTATCAAAATCGCCGTAGAAATCTTCCAGAACGTTTTTCCAGTCGATCTTGCCGTTTTCGATCTCGTCGAGCCGGTCTTCCATATGCGCGGTGAATTTGAGATCAACGATATCGGGGAAACGCTCCTCCATGAGTCCCGTGACGACTTCGCCGAGGGACGTCGGCTTGAGGTACTTCCCTTCCTTGGCAACATACTCGCGCCCGGTGATGGTGCTGATGGTCGGGGCATACGTGCTCGGACGGCCGATGCCCTTTTCCTCCATGGCGCGGATGAGCGTCGCTTCCGTATAACGCGCCGGAGGCTCGGTGAAGCGCTGCTCCTTGTCGAGCTTTTTGAGCGTTACGATCTCACCCTCGGCAAGATCGGGCAGCGGCTTTTTCCCGCCGGTCTCCTCGTCCTCGTTCGGGTCCTCGTATACCGCAGTGTATCCCGGGAAACGAAGCGAGGAATGATTCGCCTTGAAGCAGTGACCGGCGCTGAGAGCATCGATCACCACGTTATCATAGACGGCGTTTGCCATCTGGCTCGCCGTAAAGCGGCCCCAGATCAGACGGTACAGGCGGTACTGCTCCGCCGTGAGATCCTTTTTCACGCGCTCCGGCGTGAGATTCACGTTGCTCGGGCGGATGGCTTCGTGCGCGTCCTGCGCGCCCGCCTTGGTCTTATAGCGGCGGGGCTTGCCGTAATAATACTCCTCGCCGTAAAAACTGCGGATAAAGCTGCCCGCGGCGGCCATGGCTTCCTCGGAAAGGCGCAGAGAGTCGGTACGCATATAGGTGATAAGACCGACCGTGCCTTCGCCGGTGATATCCACGCCTTCGTAGAGCTGCTGTGCAATGCTCATCGTGCGCCGCGGCGTGAGCCCCAGACGGCGGCTCGCCTCCTGCTGCAGCGTGGAGGTGATGAACGGGGGCGACGGGCTGCGCTGGCGATCGCCGCGCTTGACGGAGCCGATCTCCCACGCCGCCTTTTCCACGGCGGCGATGACGTCCTCCACTTCTTTTTCACTGTGAAGCTCTTTTTTCTTGTCTGCCGTGCCGTAATAGCGGGCGACAAAGCCGCCCTTCTTCCCGGCGCGGTCAAGATGCGCATCCAGATACCAGTATTCCTCCGGCTGGAAAGCCCGGATCTCGTTTTCCCGGTCCACTACCATGCGGATGGCAACGGACTGCACGCGGCCCGCAGAAAGACCCCGGCGCACCTTGCGCCATAGGAGCGGGCTGAGCTTATAGCCGACGATGCGGTCCAGAATACGGCGCGCCTGCTGCGCGTCCACCAGATCCTGATCGATATCGCGCGGGTTGGCAATGCTCTCCTGCACGACCTTTTTCGTGATCTCGTTAAAGGTAACACGGCGGGCCTTCTCGTCTGGGATCTTCAGAAGCTCCTTGAGATGCCAGCTGATCGCTTCGCCCTCGCGGTCCGGGTCGGTGGCGAGATACACCGTTCCGGCCTCTTTGGAACGCTTTTTCAGCTCGTTGATAACGTCCGACCGCGCGGCGACCGGAATATACTCCGGCGTAAAGCCGTGTTCGATGTCCACGCCGAGCTTGCTCTTCGGCAAGTCGCGGAGGTGACCCATGGATGCAATAACTTTATAGTCGCCGCCGAGGTACTTTTCGATCGTCCGTGCCTTGGCGGGAGACTCCACAATGACAAGATCCTTTTTTGCTTGCGCCATAATATACTATCGTCCTTACTTCAGGTTCAAAGAATATCGTTTTCCCGGCAGGGGTTTCACTGCGCCGCGGATGGTGAGCACCGTCATGCACGCGAGTACCTTTGCCGCGGAAAAGCCGGTCGAAGCAGCCATTTCGTCCACATGGGTCTCGCCCCGCGAAATGCAGCGCAGAAGTGCCCGGTGGTCCTCCGTGTACTCCGTCAGACGGCTTTCGAGGTCACTATACGGTATCGTCTGCGGCTTGTCAATCTCTGTTTTTGCCGAAACCGATACCTTTTCCGCCCTTTTTGGCGGGGAATACAGCTCAACATCATACTGGATGCGGCCGGGATAGAGCCCTTCATACTCCGAAAGGATATCCTGTGCGCCGGTGATCGCCTTGGCGCCGTCGCGGATGAGCGCGTTGGTCCCGGTGCTGTTCGAGCTGTCGATATTACCCGGAACGGCGAACACATCGCGCCCCTGCTCCAGCGCGAGATTGGCGGTGATGAGCGCGCCGCTGCGCGCCGGCGCTTCCACGATGCACGCGCCGCAGGAAAGGCCGCTGATAATGCGGTTGCGGCGGGGAAAGTTCTCCGGCTTCGTCGGATAGAGCGGAGGAAACTCGCTGATGACAGCCCCGGCAGAAGCTACATCGTCAATAAGCAGCGAATTGGCCGCGGGATAATTGACGTCGATCGCCGTACCCAGCACACCGACGCACGGCTTGCCCGCGAGCAGCGCGCCCCGGGCGGCGGCGCCGTCCACGCCGAGCGCCATGCCGGTAACAACGCAGCCGCCGTAAGAAGTAATCTCCTGCCCAAGGCGGGTCGCCACCTTGATCCCGTAAGCGCTTGCCTTTCGCGTGCCCACGATCGCGATCGTAGGCAGCTCATCGAGAAACGGGAGATTCCCGCGGACGTATAATACAAGCGGCGGATCGGCGATCTGCCGCAGACGGTCGGGATAAGCGGCATCGTGCAGCGTGAGAATGCGGATGTTCTTCTCCTGACAGAGAGCAAGGATCTGTTCGGTGCGCTCAAGGCTCCGGTCAGAGAGGGCGCGCCGCTCCTGCGGCGAAAGATCCTCGAGCTCCGAAAGCCGCTCTTCGGGCGCAAAATAGGCTTCCATCGCCCCGCCGAAGTGCTCCAGAACTCGGTAGAGCGAGATCGTGCGCACACCGTCCACGGAGGCAAGCCATACCCAGTACCGAAGCTGCGACATTTCCCTTCTCCCTTTCTCAGATTATCCGCGCTGTGTCCACATCTCCCACATAAGGATGGAGGCCGCGACCGCCGCATTGAGCGACTCACTGCCGGGCGTCATGGGGAGAATGATCTTCGTATCACACTTTTCCAGAAGCGCGTCGGTGAGCCCCCGTCCCTCATTGCCGACGGCGATGGCCGCGCGGCAGAGCGAAACGCATTTTACATCAACGCTCTCTGCCCGGAGAGCCGCGCCGCAGAGCGGAAGCTCCCATTCGCGGAGCTTCGCGCAGAGCGCGGAAAGATCGGTCTCCCAGAGCCGCTGGCGGAAAAGCGCCCCCATGGCAGCGCGGACGGTTTTCGGGTTGTAGGGATCGGCGCAATCGCCGAGAAGCACCACGAGCTCCGTGCCGAGCGCCGCCGCAGTGCGAAGCACTGTACCCACGTTGCCGGGGTCCTGCACGTTTTCCAAAACGATGACCCGATCGGGCCGGACTCTCTCCGGAAGCGGCTTTGCGCGAACGGTGAAAAGCGGGCCTGGGCTGTGCTCCAGCGGAGAGGCATAGTCGAACACATCCTCGGAGAGCGAATACACCGGAACCTCCGGCATATTCCCTGCCGGCTTTGCGCCGCGCAGGTATATCTCCGCGATATCCGCGCCGTTTGCGAGCGCCTCGGAGAGCAGCTTTTCCCCGTCGCAGAGGAAAAGCCCCTGCTCGCGGCGATATGCTTTGTCTCTGCCGAGCGCGCGCAGCGCCTGCACGCGGGAATTTTTCCGGGATGTGATCGTTTCCATAGAAAAAGGCGAAACGCCTGTCCTTTCCTCTTCGCCGGCCGGTGGAGCCGGTTTTCATTTTATCATATCGTCACGCAGGAGAAAAATCAATACAATATTTTATATATTTCCAAAGAGTTAACGAATAAAATTCGTTCCAACGCGCTCTTCCTTCTCCGGAAGGCCGTATTTTGCCTTTCCGAGAGCGATGCTTTTCATCAGGAACGTCATGTTCCGCGCAAGAGTTCGCATCGTCTGGAGACCTTCGGCGTCCTGCGCCGCCTCGCCCGGCTGGCAGCCGTGGACGCTGTTCCAGTACTGGCTCGATACGACCGGCATGCCGCTGATGGTGAAGTATTTGTTGAGCTCGTCAAATGTTGCGCTCGTCCCGCCGCGGCGCGCCACGGCGACCGAGGCGCCGACTTTCATCGTGAGATCGTACGGCACAGAGTAGAAAAGCCGGTCCAAAAACGACACAACCGTACCGTTCGCGGAGGCGTAGTACACCGGCGTGCCGACAACGAGCCCGTCGCAGTCGCGGAGGATATCGGCGGCGCGGTTCACCACATCGTCAAAGCCGCATTTTCCTGTGCGGTGGCATGCGTTGCAGGCAACGCAGCCGTGGATCATCTGCGTGCCGATGTTCAGCCGCTTCATCTCCACACCCTCTTCGGCGAAGACCTTTTCCATTTCGCGCAGCGCGATGTCCGTATTACCGTTTGCACGGGGGCTGCCGTTGATGATGAGAACTTTCATGGATCGTTTTCTCCTTTGTTTTATTCGGTTATGATCTCCGCGCGGCTTGCGCCGTCCTTCGAGCGTTTGACGACGATCTGCCGGTCGATCTCGCGGCGGAGCTCGGAAACGTGGGAAATGATGCCGATGAGCCGGTCGCCCTCGGAGAGCTCACGCAGCGCGCGCATGGCCTGCCGGAGCGTTTCCTCGTCGAGCGAGCCGAAGCCCTCATCTACGAAGAGCGTGTCCATCTGCACGCCGCCGGCGCTCGACTGGATCTCCTCTGAAAGCCCGAGCGCGAGCGAGAGTGAGGCGAGAAACGTTTCGCCGCCGGAGAGTGATTTTACGCTGCGCTCGCTGCCGTTATAATGGTCGATCACGTCAAGCTCCAATCCGCTCTGTGTGTTGAGCTTTGCCGCGCTCTCTCGGCGCTTGAGATCGTATTTCCCGCCGGACATCCGCATCAGGTGCGCGTTGGCGCGCGCAAGGATGCGGTCAAAGTACGTCATCTGCGCATACGTTTCCAGCGAAACGCGTTCTTTCCCGGAAAGCGCACCGTTCGCAGTGTCGGCCAGCGGTTTCATCCATATCCAGCGTGCGTTGAGTTCGCTGATCTCGGCGGTTTTTTCGTCTATACCGGCTTTCGCGCCCTCGTTTGCCGTGATGCGGCTGTTGAGTGCAAGCCGCTTTTGCAGTATTTCTTTTTTCTGCGCTGTGAGCCGCTCTTTTCCTTCCGCAAGTTCAGCCGGATCGGATGAGGGTGCATTGGCCAGGAGCTTTTCCAGCTGCTCTACCCGCCCCTTTTCCGCAGACAGCTGCTGTTCAGCAGTACGGAGCGCTTTCTCTGCGTTTTCCCGCGCTGCGAGGATCTCCGTCTGCCGCGCGAGCGCGCGTGTTTTCTCCTTTTCGGCGTCCGCCGCGCTTTCATACTTTATGCCGGCGCGGAGATCATCCACTGCCGCCCGAAGCGCCGAGAGTGCGCTCTGTGCCGCCGCGTTTTCCTTCTGCGCCCCAGAAAGCGAAGCATCCATGGCAGAGAGCTTTTTTTCCTCTGCCGGGATCTGTTCGGCGAGCGCTTCATAGCGTGCAGCATTTTTCTTTTCCCGCACGATCTCGCTGTCCTTATCCGAGCACCGGCGCGCGGCAATCGTCTTTTCGGATACAAGATCAATGAAGCCTTTGTTGGCGCCGAACAGTTTTTCCTTCTGCTTCTCCGCTTCTGTCCGGGCCGTTTCGCAGGCGGTTTTCGCGCTGCCGGAGGCGGCGCTCGCTTTGTTTACGTTCTTCTGCGCGGCTCTGGCCTTTTTTTCCGCATCTTTTACTGCTTTCTCGTCCGGTGCGTCGGGCGCGCACTGCGCGGGGTGCGGGTGCGTCAGCGCGCCGCAGACGGGACACGGCTCGCCATCACGAAGCGAGGACGCCAACACGCCCGCCTGCTCGTCGTTGAATCTCCGGCGCAGCTCCTGCGCCCTTCCGGAAAGCCGTTCCTCGACACTGCGTGCTTCCGTATAGGCCGCCAGCGCATCGTCCACCGCTGCTTCCTTCTCCGAAAGGGTCTGAAGCGCGATCTCGTATCTTCCGATCTCTTCCAGAAATTGGTCCAGACTGGCTTTCTCCTGCCGGAGGGTCACAAGCCTTTCCGCCGATGAGGTCAGCGCATAGTATTCCTCCCGCTCCCGGGAAAGTTGTTCCTGCAGTTCCCTGCGCGCTGCTTCAAGCGCGGAAAGGCGCTCCGCTGCGTCGTCCGCCGCTTTTTTCGCCGCAGCGGTCTCTGTTTCCTTCGCGCAGAGATCGGCGTGCCTTTTGAGTTCTTCTTCCAACTCCGAGAGCGTTTTATCCAGCGCGTCAAGCTCCGGCTGCCGCCCGTTCTCCGTCTCCAGCGCAAGGCGCGATTTTTTCACCGATTCTTCCGCCACAGCACGCGATGCTCCCGCCTCGTTAAGCGCGCATCGATTCTTTCTGTCCTCTTCCGCCTTTGCCGCGGCGGTGGTCAAAGCATCGATCTCCTTCTCGGTTTTTTCAAGCGCGTCTCGAAGCGCGCCATCCGCCGCGCGATCCTCCGCGAGAATTTCCGCAAGAAAGGCCGACAACTCATTCTCCGGCGGAAGCTCCCGGCATTCCGGAAAACGGATACCTGAAGCGTATTGATCGAACGCCTTTCGCGCTTCCTCCCGTTTGCGGCTGAGCGCGAGAAAATCGCCCTTTACGCGCTCCTGAAAGCGCGTATACAGTCCGGTCTTGAATATATTGCGGAAGATCTCCCGGCGGTCTTTTGTGTCCGCCAGCAGGAGCTTTCGGAACTCGCCCTGCGCGATCATGGCGATCTGGCAGAACTGTGAGCGGTCCACGCCGAGTGTATCGCGGATCGCTGCGTCCACCTCCGTGCGGCGCGTGATGACACGGCCGTCCGGCATTGTGAGCTCCGCGCGCGCAAGCTCTTTCGTTGTTCCGGCGCCGCGGGACTTGGGGCGCTCATACTCCGGGTTGCGCCGGACGATATAGGTCTTTCCGGCGTTGGAGAAGGTAAGCTCTACCTCCGTCGGCGTTTCCGGCGCGGCGAATTTGGAACGAAGCATGGAGCTTTCGCGTCCGTCGCCGCTCGGCGTGCCGAACAGCGCAAAGGCGATCGCGTCAAAAATCGTCGTCTTCCCTGCGCCGGTATCGCCCGTGATGAGATACAGCCCGCGTTCGCCGAGCTGCCGGAGATCAAGCTCCGTTTTGCCCGCATACGCACCAAAGGCGCTGAGCGTAAGATACAGCGGTCTCATAGCATTTCCTCCCGAACCGTAGCAAAGACGTCCTTTACATATTCGCTCTGTTTGTCCGTCATCTTCTGTCCGTTCTGTATTTCAAAAAACTCGGCAAAAAGCTCCGTATCGGTCATCGTCCGGCGACGTTCTTCCGCGGCGATCACGACGGAGGCGCGCGTGCGCCGGTTATCGTAATCGAGCTTCATCAACTGCGGATAAATGCTTTGAAGCCGCGAAAACGCGTTCGGAATGTCGTTTTCGTCCGTGAGAACGGCGTGGATGTAATCGTCGGTATTCGTTCCGGCGTAATTTCCGCGGAGCGTCAGCTCGTCATAGGTGCCGCGCACTTCGCGCATATCGCGCTGCGGTGTGAGCGGCAGCGTCGAGATCGATACGCTTCCCTTCTCTCCCAGCTCCACGACCGTTATGCTCTTCTCCTGATCCTTTTCCGAGAAAGAGTATTTGAGCGGCGTGCCGGAATAGCGGAGCGTTTCGCGCCCGATGCTCTGCGCGCCGTGGAGATGGCCGAGCGCAACATAGTCAAAGTCGTCGAACACCGCGGCATCCACGTTGTCCGTGCCGCCGACCGTGATATCCTCTGACTCCGAGCGCACGCCGCCGGTGACGAACTGATGCGTTACGAGCACGTTCCGCGTCGACGGCTCAATATTCATATGCTCCGCGGCGCAGCGGAGCGCGTCGGTATAGCTCTCGATGACTGCGTCCGGATAAAAGCGGCGGACGTTCGCAGGCTTGATGAACGGGAGCAGATAAAACCGCACCTCGCCATAGGCGTCCGAGAGTGTCACCGGCTCCACGCGCCCATTATAGACCGGCGAGAGATGCACGCCGCTCGGCGCCATGAGCCCCGCGCCGAACGCGATGCGCTCCGGCGAATCGTGGTTGCCGGCGATGGCGAGCACCGGAATGCGCCGCCCGGCCAGCTCGGTAAGGAAAGAATCGAAAAGCTCGACCGCCTCGGCGCTCGGCACGGCGCGGTCGTAAATATCGCCCGCGATCACGACCGCGTCGGGGTGCTCCTCGTCCGTCCGGCGGAGGATCTCTTTGAGAATGTATTTCTGGTCATCGATCAGGGAAAACTCATAGATACGTCTCCCGAGATGGAGATCGGACAAATGAAAGAATTTCAATTTTGGCCTCCTGCTCTATATTATGACTTTATCTTACCCCCGCGGTTCCCTCTTTTCAACCTTTTTCCCGTTTTTCGGCGCAGCCGTTGAAAAAGATGGAAAGACGCCGAGCATTGTGATATACTATACAAAATAAGCGAAAGGAGACCGCCATGGAGTATTCCCCCGGCTGTGTGTTCTCCCTTGCGGAGAAAAACGCGCCGATTCCCGGCTGCACTGTATCGGAAGCGATATGCAGCGGCGAAACGGACGTCGTATGCTATTCGCTCGCCGCGGGTACCGATATCAGCGCGGAGATCTACTTTTCCCCCAAGCTGCTCATTGTCGCCGAAGGGACGCTCGAAGTCGGTCTGCCCGGCAGTCAGACGCGGACGCTTCACGCGCTGGACGCTCTTGTAACGCCCGCAGATGTCCCGGTCGGGATGCGCACAGACACATCCGCCGTTTATCTTGAAATCAATATTGGGAGGAATCAGTCAATGAATCAGGCAGTCAAAATTGGGGAGGTTTTCCGTCTCGGCGAGCTTGTCCCCTATCAGGACGGAAAGATCGTCAACATGGACGTTACCAGCAGCAAAACAATGAAATTCGCGCTCATGGCGTTTGACGCCGGTACGGGTCTCAGCGAGCACGCCGCTCCCGGCGACGCGCTGATCTTCGCTCTTGACGGCGAGGGCGTCATCGGCTACGAAGGTAAAGAATACGTCATCCACGCCGGTGAGAATTTCCGCTTTGCCCGCGGCGGCAAACACTATGTCCGCGCGGACAAGCGCTTCAAAATGGCACTGTTCCTCACGCTTGAATAAGACATTCCCGCATGAAAAGACGCCGGCTGAAAATCAGCCGGCGCCTTTTGCCGTATTATAAACCTGGATCAGACATCGTGCCACGTGGCATCGATGATCTGCTGGTGTCCGGAAGAGCGGAACACCTTGGAGATGCAGACGATAGCGTAGATGCTCTCAACGCCCGTCACAAGCAGCGAAATGCCGGTGAAGATCATCAGCGCCTTTGCGCCCTTAAAGGGATCAAAGATCATCAACACGCCGAGAACCGCGCCCGCGATGCCGAGCAGCAGCGCGCCCCACCAGCCGGAGAAGCCGAAATGACGGGCTTCCGTCGAGATCTGGATAGAGAACACACTCGCAAGAATGATATAAAAGCCGAGAATGACCGGCAAAATGACAAGCGCTCCGTTCGGGTGCAGAAGCAGCAGCACGCCGGCAAGCACGCTCATAATGCCGAGAAACAGGTCGTACCGGAACAGTACGCCGATGAGACCGAGATCAAAATACCGGATGATCTCATAGATACCGGCGGCGATGCAGACCGCGCCCATCAGATAGCAGATCGCGACCGCCGAAATGCCCGGCCAGAATACCATGACGAGACCGAGTACCATGGTAACAACGGCGAGTATGATCGCCCATGTTTTATAGGTTTTCAGAGATTTCTTTTCCATGACCATTCACCTTTCTTGGGAATCATAAATATACGTACACGGATACGGCAGTTTACCGCATCCGTATACAGGGTTTCCGATTTACTTTGCGTCATGCTCCGCACGGTTTTCCGCCCAGAGCTTATCCGCTGTGGGCTTCCACTCGGCGGCATACCGGTCGCACTTGGCGCAGAGGTGATCGACAGTCTCCGGGGACTGCAAATCCGTGGAATGCGCGCCGGAGGACTTTACCATAGCGCGCAGCTTCTCCGGGTTTTCGAGCATCGGGCAGGGCCGGAGCATGTTGTCGTTGAACGGCTGTCCATCATGGTAGGCCATGAAGAGCGGGGATTTCATCGTCTCGAGCAGCGTTTTCTCGCGGATGTTCGAGTCGGAATAGTGGATGAACACGCAGGGGTCCACGTCGCCGTTGGCGTTGATGTGCAGATAGGTGCGTCCGCCAGCGATGCAGCCGCCGACGAACTCGGCGTCATTCTGGAAGTCCATCGCGAAGAGCGGCTTCTCGGCGCGGTAGCGGCGGATGCGGCGGTACACCTCGGTGCGCTGCTCCGGCGTCGGGAGAAGCTCAGGCGAAGCGTCGTTTCCGACGGGCATGTAGTGGAAGTACCAAATGAAGTACGCGCCCATCCGGATGAGGCTGTCATAGTACTCCTCCGAGGTGATGGACTCAAAGTTCGCTCTCGTATAGCACGAAGAAATGCCGTAGAGCAGCTTGCGCTCGCGGAGAAGGTTCATCGCGTGCGTCGCCTTGCCGTAAACGCCGTCACCGCGGCGGGAATCGGTCGCTTCCTCAAAGCCCTCGAGAGAGATGGCCGGGACAAAGTTCTTCACGCGCAGCATATCGTCGGCAAACTTTTCGTCGATGAGCGTGCCGTTCGTAAAGGCAAGGAAGATGCAGTCGTCGTGCTTTTCGCAGAGCTTGATGAGATCGGCCTTGCGGACGAGAGGTTCGCCGCCGGTGTAGATGTACATGTAAACGCCCATGTCCTTGCCCTGACGGATGATGTCGTCGATCTCGTCAAAGGTGAGATTGAGCTTGTTGCCGTATTCCGCAGCCCAGCAGCCGGTACAGTGGAGATTGCAGGCGCTGGTGGGATCAAGAAGGATTGCCCAGGGGATGTTGCAGTTATGCTCCTCGCGGAGCTTTTCCTGCTTTTCGCAGCCGACCATGTTGGCGTTGATGAAGAAATTCACCACGATCGTCGTGAGAACATCGTGATCGACCTCATTCATCATGTGGCGGATGAAGTCATAGTACGGATACGTCGGATCCTCGATGGCTCGGCGGATCGCGGCGCGCTGGCCCGGGAAGCGTCCCTTGCAGAACGTGTCCGCCCAGTCCATCAGCTTGGGCAGATTCTTCTCGGGGTCCTTGTACATGAATTTGATCGCCTGTTCGATGCCGTACTTCTTCACGGTCGTCGATACGCTCATTAAAAACACGCTCCTTTATAGGATTTTTCTTGCGTCGATTGACAAGGGCACACGCGGTTCTGCCGGGCGGAAATGCCCTCATACTGCGTCAAAGCCCTTGAGAATACACAAAGTATTCTCTGCGGCCTTTTCCTTGTCTGCGAGCATTTCTGCTCCGGCAGAACTGCTTCGCATCGGACAGCCTTGGATTTTCGAGGGATTTTTGTTCTTTTGGACGCAGGCGGGCTGTCGCCCGCCAAGGACAAAAGGGCAAAAAGCACCGAAAAGACTGGCTGTCCGACGTGTGTGCTCTTGTTAATCGACGCCTAGTGTTTTCATTATATCGAATCGTACCGGCTTTTCCACGGACAAACCGACGCCGTTGTCGTAATTTCTAACACATCCGGAAAAGTGCCCCATTTGTGATATTTTCGCGTTTATGCGCAAAAACTTTTTCACATAAAAGTATAAAAGAGACCGGCTGTTTTTTTACAGCGGGTCTCTTTCCATTTGCGCCGCGGCGCTGTCAATAAAGGCGTTGAATACTTTCTCAAGCCGGTCCACGCTTTCATCCACATCGGTCTGCATCTTCTCCCAGGTAAATTTCAGGAAGAAGCCGATAAAAGAGTAACGGTAGAACTGCGCAATGTACCGGATCGATTCCTCCGAAAGCGGCATACCGGCGGTTCGTTCCCGAACATAATCGAAAAAGAAAATGTCCGATTCCGTAAAAATGTACTGCTCCAGATGACTGCGGGAGGTGGAGGAGAGAAGATTCGTGACGAGCTTTGGATGGCTCTGGCAGTATTTGAGAAATACGCGCACCTCTTCCTTCCAGCCCTTGCTTTCGGGGACGGACTTCTTCAGCATGCCGAGCCGCGTGCTCATCCATACGTCCAAAAGATCGTAGATATCCTGATAATGATAGTAAAAGGTGTTGGAGCTCACGCCGCACCGCCGGACGAGAGCCGATACGGTGATCTTGTCAAACGGCATTTCCTCCAGCATCTCTTCAAAGGTCGAGAGGATCGCCTTTTGCGTTAACAGCGCCATGAAAGTATTCCTTTCCCCTCTTATTTTTCAAACATATCCGAGCTCAAAAGAACGGCGTATATACCGCGGACCACAGCGCGCGTTTCTGCCTCCGAGAGGTGATCCGCTACGCAGCTGTTGATAACGCCGAACAGTCCGTTGCATATGAGCGCCGCCGTCTGGTGGAACGGGAAACGCGGTTTCAGGTAAGTATGGCGGCGAAGATAATCATCCACGCTGGTATACATCCGGTTAAAGTACGAAGAAAAAAGATAGGGATTTTCCTTTGATGTTGTATGAGAAAAGAAGGCGTAGTTATCGTAATACAGGCTCAAAATGGCATCCAGAAGATTCTGATAGCCGATGAAGCCGTTGTTTTTCGGATTATTCTCCGCCTGCAGCGTGTGGTATTTGTCTTGGGCTTCCTGCATATGATCGGAAAATATCTCCTCGGCGAGAGCATACTTATCCTCATAGTGCGCGTAAAAGGTGATCCGGCTGATATCCCCGCGGCGGCAGATCTCTGCAACGGAGATTTTCTCAAATGGCATTTCCTGCAAAAGGGCTGTCAGCGTCGCTTTGATATTGCGTTTCGTTTTGGTGATACGTTTATCTTCCAATCGGTTCGCTCCGCCTTTCCAAAGAATTGTTCGCCAGGATTATCCAAATACTTGGTGTAGTGTTTACTTATTTTAACAGATGTACAAAAATTTGTCAATTTCATCCGCTGAAAAAATACCGAAAAGCCCGCTGACCGAAATCAGCGGGCTTAAATCACAGGAACTTTTCTTTACGCATTTCGGGCGTAAGCTCGGAGTAAATTGGCGTAAGCGCGGCCAATTTTGGGACAATCAATAGAGCTTTGCGCCTGCCGGAATGTGAGGATCAACCATCAGCAAATGCAGCTTTTCTTCGCCGTTTTCGTGATGCACGGCGGAGATGAGCATACCGCAGGAATCAATGCCCATCATCGCTCTGGGCGGGAGGTTCGTAATGGCGATGCAGGTCTTTCCAACCAGCTCCTCCGGCTCATAATACTCGTGAATACCGCTCAAAATGACCCTGTCTGTGCCGGTTCCGTCGTCCAAAACGAACTTTAAGAGCTTTTTGGACTTCTTCA
>ERZ773139.47-NODE-47-length-148434-cov-17.144320_pt1 | contig 148434 bp, 124 predicted proteins | sample MGYA00580854_ERZ773139 | MGnify/ENA primary metagenome ERZ773139 (study PRJEB29015, sample SAMEA2737809) | human gut metagenome | biome: human gut; feature: human-associated habitat; material: faeces | place: China | collected 2012 ...
ACCGGGTTTCCACCACCACATCCTCCGTGAGAATGTACTGGCGGTCAAACAGCATAAAGTCGATGACGTCGCGTTTCTTGATGGCGTAGCAGCGGGTTTTCTTCCCGGTGCAAACATGGGGAATCAGATTGAACTGCAGCAGATAGTGCGCCGTACGCTTGCTGATGTGGCAGACCTTGCGCAGTTGTTCCTTGTTCATGATTTCCGGGTATTGTTCGAGTTCCTTTGCATCGTATGTCATGACGAAGCTCCTTTCCATTTTTTGGTCCGAAAGGGTGCTTCATTGACGCTGCCGGGGCCTCTGTTTTCTTGCCTGACTTCTTGCAAACGCGCAAGAACGGAGGCATTTTACGCAAGAACGCGGTTTTATTTGAACTCTGGGCTGGTTCAAATCAGCTCTGGCCGAAACGGGTCGGAATGTCCGCAATCCCTTGCGGCGTCTGCGTTTCTGCCTCTTAACAAAGTGGCCTGAAACGACCTGCTCCAGACGTGAATCTGCCAAAGTTTTACAACACTCGAAAACCGTTGGCCTTCACGGGCACGTGGGTTCGAATCCCACCCGCTCCGCCATAAACACCGGTTTTATGCGTATTTTCGTATAGAGCCGGTGTTTTTCTTTATTCATACACAAAACCGGATTCAATTTATTGTTTATCCGATGAACCGGGAAACCGGAAAGGATTTCGTTGTTTCATCCGTCAGATGAGAATAGAAGATAGAAAATCAAGGCGCATATAAAGAACACAGGTTTTCCCTTGAAGCATAGCACCTGCCGCCCCAGGCGCGGCAGCGGAGATAAGCCTTGGCATTTGACGCCTCCATAAGCAGAAATGTGTCGAATAATATCGAAGAGTAGCGGCAAAAACCGTTTTCTCTGTCATTGGTCCTATCATCTTCTTAAGTCTCTGGATTTGGGAGGGTATACCAATGACAGCCGTGCAAGACATCCTGCGATCTCTTGGCATTACAAGATGCTACAAAGGCTTTAAACATACCGAGTATGCCATCTGTCTGGCCATTCAGGACGAGTCCCGTCTGGAGGCGATCACAAAAGAGATCTACATGGAGACGGCAGCTCACTTTGAATGCAATTGGACGGCAGTCGAACGAAATATCCGGACCGCCGTTTCCCGCGCATGGTCTGTCAATCCCGGCTTGCTCTGTCAGATGGCCGGTTATCCATTGGATTCTGAACCCACTTCCTCGCAGTTTATCGAGATAATCTCTTCCTACATAATTCGTTCTCAGCCGCCGCAGGCGCAGCTTCAGCCTCTCGGTCTGCCGTAATCCGTTGCTCGTTCCTCTTAGAACATACGACCGTCTTATTTCCGCAGGCATTTCTCCGACAGCCGCAGTCCGCGCGAATACCGGGAAAAGCACCCATAAGTCGTAATACTCCGCTCCGTCCCCTGAAGGCCCGTGGTTTTAAGCACAGGCCTTCATCTTTTTCCCGAAAAAGTCAGCGTTGTGCAGTGCCGCCAGAGATCTCCGGCGCGCAGGATGGGCTTTTCAAAGCCATCGCAGGCCATGGCGTTCGGAAAGTACTGCGTTTCCAAGCACAGCGCGCAGCGCGGCGCATATATTGCGCCCTGCTTGCCGCGGCGTTCGGTCAGGAAATTTGCGGTGTAGAGCTGCACGCCCGGCAGCGTCGTCCGCACCGTCATGGTGATGCCGGACGCGTCGCCGCGCAGTACCGCCGCCGTTTCTCCGGTCAGGCAGAAGTTGTGGTCGTACCCGCCGCCGTTTCGCAGTTGGATATCGTCCGCGCCGATATCCTGCCCGACGCGCTTCGGCGCGCGGAAGTCAAAGGGCGTTCCGGCAACCGGCAGCCGCTTCCCGGTCGGCAGCGTCGCCGCGCTGTTTTCCAGAAACTCTTCGGCGCAGATCTGCAGCGTGTGGCCGAGCACGGAACCGCTGCCGTTAAGATTAAAATAGCTGTGATTCGTCAGATTGCAAAGGGTATCCCGATCGGCAGACGCTTCATACGCCATCGTCAGCGTATCCCCGCACAGGCAATAGCTCACGGCGGCGCACATCGTGCCGGGATACCCCTCTTCCCCATCCGGCGATACGCGCGTGAGCCGTACGCCGTCCGGCAGCATTTCCGCAGACCATATATATTTATCAAAGCCGCGCACGCCGCCGTGCAGATGGTTCTCCCCGTCGTTTCCGGCGAGCCGGTAGTCTTTCCCGTTCAGCATGAAGGCCGCGCCGCCGATGCGGTTGCCGACACGTCCAATGCACGCGCCGAGATAGCCGTCGTTTTCCTCGTATTCCCGAAGCGTATCATAGCCAAGGACTACGTCCGTCCACGCGCCGTCATGATGCACCCGAAGCGAGCGGATCGCCGCGCCGTACTCCACGATCTCCACGGCCAGTGCTTCATTCCTGATGCAGTAGACGCTGACAGTTTCCCCGTCCTTCGTTACACCAAAAGGCTTCTTTTCCACCGAGACCGACATGGTATTTTCTCCTTTCACGCCGCAGCGCCGCTTCCGTTTCTTCTCCTGTCCGCTCAGCTGCGCTCGCATCAAATCAGCTTCAAAAGCCGTTTCTCCGGAACTTCCGGCAAAACAGTGCGCAGATGGGCGAGAATGCGCTCTCTCGATCCCTCCGGCTTTCTTTGGTACGCCGGGGTGACGAAGTCCGGGCCGAGCTGCATCTCCGGCGTCGTATACTCCGCTATGTCCCAGCCGTAGGGCCGCCCGAATTCATCCTGCGAATAGACAAAATCGCCGATGGTGATATAGGTCTGCATCCGGAGACGGGTGATCACCGTATTGAAGCCCGTATTGCCGCCCTTGCGGTAATTTGCGTGTATATACCTTTCCAGATTCAGAATACCACGCCGGAGAGCTTGGCACAAGAGACGAGTCTCTTGATTTGTCCGCTGTCCGGATGCTACAATGGATATATTCCGCAAAGGATCAAAAAAAGGGGAGCAGACATGGAGAAGATCAAAAAGAACTTCGGCTTTGGCTTTATGCGTCTGCCGATGAAGGACGGCGAGATCGACACCGAGGAGACCAAGCGCATGGTGGATGCGTTTCTGGACGCCGGATTCAATTATTTTGACACCGCCCACGGCTATCACAAGGAGAAGAGCGAGATCGCGCTGCGCGAGTGTCTCACGAGCCGCTACCCGCGCGAGAGCTACGTTCTCGCGGACAAGCTGACCGAAAACTATTTTAAGACAGAGGCAGACATTCGTCCCGTATTGGAAGAGCAGCTCGCCGCCTGCGGCGTGGAGTATTTCGATTTCTATCTGATGCACTCGCAGTGCGCGCTCAATTATCCGCACTTCAAGGCGTGCCGCGCGTATGAGACCGCATTCGCGCTCAAGGCCGAGGGCAAGGTGCGTCACGTCGGCATTTCGTTCCACGACCGCGCCGAGGTACTCGAGCAGATCCTGACTGAGTATCCGGAGATCGAGGTCGTGCAGATCCAGTTCAACTACTTGGACTACGACGACCCCGCGGTGCAGAGCCGCAAGTGCTATGAGGTCTGTGTGAAGCACGGCAAACCCGTCATCGTCATGGAGCCGGTCAAGGGCGGCAATCTCGTCAATCTCCCGGAGGAAGCAAAGGCCGTTCTCGATGAACTGCACGGCGGCAGTCCGGCCAGCTGCGCGCTCCGGTTTGCCGCAGGGTTCCCCGGCATGATGATGGTGCTCTCCGGCATGAGCAGCATGGAGCAGATGCGCGACAATCTCTCGTTCATGGCGGACTTCCGGCCGCTCAACGATACCGAGCTCGCCGCCATCGCGCGCGTGCAGGCCATTTTCCGCGGCAAGCATCTCATCCCCTGCACCTCCTGCCGCTACTGCACGGACGGCTGCCCGAAGCACATCGCCATTCCCGACCTGTTCGCCACGATGAACACCCGGCAGCTCTACCATGACTGGAACGCCGGTTACTACTATGATATCCACACCATGGACGGGCGCAAGGCGTCCGACTGCGTCAAGTGCGGCAAATGCGAGCACGTCTGCCCGCAGCATCTGCCCATCCGCAAGCTGCTGGAGGATGTAGCGAAGGAGTTTGAAACGAAAGAATGATCGAAGCATATCTCCCCCGTCCCGATGAGCTGTGGTTCCGGCGGAAAATGCTTGCCGACGAAGCGACGATGGCCTATAACGGCGCTTACGGCGGCACGGTGGATTTTCCGGAGGAACGCTGGCCGGACTGGTACGGCCGCTGGGTCGCGCACCCGGAGGGACGGTATTACCGCTATCTCCGCGAGAGCGCTTCCGGCAAGTTCGTCGGGGAGATCGCCTATCACTTTGACGGGGAAAAATATCTTGCCGACGTGATCGTGTACGCCCCTTACCGCCGCCGGGGCTACGGTGCGGCGGGGCTTGCGCTTTTGTGCGCGGCGGCAAAGGAAAACGGCGTCGGCGTTTTATACGATGACATTGCCGCGGACAATCCGTCCGTCGCACTTTTCCTCCGTTGCGGTTTCTCGGTCAAATACCGGACGGACCAAATCGTCATGGTGAAAAAAGTTCTGACGGAATGACCGCCGCATACGACAAAATACGCCCGCGGAGAGTTTCTCCGCGGGCGTATGGCGTTAATATAGCTTCAATCGCTGCCGCGCGAGCATTTTTCGGCGTCAATGGCGAGGACCACCATGAGTGCGCACAGCGCGTCCCTCGCGTCCGGTACGTCGATGGTGTAAGTATCCGTCCAGCGGAGGAGCTCCTTGGCTATGCGCGCGACGGTGCGGCCCGCCGCGTCCTCGATCGTATAGTCCCACTCCAGAAAGCTGCCCTGCACGCGCCAGCCGTTGAAGTCCAGCACGAACGCGGGGCGGAAGAGCGTGAACTCCTTGCGGATCGTGCCGATGCTCCGCTCGCCGATGTAGAGATCAAACTTCGGCAGGAATGTCAGCACGCGCTCCTTCACCGTGGCGATGTGCCTCCCCTGCGCGTCGAGAATGTGCAGGCAGTGTCCCCAGGCGAGCTTTCCTTCCACAGTGAAAGCCGTTGCGCCGGTAGAGGCGTCGTAAATGTCGTAGCTGTCAAACCACGAGAAAAACCGCTGCTTGAAACAGAGCTTCATTTTGTTTCTCTCCTTTGCATGACGGCGCACACGATCGCACACACGCTGAGCGCCATACAGAGATACTTGAACTCGCGTCCGGCGGCGAGATACATGGCGCTGTTGAAAAACAGATCGATCACGAGGATCACGATCACGGCGAGCGCAAGCGCCGCCGTCAGGTGTGAGAGCAGATTTCGGAATTTCACGGCGGTCACTCCTTTGCAATGTACAGGATATCCGTCACGTTCCGGCCGCCGCCGGCCGGCGTGTTCACGGTCGTATCGCCGTCCCAGACCATAACGGCGGATTTGCCGCCGTCGAAGTTGTAGGCGAGCGTGCAGCCGAGACTTTCGAAGAGGCGGGAGAGCTCCTCGAGCTTATACCCGCGCGAGCCGTTCTCCCCGCGGCCGTCCACGACCACAAAGCAGTAATGTCCCGGCTCATAGTACCCGAGCGCCGCGCGCGGATTCAGTCCGGCGATGTTCGTGTTGAATTTGTCGATGCTCTTCCCCTCGGCGTCCAGCAGGGCGGGGCCGAACGACCACACCTGCACCGCGCCCTTTTCCATCTCCGCATCCATGTCAAAGACATTGCCGCGGAAGATCCGCATGGAGCCGTCCGTATAGTATACAAGTATGTCGTCAAATCCCGTGTCGCGGAGGGACACTCCGTTGCGCACGATGGGCCCGTATTCCCGCGAGAAGGCATAGTCCCCGTCGATGGCGAGAATGGCGTTGGCTTCTGCGGCCATATCGTGTACGCTCCGGTAGCCGTTCGTCACATACGCCGTGCGCAGATACTCGCTCGAGCGCAGCCAGATATCCGCGACATAGTATACGACGAGCCCGTCGTTCGAGCGGTCCTCGTGCCGCGTCCAGCTCACGCTGACATTGGCGCTGCGGTAGGAGTTTTCCGTCTGTTCTATCGTCCCGTCGGTAAACGGGCCGTTGGCGACCAGCGTTTCGTCCGGCGCTTCCGTTTCGGGCGTCGGCTGCGCCGCTGCGGCGGCCGTGGGCTGCGCCGTCGCGGCGGGCGCTTCCACGAAGCCCCGTCCCAGAAGATACATTCTCCCGTGGTGGAAATAAGCAAACACAAGCAGAATCACCGCGGCCAGGACGATATCCGTTATGGCTCCCGTCAGAGCGCGGAGCCTTTTTTTCGTTTTCATAGTTCATCCTCCTGCGGAGCGTATTTTAGCGCAAAAGCTCTTTTTTGTCCACACCGCCGGAAAATAATTCGCGCTTTTTTTGCGTCCCGCGCGCCGTGGACGAGCGCGTCGAGCAAGGCGGCGAACCGGTCACGGAAGCCGAGCAGAACGCGGCCGTTCCGCCGGGCAAACCGGAGACGCTGTCCGCAAGAGCCATGGCAAAGCCGCCGAGTATAAGCAAGAGAATTCCTGCTTTCATCTCCTAACAGAAAACAGCATCGTCCGATATTCTTTCGGACGATGCCATTTTCGTATATCGGATAAAAAAGCGTCAAAGCGTTTTTACACGGCGTCGCGGTAATCCGCCGCGCAGATCTGCTGCACCGTGACGGCTCGGGTATGGTCGATGTGCGTCCACTCGGGCGTTACGAAGAGCGACTGCACCACGATCGGCACATACGTGAGCATGAACACCGGGAACGTGAACACATAGGCGATCTTCTTCCACGACGCGCAGTGGATGCTGCGCCACTCCGTCGCGGTCGTGACCGCGCCGAGGACGAAGAGCGTGAGATAAAGATTCATCACCGTCTGCAGTGCCGATATGGCAAGCACGTCCCACTCATGGTAATGGAACACGTTGATCGCCGCCGCGCCGAGATTTACCACGATGCTCAGCCCCGTGAGCACCGCCGCGGGCATGATGCTCATCGCCATATCGTAGCAGGAGAAGCTGCCGCGGAACATGCCGGAGAGGAGCTTTCCGCCGTATTTGCGGAACACCTGCAGATACCCGCGCGACCAGCGCAGACGCTGCGCCCAGGACTGCTTGAAACGGACGGGCTGCTCATCGTAGAGCACGGCCTCCGGGCAGTAGCCGACGCGCCGTCCCGCCGTCACGTTTTCGATGGTAAACTCAATATCCTCGGTCAGCAGGTGGAACGGCCAGCCGCCGCCCTGCCCTTCGAGCACGGCGCGCGAAAAGAGAAAGCCCGTGCCGGAAACGCCGCAGCTCGCCCCGATGCGGGATCTCGCGCCGTTCAGATAGCGCGATTCGCGGAGAAACCAGAGACCGTAGCCCGCGGAGATCCAGTTGTCGCCGTAGTTTTTCGAGTCGCGGTAGCAGGTGACGATGTCCTTTCCCTCGGAAAACGTCTCGTTCATGCGGGAGACGAAATCGCGCTCGAGCACGTTGTCGGCGTCGAGGACGATGTAGCCGTCAAACTCGTTGTGCGCATGGCGCTCCATTTCGCGCAGGAGGAAGTCGAGCGCATAGCCCTTGCCGCGGAGCGAAGCGTTGCGCCGCTCATAGACCTCCGCGCCGTGGGCGCGCGCCGTTTCCGCCGTTTTATCGCGGCAGTTGTCGGCCACAACGAAAACCTCGAGAAAGCGTTCGGGGTAGCTCTGCGCCTTGATGCTGTCAAGAAGATTGCCGATGACGGTCTCCTCGTTGCACGCGGCGATGAGGACCGCGAAGCGGTGCAGCGGCGCTTCCCGCGCCCGCCGCTTCCGCGGCAGCCACGAAACGGGTATGTACAGAAACTGATACATATAGCAGGCAAAAAACAGGCACATCAGAATGAAGTTTATCATTTTCACGGTTTGCATGGCGCTTTCTCCTTTCCCTGTGATGCCAAGGATATCACGCACCGCAGAGCAAAAGCCATTAAGGAGTCTTTAAGGTTTGTTTAAAAAGGAGAAGGCGGAGCCGCCCCCGCCTTCTTTGGAAAAAATCATGCGCTCACGATGTTGTAGTACGCCTTCGCCGTCAGCCGGTAGACGATCGTATAGAGCAGCGCAAAAGCGCCGAAGCTCACGAGCGTCGTGGTGACGAAGAGGCCGACATTGTAAAGCGAGAACAGCTCGAGCAGCCGCCGGATCATCGGGAATGCGAACGCAAGGTGCACGCCCGCCAGCAGCAGCGGCAGGAAAAATACGGTCAGCAGCTGGGAATCGATGCTGCGGCGGATCTCCTTTTTCGTCATGCCGACCTTCTGCATGATCTCAAAGCGTTTCTGATCCTCGTAGCCCTCGGAGATCTGCTTATAGTAGAGGATCAGCACCGCCGCGAGCATGAACACAAGCGTGAGCATAATGCCGATGAAGAAGAGCGCGCCGTTGCTGCCGTAGAAATCGGCGCTTCCGTCCACACGGCACTCAGCCAGGAGGTACATATAGCCCTGCTCCGGCTCCACCTCGCCGAGGGTGCGCATGACGCCCTGTGTGAGCGCCACGCACTCCTCATCGCCGAGGTCGGTATTGAAATTGTAGACCCATTTATACTGCATCGTAACCACATGCCCGTTATATGTGCGGAAATCCTGAACGGCGGAGGCCGTGTCGTTCACGATGAGGGTCATTTGCGCGATAAGTCCGCCGACCGCCGGCGGGAGAAAATAACCGTTTCGCACATCGGCAACGCGCCACGTGTGGGAGACGTCGTCCATAGCAAGCGTCAGCGTAGGACGCTCATAGGAGCATTTGTAGGTCAGCAGCAGCACCTCGTCCGGCGCAAGCGAAACATTCTCTCCGGTTCGGGCAGCATAGTCCGCAGTAGAAACGATATAGATGTCACGAAGCTCCGAATATGAGGCCGAGACGCCCTCCCGCGAATACCAGCACTGCACCGTGTCGCCGGAGAAAAGACCGCTGGTATTGATATAGCGGTAGTTCTGCACGTCCTTCGTCGGAACGCCCCGCTCTGACGTATAATCGGCGATGGCACGGCGGTAGCGCTCGATATTGCCGTCCGTGATCTGCTCCGGCGTCTCCCCGGCGAGAGTGATGTTTATATCTCTCGGGTAGCGCATATTCGCGGAGTCCTCCGCGCCGAAATAAAGGCACGAGGAAGAGGAGATCATCACGAGGATCATTGTGGCGATGATGCACACGCTCGCAAGGCCCGCGCCGTTGCGCTTCATGCGGTACGCCATGGAGGAAACGGACACGAAATGCTCCGGTCGGTAGTAGTATTTCTTATTCTTCTGCAGCACGCGGCAGAGCAGCACGCTGCCTGCGACAAGCAGAAGATATGTGCCGATGATGACGAGGATCACAGCCACGAAGAACCATACGATCGCGTCAAGCGGGTTGGTGATGCTCACGGCAAGGTAATACGCCGCGGCGAGGATCACGACGCCCGCAAGGCCGAGCAGCCAGTTTGCCTTCGGCGGCTTTTCGCCGACGGACTCGCTGCGCAGCAGCGCCACGGCGCTGCTGCGCCCGACGCGGACGACCGTGGAGAGCCAGATGACCGCGAAGATGATCGCGTACAGTCCCAGCGCGCGCGTCAGGGAATCAACGTCAATGCGGATGCGGTAATTGATATCGCCGCCGAGCATATTGACCAGTCCAAGCTCCGCGAGTTTTGAGAGGACGATGCCGAGCGCGAGACCGAGCACGAGTGAGAGCACGGCGGTAATGAGGCTCTCCCAAGTGACGATGCGCGCAAGATTGCGCTTATTCATGCCGAGGACGTTATAGAGGCCGAATTCCCGCTCGCGGCGGCGGACAAGAAACGAGTTGGTATAGTAGAGAAAGATCGCGGAGAACACAAAGATCACAAAGCTGCCGAGATTGAGGATCAATCCGGTGCTGTTGGAGCCGCGCGGCAGCAGCGCGCACGTCTCCGGCGAGCCGAGGAACGAGAGGATATAAAACATCATCACCATGCACACGCAGGTGAGCAGATACGGGGTAAAGAGCCGCTTGTTCTTGCGCAGGCCGTCCCACGCGAGACGCGGGTAGAGAGCGGTTTTCATCGCGCCTCACCGCCTCCCGCGAGCATCGTGAGCGTTTCGGAGATGCGCTGGTAGAAGAGCTCGTTCGTGGCGTCGCCGCGGTATAGCTGGTGGAACACCTCGCCGTCGCGGATGAAGAGGACGCGCCCGGCGCAGCTCGCGGCCTTCACGGAGTGCGTGACCATGAGGATCGTCTGCCCGCCGCGGTTCACCTCGCCGAAGAGACGGAGCAGCTCGTCCGTGGATTTGCTGTCGAGCGCGCCGGTCGGCTCGTCGGCAAGCAGGATACGCGGCTTTGTGATGAGCGCGCGGGCAACGGCGGCGCGCTGCTTCTGGCCGCCGGAGACCTCGTAGGGGTACTTTTTCAAAAGCTCGCGGATGCCGAGCGTTTCCGCAATATCGATGAGGCGGGTGCGCATCTCATCGTAGCTCTTGCCCGCGAGGACGAGCGGGAGATAGATGTTATCCTCGAGCGTGAACGTGTCGAGCAGGTTGAACTCCTGAAACACGAACCCGAGATGATCGCGGCGGAACGTGGCGGCCTCGCTTTCGCGGATCTTGGTAAAGTCCCGCCCGTCGAGCAGCACCGTGCCGGCGGTGGGCTTGTCAAGCGCGGCGAGAATGTTCAGAAGCGTCGTTTTGCCGCTGCCGCTCTCGCCCATGATGGCGACATACTCGCCCTCGTTCACGGAGAAATTGACGTTGCGGAGCGCCTCGACCGCATTGCCGCCGAAGCGGGTCTTATATACTTTTTTCAGCCCGGAAACTTCCAGTAAACTCATGAGAAATGGACTCCTTTCGTTTTCTGGCATCAGTATAAGCGAAAAAGCCGACCCGTTCCATCGGATCGGCTTACACTCGCACGGCAAATCCAACATTTCTGTCACATTTACTCTACCGTGATCTTCTTTTCTTCCAAGTTGATCCGGACTGTCGTCCCCTCGCCGGGGCGCGACTCCGCCGTGATCGTGTGGCCGAGATTCCGGCAGATGCGGCGGCAGAGATAGAGCCCGATGCCGCTCGCGCGTTTGTCCGCGCGCCCCTGCAAGCCGGTGTAGCTGCGCTCAAAGACGCGCGGCAGATCCTCCGGCGCAATGCCGATGCCGGTATCGCGGATGCAGAGCGTTTTCGGCTCTTCAACGTACACGGAAACGCCGCCCTGCGGCGTATACTTCAAAGCGTTCGAGAGCGCCTGCTCAATGACGAACGAGAGCCACTTCTCGTCTGTGAACACGCGCACGTCCGTGGGCGTATAGTCGAGCGTCAGGCGGCGCGCGATGAACTCCCCGGCGAAACGCCGGAGCGCCGGACGGACGATATCATCGAGCTTCGCTTCGCGGAATACATAGTCCGTCCCCTCGCCCTCCAGCCGGAGGTACGTGAGCACCATTTCCACATACTGCTCGATGCGTCCGAGATCGGCGAGAAGGCGGCGGGAGGAGTCGCTGTCCTCGCTCTGGAGCCGGAGACGCATGGCGGCGATGGGCGTTTTGATCTGGTGCGCCCAGAGCGTGTAGTATTCAAGCATATCGGCGCGGTCAGCGGCGGCCTTTGCCGCGGCGTCCGCGCTCTGGCGGCAGAGACTCTGCACGATCGCCTGATAGTCTGCCTCCGGCACGCTTGCCGCAGCCGGCAGCACGCCGATGAGCTCCGCCGCCGTGGTCTCCAGCTGGGAAAGCTCCCGATGAAGCTTATATACGCGCCGGAAATCGAGCGCGAGCGCCGCGAGACCGAGCAGCAGCGCGAGCGTGCACGGATACGCCACGGCGCGCAGCGGCAGATGGAAGAGGGCGAAGGATACGCCGAGCAGCACCGCCGTTAGCGCAAAGAACAGCAGCACACCGCGGCGGCTTTTGATATAGTCTCCGAGCAGCTTCATTTTTCCCCCACGGCGTAGCCCACGCCGAACTTCGTTGTGATGAAATCGTGCAGCCCCGCGTTTTCGAGCTTTTTGCGCAGGCGGCCAACGTTCACGGTGAGCGTGTTCTCGTCCACGAACGAGTCCGTCTGCCAGAGCGCTTCCATGAGCTTTTCGCGGCTGACGATCTTCCCCTTGTTCTGCATCAGCGTGAGAAGGATGCGGTATTCATTTTTGGTGAGAGCGATGTGCTCGTCGGCATAGGTGAGCGTATTGTCACCGGTATTGAGGATCGCCCCGGCGTGCTCGAGCACGGGCGCTGCCGCGCCGAACTCATACGTCCGGCGGAGAAGAGCCTGCACCTTGGCAATGAGCACGTTCGTATCAAAGGGCTTGGCGACAAAATCGTCGCCGCCCATGTTCATCGCCATGATAATGTTCATATTATCGCTCGCCGAGGAGATGAATATGACCGGCACGGAGCTTACTTTTCGTATCTCCGCGCACCAGTGATACCCGCTCATATACGGAAGCGACACGTCCATCAGCACGAGATGCGGCTGCACGCGCGCGAACTCCGCCATGACCGCGCGGAAATCGGCAGCGCAGGTGCACTCCAGCGCCCAGAGCTTCATCTGCGCGCAGATGGCGTCGGCGAGGCTGCGGTCATCCTCTACGAGCAAAATGCGGTGTTCCATATCTCGCCCCCCTTTCCTTTTCGGCTCCACTATACCAGTGCCGTCCGGCGCGTGTCAACCGGCCGGGCCGATATAAGAAGACCGCAGCGCGTGGCAGCGCTGCGGTCTTTGGTATCACCCCACGAGAAAGCGCGAGAGAAATTCGCGCGTCTTCGGGTCCTGCGGGTTTTCAAAAATATCCTTCGGGCGTCCCTCTTCGCAGATGACGCCGTCGGCCATAAAGACGACGTTCGTGGAAACGTCGCGCGCAAACGCCATTTCGTGCGTCACGACGATCATCGTGAGTCCGTCTCCGGCGAGAGAGCGCATAACATCGAGCACCTCGCCGACCATCTGCGGATCGAGCGCGCTCGTCGGCTCGTCGAAGAGCAGCACCTCCGGCTCCATCGCAAGCGCGCGGGCGATCGCCACGCGCTGCTTCTGTCCGCCGGAGAGCTGCGCCGGGCGGGCGTGGATGTACGGCGTCATGCCGACGCGCCCGAGATATTCCATGGCGATTTTCTCCGCCTCGGCCCGGCTGCGCCGGAGCACGGACATCTGACCGGTGACGCAGTTTTGCAGCGCGGTCATGTTGTTGAAGAGATTGAAGCTCTGGAACACCATGCCGACCTTTGCGCGGTACTGCGAGAGATTCATTTCCCGCGCGGTGATGTCCTGCCCGTGATAAAGCACCTGGCCGGACGTCGGCGTTTCAAGAAGGTTGATGCACCGGAGCATCGTGCTCTTGCCCGAGCCGGACGCGCCGATGATGCTGAGCACTTCACCCTTTTCCACGCTGAGATGGATATCGCGCAGCACGGTATGATCGCCGAACTGCTTTTGCAGATGTACAAGCTCTATGACCTTTTCACCCATGGCTCAGCCCTCCCTCGCGGTTTTGATGCGGATCTCGGCGGCGCTGTCGCTCTGCGAGCCGAAGATCACATAGCTGTCGTTCCCGTCAAGTTTGCGCTCCACAAAGCGCAGCAGCCGCGTGACCGTGAAAGTCAGAATGAAGTACAGCACACACACGACAAGATACGTCTGGAACGTTTCAAAGCTCTGGCGCTTGATGATCCCGGCAAAGTAGTAAAGCTCCGTTACGCCGATGACGTTCAGCACCGAGGTGTCCTTGATATTGATGACAAACTCGTTGCTTACCGAGGGCAGGATGTTGCGCATGACCTGCGGGATGATGACCTTGAACATCGTCTGCGAATGGGTCATGCCGATGCTCATAGCGCCCTCAAACTGGCCCTTATCGATGGAGATGATGCCGCCGCGGACGATCTCGGCCATGTAAGCGCCGGTGTTGACCGAAACGATCAGGATGCCGGACGGAATGAGCGGCAGCGTGCTGCCGCCGGAGGCAAAGGCATAACCCCAGTAGATGACCATCGCCTGCACCATCATGGGCGTGCCGCGGAAGATCTCCACATAAACGGCGATGACGGCGTTCAGGATCTTATGGAGCACGCGCACAAAGCCGTTGCGGGAGAATGGCGCCGTGCGGACGATGCCGGTCAGAAGGCCGATGGCGAGACCGGCCACGGTGCCGGTAAGCGCAATGAGCATCGTGTTTCCCACGCCGCTGAGCAGTTGGGGATAATATTTGGCGACTATGTTGATTACGTCCTGAAAAAAGCTCATGGCTGTTTACCGGCCCTTTCGGTCAGATTACTTGCGGATGATAACGACGAGGTTGGATTCATAATAGGTATCGGTGAAGTCGATCTGCGCAGCGCGCTCGGCCGTGGGGCTCATGCCGGCGGCAATGGCGTCGATCGCGCCGGATTCCAGCGCGGGCAGCAGCGAATCCCACTCGATGGAGTAAATTTCCAGGTTCATGCCGAGACGCGCCGCGACATACTTTGCGATCTGCACGTCGTAGCCGTTGGCGTAAAGGCCGTCCTTGCCCTCGCCGGAGATGGGCACCGCGCCGAAGGAGGCGCCGGAGATGTCGGTCCAGTTATACGGCTCATACGCGCACTCCATGCCGACGCGGAGCGTGCCCGTCGGGTTTTCCGGCTCTTCGGCGCTCACGGCAAACTCGGTCACTTCCCCGCCGGAGCTGAGCGTCACGATCTGCTCCATGAGCGCGCTGCGCTGCTCGGGTGTGATCTCCGCGAGAACGGCGTTGATCTGCTCGCGCAGCTCCGAGCCCTTCTTCAGACCGATAGCGATGCCGACGTCGGACGCCGTGGCGGTAAAGCCGGTCTCATTGTTCATAAACGGGAGGAACGTAAGAGTATCGTCGCTCTGGCAGACGGAGAAGGCCGTCGGCTCCTCGGCGATGTAGCCGTCGATCGCGCCGCTCTTGAGCGCGGTCAGAAGATCGGCAAACTCGGGATACGTCGAGCCCTGCACGTTTTCGATCTGGTTGAGTGCGTCGGCGTGGAACGTTCCGGCCTGCGCCGCGATCTTCATGCCCTTGAGATCGGCGATCGTCGCGGCTTCCGTGATGCTCGTTCCGGTGCTGTCGGTCGTTTCTGCACTGCCGCACCCGGCGAGCAGACAAAGGCAGAGGGCGGCTGCCATCAGCAGCGCAAGGATGTTTCTTCTTCTCATTTTTTCTGTCTCCTTTTCGGAAAAATTAAATAAGCCTGCGACCCGATGTGGTATCGCAGGCTTTCCGAAAAATGAGATTCAAAAAGAAAATCAAAAACCGGTTTCCTTTGATAGCTCTCCACAGTAACTGTGACAGTCCGGCGCTTATTGGGCGTCGGCCCAGCAGCAGCACGGCGGCAGCCATGCGGTGCTTCGGCGGAATTGCCTTTCTCCTGCAGCCGCCTGCCGGCGTGTGCTGCAAGATACTCTTCGTTTCCGCGACCTCTATCAGGTGCTTTCTTATTTTATGCACAGATTATACGGCGGGGGGCCCCTTCTGTCAATACCCTCGCGCCATTTTCCACATTTTATCTCTTTACATTGATAAAATCATCGGCATAATTATGCATTTATAACAGACGCAGGAAGCGCCGCCGGGGTTCCGGCGGCGTTTTGCTGCTTTCTTCACTTTTCCCATTGGGAGAGCATGGTGCGCATCCAGTCGGCGACATCCATGCGGTAAACGGCGTTGAGCGTTTCCGGCGCGAACACGTCCGCGGCCTCCCCCGCGGCGGCGATTCTGCCGTGGTCGAGCAGCACGCCGCGGCCTCCGTACATCCGCGCGAGCGAGAGATCATGCACGACCGACACCACGGCGCGGCCGCCCTTGGAGAGCCACTCGCGCACAAGGGAGAAGATCTGCTTTTGATACACAAGATCGAGATGATTCGTCGGCTCGTCAAGCAGGAGCAGCCGCGGGTTCTGCGCAAAGAGCTGCGCGAGAAAGACGCGCTGCAGCTCGCCGCCCGAGAGCGTGAGCACGGACTGGCGCGCGATATGCGCCACGCCTGTCAGCTCCATCGCCTCGGCGACGCTCCGCTCGTCCTCGTCGCTCCGGCGGGAGAAAATGCCGGGAGCGTAGGCATAACGTCCGAGCCGCACGACCTCCTCCACGGAGAAGGCATAGCCGACCGTGTGGTGCTGCGCGAGCACGCCCATGCCGCGCGCAAGGAGATGGGCGGGCGTTTTCTGCACGTCCTTCCCTTCAAAAAACACCGTTCCCGTATACGGCACGCCGCGGGACACGGCATTCACGATCGTGGATTTTCCAGCGCCGTTCGGCCCGATGAGCATGAGCCAGTCGCCGTCTTGCACGGAAAAGCTCACATCGTTCACGATCACGGCGCTGCCGAAGCGCACCGAGAGGTTTTGTACTTCCAGCATGCTCATTTCTCGCCCCTCCTTGTGCGGATGAAGATGACGACGAAGAGGATCGAGCCGATGAACGACGTGACGACGCCCACGGGCAGCTCGCGCGGGTCAAAGAGCGTGCGCGCGAGAAGATCGCACAGCATGAGGAAGATCGCCCCGCCGAACGCGCTCGCCGGGAGCAGCCGCCGGTGGTTCGGCCCGGTGATGAGGCGCACCATATGCGGCGTCACAAGACCCACAAAGCCGATCGTGCCGCCGACGGACACGCACACGCCGATGAGCGCCGACACCGCGATCATCACCGTGAGCTTAACGCGCCGGACGTTCACGCCGATATGCCGGGCGTTGTCCTCGCCGACGGCAAAGGCGTTGAGCTCGCGCGCGCAGCCGAAGAGCACGCCGCCGAAAACGACGAGCGCGCCGAGCAGCACAAGGACGTGGACATACCCTCGTCCCGCGAGAGAACCCATCGTCCAGAACGTGATGGACTGTACCTTATCCGGCGCGAACGTGATGACGAGCGAGAGAACGCTTGAAACGAACATCGAGTAAATGACGCCGATGAGGATGATCGTGCCGGTGGAGAGCGAGCCGTCCAGCCGGTACGCAAGACCCAGAATGACGACGAGCGAGAGGAACGCAAAAAGCATTGCCATGCTCATCGTCCCGGCGAGCGGGATGCCGGGGAGCGTTATGCCGAACGCGATGGAGATCACCGCGCCGAGCGACGCGCCGGACGATACGCCGAGCGTAGAGCCGTCCGCCAGCGGGTTTTTCAAAAGGCCCTGCATCGCCGCGCCGCACACCGAGAGCGACGCGCCCGTGAGCGCAACGCACAGCACGCGCGGCAGGCGCACGGAGAATACGATCGTCGCGCTCATGCCCGTTCCCGTGCCGCGGCCCGCCAGGGCGTTCCACAAAAGGCCGAACGTCTCGCGCAGCGGCAGCTTCACGCTGCCGAGCGACACGCACACGAGAAGCGTGAATACCGTCGCCGCGGCAAATGCCAGATACGCCGGAAGGCCAAACCCCTCCCGGCGTACCATGGTTTTATTTTCTTTTGGCTCAGGCCGCCTTGTCATTGGCCTCAACGCCGGCAATGAAGTCGGCGAGCATCTGCGCGCCTTCCGCCAGACGCGGTGCGGGGCGGGAAAGCTCGTTGTTCTGCAGATTGAGGATGGCGCCGTTCTTCACAGCCGTCACATTTTCCCAACCGGCGCGGGAAGCGATCTCCTCTTCGGGCGTGGGACCCTCGCCGGAGTACATGGAAATGGTCATAATATAGTCGGGGTTGCGCTCGAGCACCTGCTCTTCGCTGATCTCCGCCCAGCCTTCCACGTCGGCAAAGCAGTTCTTGAGACCGAGCAGCTCGGCGATCTCGTTCATGAAGGTGTTGGCGCCGGCCGTCCACAGACCGTACTCCAGCGGGGAGACCTCAAAGTAAATGGTCTTTTCGCCGTCGCCGCAGACGCCCTTGAGCGACTCAAACGTCGTCTTCATGCCGTCGATGACCGTTTCGGCTTCCTCGTTCTTGCCGAGCAGCGCGCCGATCATGCGGATGGCGGCATAGGTGCCCTCGATATCCTGCGCGTCGGAAACGACAACGTGGACACCGGCGTCCTCAAGCGCCTTGATCTGCTCTTCGGTCTGGGCCATCGTGCTCATAAGGAGCACCTGCGGCTCAAGAGCGATGATCTGCTCGATGTTGGTCTCATAGCCGGACTGCACGGAGGGGATCTCCTGCACTTCGGCGGGGTAGTCGCAGTAGGTGCCGCGGCCGACGAGCAGATCCATGCCGCCGAGCGCGCAGATGATCTCGCAGTCGGACGCCGTGAGCGCAACGATGCGCGTGGCGGGCTCTTCGAGCGTGATCTCGCGGCCGGTCATGTCGGTCACGGTGACGGAGGTATCCTCCGCGGGGGCTTCGGTGGCTTCCACGGGGGCCTCGGTCGGCTCGGCAGGAGCTTCCGTCGCGATGGGCTCAGCGCTCTGTCCGCAGGCGGCGAGCGAGAGCAGCATCAGGGCTGCCAATGCAAGAGCAAGGATCTTTTTGGCGTTCATTTCTTGAACTCCTTCTCAAAAAAGTATTCAAACAACCAGCCTTCCGGCGCAAAAACGCCGCCCCTCTCTCGGAAATGGCGGCGGAATCGGCGATGGATCGCACAGCTATACCCCGTCCCAGAAGCTCTCATGCGAAAACAGGTTTCCCGACTTGGCATCATCCTACTCAAGCCCCTTCCCGCCCTTCGGCAGTGGTACCGGCTTTTTTGTCCGCTTTACGGTTACTGGGATAGTCCGGAATTTGCATCCGTGTTCCCTCGGCGGAGTCTCCCCCGACGACGTCTTTCGACGCGGATCCGCACGCTGTTTGTTTGTGGCCATACTATATCGGTTTCCTCGCCGGATGTCAAGGCGGCAAAACCGGCGCTTTCGGTATTTTACCAAAAAGCGCCGGTTTTCTTCTAAATTTTAATATACGCTGGTAAGGATCTCACCATAAGACGGATACGGCCACGCGGCACGGTCCATGATGAGCTCCGCGCCGTCGGAAATTTCGCGCAGCGTCTCCATTTCCGGCAATATCTCGCCGCGGCAGATCTCCACGGCGGATTCGGTGGAGAGGCGTCCGTCGTCAATGCGGCGCACCGCCTTTTCCAGTTTTTCCGCGCCGTCCCAGAGCTTCGCCGCGCGCGCGGAGAGCTCCGCCGCCGCCGTTTTTTCATACCGGCAGGCACTCTCGCCGCAGAGCTTTTTCTTTTCGTGCGCCGTGGCGGAAAGAGCGCCGGTAAAGCGGCTCACCGCGGGGAGCACATCCTTGCGCAGCATATCGAGCAGCGTGAGCGCCTCGATGCGCACCTCCTTGGCGTAGTGGTCGAGCACGATCTCGCACCGGGCGCGAAGCTCCGTTTCGCTGAACACGCGGTTGCGGCGGAAAAGCTCCGCGTTTTTCGCGTCGAGCAGATGCGGTACGCAGTCCGGCGTAGAGCGGTAGTTGCACAGGCCGCGGCGTGCGGCCTCGCGCACCCATGCTTCTTCGTAGCCGTTGCCGTTGAAGATGATGCGGCGGTGCTCACGGATGGAGCGCTTTATGAGCTCGTGCAGCGCGCTCTCAAAGTCCGCCGTGCCCTCCAGCTCGTCGGCATAGCGGCGCAGCACGTCCGCCACGGCGGTGTTGAGAATGATGTTTGCCTCGGAGATCGACTGCGACGAGCCGACCATGCGGAATTCAAACTTATTGCCCGTGAAGGCAAAGGGCGAGGTGCGGTTGCGGTCGCTCGTATCCTTCGGGAAGCGCGGCAGGACATGCACGCCGACCTTGAACTGCACCTTTTCGCCGGATTCATACGGCGTGCCGTTCTCAATGGAATCGAGAATGCCGGTGATCTCGTCGCCGAGGAACACGGAGAGGATCGCCGGGGGCGCTTCGCTGCCGCCGAGACGGTGGTCGTTGGAAGCTCCCGCGACGGAGATGCGCAGCAGGTCCTGGTATTCGTCCACGGCCTGCAGAACCGCCGTGAGGATGAGCAGGAACTGCGCGTTCTCCTCCGGCGTGTCGCCGGGGTTCAGAAGATTTTCGCCGCGGTCGGTGGAAAGGGACCAGTTGTTGTGCTTGCCCGAGCCGTTCACGCCCGCAAACGGCTTTTCGTGCAGCAGGCACACCATGCCGTGCCGATCCGCCACGCGCTTCATGCACTCCATGACGAGCTGGTTGTGATCGGCGGCGATGTTCACCGTGGAATAGACGCACGCGAGCTCGTGCTGCGCGGGAGCGACCTCGTTGTGCTCGGTCTTGGCCGGGACGCCGAGCCTCCAGAGCTCCTCGTCCAGCTCGCGCATGAACGCCGCCACGCGCGGCTTGATCGCGCCGAAATAATGGTCGTCCAGCTCCTGTCCCTTGGGCGGGCGAGCGCCGAGAAGCGTACGCCCGGTGTAGATCAGGTCGGGGCGCTGCTCGTAAACGCCGCGGTCAATGAGGAAATACTCCTGCTCCGCGCCGGCGTTCGCGCGCACGGCGGCGGTCTGCGTGTCGCCGAAGAGCTTCAGAATGCGCAGCGCCTGGATATTCAGCGCGTCCATGCTGCGGAGAAGCGGCGTTTTCTTATCGATGGCCTCACCGCCGTAGGAGGCGAACACCGTCGGGATGCAGAGCACGCCGTCCTTCACGAAAGCGTAGCTCGTCGGGTCCCAGGCGGTGTAGCCGCGCGCCTCGAATGTGGCGCGAAGACCGCCGGACGGAAAGCTCGATGCGTCCGGCTCGCTGTGGATGAGCTCGCGGCCCGAAAACTCCGGCAGCGCGCCGCCGTCCTTTGCCGGGGAGAGAAAGCTGTCGTGCTTTTCGGCGGTGATGCCGGTCATCGGCTGGAACCAGTGGGTATAATGCGTCGCGCCGCGCTCGATCGCCCAGTCGCGCATCGCCTCGGCGACGACGTCCGCCTCGGCGAGCGTCAGGCGCTTGCCGTACTGCCGGGCCGAGCGCAGCGCGCTGTAGATCTCCGCCGGGAGACGCTGCTGCATAACGGCATCCGAAAATACCATCGAGCCGAATTCTTCTGTCATACCGCTCATAAGCCCTGCCCCTTTTATATATAGTAGATATCCGGGTGAAGACCCCCTCGGTCACGGCCGCGCCGTGCAATCTCCCCTATCAGGAGAGGCGGATTTTGCCGAAGGCAAAAGACGGAGGGGTTGTCTTTATCACTTTAACTTGCTCACTCTACCCTGTGCCGATGATTTTGTCAATATTGCCCGCGATTTTTTATTGACAAAGACGGCTCCGTTCCGTATAATTCGTGTGCGTAAAGGTGAGCAATGGCGTTCGCCGACGCGGTTTACCTGACCGCGTCGGCGACGCTTTTTTCGTTTGGTCAGCGCCGCGTAACATCGTCTTCGGCGCCCGGCGGCGCTTTTGCGCCGCCCGCTCTTGCCGAATCATGCGTTGCTGACGGATATCCTTTATATTTAAAAAATTTTTGCTGCGGAGGCTATTTATGACCGGAGAGACTGTATTGATTCTGGATTTCGGCGGGCAGTACAAGGAGCTGATCGCGCGCCGCGTGCGCGAGCACGGCGTCTATTCCGAGATCCGTTCGTGCAAAATGCCCGTGGAGGAGATTCGCGCGATGGCGCCGAAGGGCATCATCTTCACCGGCGGACCGGACAGCGTATACCGCGACGATTCCCCCACCTGCGACAAGGCCGTGCTGGAGCTCGGCATCCCGGTGCTCGGCATCTGCTACGGCATGCAGCTCATCTGCCATCTCTGCGGCGGAACGGTCGAGGCGGGCACGAAGCGCGAGTACGGCGTATTCCCCATTACTCTCGACACCTCTCTCCCGCTCTTTTCCGGCTGCACCGTGCCGACGGACGTGCTTATGAGCCACACCGATCTCGTCACGGCGCTGCCCAAGGGCTTCCGCGTTGCCGGTCACACCGATCTCACGCCCGTAGCGGCGTATGTGAACGAAGATCGCCGGCTCTACGGCGTACAGTTCCATCCGGAAGTGACCAACACCGTGCAGGGCAATCTCATTCTCAAAAACTTCCTCTTTGATATCTGCGGCTGCGCCGGGGATTACTCGATGGAGAGCTTTCTTGAAACGAAGATCCGCGAGATCCGCGAGCAGGTCGGCAGTGAAAAGGTACTGCTCGGTCTCTCCGGCGGCGTGGATTCCTCGGTGTGCGCGGCGCTGCTCGCGCGCGCGGTGCCCGGCCAGCTCACGTGCATTTATGTCGATCACGGTCTCATGCGCCAGGGCGAAACGGAGGAGATCCGCTCCGTATTCGAGAATAAGGCGCTCGACTTCCGCTGCGTGGACGCCGCCGACTGCTTTCTTGCAAAGCTCGAGGGCGTGACCGATCCCGAGCAGAAGCGCAAGATCATCGGGCGCGAGTTTGCTCTCGTTTTTGAGGACGAGGCGAAAAAGCTCGGCAAGGTCGGCTTCCTCGCGCAGGGGACAATCTACCCGGACGTCGTCGAGTCCGGCACGGGCTCGGCGGTCATCAAGAGCCACCACAACGTCGGCGGGCTTCCGAAGGATCTCGGCTTTTCCGGCGTCGTGGAGCCGCTGCGCTATCTCTTCAAGGACGAGGTGCGAAAGCTCGGCCTTCTCCTCGGTCTGCCCGAAAGTCTCGTGAATCGCCAGCCGTTCCCCGGCCCCGGTCTCAGCGTGCGCGTGCTCGGCGAGATCACGCGCGAAAAGCTCGCCATTCTCCGCCCGGCGGACGCCATCGTCCGCGAGGAGATCGGCAAGTGCGGCTGCCGCGCCGATCAGTATTTTGCGGTGCTCACCGGCGTGAAGAGCGTCGGCGTCATGGGCGACGGGCGCACGTATGACTATACTGTCGCGGTGCGCTGCGTGGAGACAAGCGACTTTATGACCTGCGTGTTCGCGCCCCTGCCGTGGGATGTGCTGCGGCGCATCTCCTCGCGCATTACGAACGAAGTGCGCGGCATTAACCGCGTTGTCTACGACATCACCTCCAAGCCGCCCGCGACCATCGAATGGGAGTGACCGTTTCGCCGTGAACGCATGGAAGCGGCTGGACGAGCGCCTTTCCGCAGGGAAAGGACGCACGCTCTGGCAGTTTGTGAAATTCAATCTTGTAAGTCTCACGGTGACGATCTTGCAGCTTCTGCTCGCCAATCTCCTGCCGCTCGCGTTCGACCGTGTTGTCTCGCCGCTGCCGCCGCTGCTGCGCGGCATATTCCGTGCCGACGCGCTTTTCCCGGACGGCTCGAAGTATGTGGTGAACGGCGTCGTCACATGGGGATATGTGCTGCCGTTCCTGCTGGCAAACGGTCTTGCAAACATCTACGGCTATTTTATCAACATGAAAACAACGTTTCGCGGCAAGGGTACCCGCGCGGGGTTCGCGGTGTATCTTGCGATCCTCTTCGCGCTCATTCTCTTTGCCACTTGGATGCAGGGCGAGATCGTCGCCGCGATGGCGTCAAGCCGCATCGCTCCCCTCTCGCGCACGCTCGCCTCGTTCGGCGCAGGCGTCGTGCAGACGGCGGTGCTCTTCCCGCTCGAAAAACTTGTACTGTTCCGGCAGAGGCCGGACGACGGAAAGGAAACAACATGAACGAAAAGCTCTTTGATTATATCGCCGTATGTCCCACGGCGTTCCACACCTGCGCCCACAGCGCGGACATGCTGCGCGAGTCCGGATATACCGAGCTTTGCGAGGCGCAGCGCTGGGAGATCGTCCCCGGCGGCAAGTATTTTGTCACGCGAAATGGCTCTTCTCTCATCGCGTTTCGCGTCCCCGCCGGGGAGATCGCGGGCTTTATGATGACCGCCGCGCACGGCGACAGCCCGGCATTCAAGATCAAGGAGAACGCGGAGCTTCCGGACGGGAATTATCTCCGTCTCTCCGTGGAGAAATACGGCGGGATGCTCTGCGCCCCGTGGCTCGACCGGCCGCTTTCCGTGGCGGGCCGTGTTCTCGTATCCGAGGGCGACAAGTTTTCGGTGAAGCTCGTGGATCTCAAGGACCCCTGCGCCATCATCCCGAACGTCGCCATCCACATGAACCGCAACGTCAACGACGGCATGAGCTATAATGCCGCCGTCGATATGCTGCCCGTATGGATGAGCAGCGAAAAGGGCAGCTTCCGCGCCGCCGTCGCCAAGGCCGCCGGTGTTGCGGAGGACGCCATTGTCACCGGCGATCTTTTCCTTTACGATCCCCAGAAGGGCGTCACGCTCGGCGAATACATCTCCGCGCCGCGGCTGGACGATCTCCAGTGCGCTTTCTCCTCGCTGACGGCGTTTCTCGCCGCCGGGGAGAGCCGCTCCATTCCCGTCTGCTGCATCTTCGATAACGAAGAGGTCGGCAGCGAGACGAAGCAGGGCGCGGCATCCACTTTCCTTTATGACACGCTCACGCGGCTGTGCGCCGCGCTCGGCATGGACGGCAGCGAATACCGCCGTCTCGTGGCGGGCAGCTTTCTCGTCTCCTGTGACAACGCGCACGCCGTCCACCCCAACCACGGCGAATTTGCCGACCGCAACCACACCGCGCGCATGAACGGCGGCGTTGTCATCAAATACAACGCCAACCAGCGCTACACCTCCGACGCCGTTTCCGCCGGCATCTTCCGCCGCATCTGCGAGAGCGCCGGCGTGCCGGTGCAGTATTACGCCAACCGCGCCGACATGCCGGGCGGCTCGACGCTCGGCAACATCTCCAATACGCAGGTTTCGCTCAACGCCGTGGACATCGGTCTCGCGCAGCTGGCGATGCACTCGCCCTTCGAGACCGCGGGCGCGGCGGACACCGCCTCGCTCGTCAAAGCTCTCACCGCCTTTTTTGAACATTCCCTCGTTGCCGAACGCGACGGGGTCTACCGCTTTCTCTGAGGCTCAGCCGCCTCCCGGGGAAGGGAGGCTCACCTCCCCTCCCCAAATTTTTTTGTGTATATTCATCCTTTGGGAGTGTGAAAGATATGACAAAGTACATTTTCGTCACCGGCGGCGTGGTTTCCGGTCTCGGCAAGGGCATCACCGCCGCCTCGCTCGGACGTCTTTTGAAGGCGCGCGGGTTCAAGGTCGCGGCGCAGAAGCTCGACCCCTACATCAACGTCGATCCCGGCACGATGAGCCCTTACCAGCATGGCGAGGTCTATGTCACCGAGGACGGCGCGGAGACCGATCTCGATCTCGGCCACTACGAACGCTTCATTGACGAGGACCTCAACAAGTTCTCGAATCTCACCACGGGCAAGGTGTATTCCCGTGTGCTCGAAAAGGAGCGCCGCGGCGAGTATCTCGGCAGCACCGTGCAGGTCATCCCGCACGTCACCAACGAGATCAAGGAATTCATCTATCAGGTCGGCAAAAAGTCCGGCGCGGACATCGTCATCACCGAGATCGGCGGTACGACCGGCGATATCGAGAGCCAGCCGTTTCTCGAGGCCATCCGGCAGGTCGGGCTTGAGGTCGGGCGTGAGAATACGCTCTATATCCACGTGACGCTCGTGCCGTATCTCAAGGCCTCGGGCGAGCACAAGTCCAAGCCGACGCAGCACTCCGTCAAGGAGCTGCAGGGCATGGGCATTTCTCCGGACATCATCGTGCTGCGCTGCGACGAGCCGATCGAGGACGAGAACATCTTCCGCAAGATCGCAAACTTCTGCAATGTGGAGAGCGACTGCGTCATCGAGAACATGACGATCCCGGTGCTGTATGAAGCGCCGCTCATGCTTGAAAAGGCGCACATGGGCGACACCGTCTGCCGCAAGCTCGGTCTCGGCCAGCCGAAGGCGGATCTTGCCGAGTGGGAGGAAATGGTCAGCCGCATCCACGGCCGCACGAAGCGCGTGCCCATCGCGCTCGTCGGCAAATATACGCAGCTGCATGACGCCTATCTCTCCGTGATCGAGGCGCTGCGCCATGCGGGCTACACCGTGGGGACGCACGTTGCCATCCGCTGGGTAGACTCCGAAACACTCACCGAAGAGAATCTGGAAGAAAAGCTCGGCGGCGTGTGCGGCATTCTCGTGCCGGGCGGCTTCGGCGACCGCGGCATCGAGGGCATGATCCTCGCGGCGAAGTACGCCCGCGAAAAGAACATCCCGTATCTGGGACTGTGTCTCGGCATGCAGATCGCTGTCATCGAAAACGCGCGCAACGCCGCGCATCTTGAAGGCGCGAACTCCCGCGAGTTTGACGAGCGCTCCCCCTACCGCGTTATCGACTTCATGCCCGGCCAGAGCGACGAGATCGCCAAGGGCGGCACGCTCCGTCTCGGCGCGTATCCGTGCGACGTCATGCCCGGATCGCTTCTGGAAAAATGCTACGGCGCGCAGCACATCTCCGAACGTCACCGCCACCGCTACGAATTCAACAACGAATACCGCGAGGCTCTCACCGCCGCGGGGCTCGTTCTCTCCGGTCTCTCGCCGGACGGACGGCTCGTTGAGGTCGTGGAGCGGCACGATCATCCGTTCTATATCGGCGTGCAGTATCACCCCGAATTCAAATCCCGTCCCAACCGTCCGCACCCGCTCTTCCGCGGCTTTGTCGCCGCAGCGCTCGAGCTTTTTGAGCCGCGCGGATAAGACCCGTCCGTATGGGAAAAATTATTGACGCTCACCGACGGAAAGTGGTATTATAAAGTGTCAGTTTATTGCCTACTCTCTCTGATTTTGGAAAGGACTCTTTTATGGGAAAATATTTCGGCACCGACGGTTTCCGCGGCAAGGCCGGCGAGGTATTGACCGCCGAGCACGCCTTCAGGACCGGCCGTTTTCTCGGCTGGTATTACGCGAACCGTCATGCGAGCGGCACGGCCCGCATCGTCATCGGCAAGGATACGCGCCGCTCCTCCTACATGTATGAGAGCGCGCTCGCCGCGGGCATCACGTCCTCCGGCGCGGACGCCTATCTTCTGCACGTTACAACGACGCCCTGCGTCAGCTTCATCACGCGCACCGAAAACTTTGACTGCGGCGTGATGATCTCCGCGAGCCACAATCCCTACTGGGACAACGGCATCAAGCTCATGAACGGCGTCGGCGAGAAGATGGACGACGCGCTGCAGGACGAGCTCGAAGCCTACATCGACGGCGATCCCAACAGCATTCCCTGGGCAGTGGAGGACAAGATCGGCCGCACGATCGACTTTTACTCCGGCCGCAACCGCTACATCGGCTATCTCACGAGCATCGCCACCCGCTCGTTCGGCGACCGCAAGGTAGCGCTCGACTGCTCGAACGGCAGCGCGTGGATGATCGGCCGCGCCGTATTCGACGCGCTCGGCGCCAAGACGTACGTCATCAATGACAAGCCCGACGGCGTGAACGTGAACCTGCGCTGCGGCTCCACCCACATTGAGGGATTGCAGCAGTACGTCCGCGAAAACAAGCTCGATGTCGGCTTTGCCTTTGACGGCGACGCCGACCGCTGTCTCGCTGTGGACGAGCTCGGCAATGTGGTGAACGGCGATCAGATCATGTACATCTGCGCCAAGCACATGAAGGCCAACGGCCAGCTGCCGAGCAATACCGTCGTCACGACGATCATGAGCAACTTCGGTCTCTACAAGGCGTTCGACCGCATCGGCATCGCCTACGAAAAGACCGCCGTGGGCGACCGGTACGTTTACGAGAACATGAAGGCCAACGACCATATGCTCGGCGGCGAGCAGTCCGGCCACATCATTTTCCGCAAGTTTGCCCATACCGGCGACGGCCTCATCACCGCGATCATGCTCATGGGCGTGCTCATCGACACGCAGCTCCCGCTCTCGGTGCTGGCCGCGGAAGTGAAGATGTACCCGCAGGTGCTCAAAAACGTGAAGGTGGACGATAAGGACGGCACGCTCGCGGACGAGACCGTGAAGGCCGCCGTGGAGAAGTGCACCGCCGCGCTCGGCGACGGCGGGCGCGTGCTGCTGCGCAAGAGCGGCACGGAGCCGGTGCTCCGCGTTATGGCCGAGGCCGGGACGACCGAGCTCTGCGAGCAGATGGTGGACGCCATCATCGCCGCGATGGATACGTCCGGCCATCTCATCGAGGTGAAAAAGTAATGAAGCTCACGATCCCGGATCTTTACGATCTTGACCATACGCTTGCCGGAGACTATCTGCGGCAGTTCACCTATCCCTGGGAGGCGCTCGCCGGCATCGGCGATGTGATCTCCGCGCTCGGCGCGGCTCTTCCGGCGGACAAATATGACCATCCCGAGGAGGGCGTTTGGGTCGCGCGCGACGCGAAGGTCTACCCCACCGCGTATCTCGGCGCGCCGTGCATCATCGGGCATAAAACCGAGGTGCGCCCCGGCGCTTTCATCCGCGGCAATGCGCTCGTCGGCGATAACTGCGTCGTCGGCAACTCCACGGAGCTCAAAAACGTCATTCTTTTCGATAATGTACAGGTGCCGCATTATAATTATGTCGGCGACTCCATTCTCGGCTACAAGTCCCACATGGGCGCGGGCTCCATCACGAGCAACGTCAAGAGCGACAAGCTCCCCGTCGTTATTCACAACGAAGGCGTGGAAATCGAGACCGGCCGCAAAAAGGTCGGCGCGATGCTCGGCGACTATGTGGAGGTCGGGTGCAACAGCGTTCTCAACCCCGGCACCGTGATCGGGCGGGACGCAAGCGTTTACCCCACGTCCTGCGTGCGCGGCGTTGTGCCGGAGCGGTGCATTTACAAAGCCAAGGGCAATATTGCCGTAAAAAAATGATAAAGGAGAAGATGTCTTGAAAGTAATCGTCGCCGAAAATCACGAGGAGGTCAGCCGTCTTGCCGCTGACATTCTGGAGGAAACGGTCCGCGCGAACCCCTGCTGCACGCTCGGTCTCGCCACCGGCTCAAGCCCGGTCGGCATGTACCGGGAGCTTTCGCGGCGCTGCCGCGAGGAGGGTCTGGATTTCTCCCGCGTTCACAGCGTGAATCTCGACGAGTATGTCGGTCTCGCCCCCACTCATGAGCAGAGCTACCGTTATTTCATGGACAGCAATCTTTTTGACCACATCAACATCGACAAGGCCAACACCTATGTCGCCAAGGGCACCGGCGACACGGAGGAAAATCTCCGCGAATTCAACGCCGTGCTCGACCGTACCGACATTGACGTGCAGGTGCTCGGCGTCGGCCCGGACGGTCATCTCGGCTTCAACGAGCCGGGTGACACGCTCTGCGACAGCGCGCACAAGGAGGTGCTCGACAAGAGCACCATCGACGCCAACCAGCGCTTCTTCGCCTCGCGCGACGATGTGCCGCGCTACGCGCTCACCATGGGCATGGGCAACATCCTGCGCGCGAAAAAGCTCCTTATGATCGTCTCTGGCCACAAGGAGGACGCAATGCGCCGTCTGCTGCTCTCCGAGCGCATCGACCCGCACTGCCCGGCAACGTTTCTGCGTCTGCACCGCGACGCCGTGGTGCTGCTCGAACGCTCTCTCGCCGACACGATCGGCTATAAGGCGTAAGCCTTTCATCCACCGCTCCCCTGCGGATACCCCGCAGGGGACGCCCCGTTTCCCGTTTACTTAGGAGGATATTCTTTTATGTGTGGAATTGTAGGATTTACCGGCTCGCAGGCGGCGGCTCCGCTGCTTCTGGACGGGCTGCGCAAGCTGGAATACCGCGGGTATGACAGCGCCGGCATCGCCGTGCAGAAGGACGGCGCGCTGCATATGATCAAGGCGTCCGGCCACATCGACGCGCTCGCGGAGAAAACACAAAACGGCACGCTGCTGCCCGGCACTTCCGGCATCGGCCACACCCGCTGGGCGACGCACGGCGCGCCCACCGACACGAATGCGCACCCGCATATGTCCGCCGACGGCAAATTTGCCATCGTCCACAACGGCATTATCGAAAACTACGCGGCGCTACGCGACGAGCTTAAAAGCAAGGGCTTTGTATTCCGGAGCGAGACCGACACGGAAGTCATCGTGCATCTGCTCGACATGTACTATACCGGCGATCTCAAGGCCGCCGTGCTGCACACCGCCGCGCGGCTTGAGGGCTCCTATGCGCTCGGCGTTCTCTGCGCCGACCAGCCGGGGACGATCTGCGCCGTGAAAATGGCCTCGCCGCTCATTCTCGGCGTGGGCGTCGGCGAAAATTTCTTTGCCTCCGACGTGACCGCGCTCGTGAGCCACACCAAAAACGTGATCTATCTGGAGGACGGCGAGTTTGCTGAGATAACGCCCGACTCCATTTCCATTTATGACAGCACCGGTGCGACGGTGCACCGCAGCATTTCCCGCATCGTCTGGGATATCGAAGCCGCGGAAAAGGGCGGCTACGAGCACTTTATGCTCAAGGAGATCATGGAGCAGCCCCGCGCGCTCAAGGCGACCATCGCCCCGCGCATCAAGAACGGGAAGATCGTCCTCGATGATTTTGACGAGGCGTTCCGCGCCGACTTCCGGTACATCAACCGCATCGTCATCACCGCGTGCGGCAGCGCGTATCACGCCGGGTGCGTCGGGCGGTACATGATCGAATCGCTCTGCCGCGTGCCGGTGGAGGTCGATGTGGCAAGCGAGCTGCGTTACCGCCACCCGATCGTGGATGAGCACACGCTGCTCATTGCCGTTTCCCAGTCCGGCGAGACTGCCGACACCATCGCCGCCATCCGCGAATGCAAGGCGCACGGCGCGCGCGTGCTCACGATCGTCAACGTCGTCGGCAGCACCGTGGCAAAGCTCGGCGATTATGTCATGTACACCTGGGCCGGTCCCGAGATCGCCGTTGCCACCACGAAGGGCTACACCACGCAGATCGCCGTGCTCGACCTGCTCGCCGTATGGATGGCCAACGAGCGCCGGACGCTCACCGCGCCGCGGTACGCCGAGCTCGTCGCCGGCATTGCGGATCTGCCCGAGCGCACGCAGCGCAGCATTGACCTGAACCCGCAGGTCAGCTATCTTGCCGAGCGCTACTGCGGCAACAGCTCGCTCTTCTTCATCGGGCGCAACATCGACTACGCCGTTGCGCTTGAAGCCTCGCTCAAGCTCAAGGAGATCTCCTATATCCACTCCGAGGCATATGCCGCCGGAGAGCTCAAGCACGGCACCATCGCGCTCATCGATCCGGGCCGTCTCGTCGTTTCGCTCGCGTGCTACGAGGAGCTGTTCGACAAGACGATGTCCAACATCAAGGAAGTCAAGGCGCGCGGGGCCAAGGTCCTCGCCGTGGTGAACGAGGGCAACCGCCGTGTGTTCGCCGAGGCGGACGACGTGCTCTTTGTCCCCGTGACCGACCCGCTCTTCTCCTCCATTCCGGAGATCCTTCCCCTGCAGCTTTTCGCCTACCATGTCGCCCGGTGCAACGGGTGCGACATTGATAAGCCCCGCAATCTCGCCAAATCCGTCACCGTGGAGTGATTTGCATGAAAGACGTTTACGAAAATCCCCTCTGCTCGCGCTATGCCTCAGAGCAGATGCAGCATCTCTTCTCCCCGCAGTGGAAGTTTTCGACGTTCCGCCGTCTCTGGCTCGCGCTCGCCGAGAGCGAGCAGGAGCTGGGGCTGTCCATCACGGACGAGCAGCTTGAGGAAATGCGCGCGCATCTCGACGATATCGATTTTGACCGTGCCGCCGAGTATGAGCACCGGCTGCGCCACGACGTGATGGCGCACATCCGCACGTTCGGCGACGCCTGCCCGAAGGCCGCAGGCATCATCCATCTCGGCGCGACGAGCTGCTATGTGGACGATAACACCGACCTTCTGCAGATGCGGGCAGCGCTGAAGCTCATCCGCGGCGAATTGCTCGCGGTGATCGACGCGCTTTCCGAATTTGCCGCGCGCGAGGCCGACACGCCGACGCTCGCCTGGACGCACTTCCAGGCCGCGCAGCCCACGACCGTGGGCAAGCGCGCGACGCTCTGGCTGCAGGATTTCCTGCTCGACTTAGAGCAGCTCGAAACGGAGCTCTCCCGCCTTCCCATCTCCGGGTGCAAGGGCGCGACCGGCACCGCGGCGAGCTTTCTCGCCCTCTTCCACGGCGACGGGGAGAAGGTCCTCGCGCTCGAGAAGAAGATCGCGGAAAAGATGGGCGTTCCCAACTGCATCCCCGTCGCCGGGCAGACGTACACGCGAAAGCTCGATTCCTTTGTGATGAACGTCCTCTCCGGCATCGCGCAGAGCGCTGCAAAAATGGCGACGGACATGCGCCTTCTCGCGCATCTGCGCGAGCTGGACGAGCCGTTTGAGACCGAGCAGGTCGGCTCCTCCGCGATGGCCTACAAGCGCAATCCCATGCGCTGCGAGCGTGTGTGCTCGCTCAGCCGCTATGTGGTAAATCTCGCCTCCAACACCGCAGACACCGCCATGACGCAGTGGCTCGAGCGCACGCTCGACGATTCGGCCAACCGCCGTCTCACGCTGCCGGAGGGTTTCCTCGCGTGCGACGCCATTTTGACGCTCTGCGCCAACGTCGTGCGCGGCTGCAAGGTATATCCGCGCGTGATGGAAAAGCACCTGCGCGAAGAGCTGCCGTTTCTTGCGACCGAGAACATTCTCATGCGCGCCGTATCGCTCGGCGAAGACCGCCAGAAGCTGCACGAGGTCATCCGGCAGTATTCCGTGCGCGCGGCGGAGAGCGTCAAGCTCCGCGGCGAGGATGGGCATCTGCTCGATATGCTGCTCGCGGACGAGCGGTTCCATTTAACGCCGGAAGCTCTGGAGGAGCTTCTGGATGTCCGCCAGTTCGTCGGGCTTGCGCCGGAGCAGACGCGCGCCTTTCTCAAAACTCATGTTTATCCCGTGCTGGAAGCGCGCCGCGGCGATATCGCCGGGAGCGTTCCGGTGCGTGTCTAAAAAGCAAGGAGGATACAAAAATGCTTACTGCTGTTGTCGGAATCAACTGGGGCGACGAGGGAAAGGGCCGCATGGTCGATCTTTTCTCCGCCGAGCATGAGATCGTTGTCCGCTATCAGGGCGGCAACAACGCCGGTCACACCGTCGTGAACGAGCGCGGCAAATTCATTCTCAATCTGCTGCCGTCCGGCATTCTGCGACCCGGCACGGTGAACGTCCTCGGCCCCGGCATGGTGCTCGATCTTGAGCACCTCACGAATGAAGTCGCGCACATCCGCGAGCAGGGCGTGGCGATCACGCCCGAGCATCTGAAGATCAGCGACCGCGCCACCATCTGCATGCCGTACCACAAGATGATGGACATTCTTGAAGAGGACCGTCTCGCGGACAAAAAGTTCGGCTCCACGCGCCGCGGCATCGGCCCGGTGTACGCCGACAAGTATATGAAGAAAACGCTGCGCACCGGCGATCTTCTCTTCCCGGACAAGCTGCGCGAAAAGCTCGCCGATCTTGTCGAGTGGAAGAACATCACCGTGCAGGGCTACGGCCACGAGCCGGTCAGCGTTGACGAGATGTACGCCTGGCTGGAGAAATACGCCTTCCCGTGGCGCGAGTATCTCTGCAACACGACCGAATACCTCTCCGCGCAGGCGGACGCGGGCAAGAGCATCCTCTTTGAGGCCCAGCTCGGCGCGCTGCGCGATATTGACTTCGGCATCTACCCCTACACCTCGTCCTCGTCCACGATCGCTGCCTACGCCCCCATCGGCGCGGGCATCCCGGCCAAGCGCCTGGACAGCGTCGTCGGCATCATGAAGGCATATTCGAGCTGCGTCGGCGAAGGGCCGTTCGTGTGCGAGCTCTTCGGCGAGGAGGGCGACCGTCTGCGCGAAGCCGGCGCCGAGTACGGCGCGGCCACGGGCCGTCCCCGCCGTGTGGGTGGGTTTGACGTCGTCGCCTCCCGCTACGGCGTGCAGATGCAGGGCGCGACCGAGCTCGCGCTCACGAAGCTCGACGTGCTCTCCGGCTGGGAGAAGATCCCCGTCTGCACCGGTTATGAGATAGACGGCAAGGTCATCCACACCTTCCCCGTGGAGACCGTGCTTGAGCGCTGCAAGCCCGTATACGAATACGTTGAGGGCTTCTCCGGCGATATTTCCGGCTGCCGGAAGTTTGAGGATCTGCCCGAGGCTGCGCGCAATTACGTCCGCTATCTCGAAAACGCCGTCGGCTGCCGCATCGGCTGGGTGTCCGTTGGCGCAGGCCGTGAGGAATATATCCGTCTATGAAAAAACTGCGCGTATTTTTCGCGTGCGTCACGAGCCGCCTTGCGCGGCTCGCGCTGCGGCTTTTTGGCCGCGGCGGCACAGCGCTGCCCGGAAAGGCAGCGCTGCGCGTATATCCGGGGCTGATGCGTGAGCTGGGACGCGGCGTGGAAACGGTCATCATCACCGGCACAAACGGCAAAACGACGACCGCCGGTATGCTCCGCCATATGCTCGACAAGGCCGGGACGCCGTATTTCTCCAACCGCTCCGGCGCGAATCTCACGAGCGGCATCACCGCGGAATTCATTGAAAACGCCGATCTTCTCGGCAGGCCGAAGAAAACGCTCGCCGTCATCGAGTGCGACGAGGGCAATTTCCCCGCCGTCGCCGCGGCGCTGCAGCCGCGCGCGGTGATCGTGACGAATCTCTTCCGCGACCAGCTCGACCGCTACGGCGAGGTGACGCACACGCGCGATCTCATCGCTTCGGGCATCCAAAAGGCCCCCGGCGCGGTGCTCTGTCTGAATGCCGACTGCTCGCTCACCGCGTCGCTCGGCTGGGACGTGCCAAACAAGACCGTGTACTTCGGTCTCGAGAATATTTCGAGCGACGCCGTGCCGAGCGTTTCGGACGCGCCGCACTGTCTGCGCTGCGGCGCGCGCTACGCCTACCGGCGATACACGTTCGCCCATCTCGGCGACTGGTACTGCCCCGCGTGCGGCGCGCAGCGTCCCGCGCCGGACATGGCCGTGGAGAGCGTGGAAGCCCTCCCCGGCGGCGGCAGCGCCGTCACGATGAAAACGCCGGAAGGAACGGTCTCCTTTGATCTCGCGCTCCCGGCGCTCTACAATGTCTGCAACGCCGCCGCCGCGCTCACCGCCGCGCTCACCATGGGCTGGGATATGGACATCTGCTGCGCCGCGCTCGCCGATTTCGGCGCGGTGTTCGGGCGGATGGAGCAGCTCACCGTCGGGGAAACGAGCGTCCGCATCGTGCTCGTGAAAAACCCCGCCGGGTGTGACCGCGCGCTCGAATTTCTCGCCTCGCAGAGCGAGGACGTTCTCCCCATCTTCTGTCTGAACGACAACGCCGCCGACGGCACGGACGTTTCCTGGATCTGGGACGCCGATTACGAAAGCCTTTTGGCCGCGCGGCGGTATGCGTCCATCGGCGTTTACGGCGTACGCGCGCAGGATATGCGTCTCCGGCTCAAATACGCCGGGGCGGACGATGCCGCCATCACCGTATACGACACGGCGGACGATCTCGCCGCGGCGGTGCAGAAAGCCGGAAAACCCGTCGTCGTGCTGCCGAACTACACATCCATGCTCACCGTGCGCGACAAGCTGTCCGCGCTCGCCGGCGGAGGGAGGTTCTGGGAATAATGGAACTGAACATCTGCCATCTGTACCCGGACGTGCTCAATCTTTACGGCGACCGGGGCAACATCGCGTGCATGAAAAAGCGGCTGGAATGGCGCGGCATCGGCTGCGCCGTTACGGAGCTGCCGCTCGGCACGGCGGACGATCTCACCGGGTATGATCTCTTTTTCATCGGCGGCGGGCAGGACTTTGAACAGACCGTGCTTCTCGCCGATCTCCGCGCCGGGCGCGCGGAGAACATCCGCGCCGCGGCGGAGGACGGGAAAACGCTTCTCTGCATCTGCGGCGGGTATCAGCTTTTGGGCAACGGCTACCGCACGGCGGCCGGACAATGGTGCGATTATACGGGCATTCTGGACTTTACCACCGAGGGCTCCTACGACCGGCTCATCGGCAACTATGCCTACCGGCTCGGCGAAGAATCCGGCGGCGGGATCGTTATTGGGTTTGAAAACCACGGCGGGCGTACACGCCTCGGCGCTTCGCTCACACCGCTCGGCACGGTGCTGCGCGGTCACGGCAACAACGGCGAGGACGGCACGGAGGGCGTGCGGTACAAAAACGTGTACGGCACCTACAGCCACGGTCCGCTCCTGCCGAAAAACCCGGCGCTCTGCGATGAGATACTGCGCGGCGCGCTCTGCCGCAAATACGGCGCGGCCGAGCTCGCGCCTCTCGACGACAGCGCCGAGGAGGCCGCCCGGCAGGTCATGCTCACAAGACTGCACATTCTCTAAAGGGAGGGCATTCATTATGCGCAACTATGAACAGGAACTCGAAAACCGCGTTGCCTTTATCCGGCAGCTGCTGAAGGAAAGCGGCTGCGAGGGCATCGTTTACGGCAACAGCGGCGGCAAGGACAGCGCGCTCGTCGGCATTCTCTGCAAGAAGGCGTGCGGCAACACCGTGGGCATTCTCCTGCCCTGCGCCACAACGCAGAACTACGGCAGCGACACGGACGACGCGATCCGCGTCGCCGAGCAGTATGGCATCGCCTACCGCACCGTGGATCTCTCGGAAACGCGCGGCGCTCTCGTCGCGGCGCTGGAAAAGGCGGGCGTAGAGCTCAACAACGCCGCCGTATCGAACATTGCCCCGCGCCTTCGTATGACGGCGCTTTACGCCGTCGCTGCCGCCGAGCACCGGCTCGTCGCCGGAACGGGCAACCGCAGCGAGGCGTTCATGGGCTACTGCACCAAGTGGGGCGACGCCGCCGCCGACTTCAACCCCATCGCCGATCTGAGCGTGACCGAAGTCTTTGAATTTCTCGACTATCTCGACGCTCCGGAGACCATCCGGCACAAGGCTCCCTCCGCCGGGCTTTTCGAGGGACAGACGGATGAGAAGGAAATGGGCGTCTCCTACGCCGCCATCGACCGCTATATGGACGGAGGCGCCGTGACCGACGCCGAGCGCGCGATCATCGAGCGCTTCCACCGCAACAGCGAGCACAAGCGCGTCGGACGAAAGGATTACCGCGCCAACTGAATCCATGCCTATGCAAAAGGGTGCTGACCGGCTTGGTCAGCGCCTGTCGGCTTTGAAAACCATCACAAGGGGGCAATTTCGTTTGGTGGAAAATCTTCTTCGTGCTTTTCGGCGTTTTACATCCTTTCAGATCATCATACTCGGCTTTGCCGGAGTGATCGTTGCAGGTGCGCTGCTGCTGACGCTTCCGGCGGCCTCTGCCGCAGGGGCAGCCACGCCGTTCACCGACGCGCTTTTTACTTCGACGTCGGCGGTCTGCGTAACCGGTCTTGTCGTCCGTGACAGCGGCAGCTACTGGTCTCCGTTCGGGCAGAGTCTGATCCTTCTGCTGATCCAGATCGGAGGTCTCGGCGTCATCACAATGTCGGCAACCTTTCTGATGCTTGCCGGGCGGAACATTTCCCTCAAGGAACGAAGCGCCATGCAGGATGCGCTTTCCGCTCCGTCGGTCGGCGGCATTGTGCGTTTGACGCGTTTTATTTTGAAAGGGACTTTTATCGTTGAGCTCACCGGCGCATTTGTCATGCTGCCGGTTTTCTGGCGGGATCACGGCTTCCGCGGAATCTGGATGGCGGTATTCCATTCCGTCTCCGCGTTCTGCAACGCCGGGTTTGACATTCTCGGCACGGCAGAAAGACCGTATCCTTCGCTGACAGCCTATGTCAGAGACCCTGTCGTCAATATCACCGTGATTTTTCTTCTCGTGGTCGGCGGGCTCGGCTTTCTCACCTGGGATGATATCCGAACGTACCGGTGGCGGCTGTCCCGCTATCGGATGCAGAGCAAGGTCATTCTCGCAGCGACCGCCATTCTGCTTCTTTTTCCCGCTGTTCTGTTCTTCTTTACGGAATATTCCGCCTTTCCGCTGCAAGAGCGTATTCTTGCTTCGCTCTTTCAGTCTGCCACACCCCGGACGGCGGGCTTTAACACGACGGATCTTGCCGCCATGGGCGACGCATCCCGCGCCGTTATGATCCTTCTCATGCTGGTCGGCGGCGCTCCCGGATCAACCGCCGGCGGAATGAAAGTCACGACGCTTGCCGTGCTTGCGGCAAACGTGCATTCCATATTCCGACAGCAGGAATCGCCGCAGCTTTTTCACCGCCGCGTCGACAGCCGCATTGTAAAAAGCGCTTCTGCCGTTTTGCTGCTGTATTTGACGCTGTTTCTCACCGGCGGGTGTATCATCAGCGCGGCAGAAGATCTTCCGCTTGCCGTCTGCCTGTATGAAACAGCATCCGCCATCGGGACGGTAGGCCTGACGCTCGGCATAACGCCGCAGCTCGGACAGCTTTCTCATTGGATACTGATCCTGCTGATGTTCTGGGGGCGCGTCGGCGGTCTGACGCTGATCTACGCCGCCTTCGCCGGACACAATCGGTATCATGCAGTGTATCCGAAAGAAAACATTACTATCGGGTAATCGTCTTTTTAAAGGAGGATAGAATATGAAGAACATTCTTCTGATCGGATTGGGACGCTTCGGACGCCATCTTGCCATGGAGCTGAACCGTCTCGGCCATCAAATCATGGCAGTCGACAGGGACGAGGAGCGTGTCAACGAGTGCATGCCGTTTGTGACCAACGCGCAGATCGGCGACAGCACACGATTGGAATTTCTGCGCTCGCTCGGCATTGGGAATTATGACATCTGCTATGTTACCATCTGCGGCAGCTTTCAGGATTCTCTGGAGACAGTTTCGCTTCTCAAAGAGCTTGGCGCAAAAACCGTTGTCGCGCGCGCGGATCGGGACGTTCAGGAAAAGTTTCTGCTTCGCAACGGAGCGGACTACGTCACCTATCCCGAAAAACAGCTTGCCAAATGGTCGGCCACCCGCTACACCGCCAACCATCTGTTCGACTACATTGAGCTGGACGACAGACATGCCATTGTGGAGGTCGCCGTCCCGGAACGATGGGTCGGTCAGACCGTCGGCGAGCTGAACATTCGCCGCAAATACGGGATCAACCTGCTGGGCTTAAAGAAGGACGGAAAAACCAATGTATCCGTCACTCCGGACACCCCTCTCACAAAGGATGTTACGATTCTCGCCCTTGGTGAATATCAAACGCTGAAAAAGTGCTTTGCTCTTTAAAGCAAATTGTTGGATGCAGTCATCCCGTAAGGATAACTGCATCCAACATTCATTTTTAAACCTTTATTTTTTCATTGCCAGCCGCACAAAAAACCGCACGAGCGGCGCGGTGCAGCATACGCCGATCAGCACGCCCATTCCCCACGGGAAGGTCGGCGTGAGCGCCGTCTGCCAGACGGCAAACGCGGTGAACATCACCGCTGTCGAAAGGCGCATGTCGGCAATGAGATCGCGCACGCGCCGGTATACCAGCGCACGGTTGAACACCGTCACGCTCGTGCCGACATTCCATGTCTGCGGGAAGAAACTCACGGCGAGCATCAAAGCGTCGCACAGAATGCCGATGACCGGCGTGATCCAGAGCGTTCCCCGGCTGCCGTAGCCGTCGATCTCGCCGTAAAAATTATAGTGCGACGGTATCTCCGCCGGGAGCTGCGCATACCGCACGGCGACATACACGATCCCGGCAAGCAGAATGGCGGGGGCGGCAAAGAACGCGATGCGCTGATAGAGCGTTTCCCGGCAGCCGCAGAAAGCGTCGATCTGAGCTCTTTTCATAACTGTTTTCCCACTTTCAGATATCCAGCTCCGGCGGCTTATCCAGCTCGTCGGAAACATACTTTCCGTTTTTCTTCCGCTGGCGGACGCATTCGGTGAGCAGATACTCGATCTGTCCGTTCACCGAGCGGAAATCGTCCTCCGCCCACGCAGCGATGGCCGCATACAGCTTCGGGGACAGGCGCAGCGGCACCTGCTTTTTCCCGCTTTCCGTTTCCGCCATATCAGTACAGACTTCCCGAATTTACGACGGGCTGCGCGTCGCGGTTGCCGCAGAGCACAACGAGAAGGTTTGATACCATCGCCGCCTTGCGCTCGTCGTCGAGCGCGACGACGTTGTTCTCGCTCAGGCGCTCGAGCGCCATTTCCACCATGCCGACCGCGCCGTCCACGATCATCTTGCGCGCGTCGATGATGGCGGACGCCTGCTGGCGCTGCAGCATGACCGCCGCGATCTCGGTCGCGTAGGCAAGATAGGTGATGCGCGCTTCGATGATCTCGATCCCGGCGGCGTCCACGCGCTGCTGGATCTCCTTGCGGATGCGCTCGGCCACGATCTCGCTTGAGCCGCGCAGACTCCCTTCGTCCGCCACGCCGTCGCCGGTCGTATCGACGTTCGGCGCCACGTCGTAGGGGTAGATGCGCACGATGTTGCGCAGTGCGCTGTCGCACTGGAGAGAAAGGTATTCCTTGTAGTTATCAACGTCAAAGACGGCCTTCGCCGTGTCCACCACGCGCCACATGACCGCGATGCCGATCTCCACGGGGTTGCCGAGACAGTCGTTGATCTTCTGGCGGGAGTTGTTGAGCGTCATGATCTTGAGAGAGATCTTCTTATTCCCGGCGACTTCGATCGAGCCGCTCGTCTGTCCGGCAGCGATCACGATACCGTTTTTGGCGCCGTCCACGTCGCCGCTCTGGCTGAGCTTTGTGTTCGCCGCGGGGTTGACCGCCGAGCAGAACGGATTCACGTAATAAAAGCCCTCGCCCTTGAGCGTGCCGATATACTTACCGAAGAGCGTGAGAACGAGCGCTTCCTGCGGCTTGAGGATACGCAGACCGCAAAGCGCGATCCAGCCGAGAGAAACGTACAGAACGCCGAGAACAACGAAGAAAACATGGCCGCGCACCGCGCCGTAAATGATGGCGAGGACCGCGGCGGCAAGCAGCGCCAGATACCCAAGCAGCACCGCCATGCCGTACTTCCGGCCGGTAATGATCTTTTCCTGCATGATACTTCCCTCCATTAATCTATTTGATATCATATTGATATCATACCTTCTGCACTTTGTCAAGAAAATTCTGTAAATCAAGACCCCCGGCACGGCCGGGGCATCTCCTGACGGAAAAACCCCCGACGCGATCTTGCATATCGCATCGGGGGCGTTGTCCGTTGGGGAATCAGGGGGCGCGGAAAACCATGCTGCCATCCTTATGCAAAGGGAGGCTTATGGTCATTCCTCCAGCAGCCGCGGCATGAGCATACAGGCTTCCTTTGTGAACACGCCGGTTTTTTCGGCCTCCGCTTCGGTGAAGCGGTGATCGTTCCCGGCGTTCACATCGCTGCGGTAGAGCGCATACGGCACCGGCGTCGGCGTGTGGGTGAGCTTGGCGAGCGGCGTCGGGTGGTCGGGCATGCAGAGCGCGGAGAACGCTTCCCCGCTTTCCCGCAGATATTCGAGCACCGGGAGGATGATCTTCTCGTCGATCTGCTCGATGGACCAGATCTTCTCCTTCGCCTCGCCGTGATGGCCGCACTCGTCCGGCGCTTCCACGTGGATGTACAGAAAATCAAATCCGCTCCGCAGCGCCTCGACCGCCGCGCGGCCCTTGGCGGCAAAGTCCGTGTGATAGTTGCCGGTGATGCCCGCCACGGGGATGACCTCCAGCCCCGCGCACACGCCGATGCCCTGCACGAGATCGACCGCGGAGATGACCCCGCCGCGCGCAATGCCGAATTTCTCCCGGAACGGCGTGAGCGCCGGGCGGCGCCCCTCGCCCCAGAACCAGACGCTGTTCGCCGGATGGAGCCCGGCTTCGATGCGCTTTTGATTCACCGGATGCTTACGGAGAATTTCGCGCGAGCGCTCCATCAGCGAGAGCAGGAGCGCGCGGTTCTCCCCTTTCGGAAGATGGCCCGCCACGGGCTTTCCGGTGATATCGTGCGGCGGCGTGAGCTCCGCGCCCGAGGCGGCGGCGCGCAGCACGAGACAGTGGCGGTAGCGAAAGCCCGCGTGCAGCTCGCAGCCCGCCGCGGCATAGAGCGGCGCGATTGCGGCGATGAGCTCGTGCGCTTCCTCGTTGGAGATATCGTCAGCGCTGTAGTCGATCATCACGGCGTTCTCGATGTTGTCGGCGTCCGAGAGCGTCACGAGATTGCAGCGGTACGTCACATCCTCCGGCGCGAGAGGGATGCCCATGCTGGCCGCTTCAAGCGGCGAGCGGCCGGAATAATAGATCTTCGGATCGTAGCCGAAAACGGAGAGGTTCGCCGTGTCGCTGCCCGCGGGCATGCCGGGCGGGACGGTGCGCGTGAGGCCAAACTCCCCCTGCGACGCGAGAAAGTCCATGCCCGGGTGCCGGGCAAGCTCGAGCGGCGTATGACCGCCGAGCGGGGCGAACGGCTCGTCAGCCATACCGTCGCCGAGAAATACCACATGCTTCATATCATTTCACCAGCCAGTTTTTCACGGATTCGCGCATTTCGTCTTTATTGACCACGGCCTTGAACCGCTCCTCCCGCGCTCGCAGCGCGTCGAGCGGCGCGGGGATGGGCGTTCCGGCAAACGCGCAGAGCGCGTCGAGCGCGGCAAAGCCGTCTTCCGGCACATCTTCGCCGAGCGAAGAGAGCATCGCCGCGGCGAACTTGAAGGGCGAGGCCGTGGAGAGCGCGACCGTGGGGCGCACTTCCCCGCTCTCGCGCCGGTACTGCTCCGCCGCGGAGAGCCCGGCGGCGGTGTGCGGGTCGGCCAGATAGCCTTTTTTCTCCCACACGGCGCGGATGACGCGCGCCGTTTCCTCCTCGGACGCGAAAAAGGCGGCAAAGCCCTCGTCCGCAAGGAGTCGGAGAAGCTCTTCGCCGACGGCGTACTTTCCCTCGCCGCGAAGAGCGCGCATCCATTCGCTCACCCGCTCTCCATCCTGCGCGGCAAGATAGAGAAGCCTCTCGAGATTGGAGGATACAAGAATATCCATCGAGGGGGACATCGTGCGCAGGAACGGCCGGTTTTTATCGTATACGCCCGTGCGCAGGAAGTCTGTCAGCACGTTGTTGCTGTTCGAGGCGCACAACAGCTTTCCGACCGGGAGACCGGCGCGCTTGGCGAAGTATCCGGCGAGAATATCGCCGAAGTTGCCGGTCGGCACGGAGAAGTCCACGCGCTCGCCCGGAGCGACGGCGCCCGCGCGCAGGAGCTGGGCATAGGCGGCAAAGTAATACGCGATCTGCGGCGCGAGACGGCCCCAGTTGATGGAGTTCGCGCTTGAGAGTACGACGCCCGCCCTGTCGAGCTCGGATGCGAGCGCGGCGTCGGCAAAAATGTCCTTCACGCCGGTCTGCGCGTCGTCAAAATTGCCGCGCACGGCGAGCACGAGGACGTTGTTCCCGCCCTGCGTCGCCATCTGCGCGCGCTGGATGTCCGAAACGCCGCCGTCGGGATAAAATACCGCGATCTTCGTGCCCGGCACATCCGCGAATCCTTCGAGCGCGGCCTTGCCGGTGTCGCCGCTCGTGGCGACAAGGATGGCGACGGTGTGGTCGTCCGCGCACTTTCTCACGCTCGCAGCGAGAAGGTACGGCAGGATCTGCAGCGCCACGTCCTTAAAGGCGCACGTCGGGCCGTGGAACAGCTCCATCGTCCAGAGCTTATCCCCCAGCGCGTGCAGCGGCACGACGGCGTCATCGTCAAAACTTGCATAGGCTTTTTTCGTATATTCCAGCAGCTCTTCGCGCGAAAAGCCGGGCAGAAACCGCTCGAGCACCGCGGCGGAAAGCTCGGCATACGGCAGCGCGTAAAGCGCTTCAAGCTCGCTTGCGGAAAAAATCGGCAGCTCGTCCGGCACATACAGTCCGCCGTCCGGCGCAAGTCCCCGCCGGATGGCCTCCGCCGCCGTGACCGCCGGCGATTTCCCTCTGGTACTGATAAATTTCACGGGCAAGTCCCCCTGTTGCGTACATTTGTTCTTCTGTCGTTATACTATACGCCATTCTGCGGCGAAAAGCAACCGCAAAAAACGAAAAGAAATTCGCAATTTCTGTGGAACATTTCAGTAGTTCTGTGATATACTGTTTGGTATTCTGCCTCAGGAGGTTTGTCCCTTTGCTTTTGGAAGTTTTGCGCGAGACCGTGATCGACAGTTTGAAGCTGCTGCCGTTTCTCTTTGCGGCGTATCTCGCGATCGAATTTATTGAAGACCGCGCCGAGGAAAAGACCGTGGCGCTCGTCCACCGCGCGGGACGCTGGGGCCCGGTGCTCGGCGCGGCGCTCGGCGTGATTCCCCAGTGCGGCTTTTCCGCCGCTACCGCCAACCTCTATGCCGGCGGCATCATCACGCGCGGAACGCTGCTCGCGGTGTTTCTCTCCACCTCGGACGAGATGCTGCCGATCCTCCTTTCGAGCAGCGCCCCGGTCTCGCTCATTTTGAAGCTCCTTGGCTATAAAGCGCTCGCCGGTATCCTTCTCGGCGTGACCGTCGATACCGTGGCGTCAAAGCTCGGCTACGAGCGGAAGAAATCCATCCACGAGATGTGTGAGCAGGAGCACTGCCACTGCGAGGACGGCATCTTCAGATCCGCGCTGCGCCATACGCTCAAGATCTTCGCGTTTCTCTTCGTTGTGACGTTCGTTCTGAATCTTCTGGTGGAGGCTGTCGGGCCGGAAACGCTCGGCGCATTCGTGCTCAACCGCCCCGTGATCGGCGAGCTGCTCGGCGGCATCATCGGCTTCATCCCGAACTGCGCGGCCAGCGTTGTGCTCACGACGCTCTATCTCGAAGGCGCGATGTCCGGCGGCGCGATGCTCTCGGGCCTTCTTGTCGGCTCGGGCGTCGGGCTGCTCGTGCTGCTGCGCATGAACCGCGACTGGCGCGATAATCTCGTAACGGCGGGGCTTCTCTACGCCGGCGGCGTCATCTTCGGTCTGCTCGCGGATGTGCTGCACATTGTCTGATCTTCATATACGGCAAAGCGCCGGAAGGACAAAAATCCTTCCGGCGCTTGTCTTATGATTTTACGGCGGTGTTGATCGAGCCGCGGAATACGACGAAGCGATTGAAGAGAAATTCCGTAACGGCGTTGACGAGCATCGTCGGCACGAGGATCGCAAATTCATTCCAGCCGTGCTGCGCGAGCGCCTCGCCCCACCAGATAGAAAGCGGCGTGAACACGAGATAGTATCCGAGCACCTTCGCCATGGCGATGGGCACGTTGTTCGCGCTGCGGAACGTGTATTTCCGGTTCGCGGTGAAGTTGAAGATCACCGAGAGCGCCAGCGCCACGAAGTACGAGGGGCCGTACTTCAGCTCCGTGACCGCCGCGCCCGGGAACAGCTTCAAAAAGACCGGCAGGCGGTCAAAATGCGCCGCGGCGTTGAGCAGCGTGAAGCTCACGAACTGGATGATGCCCGCGCCCGCGGTGCACATCAGGTATTTGAGCGCCATGAGCAGATTGTCGCGCTTGGAGAGCGTCGGCTTTTCGTTTTTCGGCGTTTCCGGCATGGGTAATACCGCCTCCCTTCTGTCCTCACGTTTATACCAGAGATTGGCGCGGCGCGCAAGAGAAATTCTTCCCGCGGCGCGAGGATCTCGGCGGTTTCACTCGATCGTACCGCCGCCGAGGACGGTGTCGCCGTCATAGAATACCGCCGCCTGCCCCGGCGTCACGGCGCGCTGCGGCGCGTCGAACACGATGCGGCCGCGGCCGTTTTCCTCCGGATACACCGTCGCGGCCTGCTCCCGCGCGCGGTAGCGGATCTTCACGGCGCAGCGCACCGGCTCTCGCGGCGTCTCGCCGGAGATCCAGTTCACGTCCGATACCGCCGCTTCGCTCCGGTACAGGTCCTTCTCTTCGCCGAGGATGACCTCGTTTCTCTCCGGATCGATCCGGCAGACGTACAGCCGCTCGCCGTGCGGGATACCGAGACCGCGGCGCTGGCCGACCGTGTAGTGAATGATCCCCTTATGCTCGCCGAGAACGCGCCCGTCTGTCGAGACGAATGCGCCGGGAACGCTCTTTTCCCCCGTCAGCCGCCCGATGGCGGCGGCATAGTCGCCGTCCGGGGCAAAGCAGATATCCTGGCTGTCCCTTTTGCGCGCGTTGCCGAAGCCCTGTGTCTCGGCGATGGCGCGCGTCTCGCTCTTGCGCATGGTCCCTAGCGGGAAGAGCGTGTGCGCAAGCTCCCGCTGCGTCATGGCATAGAGCACATAGCTCTGGTCCTTCGTCTCGTCGAGCGCCTTTTGGAGAATGTATCTCTCCCCCGCACGGGCGATGCGCACATAGTGGCCGGTGACGATCTTTTCGCAGCCGAGCTCCTCGGCGCGGCGGAAGAGCGCGTCGAACTTCATGCGCCGGTTGCACTCGATGCAGGGGTTCGGCGTGCGGGCGCGGCGGTAAGCCTCGCAGAACGGCAGCATGACCTGCTCGCGGAAGCCCTCGGAAAAATTGAAAACGCAGTAGCGCATCCCGAGCCGGTAGGCAACGGCGCGGGCGTCCTCCACATCGTCGAGCGAGCAGCAGGTGTGTCTTTCGGATATCCCGGCGTCGGTGTTCGTATAGAGCTTCATCGTGCAGCCGATGCACTCGTATCCCTCCCGCTGTGCGAGATACGCCGCAACAGAGGAATCAACGCCGCCGCTCATGGCGATGAGCGCCTTCACGCCTTGTCCTCCGAAGCGTCCTCGATGAGGACGCGCATCGTCCCGCCGCAGACCATGCCCTCGTCCGCGGCAACGTCGTTCGTCATGTCAATCTCGATAACGCAGCTCCCGCCCGTGCCGATGATCTTCCGCGCGCGCTGCATCGCCACGGCCTCGCTACATCCGCCGCCGATCGTGCCGCAGCCCGTGCCGAGCTTGTTGACGGCCATGAGCGAGCCGGATTTCACCGGCGTGGAACCCGTGGACGTGAGCACGAGCAGCAGCGCCTTCGGCTCAGCGTTCTCCGCAAGATACCGGATGGCGGAAAGATCGGAATTCGTCTGCTCGAGCAGCGTGCCGGGATACTCCGTCTCCGGCAGGGCGCGGCGGTGCTCCACGAGCTGCGCGCAGATGGAAACGGCGATCTCCGCGGGCGTCACCGCGCCGATGGCAAGGCCGATGGGCGCGTGGATGGCGGCGAGCTTTTTCGCGTCGTACCCCTCGTCCTTCAAGAGCTTCATCAGCCCCGCCACGCGGCGGCGCGAGCCGATCATGCCGAGATACGACGGCATCGCGCCGGAGAGGATCTGCCGCAGACAGTCGGCGTCCCAGCGGTGGCCGCGCGTGATGACGCAGACATAGTCGCTCTCCCGGAGTTTGAGCGCCGCGATCGCTGCGGCGAAGGCGTCGCACACGGTGTGCGCCGCTTCCGGGAAGCGCAACGCGGCGGCAAAGTCCGGCCGGTCGTCCACCACGGTCACGTCAAAATCCAGCATAGCCGCCATGCGGCAGAGCGGCTGCGCGATATGGCCGCCGCCGAGCAGGATGAGCCGCTCGCGCGGCCGGAACAGTCTTGTATACTCCACGCCGTCCACCGTTCGGTGCAGCACGGCGCTGCGCCCGGCTTCAAGTTCTTCGAGTATCGGGCGAAATTCTTCCTGCATCATACGATCGCACCTTCTTTTGCTTTTCGTTTTACCTACTATAACACTATGTTTTTATTTTTTCAAGAAATATCGGAGTATTCCGAACGCGGCTCCGTCCCATAATCAGACGCCGACGCGCACGGTGTTTTTACAAAAACAACAGGAGTTTATCCGATACCATGAAAAAGATTCTTTCTCTCGTACTTGCTCTCGCCCTTGTGCTCGCGCTTGCCGCGTGCGGCCCGGTGGCGACGCTCCCTGCGGATGGGGAGATTCCGAACCCGTGGCAGGACTTTGACACGATGACCGACGCCGAGGCCGCCATCGGCTACGGCATGACCGCGCCGGAGACCGTCGCCGGACTCGCGCCGAGTTCCTTCCGCGTTCTGGACAGTGACGGCGCCAAAATTCTGGAAGTCTGCTACGGCGGAGAGAGCGATGACCGCGCTTCCCTGCGCAAAGGCACCGGCTCGGCGGATATCAGCGGCGATTCCACCGATTATGCCAAAACCGAGACCGTGACGGTCGGCGATATCACCGTGACGGAAAAGGGCGACGGTGAGAACGTATTCTCCGCCGTCTGGACGAAAGGCGATTATTCCTACGCCTTCTTCTCCACCATCGGCGTGAGCGCCGACACGCTCGCCGAACAGATCGCCAGGATCGAATAAAACCACACAGCACAATACCGCACAGCGCCGGAAGTGACATCCTTCCGGCGCTCAGCCTGTCGAAAAAGCCTCGCAGAGTTTGCGCCCGCAGGCGCAAAGGAAGTTTAAAACATTTTTGCCGATGACATGCGCATCGGCAAAAATACTTCTCGGCTCGCAAACGTGCGAGTTGTGCGCCTTCGGCGCACAGCGAGTGCGCTGCGGCGAGCCGCAGCCTTTTCAAACGAGAGCCCAACGAAGTGGGTCTCGTTTGAGAGCTTGTCAAAAATACTTTTTTGACAAGCTCAAGCGCCGGAAGTGACATCCTTCCGGCGCTGTTCTGTTGACACGGCATACCCGCGCGAATTATAATTAATCATGTATCCCCTATATAAATGTATGACCGGAGGATAAATTCGGTGAACTTGTCTGCGTGGAAAGACCGGCTGGCCGCCGGAAAGTACGACGCCCCGCTCGCAGCGCTCTACGGCGCGGCGGACGCGCCGCGGTCACGCTACGCGCGGCTTTGTGAAGAATATCTCCGGACGTTCGGCGACGCGCCGGACGCGCTTTTGATCAGCGCGCCGGGGCGCACGGAGCTTGCCGGGAACCACACCGACCATCAGCTCGGCATCGTGCTCTGCGCCGCGGTCACGCTGGACGCCGCCGCTGCCGCCGCGAGCGCGGCGGACAACGCCGTGGAGATCGTCTCCGACGGCTTCGGCCGGGTGCGCGTATCGCTCGATGATCTCGCGCCGCGCGAAAGTGAGACCGGCACGACCGCCGCGCTCATCCGCGGCGTCGCGGCGGGATTTGCCGCAGGAGGCCTTCGCATCGGCGGCTGGCGCGCGTGCATCCACTCGCTCGTCCCCGCCGGAGGCGGGCTTTCGTCCTCGGCAGCGTTTGAGATACTCACCGGCGCGATCTTCTCCGCGCTGTATAACGGAGGGCGCGTGGACGCGCTCACGCTCGCGCGCATCGGTCAGAGCGCCGAGCGAAACTATTTCGGCAAGCCGAGCGGACTGATGGATCAGGCCGCGAGCGCGTTCGGCGGCATCACGAAGATCGATTTTGCCGGCGGCGACCGTCCGGATGTTACACGCATTGCGTTTGATTTCCGCGCGCACGGGTATATTCTCTGCGCCGTGAACACGCAATCGCGCCACGACGATCTCACGCCGGACTATGCCGCCATCCCGTGCGACATGACCGCCGTTGCCAGAGCGTTCGGGAAGGACGTTCTGCGGCAGGTGAATCCTGCGGCGTTCGCCGCGCCGAAGATGCGCGAGCGGCTCGCGCGCGATATATCCCCTGTCGCCGCAGACCGCGCCGAGCACTTTTTTGCCGAGGACGCGCGCGTGGAGCGCATGGCCGCGGCGCTGCTGGAGGGCGATATGCCGGAGTATATCCGGAATATGAATGCCTCGGGCGCATCGTCCCGCACGCTGCTGCGCAACGTTGTCCCCGCGCTGCACCCGGAGCGGACGGAAATGGCCGCGGCGCTCGACCGCGCCGCCGCGCTGCTGGAGGGCAAGGGCGCCTGGCGCATCCACGGCGGCGGGTTTGCCGGGTGCATCCAGTGTCTTGTCCCGATATCCGGCTATGAAGGTTTCCGCGCCGCGATGGACGGCTATTACGGCGAGGGTGCATGCTTCGAGCTTCGCATAAGAGGGTGCGGCGCGTACCGCATCCCGGAAGAGGAATAACCATGTACAACGACCTTTTTTCGATCGGCGGTCTCACGGTGCACGGCTACGGGCTCTCCATCGGCATCGGCATCGCCGCGGCACTGCTGCTCATCTGGCGGCGCGCCGAGGAGCGGAAGTTTGACGTGCAATCCGTCAACACCCTGATTTTGCTCATTCTCGCGGCCGGCTTTGCCGGAGCGAAGCTCTTTTTCGTGTTTGCGCATTGGAGCGAATTTCGCGCCGATCCGCTCGGCACGCTCGGCTCGGAGGGCTTTGTCGTCTACGGCGGCATTGTGTGCGGTCTCGGCGCTGCGTATCTCTACTGCCGGAAGCGCTCTCTCCCCTTTCTGCGCTGGGTGGACTGCTTTATTCCCTGCGTGGCGCTCGCGCAGGGCTTCGGGCGCATCGGGTGCTTTCTCGCCGGGTGCTGCTTCGGAAAACCGACGGAGAGCTTTCTCGGCGTCACTTTCCCGGCGGGCAGTATGGCTCCGGCGGGGATCCCGCTCTGGCCGGTGCAGCTCTTTTCGGCAGCGGGCGATTTCCTGCTCGCCGGAGCGCTGCTCCTTCTGGAAAAAAAGCGCCGCGGCGACGGGCTGCTCGCCGGAGCGTATCTTCTTTTGTACAGCATCGGCCGGTTTCTGATCGAGTTTCTGCGCGCCGATCCGCGCGGCGCGGTCGCAGCGCTTTCGACATCGCAGTTCATCGCGCTCTTCACCGCCGCGGCGGGAGCCGCCATTCTCATTTTGCGAAAGAGAGGGACACCGCATGGATAACACCGTCAGCGCCGGGCGCAAAAGCACAACGCTCGGCGGCAGAGTATGGGCCTGCCTTCTGATCTTCGGCTTTGTCGGCCAGATCGCGTGGATGGTGGAGAACGTCTATTTCTCCACATACATTCAGAAAAACATCACCGCCGCGGGCTGGGCAACGAGCGCTACGGTCTCCGCAAGCGCCATTGCCGCGGCGCTCGCCACGTTCTTCAGCGCCGCATGGTCCGACCGTGTGGGACGCCGCCGCTCGTTCGTCTGCTGGGGGTACATCCTCTGGGGCGCGACGACCGCCGCGTTCGCGCTTTTCGGCAACGGGCAGGTCGCGCTGCCGGTGGGTCTTGCGGTGACGGTGTTCGTCATCATGGACTGCATCATGTCCGCCATCGGCTCGGCGGCGAACGACGCGGCGTTTTCCGCCTGGGTCACGGACGTGACGGACGTCACCAACCGCGGCACCGTCGATATCGTTTTGAGCATCATGCCGATCCTCGCGCTCGTTGTGATCTTCGCGGGGTTTGACTCCATGACCGTGAACGGCAACTGGACGGGATTTTATCTCGTGCTCGGCGCGGTCACATCCGTTGCCGGCATTCTGGGGCTCTGGCTCTTTAAGGACAGTCCGAACCTCCGCCCGACAAAGGGCGAGAGCTATCTGCGCGAGGTCGTCTTCGCGTTCCGGCCGGAGAACATCCGCGCGAACAAAATGATCTACGTCTGCTTTTTCGGCATGATGTTTTCGGGTCTCGCCATGCAGATGTGGCAGCCGTACATGATCTCGCTCGTGGAGGTCACGCTCGGGATCGAAAATTACATCGTGCCCATCGCCATCGTCGTGCTCGCCTCGGCGGTGCTGTCTGTCGCCGCCGGAAAAGTCATGGACCGGTTCGGCAAGGAAAAATTCTATTACCCCGTCGCGCTCATGCAGGTGCTCGGCGGTATTATCGCCTATCTCATCAAGTTTGTCGGACACGCCATGCCGCTTCTCTGCGTCGGCGGGACGCTCATCATGGCGGGCAATCTTATGATGGCCGGTCTCTTCACGGCCTCAGCGCGCGACTATACGCCCGAGGGCCGCGCCGGTGCGGTGCAGAGCGTCAAGATGGTCATCTACATCGTTCTGCCCATGGTGCTCGCAAGCATTCTCGATCCTGTCATCATCCGCGCCGTCGCGCTCGAGCCGACGGCGGAGATCCTCGCCAAATACCCGAGCTACGCGGGGAGCTATCTCTACCCGTATGAGCTGTTCCTCGGCGCGGCGGTCGCCGCGGTGTTCATTTTTCTGCCCGCCTCCGCCGTCCGGCGGGACGCCAAGCGTCTGCGCGCGCAGAAGCTCAAGGAGATCCGCGAATGACGATGCTGACAAAGTGGGGCGCGGCACTCGACCGCAGCTGCCCCTTACCGGAATATCCCCGCCCGCAGCTGCGGCGGGAGAGCTTTTATAATCTCAACGGCGTATGGGACTATGCCGTCACGCCGTCCGGTGACGAGCCGGAGGTCTGGGACGGCGAGATCGTCGTGCCGTTCTCGCCGGAAGCGCCGCTCTCCGGCGCTGCGCGCGGCCCGGCAAAGGACGAATACCTCCATTACCGCCGCGGCTTCACGCTGCCGGAGGGATTTCAAAAATCGCGCGTGCTGCTGCATTTCGGCGCGGTGGATCAGATCGCAGAGGTGTTCGTAAACGGCGTTTCCGCCGCGAAGCACTCCGGCGGCTACTGGCCGTTTTCCGCAGACATCACGAGTCTTCTGCGCGAGGGGGATAACATTCTCCGCGTAACGGTGCGCGATAATGCCGACGATCCCACGTTCGCCTACGGCAAGCAGCGCTATAAGCGCGGCGGCATGTGGTACACCGCGCAGAGCGGCATCTGGCAGACGGTCTGGCTCGAGAGCGTGCCGGAGGTCTATGTAAAGAGCCTTCGCATCACGCCGGAGTTTGACGAGGCGCGCGTGCGCATTGAGCTGGAGACCGCGCTCGAGAGCAGCGCCGCCATCACGTGCGACGTGCGCGCTGCGGACGGCAGCTTTGTCGCCGGGAGCTGGGCAAAGGGCGGCGTGTGCGTCGTTCCGCTCCCCGGCTTCCGCGCCTGGACGCCGGACGATCCCTATCTCTACACGCTGGACATCACCTGCGGCGAGGATCGCGTGGAGAGCTATTTTGCCATGCGCAAATTCTCGTATGTGAAGCTGGACGGCCACAAGGTGTTCGGATTAAACAACGCCCCCCTCTTCCACAACGGTCTGCTCGATCAGGGATACTACCCCGACGGGCTTCTCACGCCGCCCTCGGATGAGGCGATGGTAAACGACATTGAGACCATGAAGCGCTGCGGCTTCAACATGCTGCGCAAGCACATAAAGATTGAGCCGCTGCGCTGGTACTATCACTGCGACCGGCTCGGCATGATCGTATGGCAGGACATGGTGTCCGGCGGGCAGCCGTACAGCTTTCTCCATGTTTCCGCTCTGCCGACGCTCGGCAAGGTCGATCTTCCGGATCAGGACGCGAAGCCCTACGGCCGGAGCGGGGTGCTCTCCCGCGCGCGCTTCCGGCGTGAGATGGCGGACACGGTGCGGCTTCTTTATAACTGCCCGTGCATCGCGCTCTGGACGGTGTTCAACGAGGGCTGGGGTCAGTTTGACGCGCTGGACATGGCAAACGAGCTCAAAAAGCTCGATCCCACGCGCTTTATCGACCACGCGAGCGGCTGGCAGGATCAGGGCTATGAGGAAATGAAGAGCCGCCACATCTATTTCCGTCCCGTGAAGCTCAAAAACGATGGGCGCGCGCTTGCGCTCACGGAGTACGGCGGATACATTCTCGCCGTGGACGGCCATCGCTGGACGGACAAGGTGTTCGGCTACCGCGTCTGCCGCGACAGCGCGGCGCTCGCGCATGACTATAAAAAGCTCATGCTCGGGCAGGTGCTGCCGCACATCCGAAAGGAGGGGCTGACCGCGGCGGTATATACGCAGATCACCGACGTGGAGGAAGAGCTCAACGGTCTCATGACCTACGACCGCGAGGTGCTGAAAATTCCGGAGGAGACGCTCCGGGAGATCAACAAGCAACTGAAGTTTTAATAAAAACGCACGGCTCCCGGATTCTTCGGGGCCGTGCATTTTATTTGGTTATTCGGCTTTCGGCTCGCTGCGGAAGAGATATACGCGGGTCTCATACGGCTGTGTGACGAAGCCGTTATTTTCGATATAATCCGTGTGGCTCTTCAAAAGGAGCCGGCCCTTCCGCAGATCGTACCCGCGGGGTGCCTTGAACTTCACGGGATTCACCGAGTACGAGCAGATGACGAGAAGCCGTTCGCGCCTGGCCCGGCGTTCGTACACAAAGAGCTTGTTGCTGAGCGGATAGTACTGACGGAACGTACCGTAGCGCACGACAGGCAGCTCGTGCCGGAGACGGAGCGCCTCGCGGTAGAAGTTCAGCAGCGAGTCGGGGTCATCCTCCTGCGCGGCAACGTTGATCTTCGGGTAGTTCTCGTTGACCGCAAACCACGGCGTGCCGGTCGTAAACCCGGCGTTCGGCGCGTCGCTCCACTGCACGGGCGTGCGCGCGCTGTCGCGCGAGCCCCAGTAGATGCGCTGCATGCGCTTCTTTTCGGATTTGTGCGTGGCGAAGTGGTGGTACTGGTTGATGGTCTGCACGTCCTCGTAGCCGTCGATCGTCTTGGGATAGATGTTCGTCATGCCGATCTCCTGTCCCTGATAGACGATGGGCGTGCCCTCCTGGAAGAGATACGACGCCGCGAGCGCCTTTCCGCTCTCGGTGTTGTACTTTTCGCTGCCGTAGCGGCTGATGACGCGGGGATGGTCGTGGTTTTCAATATACAGAAGATTCCAGCCCTTCCCGCGCAGCGCCTTCTGCCAGTGCTGCCAGATGGTCTTGAGCTTCACGAGGCAGAACGGGTGATGGGAATAGTCCTGCAGGAAGCAGTCGCCCTCCATGCACTGGAACGGGATCATCATGTCAAGCTCGGGGTGCTTGCCGCCGATGAAGTCGAGCGCGCGCTTCGTCGTGATGAGCGGGGCCTCGCCGATGGTCACGCAGTCGTAATCGTCGAGCACGGTGCGGAACTCGTTGAGATATTCGTGCAGGTGCGGGCCGTTGTTATACTGGAAAATGCCGCGCGCCATAGGCATATAAAACGGCGCGTCCGGCAGTCCCTTGGGCTTGGAGATGTAGGTGATGACATCCTCGCGGAAGCCGTCCACGCCCATATCCAGCCAGAAGCGCAGGATTTTCTTTACCTCGGCACGGACGCGGGGGTTATCCATATTCAGGTCGGGCTGCTTGATGGCGAAAATGTGGAGATAGTACGCCTTGCGCACCTCGTCATACTGCCACGCCTTGCCCTCGAACATGCTGTCCCAGTTGTTGGGGAGCGTGCCGTCCTTTTTCGGCTTGCGCCAGATGTAATAATCCTTATACGGCTCTTCCCCGCAGCGGCTCGCCTGGAACCACGGGTGCTCGTCGCTCGTGTGGTTTACGACAAGGTCCATGATGACCCTGATGCCGCGCTCGTGCGCGCCGTCGAGTACCTTTTTGAACGCCGCCATGCCGCCGTATTCGGCGGAGATGTCCATATAGTCCGCCACGTCGTAGCCAAAGTCGGCGTTCGGCGAGGGGTAGAGCGGCGAAAACCAGATGGCGTCCACATGCAGGCTCTTAAGATAGTCCAGCTTTTCATACACGCCCATCAGATCGCCCACGCCGTCGCCGTCGGCGTCCTTGAAGCTGCGCGGCCAGATCTGGTAGATGACCGCGTCTTTATACCAGAAAGTTTTTTCCATGTCTATGCCCTTTCCGCCGCTCACCGCAGCTTTTCCTCGCAGAAAATGCGCATATTTTCGATCCGGACGGTCTCCCCGTCCGGCAACTCGACCGTGCCGGAGAGCGTTCCGAAATACTGCCGCGTCTCGGAGTGCAGCAGCATCGCGCGCCGCCGGACGCGGTATTCGCGCCGCACCGCAAATTCCAGATGCAGCCGCCGGGTGCTGTCGGAAACGTACCATGGCCGCAGCGGATCGGACGCGCTGCGCTTCATGTATACGCGCCCGAGCTTGCAGAGCGTGCCGTCATAAAAGAGCGCGTTTTCGTCCGCGCTGTCCGCGCCGTCGGAGAGGGCAAGGGAGATCACATGCCCGTCGACGCACGCGCTGCCGAACGCGCGGAGATACACATCGCCGCGCGGCATCACGGCGCGCACGCTCTCGGAGAAGAGAAACGTCTGCGCGTCGAGCGGCAGATCGCGGTTGTGCATCCGGAGATACCCGGAAAGACCGAGGAAGCACCGGAAGCCCCGGTAATAAAACTGCTTTCCGGCAAGCGCCTCGGCGGTATAAATGCCGTCGCCGTCGTTCGCGCAGGAGAGATCGCCCTCGAACCGCTCCGAGCGGAACTGAATGCGGCGCACGCCGCCGTAATGCGTGAGCAGGAGATACAGATCGTCGTTTTCAAACTTGACGGTGTGTTCCTCGCCGCAGGAGAAATCCAGATCGAACGCATCGCCCGGAAACGCCTGCACGGTGCCGGAGGCATACCGCTCGTCCGTTTCGAGATCGGTGAGGCGCACCTCGGCAATGCCGCCGGAGCGCGTATGCCCGTAGCTGATCTCCAGCGCGAAGGACGCCCCGGTGACAAAATAGCGTTCCCATTCCGAGAGACCGCCGCCGGCGGCTTCCTTGTTATAGATAAAATCGTCCTGTGCCGACCAGCCGGGACGGGCAAGCTTTCCCTTTTCGTTCAGCAGCTCCGCCGGTGCGCGGTATTCTTCCATGTCAGACCTCCATGATATGCAGCGCGGCGATTTCCGGGTTTCGGATGCGCCGCATGACGGCGTAAGCGTGGGGCTCGAGGAAATCCCAGCCGCCGTCCGTCAGGCCCTGCGCGCGCAGCTCTTCGATCACCGCGGCGCTCACGCGCTCGATCGTGTCCTCGTCCGGCTCACGCAGCAGCGCTTCGAGCGTCGGGATGAGTTCCGAGAGCTTCGGCAGCTCTTTCGCGGCGCGAAACGCCCATTTATAAAACGGCATGTGCCGCTCATTCAGCAGGAAAAGCATGGCGAGCGTATGGTTTACAAACTCGCAGCACGCGAGCCGCGCCGCGGCCTCTTCCCCGTGGCGGCGGCAGCGGGAGACGTTGTACTGCCCGGACTGCGCCATGAGCACGGCGTGTCCCGCGATCTTTTTGACTCGCACGTCCTCTGGCATGCCGGTGCGCAGCGTTTCGCGGATGCCCATCATGTCGCCGGAGCCATCGTAGAATATCTCCCCGGCGCACGCGGCGGCGAGAGCGTAGGACGGGATCGCCATCCACTCGCGCCACGTTTCCGGCGTATGGAAAAGGCCCGTCTGCTCCAGAAGGAACTGCTCGGTCGTCTTAACGCCGTATCGCCCGTTTCCCTGACGGCTGCGGTGCTCGGTCTTCACGCCCAGAAACTCCCGCGGCAGGCGGTCGTAGAGCGCAGAGAGAAGGAAGCCGTGCGTTTCGGCGTCCTCCGGCGCGAGAAAGAGCATACACCCCGCGGCGTAGCCGTGGTCGTGGGAGAGCTCGTCGTCGTACCCTAAGCAGTCCGAACCGCCGCCGCAGAGCCCCGCGGCAAGCCGCGGCAGCAGCACAGGGCATGTTTCCCGGATCGCCGGGCGCACGGCGTCCTCCCAGAAGGCGCGGGAGAGCTCAAGTCCCTTCATAGATGATATCCGCCCTTTCCCGGAGATCGCGCGCCGCGTCCGCGCGCCCAAGCGCTTCGAGCGCCGGGGCGATCTTCCGCGCCGTGTGCGCGTAGTAGTATTCCCAGACGGCGTCCGGGCTGTCCATGCGCTCCATCGCCTTATCGAGACACGCGGCGATGCGCGCATCGTTCTCATCCTGCGCGGCATAATGCTGCGCAAGATTCACATACGTCACCGCGAGATCGAGATCGCCGGGGCGCTTTTTCTGGTTTTCCAGCGCGCGGAGCATGTACCGCTCCGCCTCGTCCGGGCGATGCAGCGCATCAAGCGCCGCGGCCATGTTGTTATAAAGCGCCGCAAGGCGCGGATGATCTGCGCCGAGTGAGACGGCGTACAGGCTCTCCGCCTCACGGAAGAGCGGCAGAGCGCGCTGTGCCTCGCCGAAGGCGGCGAGCGCCGTGGCCGCGTTTATAAGGATCGTCCCGCGCGCGGCAGCGCCGGGGCGCACCTCGCCGAGCAGCTCCGTGCACCGGCCGAGCACCGGGTAAAATTTCTCCGCGTCGCCGCGCTGGCGGTAAAAGCCCATCAGCTCACTGCAAAGGGAGAGCGCGGCGCGCCTGTCGCCGGTCTCCTCCGCTTCGGTGAGCGCAGCAAGGAATATGCGCTCCGCGCCGTCCCAGTCGCCGCGGCCCATGCAGTCGTCCGCTCTCGCGGCTATACTGTCCATTGTTTCTTTCATATGGCGATTATACCTTGAATTCCCGGCGGTTGCAAGGTATAATACGGTATGTTCATCATTTCACGAAAAGAGGTTTCTACCTATGAAAAAGACCGTTATGCGCTCCTACGCGAAGCTCATCGTGCGCGTGGGAGCGAACGTCCAGAAGGGCCAGGAGGTGCGCGTTTTCGCGTCTCTCGACCAGCCGGAGTTCATCAAGATGCTCGCCGAAGAGTGCTACAAGGCCGGCGCGAGCCGCGTAACCGTTGACTGGAATTACCCCGAGCTTACGAAGCTCTCCGCGCGCTACATGAAGCTGCGCGACCTCTCCGAGACCCGCGAGTGGGAAAAGGCGCGTATGCAGGATATGGTGGATCATCTGCCGGTGCGCATCTTCATCGAGTCCGAAGACCCGGACGGACTGCGCGGCATCAACCCGAAGTACTTCAAGGCGTTTGCCGCGCGGATCAAAATCTCCAAGCCCTACCGCGACGCCATCGACAACAAGCACCAGTGGTGCATCGCCGCCGTGCCGGGCGAGGCGTGGGCGAAGAAGGTCCACCCCGAGCTCAGCAAGCGCGCCGCCGTGGAGCAGCTCTGGAAGGACATTCTTTACACCGCCCGCGCCGACGGCGAGGACCCCATCGCCGATTGGGAAGAGCACAACCGCGATCTCAAGGCGCGCAGCAAATATCTGAACGATCTCCATCTCCGGGAGCTGCGATACCATTCCGCGAACGGCACGGATTTCAAGGTCGGCCTCATCCCGACGGCCGAGTTCCACGCCGGACGCGACAAGACGATGCAGGGCGTTGTCTACGATCCCAACATGCCGACCGAGGAGGTCTTCACCTCTCCCGACCGCCGCACCGCCGAGGGCATCGTGTACGCCACGAAGCCGCTCTCCTATCAGGGCCAGCTCATCGAGAATTTCTCCGTCCGCTTTGAAAAGGGCCGCGCCGTGGAGGTCAAGGCCGAAAAGGGACAGGATGTTCTCGAACAGATCATCAGCATGGACGAGGGATGCCACTATCTCGGCGAGTGCGCTCTCGTGCCGAAGGAGTCTCCGATCCACCAGTCCGGCCTGCTCTTCTACAATACGCTCTTCGATGAGAATGCCGCCTGCCATCTGGCGCTCGGCTTCGGCTTTGACGAGTGCGTGAAGGGCTTTGAGAATATGACCAAGGAAGAGCTCTACGAGATCGGCGTCAATGACGCCGGCAACCACACCGACTTTATGATCGGCAGCGACGATCTCTCCATCGACGGCGTGGACGAGCACGGCAACGTGCACCCCATCTTCCGCAACGGCACCTGGGCATTCTAAAATGCCTCCCTCTTTGAGGGAGGTGGCTCGCCGGAGGCGAGACGGAAGGAGTGGCGTTTTCTATGTCCCTCAATTATTCCGGCGATTTGATTCTTAGAGCAAAAGAACTGCGAAAAACTGCGACCCCGCAGGAACGGCATTTATGGTATGACTTTCTTTCCCGTTATCCGGTGCGGTTTCAGCGGCAAAAACCGTAGGCCGATATATTGTTGACTTCTATTGCCACAGAGCACATCTTGTCGTAGAGTTAGACGGCAGCCAGCATTATGAGGAGCAAGGCATCGCCAGAGATGCAGAACGAACGACGTATTTGATGCAGCAAGGGCTTTTTGTCCTGCGTTTTTCCAATGCCGAGATCAATTGCAAGTTTCATCTTGTCTGTGAGCAGATCGACCGAACAGTTAAAGAACGGCTCGCATTTTAATTACCTCCCCCTTTGAGGGAGGTGGCTCGGCGTTAGCCAAGACGGAAGGAGCTCACTCCCTCAGTCAGCTGACGCTGACAGCTCCCTCTGAGAGGGAGCCAATACGTCCATCCAAAAACCGGCAGATGATCTGCCGGTTTTTGCAATTTCTGAAACGATATGGTATTATACAACACAAGTCAGAAAAGAATAGCGGCTGTCTCAAGCCCGTGAAGGGTATCGGTATGGAGCCGCTGGGAGGTTCTTGTATGGTACAGTTTCAGAAGGACGCCGCGCTCGGCGGCATCCCGTTCGGCGTGCTGGAGGTCGTTTATCCGGACAAGCCGCTCTGGCGCACGGAGGACTTCCGCATAATGGTCGAGGAGCATCTGCGTCTGCTGCGGGAGAAATACGCCGACTATGACCGCAAGGCGCTTTTTGGCGAAAACGTCTATTTCCGGTTTTTCAGGAAATTCAAAAAGACGTACCCGGTCATGATGCAGCTTGAATCCTTCCTCCTGAAAGGCCGCCCGTTCCCGATCGACAACAGCGTGACCGCCATCCCGTTTCTCGCGGAGCTCGAAACGCAGAGTCTCTCCGGCACGCACGACGTGGACTTTGTCCGCGGGACTGTCCGCCTGTTTGCCGGAACGGAAAAAGCGCCGTTTCCCGGCATGCGGGGTGAGGAGGTACACACCTACCCCGGCGACTTCTGCGCACGGGACGACGAGGGCATCATTTTCAGCATGATCGCCGGAGCGGACGCGCGCACCTGCGTCAAGGAGACGAGCCGGCATGTGTTCTACCCCGTGTTCGGCGTGGCCGGACAGCCGGAGGCGGAGATATCCGCCATGCTCGACCGGCTGGAAGAATACGTCCGTGTTCTCGCTCCGGAGGCGGACATTTCGCGGCAGCTGCTGTGAAGATTACGGAAGTTGTGCAGTGCTGGAGGATTCCTATCTCCGGCTGCGCTATGAGGTGATACACCAATGATACGTTCCATCGGAACAAGAATGATCGTCACCGATCGCTGCGTCCTGCGGCGCATCCGTGCGGAGGATGCCGCGGTCATGTATGAGAGTTGGGCAAAGTATGAGGCAGTCTGCCGGTATTTCCCGTTTGACCCTGCCGCGGATGAGCAGAGCTACCGCGAACGTGTGCTTCACTGGGTGGAGAGCTACGATTCCGGGCTCTATTTTCAGTGGGTTATTGAGCAAAAGGCAGATCACGCTCTAATCGGGATAATCAATCTCGGGCGCGTGGACGAGGCGAACGCCCTCGCGGAAACAAATTATATGCTCGCCCCGGTCTGCTGGGGGCAGGGCATCATGACGGAAGTGCTGTGCGCCGTGCTGCAATATGCCTTTGACGAGGTTGGCCTCAACCGCGTGCAAGCCGAGGTGTTTGACGGCAATGCCGCGTCCGCGCGGGTACTGGAAAAATGCGGCATGCGCTTTGAAGGCGTCGCACGGCAGCGGTATTATAAGCACGGGCATTTCATTGATACTGCGCAGTACGCCATTCTGCGTACTGACAGAGATGTTCATTGATGCCGGTTTTTACGTCAAAAAAGGCCCTATCTGACGAGAGGCTGTCGAGCGAAGCGAGATTGGGGGAGAGAAAAACTTCATACCTCGGCGCAGAATGTCTCTCCCTCCGTCTTTTGCCTTCGGCAAAATCCACCTCCCTCGTCAGAGGGAGGCTATCTAAAGCCCCGGCAACAGCCGGGACACCGCTGAAAACGGCGCCCTCAAAGAGGGAGCTGTCAGCGGCAAAGCTGCTGACTGAGGGAGTTTTATCCTTATATGCAAAGAAGCACCACCCCGCGGGGTGGTGCTTCTTTGCAGTTGTTATTCTTGAAAAATCTTACTTCTTCATGGCCTCTTCGACGGCGACGGCGACAGCGACAGTCGCGCCGACCATCGGGTTGTTGCCCATGCCGAGGAAGCCCATCATCTCGACGTGCGCCGGAACGGAGCTGGAGCCCGCGAACTGCGCATCGGAGTGCATACGGCCCATGGTGTCGGTCATGCCGTAGGAGGCGGGGCCGGCGGCCATGTTGTCCGGGTGCAGCGTGCGGCCCGTGCCGCCGCCGGAGGCGACGGAGAAGTACTTCTTGCCCTGCTCGATGCACTCTTTCTTGTAAGTGCCGGCGACGGGGTGCTGGAAGCGGGTCGGGTTGGTGGAGTTGCCGGTGATGGACACGTCCACGCCCTCGTGGTGCATGATGGCCACGCCCTCGCGGACATCGTCCGCGCCGTAGCAGCGGACGGCGGCGCGTTCGCCCTTGGAGTAGGGGATCTCGCGCACGATGGTCAGCTTGCCGGTGTAATAATCAAACTGGGTCTGGACATAGGTGAAGCCGTTGATGCGGCTGATGATCTGGGCGGCGTCCTTGCCGAGACCGTTGAGGATGACGCGCAGAGGCTCCTTGCGGGCCTTGTTCGCGTTGCGGACGATGCCGATCGCGCCTTCGGCGGCGGCAAAGGACTCGTGGCCGGCGAGGAAGGCAAAGCACTTCGTATCGTCGGAGAGCAGCATCGCGCCGAGATTGCCGTGGCCGAGGCCGACCTTGCGGTCGTCCGCGACGGAGCCGGGGATGCAGAAGCTCTGCAGGCCGATGCCGATGGCCTTGGCAGCTTCGGCGGCGGTCTTCACGCCCTTGCGGATGGCGATCGCCGCGCCGACGCAGTACGCCCAGCCGGCGTTCTCGAAGGCAATGGGCTGCACGCCCTTGACGATCTCATAGGGATCAAAGCCCTTTTCCTTGCAGATAGCGCGGCACTCCTCAATGGAGTTGATGCCGTACTCGGCGAGGACGGCGTTGATCTTGTCGACTCTTCTTTCGTAGCTTTCAAACAGTGCCATTATTTCCGTCCTCCTCTCTTATTCGTGACGCGGGTCGATGTACTTGGCGGCATCGGCAAAGCGGCCGTAGCTGCCGGTGGCCTTCTTCACGGCTTCGTTGGCGTCCATGCCCTTCTTGATGTTTTCCATCATGGGGCCGGTCTTGACGAATTCGTAGCCGATGATCTGGTCCTCCTCGTCAAGAGCGAGACGGGTGACGTAGCCCTCGGTGAGCTGCAGATAGCGCGGGCCCTTCACCTTGGTGGCGTACATGGTGCCGACCTGGCTCGTGAGGCCCTTGCCGAGGTCTTCCAGACCGGCGCCGATGGGCAGGCCGCCCTCGGAGAACGCCGTCTGGCTGCGGCCGTAGACGATCTGGAGGAACAGCTCGCGCATGGCGGTGTTGATCGCGTCGCACACGAGGTCGGTGTTCAGCGCTTCGAGAATGGTCTTGCCGATCAGGATCTCGCTCGCCATGGCCGCGGAGTGGGTCATGCCGGAGCAGCCGATGGTCTCCACCAGCGCTTCCTCAATGATGCCGTCCTTGATGTTGAGCGTCAGCTTGCAGGCGCCCTGCTGCGGCGCGCACCAGCCGATGCCGTGGGTAAGGCCGCTGATGTCCTTGATTTCCTTCGCCTGCACCCACTTGCCCTCTTCGGGGATCGGCGCAGGACCGTGGTATGCGCCCTTGGCAACGGGGCACATATGCTGGACTTCCGCTGAGTAGATCATTGTGTATCCATCCTTTCCTAAAAGAGCCGCAGCCGGAGAACCGGCACCGGCCCGTTGTTAACTTTGAAACGTTTCCGTATCCAGCTTCGTATTATATCAAATTCCGGCGAAAAAGCAAGGAGTTTATACAGAATGCAAATAAAACCTGCGCCGTGAGGCATGCTGAAAATTGTATGGTTTGCCGTGGAAAAACTATGTAGAATGTGCGTTGCCATATGACGGAGGTTGTGGTATTATGCGCTTGGAAATAGAGAAATTTATAGAAAAGGATGAGGGATATATGCGCAGAACAAAGATCATTTGCACCATCGGTCCCGCCAGCTGCAGCGAAGAGGTCATGCGCGAGCTCCTGCTCGCCGGGCTGAACGTCGCCCGCATGAACTTCTCCCACGGCACCCACGAGAGCCACGCCGAAATGATCGCGCGCTTTCGCAAGGTGCGCGATGAGCTGAAGCTCCCCGCCGCCGTAATGCTCGACACCAAGGGCCCGGAGATCCGTCTCGGTCTCTTTGATGAGCCGGTCGAGGTCGTTTCCGGTCAGGCGTACACCTTCTCCACCGTGGAAACGCCCGGCACCGCCGAAAAGTGCTTCGTGAACTATGCCGAGCTGCCCGCCGATGTGAAGAGCGGCGATATGCTTCTCGTGGACGACGGCGATCTCTCCTTCCGCGTGGAAGAGACGACCGACACCGAGATCCGCTGCACCGTTATAGACGGCGGCATGATGAAGAGCCAGAAGGGCGTGAACATCCCCGGTGCGCGGCTCAACATGCCGTTCCTCTCCGAGCGCGACAAGAGCGATCTTCTCTTTGGCATCGAGCAGAACGTCGATTACGTCGCGGCTTCGTTCACGCGCCGCGCGCAGGACATCATTGATATGCGCTCGTTCCTCAACGCCCATGGCGGTGAGGGCATCCGCATCATCGCAAAAATTGAGAACACCGAGGGCGTTGAGAAGTTTGACGAGATCCTCGCCGCTTCGGACGGCATCATGGTTGCCCGCGGCGACATGGGCGTGGAGATCCCGTTTGAACGTCTCCCCGGCATCCAGAAGCACTTCATCCGTTCCTGCTGCCAGGCCGGTAAGACCGTCATCACCGCCACGCAGATGCTCGACAGCATGGAGGAAAACCGCCGCCCGACCCGTGCGGAAATTTCCGACGTAGCGAACGCCGTCTTTGACGGCAGCAGCGCCGTGATGCTCTCCGGTGAGACTGCCGCGGGCAAGTACCCCGTGGACGCCGTGAAGACTATGGCGCGTATCGCTGAGCAGGCCGAGCAGGACGCTTTCGCCGCCGATATCTACAAAAACATCTGGCACGCGATGGATCACTCCGACAACACCAACGCCGTGAGCGCCGCCGCCTGCACGATGGCCGAGCAGACGTATGCGCAGGCGATCATCGCCGACACGAGCACCGGCAAGGCCGCGCGCCGCGTCGCCAAATACCGCCCGGCGCAGATGATCCTCGCCGCGACGCCGTCCGAGAAGGTCTACCACCAGCTCGCGCTCGTCTGGGGCGTGTACCCGCTGCGCACGCAGCCGGTGGACAGCGTGGACGTCCTGTTCCACTGCGCCATTGAAAAGGCGAAGGAGCTCGGCTATCTGCACTCCGGCGACACCGTTGTTATGACCGCCGGCATCCCGCTCAACACCCACGGCAGCACCAACATGGTGAAGGTGCAGACCATCCGGTAACCGCTCTCAAACGAGACCCGTTTCGTTTGAAAAGGCTGCGGCGAGCCATAAGACTGAAAAAATCCTCCGATTTTCATCGGAGGATTTTTTTACTCTTTATCTTTCTTTTTATCCCGCTTTACGCCGGACTGGGCGACGCTGCCGCCGTTTGAGAGGGTCTTTCCGTCGAGCAGAAGGAGCTTTTCGGCAAACACCCGCGTAAAGCCGCCCATGATGGCCGAGAGCATGATAAGATCCTCGGCGTGTTCGGTCGTGATCTCCGCGTTCTCCTCATGGTTGAGGATCGGTCCCGCCGTCAGCCGGATCTGCTGGATGAAGTACTGCGCCGCCTGCCGGTGGCGGGAGGCGTAGGCCGTGTAGATATGCTCTACCTCTTCTTCCGAAAGTCCCATCGGAATGACCTTCTGGATGAGCGCGATGCTCAGCGACTGCTTGAGCGTCAGAATGATGATGAGATACGCGATATGCACGCGGTAATACCGCCGCTTCACCGGCTCCGGCATGACCTTGATGCGGACGTAGTTGTTGATCGTCGCCGCCGTAATGAACTGCTCATCCTTGAGCTCCGGCGGGAGATAGTCCAGATATTCGCGCAGCAGCACCGTGACCTGCTCCATATACAATCCCAGATTGGGGATCTCCTCCCAGCGCGGAAGCCGGAAATCGTCCAGATACTTTTCCCAGCGGCGCAGCTTGCCCGCAACGAGCGCGTTATCGTATGCCATTTTCATCACCTCGCAGACAGGATTATACCACATCCTGCTGATTTTACAAGAAGCAATTGCGTCCTTTCCCATTGACTTAATTTTGACCTTGATTTATAATAATATCAAATATTAGATACTTGGAGGGCAAACATCTTGTCTTTTGCTATCCTTACCGATACATCCGCCAATCTGCCGACGCCGCTTCTGCAGAAGCACGGCATCACCGTTGCGCCGTTTTCCTATTCCTATGACGGTGCGGAGCACACCTGTCTTGATACCGAGTCGTTTGACGGTGCGGCGTACTACGGCGCGATGCGGAAAGGCACGGTGGTGACGACCTCGCTCGTAAACCCCGACCGGTTCATCTCCGCGGCGCGGCCTCTGCTCGCCGCCGGGGAAGACGTTCTCTTCGTCGGCATGTCGTCCGGCATCAGCGGCTCGTTCGGCTCGGCCAAGCTCGCCGCGGGCGATCTGCGCGAGGAGTTTCCCGGGCGCGATATCCAGCTCGTCGATACGCTCGGTGCCTCGCTCGGCGAGGGCATTCTTGTACTGCGCGCCATCGAGATGCGCGAGAACGGCGCTTCGCTTTCCGAAACGGCGGCAGCGCTGCGCGATATGCGCTGGCGGATGTATCAGATCTTCACTGTGGACGATATCATGTACCTGCGCCGCACCGGACGGCTCTCCAACGCCAAGGCGATCGTCGCCTCCGTGCTGCACATCAAGCCCGTGCTCAAGGGCAACGAGGAGGGCGCGATCGTCGCCGTGGACAAGATCCGCGGCCGCCGCAAGTCCATTGACGCGCTTGTGGAGCGTTACCGCAAATATGTTGTCTCGCCCGAGACGCAGACCGTAGGCATCGCCCATGCCGACTGCGCGGAGGACGCGGAATACCTCGCCTCGGCGCTGCGTATCGTTGCGCCGCCGAAGGAGATCATGACCGTGATGTACGAGCCCGTGACCGGCTCGCACGTCGGCCCCGGCGCGCTGGCGCTGTTTTTTCTCGGGGACGAGAACGTTCGATCGAAATAATTTGCTGTATATATTTTGCTGTATATATAAGGGGAGGCTACCATGAACGACTTTGTGATCTACACCGATTCCGCATGCGACATCCCGCCGGAGCTTTTGAAGGAGTGGGGCGTGCCGTACTCCTGGCTGACCTACGTGTTCGACGGCGATGCGCGCCAGTACTCGAACTACGAGCTCCCCTTCCCCGAGTTCTACGACAAGATGCGCAAGGGCAGCGTCGCGCGCACGAGCGCCGTGAACGCGGACGCCTTCGTGCAGGGCTTTGAGCCGATCCTGCAGGACGGAAAGGATATCCTCTACATCGGTTTTTCCTCGGGTCTGAGCAGCACATACCACGCCGGGTGCATCGCCGCGCAGGAGCTGCGCGAAAAGTATCCCGAGCGTGACATCCGCTGCGTTGATACGCTCGGCGCGTCCGGCGGGTTCGGTCTGCTGCTTTATATGGCCGTGCAGAAAAAGCGCGAGGGCGGCACGATCGAGGAATGCGAAAAGGTCGTGCTCGACAACCGCTTCCATCTCTGCCACTGGTTCACGGTGGACGATCTCGTCTATCTCAAGCGCGGCGGACGCATCAGCGCCGCCACCGCGTTCGTCGGCAACACGCTCGGCTTCAAGCCCGTGCTGCACATGGACGACGCCGGCCATCTCATCAACATGTTCAAGGTCCGCGGCCGCAAAGCCTCTCTCAACGCGATGGCCGACAAATACGGCGAGCTTGCTCTTGACAAAGCCGGCGGAACGGTGTTTATTTCTCACGGAGACTGCCGCGCGGACGCCGACACGCTCGCCGCGATCCTCAAGGAGCGCTACGGTGCTTCCGTCAAGGAGATCGTGGTCGTCGGCCCGGTGATCGGCGCGCACTCCGGCCCCGGCACGCTTGCGCTGTTCTTCCTCGGCAAGCACCGGTAACTCATTGCAGAAAGGAACATTTCCATGATCGATTACCGCTACGATACGCAGCTCCTCATCGAAGGCACCGGCCTGGACGAGGACGCCATCAACGACTATTTCCGCACCAACTTTCAGGGCGACTGCCTGCTCGCCGTCGGCGACGATGAGCTCATCAAGATCCACTACCACACCAATGAGCCGTGGAAAGTGCTCGAATACTGCGCCTCGCTCGGCGAAATTTTCGATATCGTAGTCGAGGACATGGACCGCCAGGCCCGCGGTCTCAACGGCTGACTCTTATACAAATGACCCCCGCTTTTCGGAACGATCCGAAGAGCGGGGGTATTTTTATTGCTCTATCAAGAGGAGAAACAGCGAAAGGAGCAGGCAGAAGAACGGAACGATCACCGCATCAGCCGACCTGATGGAGCATGCCGAAGAGCACACTCACCCGGCCCGGAAACCTGTTAAGACCGATGTACATCGGTGTGCCGCTCTGGTCGCCGTCGAAGTATACGGTCAGGTAGCTGTTTGCGCCGGCAAAGTCCGTCAGCCGCTCGCCGCCGCCCGGATTGAGCTGGGCATAGTGGAACATGGCGTCGTCCGTCTGTGCAAGACGGTAGCCGGAAAAGCCCCAGTATTTCGCGAGCAGCGTGCAGAACTTATCCACGGTCATGCCGTCCGGCAGGATGTCGTCATAGTTATTGTAGGTATGGAACGTCTCCTTTCCGTTGCCCGTTTCCACCGTTACATCGCCGCCGGGAATGGGCGTGTCCGTCTCGTCCGCCTTGGCCTCCGTAGTGAGCTGCACGATCTTTCCGCTCATCGTATCGACGAAAATATTCATGTAATACTTCCCGTCGTCGGTCCCGCCGCGGACAATGTAGCTGTGGGGGAAAATGCGTCCAAACCAGTAATCGCTCACGCCCATGTTCGGCGCTTCGCCGAGATAGTCCGGTTCGCCATCAAAAAAGCGGTACTCCGAAGAGAGAATGCCCATATCCTGCATTTTCGCAATTTCCTGCCGCGCGACCCTGACCGCCTGCGCGGGGCTGTTGATGAGCCGTCCGGCGGCAAGGGCGCTTCCTGCAAGCACGAGCACGAGCGCCGCCGCGATCAGCACGGTGCGAAGCGTCCGCTTCGCGCGAAGGGGTTTTCCTGTATTCTTTTCCTGCATAGCCGATGTGACCTCCTTGATGATTTCGTCGTCGATCCCGCCGGCCGCTTCCATAATATCCAGCGCTTTCACAGCAGTTCCTCCTTAATGAGATAGTCGCGCAGCTTTTTCCGGCTGCGGCAAAGCGAGGTATGTACCCTTCCCTCCCGGCAGCCGAGCCTTTCGGCGATCGCCGGGGCAGGAAGAGCGAGATAGTAGCGGGCGGTGAAAATAATCCGGTCGTTTCGGGAAAGCGTATGGAGAAAGGCGTTCACCGCATGAGAAAGCTCCCGTGCCTCAATGATCTGCTCCACATTGTCCCGCCCCGCGACACACTCAGCGAGCTCGTCGAGCGCGGCGGACGCCTCACCGCCACCGCGTTTCTGCGCGCTGTCGGCGCGAAAGCGGGAAAATGCGGCGTTCCGTACGGTACGGAACAGATACGCGCCGAGATGCTCCGGGCGCTGCGGCGGGATGGTGTTCCAGAGTGAGAGATAAGCGTCCTGCACGATCTCCTCGGCGTCCTCCGCCGCGGGGAGAAACCGGCGCGCGATGCCTTCGCACGCGCCGCCGTATTTCCGCTCCGTTTCGGCGATCGCCTGCTCGTCGCGCCGCCAGTACAGGTCTACGATGAAGCTGTCCTCCATGATCTTTCCTCTTTCTTACGGGGCTGCCCCTTGAGTACTCACCCTTATAGACGCAATTCGGGGCAAAAAGCTTACAGAAAATGCTATAAAATTTAACGCGCCGCATTTCTGCGCAAATTTCTTACAGGTTTATCATATTCAATCTTTCAAAACGAAAAAAACGGTGGTATAATATATACGCCAAACCAACTCAATACTGCGAAAAGGATATTTCTCTCCCAGGGCGTATTATACTCTTTTTTGCCTACAAACTGAATTTGATAAAAATGCAAATTCCGTTTCTGTAGGCATGAGGGTTTCCTTTTCCGCAGAGTTGGTTTGGCGACTATCGGAGTTTGCGTTTTTTGTGCGGCTGCTCCGGTAGCCGCACTTTTTATTTTTTAGGAGGAAAGAAATGAAAAAACTGGTCGCCGCGCTTCTCTCGCTCGTCATGCTGTTTTCTCTCGCTGCCTGCGGCAGCGATGCTTCTCCTGCAAATGATTCTCCCGTAAACGACTCCCCTGTATCCGCGGAAGCAACTGCCGAGCCGGTCGTTGAACCGCAGCCGGAAGAAGTCGCTGAGAGTACATATTACGGCACATGGAAAGCCGTTTCCTGCGCGCAAAACGGCATTACAGTTTCGGTAGAAACGCTGGAGAAAAATGATTTTTATCTCATCAGTCACAGCGACCTGATCCTCCGCGAGGACGGGAAGTTTTATTTGAATATTCTCTACAAAGAAACAACCGGCGAATGGGAGACCACAGAAACCGGTATCCATGCCTCAGACACCGAGATTCCTTATAACGGCAGTCAGCTTGAACTGCTGATCGACGGTGTTACGATATATTACGAAAAAGACTCCGATAGCGCCGTTTTTCCCCCAGACAGAGAGTTCTGTCCGGAGGATATATGTGGTACATGGAGAGTCATCGCCGGAGATATCGCCGCCAACAAATCCACGCTTTCACTTGCGGACATCAAAAAAACCTATCCGTCCTATGCCGACTCCGCAGTGGTTTTCTCCGATGAGGAGAAAGCATATATCAAACTTCCTGACAGAGAAACTCGCGCTGAGTGGACATATGCCGACGGAGGTATACAAGTGGATACCATGGCACTTTCGCTGGTCAACGATTTGCTCTGCGTGCCGCTCTCCGACGGTAGTTGCCTATACTTTGAAAAGGCTTCCGACGATCAAACTCTGCCGGAAGTGGAAGAAACCACCGCCGCAACCGGGCTGCGCCCCGAATTCAAAGAGGCCATGGACAGCTATGAAGCGTTCTACACCGAATACTGCGACCTTCTGAAAAAGTACATGAACAACCCGTCCGATCTTTCTATTCTTACAAAGTACATGAGTCTCATGGGAAAGCTCTCAGACATGGATGAAAAATTCAAGGCTTGGGAAAGCGAGGATCTGAACAACGAAGAGCTGAAGTATTACATGGACGTGAATAACCGTGTAATGAAAAAGCTGCTCGACGTTACCGGCTGAAATCACTGAAACAAAAAGTTTTGCCGCCCCGGATGAACCGATCATCCGGGGCGGCTTTTGTATAAATCATTTTACCGGCTGTACATGGCCGTCATGGCGGCGATGTGGTCGGCGAGCTCGTCGGTGAGCGCGCCGGGCAGCATGCGCCAGCACCAGTTGCCGTGGCCGAGGACGCCGGGGACGTTCATGCGCGACTCGCCGCCGAGGGCGAGCCAGTCCTGCATCTGCGCGACGAAGAGATCAGCCACCGAGCTCATGCCGCCGCGGATGATGCCGTTTACATACCCTTCCTCATCGTTCAAGCCGAGATACTGCTTGGCGTAAGCCACATCGTCGCCCTTCGCGTCGCCCAGCCACTGGGCGAGCGTGGCGTTGTCGTGCGTGCCGGTGTAGCAGATGCAGTTCGTCGGGTAGCGGTGCGGCAGATAGTCGCTCGGCTCGCGGGAATCAAAGGCGAACTGCAGCACCTTCATGCCGGGGAAGCCCGAATACTCGCGCAGGGCGATGACCTCCGGGGTCATAAAGCCGAGATCCTCGGCGATGATATCAAGGCCGGGGAGCGCCGTTTTGATCGCATCGATAAAGCTCTCGCCGGGGCCCTTGCGCCAATGGCCGCTGCGCGCGGTCGTCTCGCCGTAGGGCACGGCCCAATAGCTCTCCAGACCGCGGAAATGGTCGATACGGACGGTATCGTAGAGTTTGCCCGCGGCGCCGAGACGCCGGATCCACCAGCGGTAGCCGTCGTCTCGCATACGGTCCCAGTCATAGAGCGGGTTGCCCCAGAGCTGGCCGTCGGCGGTGAAGTAATCGGGCGGGACGCCCGCGACCTCCGTCGGGCGGCACTGATCGTCGAGCTGGAAGTACTCGCCCTCCGCCCACACGTCGGCGCTGTCGAGCGGGACATAGATCGGCACGTCGCCGATGATCCGGATGCCCTGCTCGCGGATATACGCGCGCAGCGCGTTCCACTGGCGGAAGAACAGATACTGCGTGAAAATGCAGAAGCGGATATCCTCCGCGAGAAGCTCCTCATACCGGCGCAGCACTTCCTCGCTGCGGCGAAGACGGAGATCCTCGTCCTCCCATTCGATCCAGGGGCGCATGCCGAAATGACGCTTTGCCGCGGTATAGAGCGCATAGCTGCGCAGCCAACTCTCGTTTTCACGATAGAAAGCGTCTACGTTCTCACGCTCTTTGTCCCAGCCGCGCTCACAGGCGCGGCGGAGAAGATCGAACCGTCCGGCGTAGAGCGCGCCGTAATCCGTCTGCGCCGGGTCGCTGCCGAAGGAAACGGCATCGACTTCCTCGCGCGTGAGGAGACCGTCGGTAATAAGCTGCTCAAGGTCGATGAGATACGGGTTCCCGGCAAAGGCCGAGTCGGTCTGGTACGGTGAGTCGCCGTAGCCGGTCGGGCCGAGCGGCAGGATCTGCCAGTATTTCTGTCCGGCTTTCCGGAGGAAATCGGCAAACTCTCTCGCCTCTCTGCCCAGCGTTCCGACGCCGTGCGGCGACGGGAGCGATGTGATATGCAGAATAATTCCGCTTGCTCGCATGGCAAACGCCTCTTTCGTCTGTTAGAATTTGCGGATGCTGTTAATTTTTACGGATGCTGTCCGTCTTTTCGAGCGTGTACGGCGCGAGGACATGCTGCGCGCCTGAGCCGTTTTCGATCATGTCGAGCAGCACGGCGTAGCTCTTTTCCGCCATGAACGCGATCTGCTGCGTAACGGTGGAGAGCCTCGGCTCGTAGTACCGGCAGATGGGCAGGCCGTCAAAGCCGATGAGGGAAATGTCCTCCGGGATACGCTTTCCGGCATCGCGGACGGCGCGGGCCGCGCCGATGGCCATGACGTCCGCCATGGCGAACACCGCCGTGATCTCCGATGTTTCGCGCAGGAGCTCCGCCATGGCCGTATAGCCCTCGTCGAAGCTGTAGTGCGCGGTCTTATAAAACCGGTCCGCGTCAAACGTTATGCCGCGCTCCGTGAGCGCGCGCAGCACGCCCGCATAGCGCAGACGGCCCGTATCGGAGTATTCACGCTCGCCGCCGATGACGGCGATCTTTTTGTGGCCCATGTCCGCCAGATACCCGACGGCCGCAGCGGCAGCGGCGGTATCGTCGGTCGTGACGCTCGAAAGATTCTTGAATTGGAATTCCGCGGCGGAGTTCGTGACAAGAACCGCGGGAATGTGGATCTCGGCAAAGGATTCGATGAAATCCTCGCTGCTGCCGCCGAGGAAGAGGATGCCCTGCGGCTTTACCTCGCGCACGCGCTTCACGGCGCGGCGCACCTCGTTGTCGAGCTCGCCGATATAGTCCACCACAAGCTGGTACTCCCCGCCCGTTGCCACGGTCTGCAGCCGTTCTACCAGCGCGGCGAACAGCTCGTTGTGCGTGCCGCGGACGATGACGAGGATGTTGTTGCTGTGGGTCTGCTTGAGATTGCGGGCGTTCGTATTCAGCTCAAAGCCCTGTTCCTTCACGATCGCCATGATCTGCTCTCTTGCCTTCTCGCTGACGTGCGGCTGATTGTTGAGCACGCGCGAGACCGTGCCGAGCGAATACCCGGAGAGAGCCGCCAGGTCCTTGATCGTCATCAGCCCTTCACCGCTCCGGCCGCAACACCCTTAATAATGTGTTTCTGGCAGCAGAGATAGAAGATGATGACCGGCAGGATGCTCAGAAGGATCAGCGCCATCGTCGCGCCCATGTCCACCTGTCCGTAGCTTCCCTTGAGATGCTGTATGACGATGGGGATGGTCATATACTCCGTGCGGTCGAGCACGAGATACGGCAGAAGGAAGTCGTTCCACACCCACATGATCTCCAGCACGCCGACGGAGATCATCGTCGGCTTCATCATGGGGAGGACCACCTGGAAGAACGTGCGCACCGGGCCGCAGCCGTCGATGGCAGCGGCTTCCTCAATTTCCAGAGGAATGGACTTTACAAAGCCGCAGAACATGAACACCGCGAGACCCGCGCCGAAGCCGAGATAAATGACCGGGATCGTCCACGGGGTATCGAGACTGAGCTGGTTCGCCGTGCGGGAGAGCGTGAACATGACCATCTGGAACGGGACGACCATGGAGAACACGCAGAGATAATATACGATCTTGCTGAAGAAGCTCCCGACGCGGGAGACATACCACGCGGCCATGGACGTGCACACGAGAATGAGCGCCGTGGAGGCGAGCGTGATGAAAAGGCTGTAGCCCACGGCCTTCAGAAACGGGTAGTTGCCGAAGGTCATGCCCTTGATATAGTTCTGGAAGCCGACAAAGCTGTTCGCGTCCGGGAAGGCAAACGTCTCCGTGTTGACGGCGGCGTTGCTCTTGAAGGAGTTCATCAAAACGATGAGGATCGGCATAATGTAAGCGATGCAGATCACCGTGAAGATGATCGTCAGCACCATTTTGCCGCGTTCTTCTCTCTTTGCCATTACTGCTGTACCTCCTTTTTACGGGTGGCCTGGAGCTGCAGAAGGCCGATCGCGGCCACAAGGATGAAGAACACCACGGCCTTCGCCTGGCCGACGCCGCGGTTGTTGCCGCCGCCGGAGTAGAAGGCGCTGTAAATGTTCAGAGCGAGCATTTCCGTCGTCTTTATAACGCTGCCGTCCGGCTGCTGCAGGAACGGCCGCCCCCCCGTCAGCGCGAGGTTCTGGTCGAAGAGCTTGAAGCCGTTCGTGAGCGTGAGGAAGATGCAGATCGTAAAGGAGCTCATCATGTTCGGAATGGTGATCTTCCAGAGCGTCTGCCAGTTGTTGGCGCCGTCAATGCGGGCCGCCTCGAGCATGTCCTCCGGGATGGACTGGAGACCGGCTATGTAAATGATCATCATATAGCCGACCTGCTGCCAGCATATAAGGATGATGAGGCCCCAGAAGCCGAAGGTCGAGTTGAGCACCACGGAGGTGTTGTACTTCACGAGGAAGCCGTCAAAGATCATCGACCAGATGTAGCCGAGCACGATGCCGCCGATGAGGTTCGGCATGAAGAACACGGTGCGGAAAAGGTTCGAGCCGCGGATGCCCTTCGTGAGGAAGTAGGCAACCGTGAAGGCCAGAACGTTGATGAACACTACCGACACGAAGGCGAACAGCGCCGTATACCAGAAGGCATGGAGGAAGCTGCTGTCCGAGAACGCTTTGATGTAGTTGCTGAATCCGACCCACGTCCACTGGCTCGTCAGCTTAAACTTGCAGAAGGACAAAAACGCGCCCTTAAAGAACGGGTAAAGGAACCCGATGCAGAAGGCGGCAAAGGTGGGCAGCAGAAACAGCCACACCATTCGCTGAATGGGGCGGCGGATCAGTCGGCTGTTGTGTGCGGCCGGATCCCGCGGTATGTTTATACGCTTCATTCTTTCACTCCTGTTCTGCCGAAATTGTCATGGCGACAGCTCCTGCCCGAACGCGTCGGGCAGCAGCTCACGCCGTCACAGTCTATATACTATCCTGCCGGCGGATATATCTACAGGCGGAGCGGACGTGATCGCCCGCCCCGCCTGTATTGTGTGTCAATTTGTCTCAGCGGATATCCGCAGAGGACTTAGTGCTCGTTGGCGTACTGGGTAGCCCAGCCCTGGACGAACGCGGTCTCAACGGTGGACCAGTCGCCGGTGCCGGTGGTGTACTGGCTCAGAGCATCGACGACGGCAGCGCGCCAATCGTCAACGGCAGGAGTCCAGTTGAACGCCCAGGTCACGGTGTAGTTGCCGTTGGCAACGTACTCGTTGGCAGCCGCGAAGAACACGTTCTCCGGGGTCTTGGCGTTCTTGAACGGGCAGGGGCCGAACTGCTCGGCCAGCATGGTGGTGCCTTCCTCAGAGGTGACGACCCAGTACATGAAGTCCAGAGTGGCCTGGATGTCTTCCGGAGAGGCGTTCTTGTTGATCGCCCAGCAGTTCTCGGTGCCGCAGCAGAGACCAGCCTTCTCCTCGCCTTCCACACCGCAGTAGATGGGGATCATGGTGAGGTCGTCCGGGTTCATGCCGAACTTGTCGGCAGAAGTCAGGTTGCTGTACTCCCAAGTGCCGTTCTGATAGAACGCAGCCTTGCCTTCGCCGAATTCAGCCTCGGCCTGATCGCCGGTGGCGGACAGGAGGGCAGCGCCGGTGGTCGCGGTATCGGTGATGTACAGATCCCAGATGTTCTTGTAGTTCTCGAGGTAGGTGCCCTTGATGGTGGCGGGCTGCTCCGTCACGCCGTCATCGCGGAACTCGTAGTACAGAGGCATGTTGGCCAGGTGGCCGGAGAAACGCCAGGAGGAGGAACCGTCGAGACCGGCGGACGTGAAAGCGTCGAAGCCGAGCTCGTCAGCGCGGGCGTGGATGTCGTCCGCAACAGCCTTCAGGGACTCGAAGTTGGTGATCTCATCGACGGAGTGGCCGGCCTTCTCGAGCAGGGCCTTGTTCACGATGATGCCGAAGGCTTCGTAGCAGTAGCCGATGGAAACGGTCTCGCCGGCTTCGTTCTTCAGGTTGAAGTCGGTGGTGGTCATCTCGTTGTACACATCGGTGCCTTCGAGATTGTAGCAGAACTCGCCGTAGCTGTTGACAGCGCCGACGTTGCCGACCTGGAACATGGTGGGGGCGGCGTCCTTGTCGAGTTCGGCGGTCAGGGTGGTGTCGTACTGGCCAGAAGCGGCGGTGACGACCTTCACGAGAACGCCGGTCTGCTCGGTGTAGGTCTTGGCAATCTCCTGCCAGGCCGCGTCAGACTCGGGCTTGAAGTTGAGGTAGTACACGCTGCCGGTCGCGGCCGGGGTTTCGGGTTCCGCGGCGGGCTCTTCCGTCGCGGGGGTTTCGGGCTCAGCCGGGGTGCTCGGGGTCTCCGCCGGGGCAGCGCCGCAGGCGACGAGGCTCAGAACCATGACCAGAGCCAGAAGAACAGCGAGAAGCTTCTTCATTGTTTGTTTCCTCCTAATTTTTAATGGGTTTCCGTAAGTAAAGCGCTGAATTGGAAACGATTCCAACCAAGCTTGTCTGTATTCTATCCTCTTTGTAGAAATATTGCAAGTGCGTTTCGGCGAAAACGCTTAACTTTATGTCATTTACACAAAAACCTCGTCAACTTTTTGTGCGGTTGGTCTTGTCATGCGGTCATTTGTTCCTGTATAATAGGCTTATTCTCCCGGAGGTGGCAATATGAAAAAACTCTTTGATCCGGATTCCCCCATCCTGCGCTTTCTCACGCAGGCGGCGGAGCTCGCGTGGCTGAACATTCTGTGGGTCGTGTGCTCGCTGCCGGTTTTCACGCTCGGCGCTTCGACCGCGGCGCTCTGCACGGCGGTGCGGAACATGATCCGCGAATCGGGGCATTGGAACAGCGCGGCCTTTTTCCGCGCGTTCCGCGATAATTTCAAAAAATCCACGCTGCTCTGGCTCATTCTGCTTGCGGCGCTCGCTCTCCTCGGCGCGGACGTATACATTCTCCGCGCGCTCTTCCCGGAGCAGCTGTTCTGGCTCGTGCTGCCGGGCGTCTGCTTTGCGCTGTGGCTGATGGTGTTCATCTGGGCGTTCCCGCTCACGGCGACCTTTGAAAATACGCTCTGGAACACGATAAAAAACGCGGTGCTTCTCGGCGTCGGGTATCTGCCGCGGACGCTTCTCATGGCGGTGATCCATCTGCTGCCGGTGATCCTCTTCGCCGTATCCCCCGCGGCGTTTTACGGCGTGAGCGTTCTCTGGCTCGTGCTGCTCTCGGCCGTGACGTGCTACACCGATCTCTGGCTCATGCAAAAGCCGTTCGCCCCCTTCCTGCCGGACGAGGCGGAATGACCGGTCAAACGAACATACGAAAAATGTCCTCTGCGCACCAATTTGCGCAGAGGACATTTTTGATCTTGTATGCCGGTTCAGTGCAGCTCCCAGATGGTTTCCGCATACTGGCGGATCGCGCGGTCGGACGAGAACATGCCCGCCGCGGCGATGTTGTAAAGGCACTTTTTGCCGAAGGATACGCGGTCCTTCCAATCCGTGAGCGCGTGAAGGCGGGCTTCACGGTAGCTTTCAAAATCGCGCAGAACGAAATAGTTGTCCGGACGGTGCCAGCTCGCGCCCTTGAGTATGGCGTCAAAAAGCTCCTTCTGATCGTCGTCGGTCGGCACGGTGCCGTCCACAAGCGTATCCATCGCGCGGCGGATGCGTTCGTCGGAATCGTAGAGCGCCTCGGGGTCGTAGGTATCGCGCACGGCGTTGTTCTCCTCGACGGTGCCGCCGAAGATGTAGTTGTTCTCCAGCCCGGCCTGCCGGACGATCTCGACGTTCGCGCCGTCCATCGTGCCGAGCGTCACAGCGCCGTTGAGCATGAGCTTCATGTTGCCCGTGCCGGAGGCCTCCGTGCCTGCCGGGGAGATCTGCTCGGAGATGTCCGCCGCGGGGATGATCTTTTCGGCGTAGGAGCAGTTGTAGTTCTGCACGAACACGATGCGCATTTTGCCGTTCACGTCGGGGTCGTTGTTCACAAGCTCGGCAAGACGGTTGATATAGCGGATGACGGCCTTCGCGCGGCGGTAGCCGGGCGCGGCCTTCGCGCCGAAAATGAACGCCGTGGGCGGCATATCGGCAAGACCGCCGTTTTTGATCTCAAAATAGAAGTCGGCAAGGCAGAGAGCGTTCATCAGCTGGCGCTTATATTCGTGCGCGCGCTTGACCTGCACGTCGAACACGAACTCCTCGGGAATGTCCACGCCCTCCGCGGCGCGGATGTGCGCGGCGAGCTGGCTCTTCTTCTGCAGCTTGACGGCGTTGAAGAGCATGGCGAGCTCATCGCTCACGTGCTCGCGCAGATAGCCGATGCGGTCAAGATCACGCAGGAAGCCCTCGCCGATCTCGGCGCGGATGAGCTCGGTGAGCTCCGGGTTGCAGAGACCGAGCCAGCGGCGCGGCGTGATGCCGTTCGTAACGTTCACGATGCGGCCGGGGTATTTCTCGTTCCACGCGCGGAAGAGATCGTCCCGGAGGATCTGGCTGTGGATCTCCGCAACGCCGTTCACCTTGCGGGACATATACACCGAAAGATCGGCCATGCGCGCCTGATTATCGCAGACGACGTGGAGATTCGCGCCGGGGAACTCCTGCTGCAGGCGCTCTTCGATCTTCAGGAGAATGTCGCAGATCTCCGGCACAACACTGCGCAGAAGATCCATATCCCAGCGCTCGAGCGCTTCGCCCATGACGGTGTGGTTCGTGTAGGAGAAAACGCTGCGGGTGATAGCAAAGGCACGGTCAAAGTCGATGCCTTCGGCCATGAGCAGCCGGATGAGCTCGGGGATGGACATGGCGGGATGGGTATCGTTGAGCTGCACGGCGATGAACTCGCCGAGGCGCTGAAGATCGCCGTTGCCGGAGGTTTTGTAGGTGCGCAGGATGTCCTGCAGCGACGCGCTCGAGAGGAAGTACTGCTGCTTGATGCGCAGACGCTTGCCCTCGACGGTGCTGTCATTCGGGTAGAGGACGCGGGTGATGTCCTCGGCGCGGTTTTTCTCGGTGAGCGCGCGCTCGTAATCCTGCGAGTTGAACGCGTCAAAGTCGAGCTCCTGCTCGGCCTCGCACTGCCAGAGGCGGAGCGTTGCGACGTTGTCGGTATGATAGCCGATGACCGGCGTATCGTACGGCACGGCGAGCACCGTCTGGTCGGCGAAGCGGACGCGGACGGTGTGCTTCTCGCGGCGGAAGCTCCAGGGATCGCCGTGCTTTTCCCAGTCGTCGGCGGATTCCTTCTGCGCGCCGTTTTCAAAGCTCTGCTTGAAAAGACCGAAGCGGTAGCGCAGGCCGTAGCCGCTCAGCGGCACGCCGCAGGTGGCGGCGCTGTCCATATAGCACGCGGCAAGACGGCCCAGACCGCCGTTGCCAAGAGCCGCGTCCTCGATCTCCTCAAGACAGGCGAGATCGATGCCGCGCTCGGCAAACACCCGGCGCATTTCGTCGAGAATGCCGAGATTGAAAAGGTTATTGTATACGAGCCGCCCGACAAGATACTCGGCGGAGAGATAATACGCCTTGCGCTTTCCGGCGCGGCGGGCGCGGGATTTGGCCCAGTTGTCCCCCACCGCGATCATTACCGCCCGCCCGAGAGCGTTGTGGAGGTGCTGGGGCGAGGCCTCGCTCAGGCGCTCGTCCTCGTCATATTTCAGCAGAGATTCCGTGGTGCCCAGAAGATCCTGCGGAGAATAAATCATGGTTCTCTGTCCTTTCGGTGATGGAATAGTGCCGTGGAAACGATTCCAAGGCTCTGCGCTGCATTATAACCGTTTTTCCCCGGCTCTGCAACCGGTTTTTATAAAAAAGGCCGGAACACAGGCTTTTTTCTGTGTTCCGGTCATTTTGTCTGACAGCCGGGGTTCGTTTGAAGGCGTCAGCCGACATAGGGAAGCATCTCAAAGAAATTCTCTTCGCTCTCGCCGTTGATGGTCCAGCCGCCTTCCCCATCGTATTCCGGCCGGATCGATCCGGTGCGGCCGTCATCGGTGCGGAAGAAGGTGTTCTGTCCGTCCGTGCCGGTAAGCAGGAGCTTTTCGCCCGGCGTCAGCACGGCGGTGCCGCCCTCATCGAGATACACCGGCAGGATCTTCGCCACAGTCAGATAGTAGCAGCTGCCGCGGTAGTTCCATTTAAAAGAGGGATCGAGCGTTACGACGCCGTCGGACGTTCCGTTCATACCGATGACCGCGCAGTAGGTGCCGAGCTGATAGTACCACGCCTCGAGCACCGGGATGCCGCCGCTGAACACGACGCGCCCGTCGAGACTGCCGGTAAGACCGTTCGGATCCTTGCCGTAGCGCGCGTCGCCGGTAAACTGGATGGGTTCGAGCGTGTCGCCGTGCCAGCCGCAGGTGCGGTAATCGTCGCTGCCGGGGTCGGCGGCAAACAGAAGCTCGCAGATGCCGTCGCCGTCCAGATCGCAGATCCAGAGGTCGTACCGGTCGCCCACGGGCATATTGGTGCGGTCGAGCACCGTGCCGTTCACGGCGATCGTGTACTCGTTGATGCCGCCGGCATCCTTCGCCGTCACGGTGATCTCCTCGGCGGCATAGTCGCCGTTAATGTCATAGTGATACACACTCTTGCCGGAGATGTTCACCGGGCGCTCGGCATACTGCTCTCCGTCCATGAGGATGAGAGAGCCGTCCATCCCGCTCTGGGAGATATACTTTACATGCTCGCCATCGGCGTCGCGCCAGGAGATGGCGAGATTCGGCATCACGTCCGGGATCCACGTCTGCACGCAGACGCTCTCGCCGCCGGCGAGACGCCCGGCGTACCAGAGCGTGCCGTCCGTGCGGTAGGCGTTGGAGTATTCCAGATACGTCACGGCGTTGAGCTCAACGTCTTCGACCGTGCCGGAGGCGGTGAACGTGACGCACGCGCCCAGGCCGCCCGTACCGGTGTCGCAGACATACGTTGCGTTCCCGGCGGCGTCGGCGCTCTCGCTCAGCTCGCCGGTGAGCGTGCCGTCCGCCTCGCTCTCGGCGGGGAGATAATCCGCCTTGATCTGATAGGCGAGCCAGGCGTACGGCAGTGTGAACTCGATGAGCCCCGCGGCATAGCCCGCGAGCTCATAGGGGTTTGCCATAAGGACAAGGCCCTCGTCGTTAAAGTACCAGTTGCCGTCGCGGAAGAGACCGGCAAGCTGATCCTCGTAGCCATCGTTCAGACCGTAGGCGGCGTATTCCGCGCCGTAGCCGATGATATCCTTGAGCTGATCGACGGCGGCGGAGAGGAAAGCGTCGTAGTTGTCCGTGAGATCCGCGAGCGTCAGCTCCCGGCCGGTGCGGATATCGAAGGTGTGGCCGCAGCGGCCGGTGTAGCCGTGCGCACCGCCGAGATACGACGTATCATCGTAGGTGATGCTCAGCAGATACCGGGCATTATAGCGGACGTTCATCTGGCGCATAAGGCTGTAGGAAGAAAAGCCCGAGGCATCGCCGTTTTCCGTCTGCCAGGCGAGCTCTTCCTTTGCCGCGGCCAGATAATTTTCCTTGCCGGAAATGCTGTATTCGCTGCCCGATTCGGCGCCGACGGCAAAATCTGTATACTGCTTATGCAGCGCTTCGTTGATCGCGGCAGCGGCCGCGTCGTTTCCGTTCATGGAAACGCTCGGCTCGGCGCAGGCATAGACGAGAAGAAGCGCCGCATTGTCCGCGGTATAAAAATCTTCGTTCTCGCACCGGACGGAAATCACCGGCACATTGCGGTTTTCGGCCGCCGGCGCCTCCGTGGGCGCGGCGGTAGTCTCCGGCGCCGCGGTCACGGGGATCGCCGTGGGTTCCGCCGTGGGCTGTGCCGGAGTTTCCGGCTTTGTGCTGCACGCCGCGAGCGAAAGGGAAAGCGCCGCGCAGAGCAGCAGGGACAGGCCTTTCTTTTTCATGCTCATACAGTTATAGTTACTCCTCATAACGCGTGAGCGCGTAGTCGTAAATATTGTGTCCGCTCTCGAGCGGCGCACCGTTCACGGTGAGCATTACCTCCGTGCCGTCAAAGGCGTCGAGCAGCGTGTTGACGATGCCGCCGACGAGGAAGTACTCTCCGCTCGTGCCGAGAGAGCGCACCTGCGCGGCGAAGGCGTCGTTGAGGTCGGCTCTGATGTGGCCGTCCTTGTCTGCGGTAACGGTGTTGAACGCCGCGCCGTTTTCAAAGATAAGGCCGTCCATCGCGCCGTTGAGCGTTTCGGCGGTGATCTCCGCGCCGTCGAGCGCGGTGCCGAAGGCAAGGAAGTGCTCGGCGTTCGCGTCGCTGCGGTAGATGCGCACCACGGCGGGGGCTTCGCAGCCGCGCTCGGCAAAGATCGCGGTATAGGTATCGCGCACGTCCTTGGCACTGTAGGGGTAATGCACCGGCGTATAGCCGCCGTCGGCAAGGAGGTTTTTCCCGCTCTCGCCGTAAAGGCCCATGGCGGTCTCATACATCGCGGTGAGCTTATCGGTAAGCTTTTCGCCGAACTCCGTCTCCTCGCCGAGATCAAAGGCGGCTGCGCCGCTGCGCACGGCGTCCATGCCGTTCGTGAGCGAGAAGTCCATGATCGTGGCAGCGATGCGCGCTCCCGTGAGCGAGCAGCCGGCGGTGCCTTCATGATAGTTGTTGAAAAGGTCGCACAGCGCATCGTAAAGGCCGTTCTTCTCCGGCGTCACCGTGACAGACGTGTCGGTTTTCTCGGGCATCGCGGTGGTTTCCGGCGGCACGGGCGTCGGAGCGCTCGTCGGCTCCGCCGTTGCGGCGGGTTCGGCGGCTGCGCTGCCGGACGACGCATTGCCGGATGTTGCGGCGGGCTGCTCCGGCTTCGGCGAGCAGGCCGTCATAAACGCCGCGCACAGAATAAGCGCCAGAAGCGCCGCGGCAAATCGTTTCATCTTCATAAGCTCTTTCCTTTCCTCGCACCTTTGGGTGTTCGAAAATATAGACGCCGGACGGGGTCGTTTGGTTCCCCGTCCGGCAAAAATATTATACGGTTTTCTGCGGAAACACAAGAGTGGCTTTGAAAAGATCGCCGTCGAGCGTCAGCGTGAGCTTTCCGCCCATGAGCTCCATGAGAGAATTGGCAATGGAAAGTCCCAGTCCGCTGCCGTCCGTGTGGCGCGAGCCGTCGCCGCGGACAAAGCGTTCCATCAGTTCCTCCGCCGGGATGTTCAGCGGCTCGCGGGAGATATTTTTGAGCGTGAGCACCGTTTCCGTCTCGCCCGGCGTCAGCTCCAGATAGAGCCGCGTGCCGCTCTGCGCGTATTTTACCGCGTTGCCCAGCAGATTATCCAGCACGCGCCATAAAAGCCGCCCGTCCGCCGTGACATACGTTTCCGCCTCCGGCACATTCAGCACCGGCGTGATATTTGCCGCGGCGAACTTTTCGGTATACTCCCCGGCGCTCTGGCGCAGCAGCTCGCCGAGATCGATCTTTTCAAGATTCACCGGCAGCGCGCCGCTGCTCGCCTTGCTCGCGTCCACGAGATCGGTCGTGAGCTTTTTGAGCTTCTGGCTCTGGCGGTCTAAAACCTCGATATATTCTCTCGCCGCCTCGCTTTCGGTCGGCTCCTTTTTGAGCAGGTCGACATAGCTCACAATGCTCGTGAGCGGCGTTTTGAGATCGTGGCTGACATTCGTGATGAGCTCGGTTTTAAACCGCTCGGACTTCATGCGCTCGTTCACAGCGCGGCTCATGCCGACGCTCACGGCGTTGAGATTGTCGCCGTGCTCCTTGAGCACCGGGTACATTTTCTCCGTGTCCACCGTGTAGGTGAGATCACCCGCGGCAAGCTTCTGCGCCGCCGTCTGCAGCGTTTTGAGCTGACGCACGGTGTGGATGACAAAGTATAGCCCCGCGGCGTCCAGCACAAGCGTCAGAAGGAAGACGAAAAAGCTGCCAGCGCCGAAAGCGAGTATCATGCCAAGAGCATTGACCAGCACCACGACCGCGTACACAAGGATCCCCTTCCACGCGATGGGCAGCGCGCGGACAAAGCCGCGCACGGCGCGGTATACAAAGCGGCAGACGATATAGATGATGCTGTTTCTCCACCACTTCCCGGCGCGGAGCCGCGCCGAGATCGTGCAGAGCGTGAGCAGCACGACAAAGCCGATCCAGAGCGCCATGAGCGTAGCCGGCATCATCCATACCCAGAGCGGGTTATAGAGCAGGTTAATTTCCGACAAGTCGAAATAGAAGTTTGCCGGGACGGCCACCGCCGCCAGCGCCGCGGCGAGAAAGAGATCGAGCGGCACGCGGTGGATGCCGCGCAGCTTCACGCCGTCCGGCGTTTTGCCCATGGACGCCATGAGGAAGACGAAGAGCGCGAGACACAGCACCGCCGTGATGATGCCCACGGGGAGATAGGCGTTCTGATAGCGCAGCAGCGTGCCGACGGAGGTGCGGAGCAGCGTCAGCTCCTCGCCGGGCGTCTGCTTCGGTTCGAGATACGCCTGCGCGTCGATCCATCTGTCTCCGCTGGAACAGCCGCCGGAAATGCCGAGCGGCACGGCGTTTTTCGTTCTGCCGTCGTACAGCACCTTGCCGGTGGACGTATCCGTTGCTACATAGGAGTAGCCGGAGGGAAGCTCGGGGTATTCGCCGGTATACCGTTCCTCCTGCAGCGCGTTGTTGAGCAGAACGCGGATGCCGTTCTTATACACCGACACGCTGTCCGGCTCAGGCAGCGTGCGGTCGCGGTCGATGCGGGTCATGAAATATCCTGCGGCGCAGAACAGCGCCGTAAGGCCGCAGAGCAGGCACAGGATAAAGGCGGCGGCGCGCGCCGTCGCGCTGTGGGTCAGCTTTTTCATTTTTTCATTTCCTCCAGCTTATAGCCTTTGCCCCAGACGACTTTCAGATAGCGCGGGTTGGCGGGGTCGATCTCCAGCTTTTCGCGCAGATGGCGGATGTGCACCGGCACCGTTCCCTCCGCGGAAAACGGTTCATCCTTCCAGACGCGCCGGTAGATATCGGCGCTCGAAAACACCTTGCCGGGGTTTTCGAGCAGGAGACGGAGAATGTCGTACTCCGTCGGGGTAAGCGTTACCTCCTCGCCGTCGAGCGTGACGCTCTTGCGCTCATCGTCCATGGCGATGCCGCCGAGCGTGAGCGCGGTGCTTTTCTCCGGCATGCCGCCGAGCTGGGCATAGCGCCGGAGCTGCGCCTTGACGCGGGCAAGGACCTCAAGAGGGTTGAAGGGCTTGGTGATATAATCGTCCGCGCCGACGGTGAGACCGAGGATCTTATCGTTGTCCTCGCTCTTGGCGGTGATGAGGATGACCGGGACGTTGCTCTGCTCGCGCAGCTTTGCCGTCGCCGTCATGCCGTCCATGCCGGGCATCATGATGTCCATGAGCACAAGCTGTACTTCCTCGCGCTGCATGAGCTCGAGCGCCGCTAAGCCGCTGTCGGCCTCACAGACGGCGTAGCCCTCGCCCGTAAGATAGATGCGCAGCGCGTTCCGGATATCGCGCTCGTCGTCGCAGATGAGTATTTTGTACATGGCTCTTCCCCTCTCTCGTTTACAGCTACAGCATAGCATCCCCGGCTTTAATAATAAAGATGGGATTTCTTTAAGATTTGCTTAATCTGTAAAAAGAGGCCCCCTTGTGCAAAGGGGGCTGTCAGCCGTCAGGCTAACTGAGGGATTGTTCTCTTTCGGAACACTCTGTGCTCTGCAATTCCTCCGTCAAAACCTGCGGTTTTGCCACCTCCCTTTACACAAGGGAGGCATTTGAAAAGCCCGACCATCCTCGGATGGCCGGGCTTTGCAGACTGTCAAAAAAGCCTCGCAGAGTTTGCGCCCGCAGGCGCAAATAAAGTTCTGATCATTTTCTCCGGCGACATGTGCGTCGGAGAAAATACATTTCGGCTCGCAAACGTGCGAGTTGTGCGCCAACGGCGCACAGCGAGTGCGCTGCGGCGAGCCGCAGCCTTTTCAAACGAGAGCCCAGCGTAGCGGATCTCGTTTGAGAGCGTGTCAAAAATATTTTTTTGACACGCTCAAAAGCCCGACCATCTTCGGATGGCCGGGCTTTGTGGGTTTATTCGGTTTTCGTTGTTTCGGTCGTTTCCTTTTTCGGGAATTCGGTGATCTCGCCGCGGCTGTACTGCCAGATGAGTTCGGCGTCTTCCATCGTCACTTTCCCGTCGCCGTTCACGTCCGCGTATTTGATCTCCATCTCCGTCAGCGTGAAGCCGCCGGCATTCTTGCTTTCGGTATTGCGCACGTGCTCGGCCACTTTCGCGGCATCCTCGGCGGTGATCTTGCCGTCGGCATCCACGTCGCCGGGAATCGACGGCGCGATCGTAAGAGCGATCGTCACCGACGGCGGATCGACCGGGTACTTTGAGCCGCCCTGACCGTCCTTATCCTGATACATGACGTGCTCGAAGCGGATCTCAAACGCACTGTCCGTGCTGCCGAGCGGCTGCTGTGAGAATGTGACGTACTGCGTCACATCGCGCTCAAAGCCGTTTTTGTAAACCGCCGTGATCTTCATGCCGGCCGGATCGAACGTCTCCCCGGCGCGGTAGGCGAGCTTGTCGGGCTGCCCGTCCACGCGAAGCTCCGTGATGACGCTGCCGAGCGCCATCATATACGCCGAGTCGTTCTTGAAGTAGATCGTGCCGGAGGCGTCGGTGATCGGGCTGCAGATGGCATACTGCGCCTGATCTCCGTCGGGCGTGAAGATCACCCCCGCGGTCTCGTAGGAGATTTCCTTCCCGCCCTCGATCGCCGTTTCCGTCACGGTGATGTCGGCGCGCGTCTGGCCGGGCTTGTCGCGGAGAACGCGCAGCTTGCCGGGCGTGTAGTTATCGAAGAAGTACACATACACCGTGCCGTCGCCCTCGTTATAGGCGGTGGTGAGAAGGCCGCTCGTCTGGGGGTAGCCCTGCGTGCGCACCGTGTAGGCGATCTTCCAGCTGTTGAGATCGATCACGGTGATGTTGTGGCCGGAATATGCCTTGAACTGGCCGACGCCGGAGACGCCGATGTATGCGCGGCCATTATAGATGACCGGGGTGCACGTGCTCATAGCAGGGTTCTTCGCGTCGTTGGCGTAGTTATAGAGCTTGATGTGCCGGAGATCGCTGAGCTCGCCGTTTTCGGACACGGCAGCGCTGTAGAAGTAGCCGCCTTTCGTTGTGAAGTACGCGCGGCCGTTATCGTAGGTCACGCTGCTGCGCGCGTCGCCCGGATGCGGAAGCCGGATCGAGCCGATGAGCTCGCCGGTTCGGGGGTTGAGCGAGAGAATGCTCGCGTAGCCGCTCGTATAGCCGGAATCGCCGTCGTCCGTCGGGATGAGGACATAGTTGTCCGCCACATACGCGCCCGCCCAGTAGAAGCCGCCGAGACTTCTGTACTGCCAGGTGGGGAGCTTTTCCTCGTCGCCCCTTGTCGGGTCTTCATCCGTCACGGACAGGCACGCGAAGTTTGCGTTTTCCTTTTCGCCCTGCCAGAAGCCGGTGTAGATATAGCCGTTATGGTAGTAGATCGGGCAGTTCGGCTGGCCGCCGAGTGAGTCCCGGTAGATCCAGAGCGATTCGAGCGTATCAGCGTCGAACGCCTGCACGCCGCCGTCCGAGAGTCCGACAAAGAGCATGCCCTCGGCATACGTCGGGCTGTTGATGGCAAAGGACGATCTGTGATCCATCTTCCCCTTGCTCTCGATCTCGCCGGTCACGACGTTCAGCTTATAGATTATGTCCTTGGCGTAGGTATAGAGATGATCGCCCACAAGGATCGGGCAGCCGCAGGCGTCGGCGCTGTAGTCCTCGCCGAGCTGCGTCGCCCAGTAGAGCACCGCGTCCTCCGCCGTGGTGGGCGTTTTAGCATTCACCACGCCATTATTATATTCGTCCGCGCGGAACGACGGCCAGACCTCGGCCATCGGCTCATACGAGCGCTCCGGCGCTTTTTCGAGCGTCACAGTGACTGTCTCCGCCGTATCCGGCACAGTGTAGGACATTTCCTGTACGCCGGCATACCCGTTCCGGGTCACGGTGTAGCGGAAGCTCGCTCCCGGCGGAAGCATCGCCGTGCCGGTATCGTCGGTATAGACGCAGCTGCCGGTATCGTTGTTCACGAGGAACACGTTGGCATCGGACGGCGTCACGGCAAACGTGATCGCCACCGGCTGCTTCTTGACGAAGTGGAGGTTATAGACCGTGGAAACGACGTTCGCATCGCTGTGCAGCACTTTGACGGCGATGGTCTCCCGTGCCTTGTCGGGATTGAGCGCCACAGTCACGCCCTGGATATCTGCGCACCGCTCGCCGCCGATGTCCGCAGCGTAGCCGCCCGAGGCGGCGTACTGCGCCGTCACCGTCGCCGACGCGGTCGTGTTGGCGACCTGCATGTAATAGTCCGTTACATTGCCGTTGAAGGTGATCCTGGTGCTATCGGCGTCGGTAAACGAGAGTGTTTCCCTGTCGGCGGCGACCGTAAGGCTCTTAAGATGCAGGCTGCGGACAAGGAAGAGCGTGTAGTCCTGATAGTAAGTGGTACCGCCGCTCGTTTTGGACGCGCGCAGCGTCAGCGTGCGGGCGGTGCCGCCGGTCTGGATAAGGTTGTTGAGCCGCGTTGCACTGCTGCTGCCGCCGACGGCGGCGGTGACGGGCGTTTCCTTGATGCCGTTGACAAGGCCGGTGGAATTTTCCACGTTGTCGTGGATGGCCGTCACGGTATAGCCGCTGGCTGCGGTTGCCTGGGCGTACATGCGGCTGATCGTGTCCGCGATCACATAGCGCACGCTGTGCGTACCGGCCGCGAACGGCGTTTCCGGCTTGAATTCGTTCCGGGTGGAGGAAGACAAATTGTCAAAGAGTGCCGCGGCCGTGATCGCGTCCGCCGTTATGGGCGAGGCCGCTTTCACGGTGAGACCGTCCGAAGCCGTAAACACAGCGGAGGCGTGGTACCACACATTCTTCGTCGTGACGCAGGTATAGGAGCCTCCCGGGATGAGTGCATAGCTCCCGTCCGCTGAAGCGGGAATAGCGTTGCCCGCCGCGTCGCGCACCTCCGCGGTGCAGCCATCCGGCACGGTGAGCTTGACATTTGCCGCCGTGCGGCGCGTGATATGCAGCGTATACTTCGTCGTCTGGCCGTTCGCGGAAACGGAGATCTCCGTGTCGATACCCGCCGCCGTCTGGACTTTGCCGGTGCCGGAGACGGTGTAGCTCTCGCCGTAGCCCTCGGCAGCGAGAAGGATGCTGTCCGTCACGGCGGTTAGGGTATATTCGTTCGTATAGGGGTCAAAAACCGGCTCGACGATCTGCGGCGTTCCGTCCGGCGCTTTCACGGTGACGGACTTAAGCGTCGGTATGCGCACGATGTGCATCGTGTACGTCTGCACCTGCATGTAGCCGTCCGCGCCCGTATAGCGTCCCTCGAGCGGCACGGTGATGCCGTCCATGCCGAAGCCGATGCACTGCACCATGCTCGTATAGGTCGAATCCCAGGAGCGCGTCGTTTCCGAGGCATCCTTCCCGGTGTCGGTATAGGCGTATACCGTGCACAGCTTGGTGTTTTTCTCATCCGGGACATCACCCATCTGCGCATTGAGATAAAGGAGCGTCGTGCAGTCCGGCACATAGAATGTCCCCTCATTCGTTCCGGCGTACACGGAGCGGTAGATCTCCTTATCGAACGCCGGGGAGCCGGAATTCCGGCTCAGGCGCACGGCGTCAAACCATTGGCCGTGCGGCAGCGTCACGGCCACCGCCCCGGCGGGGCTTCCCTCGCCGGCGGTGAGCGTGCCGCGGACGCTGTTGCAGCCGCCGTCCGTCACCTCAAAGCTGTATTTCCCAGCGATAACGGAGATGGACGCGCCGTCCGCTTCCGTCACGTTGCCGTAGCTGTCGGTCATGCGGATATGGGATTTGGCCGGAGACGCGCCGTTCTGCGTGGGGGCAAACGTCACGGTGTACTTTGTCCCGGCAAGCAGCGCCTCGTATTCCTTCACGGCGGCGTTGAGTCCGGCAAGAAGTGCGTCGGCCTCCTCCGCGGAGGTGGTGCGGAGGCCCGTGAGCGCGGCGTCGTATGCCTCGGCCGCGGGACCGTAGCTCTGCACATTGTTCGTCATTTCGGCGAACTTGCCGAGACCGAGGATGAGCGCGGTCACGGAGGCGCTGTTCTGCCCCATCGTCTCCGTAAAGGCCAGAACGTTGATCTTCTCCGCAGGAACGGTCAGATCATAGTCGTTATCGCCGATCGTATAGTCGTGGAAGCGCACGAAATTTGCGCTGACCCCTTCGATCGTCTCGACGGATACCTTGTCCCCGCCCTGAAATTTGAAATCGAACCCGCTCGATTCGATGGCGTCGAGGGCCGACTGCCCGGCGGTATACGTCACACGCGTCGGGGCGATGACCGTTTTCTGGTTCGTCACAACGCTCAGATAGAAATACCCCGGCTGCGAATCCGTCGCCGCCGCCGGTACCGGCAGCGCCGACAGCATCAGGCAGAGCGCGAGCAGCAGCGCCGCGATCCGTTTGCTTCCCATCAGTTTCTTCATTTGGTCCTTTTCTCCTTTTACAGATACAGGCATTCGATCCAGCGGTATACGAGCTTGTGTCCGAAGCTCCAGCGGTGCCGGCACGCATCGAGCACCGTGCGGACATATTTCTTCATGGCATCGCGCTGCGCGTCCGTCATGGCGTGCGCGCTGAAGAGCGCCTCGCGGTTGAGATCTGCCGCCTCCGCCCCGCCGTCAAGCTCGTTTGGCGCGAGACTCGTGCGGCGCAGCAGCGCCGCGGCGTAGCCGTAGAGCGCGGCGATCGCGCCGCGGTTATCCAGCCGCTCGATCCTTTGCAGCGCCGCGCGCAGCTTCCGCCGCCGCAGCAGCACGAAGAGCGCCGCGGCCAGCAGCACGAGCAGCGGCAGAAGGATCGCCGTTACATAGCTCGGCACGCGGAAGTGGCGGAGCATGCCGCCGTTTTCGGTGATATCCTCGGGCGTGTTGTCCTCTGGCGGCTCGGGCTCGGTCTGGCTGTAGTAGCGCTCGGTCTTGAGGCCGGTGCCGGGACCGGCGTTGAGCTCCTCGTCATCGGTGTAGCCGGGCGTCGTTTCAAACGGGATCCAGCCGACACCGTCGAGATAATACTCCGCCCAAGCGTGAGCGTTTCTCTCCGTGAGAACGATCCGCTCCCCGGCGGCATAGCGCCCGGCTTCCTCGGCGGAGAGGAAATACCCCTCGACATACCGCGCCGGAACACCGAAGTATCGGAGCATGAGCGCCGCGGCGGTCGCGTAATGCACACTGTAGCCGCTGCCGGAGCGTTCGAGCGCATAGGTGAGAAAGTCGGTGTCACCGGTGTAGCTCACGACGCTCTCGCTGTAGGTCAGATAGCTCTCAAGCGTTTGCAGGATGATGTCCTTGATCTGCGAGAGCGTGCGCTTCTCCGCAGGGAGATCGAGCGCGCGGCCGATGGCCGCCGCCGCCTCGTCCGGCAGCGCGAGATAGTTCGCTTCGGCATACGCGCGGTAGTCCGCTTCCAGTTCGAGGAACGCCTGCACGTCCGCCCCGCGCTGGCGCACGGAGAGCGCGGACTGCGCGCTGAACCAGTCCGGCACGCTGCCGGGGATATACGAGAGCGTTTCCTCTGCCGTGCCCGGCGCGGACGCATCGCCGATGAGCGAATCGTCCAGCCCCTCCCATGCGCACAGCGCATACGGGAGATAGGCTCGCTCCCGGCAGGCCGAGAGGTTTTCCACAATCATGTCCGCCGCCGGGGTACCGGCGGCGAGCTCCGCCGCGGCGGACACAGAAGTGAGCGCGTTGAACCCGTCGGCGTGCAGCCAGTAGAAATCGTCCGCCCACGCAGCCCTCTCCGCAGCAGGGAGAGCTTCCCAGGCCGTGCCGGTGTATGCCTCGCCGGTCATGCCGCGAAGATAGAGCTTCTGCGTCGTGTCCATCGTGATGGCGAGCGCCGGGGTATCGTTTTTCTTCCACGCGCCGAGATCTTTGAGCTGTCCCTCCGGAAGGGAGTTTGTGTTTTCATCGTAGCGCAGCGCGTGCCATGCAAGCGCAGCGTCGGTCTGCGCCGCGGCAGGCGCGCCGCCGAGCGCGAAGACCCCCGCCGCGGCGAGAGCCGCGCAGAGGACCGCGGAGACGAGTGAGAGAGAAAGCCTCTCCCCGCCGCTGCCGCGCAGCAGCCAGAGCACGAGCCCGGTGAGAAACGCCGCCGCGCCCCAGCCCGCCGGGACAATACCCGCCGCAGCGCCGAGAGCAAGGAGCGCTGCGACGATCAGCGACGGCACCGCGCCGGTGCAGAGCAGAAGCTCCGTCGCCGCAGCGAGAAAGAGCGCCGCGGCGCGCGCGTTTGCGGTGTTTTCCACGTCCCAGAGCATATGGATCCGTCCGGTCTTTTCCGGCAGGACGGAGAGGATGTCGTTGCCGAGCGCGCAGAAGCCGTCGCGCAGCGGGGCAAAGAAGATCGCCGCCGCAGCGCCGAGGACGAGCACGCCCGCGGCGAGCATCCACGGCGCGGCCTTCGTCTGCGCCAGAGCGAGCAGTGCGGGCGAGAAGGCAAAGAGGATCGCCGCAGCCGCCCAGCCGTTACTCACGCCGGACGGGAACACCGACGCCGCAGTCTGCGCGAGACCGAGCGAGAGAAGCGCCGCCGGGAGCAGCGCGGAAAGGAACGCCTTTCCCCGCGGCGGCGCGGCGGAGCGCTGCGCGCGGAGAACAAGGCCGGTCTTATGTTTCTTTTTCATTCCATAAACTCCAGATCATGCAGACGCTGCGCATAGTCCTCCGGCGTGAACCGAACGGTCCGGCACGGCGAGGCCGTCTCCGCACGTGAGCAGAGAAGGAGCGTCAGCGCGCACCGCTCGGCCAGCGCTTCGATCTCCGGCGGCACGGCGTGCGCGAAGAGCAGCACGCGGCCGTAAAAATTCTCGCCGCCCTGCCGGACGAGCTGAGCCGTTCCGCTCTCCCCCGCTCCGGCGGAGCGCACCATGCGCGGCAGCAGCGCGAGCAGCCGGTCGGTATCCGGCACTTCTTCGAGAACGTTCTGTCCTTCGCCGCTCCAGCCGAGCGTATAGGCAAAGCCCGCTTCGCTCAGGCTCTGGCAGACGGAGGAAACGCTCTCGGCAAGCGCGTCTGCCGCATCCGGCGCGAGTTTATCCGCCGCTGTCTTGTCCCAGAACACCAGCAGCGAGCGCTGGAGCGGGAGACTGGCCTCGCGGACGATGAGCCGGTCGGTCTTGGCTGTCATCTTCCAGTGGATGCGGCGCAGATCGTCGCCGGGGGCGTATTCGCGCAGCTGGAAGATCTCCGTGAGATCGTTCCCGCGGCAGCCGGGCGCGTAGCTGTCGCTCTCCTCCGGCATGGAGGAGGCGAGCGCAAGATCGATCCCGGGCGCGAACATATCCGGCAGGGCGGTCGTGCGCGCGGCGATGTTTTCCGTTTTCAATGGTACGGCAAAAATGCCGCATATATCGAGAAGGCCTGCCTTTTCCACCGCCGCGGTGATCTGACCGCAGCGGCGGCTCTCCACGAGAAAGCGCAGCTCCTCCGTGCCCTTCGGCGGAACGGTGCAGCGCAGCAGCGTGACCGTTTCCTCGCGTGTGAGCGCGTTCACCGCGCGCACGCGGAAGAGCGCGCGCGCACTCAGCAGCGCGTCATTTTTCACGAGGAGCACCGCCTGCGCCGCGGCGCGCTTCGGCACCGTGGGCGTGAGCGTGAGCGAGAGGCGCACGCCCCGCCGCGCCGCAAGAGCGAGCAGAAGCGATACTCCCGGCAGAAGCAGCACAGCGATCGCCGCGCCCAGCCAGAGCGCGCCGCCTCCGGCGGCCCAGACCGCCGCAAGTGCCGCCACAGCCAGAAGCCACAGCACAGCGGCGGTGATTCGGCGTGCTTTCACTTCCGGAACTCCTGCACGTCCGGCTTTTTCACCTCGCCGATCATGCTCTCGATGAGCTGCTCGGCGGTATATTCGTTCAAACGGGCCTTGGCGTTGAGGATGAGACGGTGGCCGCACACGAACGGGAACACCTCCGCCACATCGTCCGGGATCACATAGTCGCTCCCGGCAAGGTAAGCGTTGGCCTTGGCCGCGCGGCAGACCGCCAGCGCACCGCGCGGGCTGACGCCGAGCGTCACGAACGCGTTGGAGCGCGTCTTTTCCACAAGACGCGCGGCATAATCGTACACGCTGTCGGCAAAGTGGACGTTCGTCACCTCGTCGATGAGCACGAGAAGGCCCGCGATATCCGTGACGGCTTCCACCTTGTCGAGCGGGTTTTCATGGTGACGCTCGCGCAGGATCTCCGTCTGGCTCTTGAGATCAGGATAGCCCATCGAGAGTCGGATAAGGAAACGGTCGAGCTGAGAGTTCGGCAGCATCATCGTACCGGCGGAGCCGACGGGGTTCTGCGTAGCGAGCACGATGAACGGCGCGGGAAGCGCGTGCGTCACGCCGTCCACGGTGACGTTTTTCTCTTCCATCGCCTCGAGCAGCGCCGACTGCGTCTTGCTCGACGTGCGGTTGATCTCGTCGGCGAGCAGCAGATTCGTCATCACCGCGCCGGGCTTATAGGAGAGCTTCCCGGTATCCTTGTCGTACACCGAAAAGCCGATGATGTCCGAGGGCATCGTATCGGAGGTGAACTGCACGCGCGCGGTCTTGAGCCCGAGCGTTTTGGCAAAGGCCATGGCAAGCGTCGTTTTGCCGACGCCGGGCACGTCCTCCAGAAGGACATGGCCCTGCGCGAGAATGGCCATCAGCACGCGGCGGACGACGTCGTCCTTGCCGACGATAACTTTCTTTATTTCTGTCTGGATCTTTCCGGTCAGTTCGTTCATGCTCTCTTCTCCTTTTTCTTCCGGCACATGACTACAATAACAACAACGGCCACCGCAGCGGCGGCAAGGCAAAGTATAACGGTCAGCCACGGCGTCCCCGCCGGGGCTTTTTCCGGCGCGGTCTCCACTGCGGTCTGCGGCACGGCGGTCATATCGTACAGCCGCCCCGCACCGCTCCGGAGCTTCCAGAGCGCCGTGAACGCGAGCATGACCTGCTCGGTCGCCATGAAATCGCCCCGCTCATCCTCTGGCGTGTGGGCATAGCTTCCGTCCGCGCGGCGGTAGGTATTGCAGAGCGCTTCGAGAGCGTTCGTTCCGTTTTTCGCAAAGCGCTCATCCTCCGCCGGGTCGATGCCGAGCGAGCAGAGCGCAATGACGACCTGCGCGGAGCTCTCCGCGCTCGGCTGGCCCCAGTAGGCGAAAAGGCACTCCTCGGTCATCTGCGCGGCGAGCCACGCGAGCGCGGCGTCCACGGCGGAGGCCGCTTCGCCATCAGCATACGGCGCGAGCGCCTGCACCGCCATGGCCGTGATGTCCGTATCCGAAGCGCCGGACACGAGACCGAAGCCGCCGTCCGGCTCCTGCGCCGAGAGGATCTCGTTCAGGATATCCTCGCGCGTATACAGGCTGCCTTTCGGCACTTCATAACCGCCGCAGTCGAGCGCGATGAGCGCGAAGATCCAGCCATTGAGCCCCTGCATGCCGAGAGAATCCCCAGCATAGTCGTAAACGCCCCCGGCAATCAGATCGACCGAGCCGTCCGTCCCGCACGCGGTGGGATCGCCGCCGAGCGCGCGCACCGTGAGTGCGGCGCGCTGCCAGTCGGTAGCGACAGGGGCCCGTCCGCTCGCCGGGAGCGGGAAGTTGGCGGAAATATATTCGTTTTCCGCGGCGAGATACGCCGCGCCGTCCTCCGCGCCGAGAAGCGCGAAGGCAATGGCCGTCCAGTCGCACACGGACGTGCCCGCGGGGAAATCCTCGCCCTGCGCGAGCAGCTCGCCGCTCACGCCCGCGAGGAGCTTCTGCCCCGAGACGGCGGAGAGTGCCAGATCTCTGGCACTCTCCGCCGGGGAGGCAGCAAAGGCGCTCTGCGCAAGGCAAACAACACAAAGCAGAAGCGCAATAAGCTTTTTCACGGATCATTTCCTCCTTCCGGTTCTTCCGGTTTTGGGGGTTCTGCCGCCGGGGTCGGTGTCGGCGGCGGTTCGGGGGTGGGTGTCGGCGCGGGCGTCGGTGTTGCCGTCGGCTCCGGCGTCGGCGTTGCCGTGGGTGTTGCCGTGGGTGTCGCTGTCGGCTCTTCGCTGGGCGAAGGATCCGGACTCTCCGTCGGGCCTGTCGCGGGAAGGACTTCCCGCTCCTGCTCGCCGCAGCGGACGCACTCGCGCAGGATGTAGCCGTCCTCGGTCTCCGTCGGCTCCTGCCGCTCGGTCTCCTCCATATCGCTGTGGGCGATGAATATCTCGTCCCCGCCGATGTAGCGGTAGCAGTAGGTGGAGAACTGACCGTAGTTTCCGCCGGTGGCATCGTAGCCGCCGATGTCCTTGCCGTAGGCGAGCGTAAAGCGGAGGTAAAGCACGTCGCCGTCCTGCAGATACCGCTGGGACATGCCCTTGGGAGCGTATACCGATCCGTTGATGGAGTACATCCAGCCGGAGCCGCGCGTGAAGTCAAATTCGCCTAGACTGTCGCTCGAGCGCTTCACGTTTCCGGCGCCGTCGTACATGATGCCGATGCCGTCGCGCTCTACCGTCGTCCACAGCCGTTCAGGGACCGTGCCAACGTTGATCGAGCCGGAATCCAGACTGCGGATGTAAAAGCCGATCTTTTCCGTGCCGTTATAATTGACGTTATAGCCATATTCCGGCAGCACCTTGAGAACGAGCGAGGAGATCGGCACATCCTGCTGCACGGGTACGTCGTATATCACGTCCAGCACGCCCATGCCGACGGTCGTGGCGTCGATGACGATGGTGGCTTTGCCGATCTCGTCGCCGGTGTCGATGGCGTTGTAAGTGAGAAGGTATTCTTTGTATCTTGCCGAGCAGCCGTCCTCGTCCCAGGCGGTGATGGAGATCGTATAGGTGGCCACATCGCCGCGGGCCGGGCGTTCGAGCCACAGATCGAAGACGTAGCCGTCGTTTGTGTAGCGGACGACATCGCCGTAGCCGTCACGGACGACCACAGTCATATTCTTGCTTGGCGTGAGGCGATTGCCGGTGTGCGTGTCCATCACACACGGTTCAAAGCTGAAATTGCGGTTGCTTGTCACAAGCGGCCAGCTGCTCTCGTCCGGCGCGGCCATGGTGATCGACGGGGGATAATGGCCGGTCTCGGGGGTATCTTTGTCCGCCTTCTGGATGTACCGGATAGTGTAGCGCTTGGAATCGAGCGCTTTTCCGTTCTGGCGGAGCGTGATGGTTATGTAGTTCTTGCCGAAATGGAGCGGCGCTTTGTAGTCCTGCCGGCCGTTCACATAGAGGATGCTGCCGTTGCCCGTGTCCTTCTCATGGCGGAAGCGGACTTCGAGCGAGAGGCCCGTGCCGCCCTCGGCGCGCGCATAGAACGCGAGCATCCCGTCCGTCAGATCGGCGGGCGATACGGGCACGCCCGTATACTGGCCGAGATCCGTGACGATGTACGCTCCTTCGGGCGTATCGTCCCCGCCGTCGTCGCCGGTGTTGCCGCCGGGATTGTCGCCCGAGCCGTGGCCGCCGTCATCGCCGCCGGTATTGTCGCCGGGGGTATCCTTCCCATCGCCGGGATCGGAGGGGCGGCTCGTCGTTCCGGGCGTCGGGCTGGGGCCGTCGGGTCCATCCGGATCGTCGGGCGCGGAGGACGGATCCGGAGATTTTTCCGGATTGTCGGGCGCAGAAGACGGATCCGGCGATCGGTCCGGCTCATCCGGCGGCGCGGAAGGGCTGGGTTCGCCGGAAAGGTCATCCGACGGCATCTCGGTATCGGAGTCGGCGCCGAGACCGGCGGCGCGGCCGGTAGACAGCGCCTCGGGCCGGAGCAGCGCCGTATTTTCTTCGCGCGGATCGGGCGGTTCGACGCGCTGCGTGCCGCTCACGGCGAACACGCAGCCGAGCAGCAGCGCCGCCGCCAGCGCAAGGCCGAGCGCACGGGAGATCGTTTGATTGTTCACATTCACGTTTCCTTTCTCCGTCTCCCCGCGCGGCGTTCTTCGTCCGCCGGGGAGCGGTAAGGCCGGGTCATCAGTTCCAGCGTGCGTAAAGCGTCATGTTCTTATCGACCGTGTCTTCGTCGAAGTCCCACGGCTGCGTGCATTCTTTGTCCTTGAACCAGCCGCCGAAGAGCGAGCCAGTCTTGAGCGGCGTGGCGGGCATTTCGATCTTTGCGCCGCGCCAGACGCGCACATCGTCAAGCTCCGTGCCGCCGAAGGTCGCAAACTGCACACGCTTGCGCAGCAGGAGAAGGAGGATCAGCAGCAGACCGATCAGGCCGAGCAGCGGCAGCAGCCACGCAAGCAGATGTCCGCCGGTCTTCTCCGACGCGTCGGTATCAAGCGGCGCGTCGCTCCAACCGGCGTAGAGTGTCATGTTGCCATCAACGGTGTCGTTGTCGAAGTCCCAGGGGTGGGTGCGTTCGATATCGGTGAACCATCCGGCAAAGTATTTTCCCTCGCGCGTCGGATCGTCCGGACGGGGGATCTTCTCGCCGTAGGGCACGCGGATCTCATCCACCTGGCTGCCGCCGTTGGGGTCAAAGCGGATGATGCACTCGCCGGAGAGGATGACCGTAACGTCGTCCTTGGTGGAGGCGTAGTGATCCGCGCCGTCCCTGGTGGAGACATAATTTGCTTTGCTGCGGATATGGGTCACGCCCGTCTCGGCAATGACGCGCAGCTGAAAGCTGCCGAGCGTCGTGGTGGCGGGCCATTGCGTGCCGCCGCCGAGAGAGAGGAAGTTCATATAAAACCGATGCATCCCGTCAACGAGAGCGACCTGCGACTTATCGATGCCCGGCATGAGCAGCGCGCTGCCCTCGACGAACTCAAAGAATGCGGGATCGTATTCGATCTCGTTCTGCACGCCGTAGACCGTGTAATTCTGGGCGCTGTCGGTGCGTTCCAGGGCGAAGACAACGGTGATCACATCGCCGCGGAGAACGTTTTTCGTGTGCTCGCCGTCTACGGTGAGATCAAAGTGGAACTGCATCGATTCGTCCGTTGCCAGCGCGCCGACGGAGCACCAGAGCGCCAGCAGCAGCGCGAGAAGAAGTGCGGAAAGGCGTTTCAATGTTTTCATGGGATCTCCTCTCGGGATAAAGGATTTTGTTCGGAAACTCACCTGCACCGCCGGGTCCCGGCGGCAGGGGTCAGTATCCGGGGGGATCCCCGCGGGCCTCCCCCTTCCGGGGGAGGCTTGCGGGGATGGGGAAAATTACTGCTGGTTGATTTTGCTGATGACCGCCACCGCGTCGCTGACGTTCAGGAGCGTCGAGCCTTCCGGCGTGTCGTCCGCAATGTCCGCGCAGAGGAACTTGTACATCGCCACATCGCTGAAGGACGCATAGTGCGCGTTGTACATATCGTACACGAGCTGCGCGTCGTTGATGTCTACGACGCCCGATCCGTTCACGTCGCCGCCGTAGCTGACCGTTCCGGCCGCTTCGCCCGCCGTGATGCTGAGCTGCGCTGCGGCGTCTTCCACGGAGAGCGTCGGCGCGATCACGAGATACGCATACGTTCCGTTCGTGCCGTACTTCGTGGTCTTGAACATTCTCTCTCCGCCGTAGGTGTACACATTGTTCGCGCCGGGATCCGCTTCCACGGTCACGAGCCAGACGGACTGCTGGTTCTCCAGCTTCACGTACTTCTGCACCTTCACGCCCTGCGTGCTGACCGTCTTTTCGACCGTCACGGTGATCGTACCGGAGACGACCTTAGCGCCGGGGATCGTGTAGCTGCCATTCGTGCCGGTGAGCACCTCATCGCCGAGCTTCACAGTGTAGTTGTACTTCGCGTCCTCGTTCACGGTGAACGTGAAGTCCGCGCCGGTCGTCGCGGTCTGCGGGTTGCCGCCGGTGACGTCCGCCGCGCCGCTGCCGGTGAAGTTGACCGTAGTCGTCTCCGCCAAGCCCTTTTCCGTCTGCGTGAAGGTGATGTGGATGTTGCCGGTGATAGCGTCGCCCTTAATGGTATAGAAATAAGTGTTCATAAAAGATACATAGGAATCGTCAAATTCCGGCGTATACGGTTTCCCGTTGATCGTCATCGTCAGCGTGTAATCGTATTTGTCCGTTTCAAGTTCCTCCGCCGTAAAATCATAATCCGTACCGTAAGGAACGGTATCCGCAACGCGAATACAGCCCTTGGCGTTGCCGTCCACGGTGATCGGGTACTGCTTCGCCGTTCTCTTGCCGGTCACGGTGAGATCGCCGGTGACGTTCTTGACGGTATAGGTGCCGTCGCCGTTGTCAATGACGGCAACGTTCTCGTCGTTCACCGTCGCCTTGACGTTGGTGTATTCGTAGTGGCTCTCGTCCTTATCCGTCTTGGAGAAGGTGTAGTCCGCGCCGTCCTCCACGGTCGTTTTGCCCTCAAAGATGTTGGGCAGAGTGACGCTGTGCACCGCCTTGATCGTGAGCACCGTTTCCGCATCCAGAAGCTTCGCTTCCGGCGCGTCCTTCGCAACGGCGTTCGCCGACTTGTCGATCTTCGCGCTCGTCGCCGTCACGGTCGCGGCGCCCGTCGCCGTGGTCTTGACCGTGAAGTTCAGCGTGAACGCCTCGCCGAGGTTCTTCGCCTCGCCGTAGGCCTGCACATGGATCGTGCCGGCCGTGGCCGCGTCTACGATGTAGTTTGTCGTGTCGCTGATGCCGGTGTACTCCAGTTTACCGGCATCGTAGGTGAATATCATGTCCGCCGCGTGGAACGTGGTCTCGTCCGCCGTGTGGCCGAGCGTCACGGGGACGGCCACGGCCTCGCCCGCGTTCACGGTCTTATCGGCGGGCAGCGTGAGAGTGTAGGAGCCCGTTTCCTTCTTCATGCCGCACACGCTGCAAACGCCGTTTTTAAAGTTGTGCTTGCCGTCCGTGCTGCCCGGGCACTCAGTGAACGTCAGAACAAACTCGTCGCCGTCAAAGCCGGTGGATTCGTTATCCACGACGTAACCGGCAAGCGTCGTCGCCGGCTTTTCACCGTTGATCGTGGCGACCCAGACGGATTTCGGGCCGTAGGCCGCGTCGCCGTTGGCGAGCGTTACGCCGCTGGGGTCGGTAATGCTGGTGATGGCGGTCTCCGTGGCAACATAGGTGTAGCCGCTGGCTTCCAGGACGCCCTTGATAACGTCAAGACCGGTCTTCTTTTCAATGTCTTTGCACACGTATTCCACGCCGTTGCTGCCGGCGCTGCCGGTCAGGTCCGCAAACTCACTGTTGACACTCTTGCCGTAGATGCGACCGTAGAGCGTCAGCACTTCGCCAGCCGGGGACACGCTCACCTTCGCCGCTTCACCGGCAGTGTGGACGATGTTGGAGTTGAACTTGTTGTCCATGGCGTTATCGAACACCAGACGGAAGCTGCTCTCCTTGTTTTCCGTCAGGTCGGTCTTTGCCCTGAACGTCAGCCGGCAGAGATCGCCCCTGGCAATGGTGATGCCCTCGGAGAGTACGTCCATGCAGCTGATGTTATAGAACGTGCCGTCTTTGTCCGTATCTTTGCCTGCTGCAACATTGATGCTTGGATTGACCTGCTCGGTTTTGGTCAGCTCAAACACCGAATCGTCAAAGTACAGCTTATAGTTCAGCGTTACGATGTCTTTGATGTCCTCGTCGAGCGAGATCGTTACGACGACTTCCTCCCCGGCGGACAAAGTGTTTTTGTTCGCCGTCGGGGTCATTTCTGCGGCCAGTGCATTTACCGAGAGACTCAGCAGCAGCACTACGGCAAGCAGAATGGATAATGTTTTCTTCATGTTATCTCTCCTTCCTTACGCAGCAGGAAACTTCGTGAGCTTCTTGTTGTGATAGGCATAGATCAGCGCCGCGTCCACATTGTTCACCTTGCCGTCGCCGTTCACGTCAGCCGCGGCAAGCTGATCCTCGGTCAGAGTGAGCTTCTTGTTGTGGTAAGCGTAAACCAGCGCCGCGTCCACGTTGTTCACCTTGCCGTCGCCGTTCACGTCGCCCAGCACTACCGCACTGCCGACGGTGACTTTGGGCGCAGCGCCGGTCTGCACCTTCACGGCGTCATTCACGAACGTCTTATCGCACACGGCGACCTTTTCGAGCGTGAACCCGGCGGAAGCGCCGGTCGCAGCGTCGGCCTTCACGGTGAACGTCAGTTCAGCGACCGTGCCCTCGGTCATGGAGAACACGCCGGTATCCGCGAGCTTCACGGCGCTGACCGTGACGGCCTTGGAGGTGTCCCCCTCGCCGGTCTTGTAGTTCGCCTCGGGGGGCGTGCCGATCTTCGTGAGATCGCTCGCCGCGCCCGCCTTGCTTTCGGCCAGCTCAACGACCGCGGGATCATAGCGGATGTAATACTCAAAGCTGTTGATGTCCTTCAGTTCGCCGGTGAGAGAGAGCGTCAGCGTGACCGTTTTTCCGGCCGGGACCTTCTCCGCGTCTGCCGAGAGAGTGATCTCCGGCACCGCCGTCTCATCGGCTTCCGCCGCCAGCGCCGGGATACCCAGCGCCAGCGTCAGAGCCAGAACAAGGACAAGCGAAAAGATTTTTTTCATATCGTCCTCCTGTTTGTCGTCCGGTTTATTCCGTCACGGCCGCGAGAAGCGCGGCGATGATCGCGTAGATCATCGCTGCGTCCTTCGCGGTGATATGGCCGTCGCCGTCCATATCCGCAAGGATAAGCTCCGCTTCGGTGAGTTCACCCGCGCCGATGGAATAATTGTACACAAGCTCGGCGTCAGTCACATCGACCGTGCCGTCGGCGTTCACGTCGCCCGCGAGAGGCTGCTTTGCGCCCTGCCACGCGAGGATCGGGTAACCGCCGTTGATGTTTTCGCTGTCCTCGGCGAAGCTGTCGCCGAGCGTGGCGGCCAGGGCCTTGAGCTCATCCGAGGTCTTGGCGGTGCCGAGGCCGGTGATGCCGAACTTCGGGCTCGCGCCGGAAACGGCGCCTTCCAGATAGTAGCTGTTGACATAGTTCGCTTCCGCTTTTATCGGGGACAGGCCGCCGACATAGGAGGCGTTGCCGCCCGAGCCGATGACGGTGGAGGTGCTGTAGCAGTTGGTGATCGTCGCGCCGTTGGTGTTGCTGTAGTACGAGCCGCAGATACCGCCGAGATAGCACTCGTTCGCGGAGATGGTGCGGATCGTGCCGGTGGCGTAGCAGTCGGTGATGGCCGAACCGCCGGCCGTGTAGCCTGCGATGCCGCCGCCGTGCTTACCGCCCGTGACGTTCACGGAGCTCCAGCTCTTCGTAACGGAGGTGTCGCTCTCCATGTAGCCCGCGATGCCGCCTGCCTGTCCATAGGACTTGTTGGTCGTCGTCACATTGCCGGTGATGCCGAGCTTCGTGACGGAAGCGCCGGTTTTCACATAACCGAACAGGCCGACCGGGTAGCTCGCGCTGTTGATATAGAGGTTGCGGATGGTGTGGCCGTCGCCGTTGAAGCTGCCGTAGAACTTATCCAGCGGCGTCCAGTCGTAGCCCGCGAGATCGATGTCCGCGGTGAGCACCGCCGAGGCTTTGCTGCCGTTCGCGCCGAACCACGCGAGCTCGGAGGCCGTACCGATCTGGTAAACGCCGTCGGCGCCCTTCGCAGGCTCGGTCTTCGCCGTGCCGTCCCAGGCGTTTTCACCCGCCGGGAGGAACGCCGCGGTCGTGACGGTGAGGATGCCGTCTTTGATCTTCTCCGCATCGGCGCTGCCGAGCGAGAAGGCGCCGCGCGTGACAACATAGCCGTCCTTGGTAAGAACATAGGTGTAATCGCCGTAGCCGAGCGTGTAGCGGTTGTTCTCATTGGTCTCGACGGCCTTGCCGTCCGAGCCGGTCAGCGTGATCTTGACGCCCTCGACCGCATTGCCGGAGGCATCGGGAACGACGAGCTTCGTATCGTAGGTCACCTTGCGGTGCACGGTGACGGCTGCGTCCGCGTAGTGGTTCATATAGTAGGTAACGGTCACAGCGTTGAAGTTCGTGCCGACGCCGGCGTCGGTCATATTGTAAAGGAACGCAAACGGGTTGGCCGCGGAGTACATGCTGCCGAAGGTATAGCCGTTGGTGAAGCTGTACGTTGCCGTCTCCGCGCCCTCGGCGAACTCCACGTCCGTGGGGATGGTCACGGTAACGGAGGCGTTGTCCATCTTCTGATACTGGCCGAGCGTGCCCTCGAACTTCGTTTCACCGGCGTAGTACGTCGGCTTGAAGGTCGTCGGGTTGAAGATGCCGGAGATCTTGTTCACCGCGCGGAACATGCCGCTGAAGGTGAGCTTGACCTGATCGCCGGGCATGATGTCTTCCTCCGGGTGGGAGACGTTCTCGGCGGAGACGGTGACCTTCGCCACGCGCACGAGACGGTAGCTCACGCCGGTATCGTCGGTCATCTTGATGATGACGGTGCCGCCCATGCCGTTGCCGATCTCGCCGAACTTAGCAAGAGGCACGGTGTAGCGTCCGTCCCCGCCCGCTTCGATGGCGGCGAACTCGGTGCGGATGCGGTTCATGGCGTTGTCCGCGGTGACGAAGGCGTACTCGACGGTCACATCGCCGGTGGCGGTGACGGCAAAGTCGAGCGCCGGGTCGGCCTCGTTCGCGCCGTAGAACCAGGTGTCGTAGTTGTAGTCCCAATCCATGGAGCGGGTCGTCGTGGTGCCCGGAGCCATGTTGAAGTCCACATCCGCATCCGCGGTGCCGTGGGCCACGCCCGTGCCGCCGACAACGATGACGCCGATGCGCTGCGGCTGCGTCGCAGGATAGTAACCGCCGTGCGTGCCGTAGCTGCTGTGGTTCACGTCAACGCTGTCATAGTAAACGGTGATGATGGAGTCTTCCGTGCCGGGGGTAACGTCCGCCCAGTTCGCGGTGGTGTTTCCGCCGTTCACGGTCTGGATCGAGGCGTCGCCGGTCTCAAGGTTCCAGTGGAAGTCCGGCTCGACCATGATGTTTCCGGCGTCGGAGTTGATGAGCTGCCAGTGACGGTAGGCGCGCACGCGCGTCGTGCCGGAAATGGCCTCATAGCCGGAGGGATCGAGGTTCACCTGCAGGTCGGCCTCGTCGCGTTTGGCCGTCTGCGAACCGAGCCGGCTGAAATCGTGGGAGACACGGTTCGTCGCGGCGTTCTCATCGAAGGAGAAGCTCGCGTCCGTGCTCTCGCTCAGGCTCGGGAGCCAGCCGGCCTGCGTGACGTGGGTATCGTCGCTCAGACGCCACGTGTAGTTGCCGTTGCCTTTGGAAATGGTGTACTGCGCATACATCGTGCCGTCGTCGTTGAGCTTCCAGCTGCCGTCGGGCTCAACTTCGGTGGTGTTGAAGTTGTTCCACTGGAAGTACAGGCCGAACGCCGCGTTCTGCGGCACGGTGACGGTCAGGACGATTGCCGTGTTGATCGTGAGGGACTTTGTACCGGCGGAGTAGCCGGCGCGGAACGTCTGGTTGATGGCTTGCGTGAACATATAGCCGTCGATATCGGGATAGGCATACGCGTTGTAGAGGCAGGCGTTGCCCGCGGCGTAGAGCACCGTCGGGTAGTAGGCGTAGCTGCTCTTGGTGTAAGGCGTGCCCATCACAGCGGTCGTGCCCATAATTGGGCAGTCCAGTTTGACGTGGTATTCGTCCGCCGTGAAGTACGTGTTGTCCGTCTTCTTCGAGGACGTGTAGAACGAGTTGCACTGGAGATAGATGCTCGTGCCGCCCGCGCCGCCGTCAACGTTTTTGTCGGTCGGCAGGTCAAGCGTCATACCGCCGAGCGCGATGTCGTATGCGCCGGTATCGGCGTTCTTGGCGAACGCGCGGTAAGCATAGCGGCCCGCGGTGAGGCTGGCATAGAACATCTGGTAATTGTTAACGAGCTTGCCCTGCGCGGGATCGTATTTGGTCTCGCCCTCGGGCAGCGTGCTCGTGAAGTCGCTGTAGAGGAACACGTTCGTGATCTCGTTACCGAGGATCTCGTTGCCATTGCTGTCGGTCGTGACATTGTAGAGCTTGATGATGGGGTAATTGCCGGTATAGTCCTTGCCGACAAAGAACGAGAAGTTCAGCTTCGGCGCTTCCTCTACGGTGAGAGTGAGCGTCCAGGTGTCCTTGGAGAAGTGCTTGCCGTCGTGGGAGGCGTAGAAGCGGTAGATGTACGTTCCGGCTTCGTTTTCCGTGATCTGGATGGTCGTCATGCCGAAGAGGGCCTCGGGGAAGGTCTGCTTTGCGCTCCAGGTCGCGCCACCGTCGGCGGAGCGCTCGTAGTAGTAGTTCTTGTAGGACAGCGTCTGGCCTTCTGCGGGATCGAAGATCTTGTTGGCCTGCAGATCGCTGAGGACATAGGCCTTGCCGATCTGCGCCTTGTCGCTGGTATTGGCCGGATAATCCGCTTTGCGCGTCGGCACGGCGATCTCCGCGAGCTGCTTGCCGCAGGTATCGCACTTGCCGTCGCCGTCCGCGTCCGCATGCTCGACCACGGTCTGGCCGCTGAGCACGGGGGCCGGGCAGCTGTCAACGTAGCTCTCGCCGAGCTTGGAGGCACCGAGCCCCTCTTCGGCGGTGAAGGCTTCCGCGCCGCTCTCCACGCCGGAGACCGCCGCCGTGCCTTCGAGATAATAGGCGTTCGCGGCAATGACTTCGACTTTGTTGCTCGTGCCGCTCTTCGTGCCTCCGACAAGAGCGCCCATGAGAGCTTCATCGGCTTTGTCGCCGCTGATCTTGCCGGTGCTGTAGCAGCCGGTCATGGTGAGCGTTTGCGTCCCATAGGAATCACCGAAGCAGCCGACAAGACCGCCGACATACTGTTTTTCCGCCGCGGTTCGGTAATAGAAGTCCACCGCGCCGGTGTTGTAGCAGTTCGTGAGCGTCAGGGTGTTGCTGCCGCTGCCGACAAGACCGCCGACGCCCTCAAACGTGCTCTTGTAGCCGCGCAGATGGACGTGGCCGCTGTTCCAGCAGTTCGTCAGCGTTACGCCGCCGATGCCGGTATTGCCGACGATGCCGCCGACCTGCCCCTGATAGCCGGTGATGTCCACTTCGTTGGAGCAGCCGATGAAGTCGGTCTCCTGCGCGCTGCCGACAAGACCGCCGTGGGAGAAAATATCATCGTTTGTCGCAGAGCCGGTGAGAGTCACATAGTTGTGGCAGTTCTCGACAGTGGAACGGCGGTGCGTGGAAACGCCGCACGTGCGTCCGGCAAGACCGCCGACCATGCGGGTCACGGCCATCGCCGTGCCGTAGACCGAGAGGTTCTTGATCGTCACGCCGTCGCACTCGCCGAAGAGGCCGATGTAATAGGTGTTGCCGTTCGTATAGTTCGAGGCGTTGCCCTTGAGATACAAACCGGTGATCTTGTGGCCCTGGCCATCAAAAGTGCCGCTGTATATTCTGTTATTCGCGTGATCGCCGATCGGCGTCCACGGGTTCGCCGAGCTGCAGATGCCGCTGAGATCGATATCGTCCGTCAGACGGGCGTTGAGCGCGGCGTTATCCTTCGAGGCGTTGACCTCGTTGGCAAACCACTTGAGCTGCGCGGCGTTCGAGATCTCATAATAGCCGTCTTCCGCGAGAGCGGGCTTGCTCGGGTCGGTGACGGTAACGGTGCACTTCGCGGTGAAGCCGCCGTCCGCCGTGGTGACGGTAATGGTCGCCGTACCGGTGCCCACGCCGGTAACAACACCCTTCGTGCTGACGGTGGCAACGTCCGTGTTACTGCTCTTCCAGCTAACACGGGGGTTGTCCGCGTTCTGCGGCTCCACGGTCGCGGTAAGCGTCGCCTCTTCGCGGCGGATGAGCGAAAGCTCGCTCTTATCCAGCGTCACGCCCGTGACGGCAACCGCGCCGCCGGGGGCGGTGTTATCGCCATACACAAAGCCGAAGCAGTTGAAGTAGTCGTAATTGCTCTGCTCTTCGGCAGCGAAGTACCGGCTGTTCTCAATAAGATACGAGACCGGGAGCTTCAGCGTCTTGCCGCCGGAGGCGTTGTCCAGCAGTTCAAAGCCAGGACAGTCGTAGCCGGCAACAGCGCCTGTGGTATCAAGCAGAGCGCAATAGCTCAGGGGCGTATATTTAAAGTCCGCCGGGTAATTGACGTATACATAGTCCGTGCCTTCCGGAACGGTCACCGTGTAGAGCTTCTTATCGCCCGGAACCTTGAAATGCTCTACATAAATCGAACTCTCTTCGATGTTGTAGATATACTGCGTGCCCTCTGCGTCGAGCGTGATGGAGGCAAAATCGAAGTTCTTATAATGCTCCGCCGGGTCGAAGGGCTTCGAGCTGCTGCCAACGGTGACCTTCGCCGTCGCGGGAGCGAGGCGCGCGTCGGTCGAGCAGCGATTCGTGTCCATCGCCATCAGGTAATACGTACCAGCGTTTTTAAACGTATAGGTGTAGCTGCTGCCGCCGTCCTGCTCGGGCAAAACAACGTCCAGAAGCTTCATATTCTCGTCGTAAACGCCGACATCCATGCCGGTCACGGCGGTGAACATATCGCTGCCGCCGTCGGAGACGGATTTGGTGTCATACTTGAGCGTGGAAAAGCTGACCGTGCCGCCCGGCGCAACGCTGTAGGCATCCTGATCGAAGCACGCGAACGCGCCGCCGTCCGACCAGAAGCTCCAGTTGCTGTACATGGCGACGTCGATCGTGTCGCCGTCCGAGAGGAGGATGTAGTCCGCCGTCGAACCCCAGCCCGCGCTCATCAGAGGATAGATATGGTTGCGGTAGTACATGAGATTCTGGTCGTGACCCCAGAAATTCGTCATGTACAGGGACGTGGCGCTGCCGGAGAGACTGAGAGCAGCGTTCGTATCGTCATACGCCTTACCGCCGCTTATCCACGAGACACCGGCGCCGCCGGCGTGGTCGACGATCTTCGTGCTGCCGCTCGTGACCTCCGCCGGATTCAGCCCGAGATAGTATACGCCAATCATGTAAAGATACAGATGCAGCGCCGTCGGACGCTCGACGATCTTCTCATCCACATACTTGCCCGAGCCGTTTTCCGTGTGGTAACGGTAATACGCGTCAAGATCCTGGTTGGCCAGATCGAAGTACGGGACGGTCACCTCAAGATGCGAGATGGGCGTGCCGTCCTTGCCCTGAACAGGCATGCCGTCGCTCGAGATCGTCACATACACCGTGACCGAATCGGCGCGCGACTCATCGTAGCTGTACTGGCTCTCGTCGCCCTTCGGGGCCGCCGTGACGGTGATCGTGAGCTGCACGCTGGCCGTCTCGCCGTTGGAGCACGTCGCCGTGACAGTCGGAGTATACGTGCCCATGGCGGAGTTCGTGAACGAGAGGCACTGTTGCCCATCGACCTCGGCGATTTGGGTATGCTCGCCGTAATCGCCGCCGTCCAGCGTATAGGTCAGCGTATGGCCTTCGCTGTCGGTGAAATACTGCGCAAGCTGGACCGTAAGGTTCTCTCCCTGCTTTGCTGCAAAGGTTTTGTCCGCATCCGTCGCCGTGAGGCATCCGTCCGCCGCGAGCGCCGATACCGGCAGCAGCGAGAACACCATCAGCAGCGCGAGAAGCAGTGCAAGACCTTTCTTACCCGTTTGCATTGGTTTTTTCCCTTCCTTTCCAATGATTCCTTGAACTTACCTTTTATATCAAGCGCAGAATCTCCGAGGCATCTTCCGCCGTGATCCTCCCGTCACCGTTCAGATCGGCCTTCAGCCAGGCTTCGGCGTTTTTCGTCTCGAAGCGCTGCTGTCCGCAGCTGATGGAATAGATCCTCTGCGCGTCATTGATCTCCGTAACGCCGGAGCCGTTCACATCCCCGTCGTAGCAGACCGTATCGCTGCCGCCGCTGCACCGCACGCGGGAAACGCGCGCCGCCGCATCGTTGGCCGTTGTCAGCGCGCACCACGCGCCGTAGGTTTCCGAGTAGAGCATTTCCGCGCCGTCCAATGTCCAGCGGCAGCGCGTGCCGGGCTCGGCCGCGACCTTCACGAGATACACCGCACCGTCCTCGCTCCCGGAGTATTCCGTCACGGATATCTCCGGCAGGGTTTCAGGCGTTTCGTATGCCGCATAGTACGCCGCGGGGCGGTAATAGTTATCCATGCCGAAATCCTCGGCATAGGAGACCGTGACGCCGCCGCGCATGCAGTGGCACATGAGCACGCGCCCATCGTCCGCAAAGCCCGTCACGATGCCGACGTGGTCGGTTTCCGCCGTGCCCTCGCCGCCGAAGACGAGATCGCCGGGCCGCAGCTCTTCGCGCGTTATCGCTTCGCACGCAAGACGCTGCGCGCTCGTCCCCTCGCCGATGGTGGGAAGCGCCTCGACCGTCCCGGCGGCGTTGAGCAGCACCCACGTCACAAAGCCGGAGCAGTCCAGACCGTCGGTGAATATTTCGCCGTTCTCGTTCTGCTGCGGGAAGCCCCAGAAGGGGCTGCGGCCCAGGTCGTTATACTTGCCGCCCCAGAGATATTCGATCCTTCCCTGCTGCGCGAGCGCGAGACGGACCACATCCTCGCGGAGCGTATATACCCTCTCCCCCGCGCCGGACTCGACCCAGCCGTACCCGCGCCAGAGAGAGAGGAGCTTGTCCCACTCATCCCCGGTGCACAGCGCCTGATAGCGCTCCTGCTCTTCCGCGGTCACGAGAAGCGCCGATGCGCTGCGCGAGAGCAATATCTTAAAAGAAAGCGCATACTTCGTTTTTATAACGTTCGGCTCGCCGGTCTCATCATTGAGCGTGCCGTCGGTCATGTCCGTTTCCATGAGCGTGCAGGGAACGGCGCTCATAGCGCCGAACACCGTGCGGAGCACGGAGAGCTCCTTTGCCGTGAGATTGGCCTCCGTCAGCTCGTCCGCCGTTTTGCCGGTCTTCGCGGCGAACGCCGCGGCGATGAACGGCAGCGCGTCCATGTTGTCGGTGAGCGTACCGTTTCCGTAGGCAAGCGTTATCTCTTCGATCTCTTTCTCGGCGCTCTGTTCCGCTTCGGTCAGCACGAGCGTCTGCACAAGGCCGTCAAGGAGAGCGTCCAGTGCCTGCGGGAACGGGAGTCCCTCGGTAAGGACGGGAAAATACTCGCTCGGCTCCACGGCGGTCTCGCGCGTTTCGAGAGCTTCAAGTTCCGGTTCGGGCGTTTCCGTCGGTTCCGGGGATTCCGTCGGTTCGGGCGTTTCCGTCGGTTCGGGCGTTTCCGCCGGTTCCGGCGTTTCCGTCGGCTCCGGGGCTTCCGTCGGTTCCGGGAATTCCGCCGCTTCCGGGGCTTCCGTCGGTTCCGGGGTTACCTCCGGTTCGGGCATTTTCTCCGGCCCGGACGCTTCTTCGGTTTCCGGGACGTCCTCCGCCGCGGGGGTCTCCTTCGGTGCGGATGTCTTCTCCGGTTTGGGGAACGCTTCCGGCCTCGGCGTTATCTCCGGCGCAGGTTCCGCAGCCGCCGTCGCCGCCGGTTCATCGGCGTCGGCCGCCAGCGCAGCCGGCGAGACTGCCGCGAGCATCGCCGCCGAAAGAAGCAGCGCCAGTGTTTTTTGTAAATTTCTTCTCATACGATCATTCCTTAAAGAAGAACACTCTTCTGGAGTTCCGCGTGGACGGGCTGGCCGTTTTTCACCGTGATCACGATCTTGCCGTAACCCAGCTCGCGGATCAGGCGCAGGATTTCCTCGTCCTGTTCCGTCTGCTCCGGCGGAACGGTTTTCGTCATTTCGTCCGGCATCGCTGTCGTCATTCCGATCTTCATCTCCTTTTTTCCGAGCGCCGTTTTGACAAAAAACAGCCCTCCATCGATAAGACAGAGGGCTGTTTGTGCGCAAAAGGAACGCCAACGGACACCCTATAGGCCGGACGCAGTTCAGTTAACTGAACTGCCCCCATAGGGAGAGTCGTTGGCGGATCTGCAATCAGTAAAAACATACGGAGAGCTCGCCCGCTGTCTTGGGTTCCGGACTTTGGTAATTCTCCTGGCTCGCGCTGCGTGAAAAGTTTTTCTTTTCCTCGTCCGGAATCTACCTTCTCCCGAGGCTGGTTGCCCCGAAATGGCGGACTTTCGTCCCTGCGGCTCTCCGCCGCTTCGATCCGGACTCGCGCATACAGTACCGTGCGTGCAGGGGATTCGCACCCCTTTCCTTTTTCACCGCCGCCTGACTTTCAAAAAAGCCTTTACAGCAAACGGCTACCTGTCCGATAGATCCATATTCAATTCTAAATAAATTATACCGGGTGTCTTGGAAAAGTCAAGGTTTGGCACCGGCATTTTTTGGCAAAATTCTGGCTTTTTCCTTTCTTAATATATTTATTTTAAATTACTGCCATATCATTTCAAAAAAGATATGCCCCCGGTTTTTTCCGGGGGCATACGGCTTTATTCCCATTGCTTCCACACGTCCGGGCAGTACCCGGCGGTGGCCTGTTTTCCGTTGCGGACAACGGGCGTTTTCAAAAGCGTGGGGTCTTCCAGAATGCGCTCGAGCTTATCGTCCGCGCGGGCAAGATAGCGCAGCAGCGCCGCGTCCGGGTGCTTTTCGTCGATGAGATCCTCAAGCCCCACGGCGTTTTTCACGCTTTGCAGCTCGCCGCGGCTGATGCCGTAGCGGTTGAGATCGATGTACTGGTATTTGATACGGCGCTCTTTAAAGTACCGCTCCGCCTTTTTCGTGTCAAAGCACTTGCTTTTGCCGAAAATCTGTATGTTCACAGCGCTTCCCCCAGGAACCGGTGGAGGTTGTGGAAGAAGATATCCTGCACGAGCGCTTCGCTGAAGCGGTGCGCGAGCATCTGCTCATACAGCTCTTCCATGCTCTCCACGCCGGTGATGCCCTCCGGCAGCGACTCGATGCCGTCAAAATCGGTGCCGAGACAGAGATTTTCGCGCGCGTCCATGCAGAGGAAATGGTCGATGTGCGCGAGCACGGCGTCCATATTCCGCCCGAGACCGAGAAAGGCGGGGCAGAGATTCAGCCCGATGACGCCCTCGTTGTGGACGATGGCGCTGATCTGCGCGTCGGTCAGATTGCGCGGATGGTCGCACACGGACTTCGCGTTTGAGTGGCTGCACAGCACCGGGCGCTTCGCAATGCGCATCACGTCCCAGAACGTTTTTTCCGAGGCGTGGGAGAGATCGACCGCGACGCCCTTTTCCCAGCAGGTGTTCACGAAGCGGACACCGTCGGCGGTCAGGCCCGCGCCGGTATCCATTGCCGAGCCGCACAGGCGGTTATCCTTGTTCCAGCAGAGCGTCACCATGCGCACGCCGCGGCGGTAGCCGTCAAGCAGACCCGCGACGCTGCACCGGAGGAGATTGGCGCCCTCGACCGAGAGGAACACGGCGACCATGTCGTCCTTCGCGGCGGCGTCGGCCTCCGCAACGCTCGTGCAGAGCGCGGCGAGATCGCGGTTTTCCTTCAGCTCGCGCTCAACGGTGAGCATGATGCGGCGGAACGCCGTGGGGCCGTCAAAGCCCGGCGGCGCCCAGATCGCCATGACCTGCGCGGCGGGGGCGTAGTGGTGCAGACGCAGAAGATCGATGTGGTTCCGGCTGCTCTGACGCAGGGAATTGAACTTCGTCAGAGTGTCGCAGTGAGCGTCGAAATACGGGATGCAGTACGGCAGAGCCATGGCGAGAAACTCCTTTTCTTTTTATTTGATGTCTGATCCCAACCGCTGCGGGATTCCTTACAGTGCCTCCCTTGTGTAAAGGGAGGTGGCTCGGCGTCAGCCGAGACGGAGGGATTGTAAACTGCGGTTTCTGCAAAACGACAATCCCTCAGTCAGCTTCGCTGACAGCTCCCTTTGCACAAGGGAGCCTTTCAGACTTCCATGATGATCGGCAAAATCATCGGGCTGCGGCGGGTCTTTTTGAAGAGATAACCGGAAAGGCCGGACTTCACGCGGCTTTTGATGCTTGCCCAGTCGGTGATGCCGTTATCCTCGCAGTAGGCGATGCTCTCCATCGCCACGCGGCGCAGCTCGTCGATGAGCTTGTCGTTTTCCTTTTCATAGACAAAGCCGCGGCTGATGATGTCCGGGCCGGAGATGAGCTGCGCGTTCTCCGCCGAGAGCGTCATAACGACGACGACCATGCCCTCGTCGGCAAGGAGCTTGCGGTCGCGCAGCACCACGGTGCCGACATCGCCCACGCCCATGCCGTCCACGAGCACGCGCCCCGAAGGGACGGTCGCGCCGAGCTTGGCGGATTTGGCGGTCAGCTCAATGACTCTGCCGTTCTCGCCGATGATGATGTTCCGGCGGTCGTGACCCATACCCACGATCATGTCGCCGCTCTTGTGGAGCATGCGGCGCTCGCCGTGCACGGGGATGAAGAACTTCGGCTTTACGAGCGCGTACATCATTTTGAGCTCTTCCTGGCAGGCGTGGCCCGATACGTGCAGATCAGTGCCGCGCTCGTAGATGACCTCCGCGCCCTTGGCGAAGAGCTCGTCAATAACGCGGGAGATCGTCGTCTCGTTGCCGGGAATGGCGCTCGCGGAGATGATGACGCGGTCACCCGAGCCGATGTCCACCTGCTTATGCTCGGAAAACGCCATGCGGTAGAGCGCGGACATGCTCTCGCCCTGGCTGCCGGTGGAGAGGATGACGAGCTTGTTGCGCGGCACGGAGCCGATGCGCTTCATGTCCACAAGAATGCCGTCCGGCACCTTCATATAGCCGAGCTCCACACAGAGCTTCACCACGTTTTCCATGCTCCGCCCCGTGATGCCGACCTTGCGCTTGTACTTGACGGCGAGATCGATGATCTGCCGGATGCGGTCCACGTTCGAGGCGAACGTCGTTACGATGATGCGCTTGTCGCAGTCCTTGAAGAGCTGGTCGAAGCGGTCGTGCACCTTGCTCTCGGAGAGCGAGTGGCCGGGGCGCTCCACGTTTGTGGAGTCCATGAGCAGCGCGAGCACGCCCTCGCGCCCCAGCTCGCCGAAGCGCGTGAGATCGGTCATCTCGCCCTGCAGGGGCGTGACGTCGATCTTGAAGTCGCCGGTCTGGACAACGGTGCCGATCGGCGTTTTGATCGCAAACGCCACGGAATCGGCGATCGAGTGGTTCACGTGGATGAACTCCACCTTGAAGCACCCGGCGGAGATCGTCTCGCCCGCCTCAACGGTGACGATCTTCGTTTTATCGAGCAGGCCGCGCTCCTGCAGCTTGAGCTGCACGAGCCCCGCGGTCAGGCGCGTCGTATAGATGGGCGGGTTAATCCGGTCCATCACATACGGCAGCGCGCCGATGTGGTCCTCGTGGCCGTGCGTGAGAAACACGCCGCGGATGCGGCTCTTGTTCTTCACAAGATAGCTCACGTCGGGAATGACAACATCCACGCCGTACATATCGTCGTCCGGGAAGCCCATGCCGCAGTCCACGACTATGATGTCCCGGCCGTACTCATACGCCGTGAGGTTCTTGCCGATCTCGTTGAGACCGCCAAGGGGAATGATCTTCAGTTTTTGTGCCATAAAATAATAGTTACTCCTGTTAGATAGATTTAGATATGTATCCGGACGGGCCGCGCCCTTACCGGATTATGTTCGCAGTTGGGGAGGTTTATACCTCCGTTACATTTCGCGGCGGCCTTCGAGCGCTTTGAGCATGGTGGCGTCGTCCGCGTATTCGAGATTTGATCCGACCGGCACGCCGAAGCCGAGGCGCGTGATGCGGATGCCGAAGGGCTTCAAAAGGCGCGAGAGGTACATCGCCGTGGCGTCGCCCTCGGTGTCGGGGTTCGTGGCGAGGATGACCTCCTCCACCCCGCCCTGCGCCACGCGCTCGAGAAGCTCGCGGATGCGCAGATCGTCCGGCCCGACGCGGTTCATCGGCGAGAGAGCGCCGTGGAGCACATGGTATACGCCGTGGTATTCCCGGCTGCGCTCGATGCTGAGCACATCGCGCGGCTCGGATACGACGCAGATCGTCGTTTTGTCCCGGCTGTCGGACGCGCACACCGGGCAGAGCTCGCCGTCCGTCAGGTTCTGGCACACCGGGCAGGTATGGACGCTCTTCTTCGCTTCGAGCACAGCGTTGGCAAAGCGGTCCGCTTCCTCCTGCGGGAGCGAGAGCACATGAAACGCCAGCCGCTGCGCGCTTTTGCGCCCGATGCCGGGGAGCGAGGCGAAGCCGTCGATGAGATTTTCCATAGCCGCCGGAAAGAACGATGCCATAATACTATATTACACTCCTTGAAAAATCAGGCGTTTCGGATCGAAGAGATGGCCGCGGCGCGATCCGCCCTGCCGAAAACGGCGCTGCCCGCCACGAGCACATCGCACCCCGCCGCCTTCACGAGCGGCGCGGTGTTCGCGTCGATGCCGCCGTCACACTCGAGCGCGCAGGAAAGGCCGCGCTCCGTGATCCAGGCGCGGATCGTTTCGATCTTCGGCAGCATATCCGCCATGAACTTCTGCCCGCCGAAGCCCGGTTCGACCGTCATCACGAGCACCATGTCGAGCGTATCGAGCCACGGGAGCACCGCCTCCGCCGCCGTTGCGGGCTTGAGCGCCACGGCCGCCATTTTCCCTGCGGCCTTGATCTCGGCAATGGCCGCCGTGATATTCTCCGGCGTGTCGGCTTCCGCGTGTACCGTTACAAGATCGGCCCCCGCGTCGCAGAAGCGTCTGGCGTAGCGCACGGGCTTTTCGATCATAAGGTGGACATCGAGGAACATATCGGTCGCCTTCCGCACCGAGGCGAGCACGGGAAGGCCGATGGAGATGTTCGGGACAAAGACGCCGTCCATCACGTCATAGTGGATCCAGTCCGCGCTGCCTTGCCGGACGGATTCAATCTCCTCGCCCAGACGGGCGAAATCGGCGGACAGGATGGACGGGGCGATCTTCAGCATGGCGGTATTCCTCCGGTATGTGTCGCGGGGTCGTCCCCCGGCATAAGTATGGTTGCGGGCAGAGGCTCGAGCACTGTCTTTTTCGATACGGGGGACACCGGCCGTCCGGTGTCTCCCGGCTGTGCGCCTACCGAGCCAACTTGTATTATATACCAAACCGCCTCATAATTCAAGTGAACAGATATACAACTGTGCTTGACGGAAAAGGCGAATCCATGTAGAATGTAGTGTGATTCTCGAAGGAGGCGGTTTTATGCGGAGAAAGCGTCGCCGCGGCATCGGGCCGGTCGGCACGATCGTTCTTATATGGGTATTTTTTGCGTTCATTCTTCCGGTCCTCCGGCTGTCCGGCGGGCTGATCGCCGCCGGTCTCGCCGTTATGGCGTCCGTGTGGGCGGCCAACGCGCTGCGCCGGAAGGCGGAAAAAACGAAGGACGAGCAGGCAGCGATCCCCGTGCAGTACACGGAAGTAACGCCCGAACCGGAAAAGCCCGCCTCGCAGGAAGCGCCCGCCGCCGAGCCGAGCCCCTACTCGCCCGAGGTGCAGGCCGTCATTCAGGAGGGCCGCACGGCGCTCAAGGAGATGGGCCGGCTGTACGCCTCCATCCCCAACCCGGAGATCCGCAGCCGGATCAACGAGCTGATGAGCGTTTCCGACAAGATCATCCGCGACGCTATCGACGATCCCGCCGATGTGCCGCAGATCCGGAAGTTTCTCGACTTCTATCTCCCCACTACGATCCGCCTGCTCAATGCCTACGACCGCATGAGCGCGCAGGAGTTCGGCGGAGAGAACATTACCGGCTCGATGCAGCGCATTGAGGAAATGCTCGATACGACGATCGCGGCCTACAAAAAGCAGCTCGACGCGCTCTTTGCCAATCAGGCCGCCGATATCCAGATGGACATCGACACCATGAACACCATGCTCGCCCGCGAAGGGCTCGGCGGCAAGGGGTATCTCGATATCAAGGATTTCATGAAGCAGTACGAACAGCAGCAGAGCGCAGCCGAGGCCGCGCCCGCTCCCGCATCCGATACAAGCTCCGAACAAACGATGAAAGGAAGCACCTCCCATGGATGAAAAAACTTACGTTCCTTCCCTGACGCTCAATCCCACGCAGGCCGCCGCGCAGGAAGCCCCCGCCGCTCCGCAGCTCGTTGTTGAAGAGGAAAAGCCCGCCGTTGAGCCGGAAAAGCTCGACATTGACCGTCTCTCCCCCGAGGAGCAGGCCGCCGTGCGCGAGTTTGCCAAGCAGATCGACGTAACCGATACGAATCTTGTTCTTTCCTACGGCGCCGCCGCGCAGAAGAACATTGCCGATTTCTCCGGCGCCGCGCTCGGCAAGGTGCGCACGAAGGACATGGGCGAGGTCGGCGACATGCTCACGAGCCTCGTCGTGGAGTTGAAGGATCTCGACTACGACGAAGCCGAGCAGAAGAAGGGTCTCCGCGGTCTCTTCAAAAAGGCCTCCCGCTCCCTGGAGGAGACGAAGGCGAAGTTCGACAAGGCCGAGATCAACGTGGACAAGATCACCCAGCAGCTGCAGAACCACCAGGTCGTCCTCGCGAAGGACATTGCCTCGCTCGACCGCATGTTCGAGCTCAATCAGGCGTATTTCAAGGAGCTCACGATGTACATCATCGCGGGCAAGCTCCGCGTGCAGGAGCTGCGCGAAAAGGATCTCGCCGAGCTGCGCGCGAAAGCGGTGAAGTCCGGTCTGCCCGAGGACGCGCAGGCCGTGAACGATTTCACAAACCTCATCGGCCGCTTTGAGAAGAAGCTGCACGATCTGGAGCTGACCCGCACGATCTCCCTGCAGATGTCTCCGCAGATCCGCATGATCCAGAATAACGACCTTCTCATGACCGAGAAGATCCAGACCGCCATCGTGAACACCATCCCCCTCTGGAAGAGCCAGATGGTGCTGGGGCTGAGCATGTACCACTCCAAGCAGGCGATGGAAGCCTCCCGCGCCGTTTCCGATGTGACGAACCGGCTCCTGCTGAGCAATGCCGAGGCGCTGCACACCGGCTCGGTCGAGGTCGCGAAGGAGTCCGAGCGCGGCATCGTTGATCTGGAGACGCTCAAGAAGACGAACGAGCACCTCATCGCCACGCTTGAGGAAGTCCGCCAGATCCAGGACGACGGCCGCACCCGCCGCGCCCAGGCCGAGGAAGAGCTTGGCCGCATTGAGGGCGAACTCAAGCAGAAGCTCATGGATATGAAGGGTTAACGCCCTCAAAGGGGAGAACCGCTGCGCGGTTCTCCCCTTTGATATTAACCTCTCTCTGCGAGGCTTTTATTGCATACGAAAGAGGCGGCTCCGAGAGCCGCCTCTTTTTGGTATTCGATTGGAGAATTACTCGGCGTCGGCGAGAGCCTTGGCTTCCTCGATGACCTTCTGCTGGACGTTGCCGGGGGCCTCTTCGTAGCGCACGAACTTGCAGGTGAAGGAGCCGCGGCCCTGCGTCATGGAGCGCAGGTCGATCGTGTAGGAGCTCATCTCGGCCATGGGAACCTCGGCCTCAACGATCTGCATGCCGTCCTCGGCAGTCATGCCAAGCACCGTGCCGCGGCGCTTGGAGGAGATATCGGACATGATATCGCCGAGGTTCGCGTCGGGAATGGTGACCTTCAGCAGGCCGATGGGCTCGAGAATGGTCGGCTTCGCGCGGGGGATGCCGTCCTTGTAGGCGAGCTGCGCCGCCGTCTTGAACGCCATTTCGTTGGAGTCAACGGGGTGGTAGGAGCCGTCGTACAGCGTGGCCTTGAGGTTGACGAGCGGGTAGCCGGCGAGGACACCCTTCTGCACGGCGTCGCGCAGGCCCTTTTCGACCGCGGGGAAGAAGTTCTTGGGAACGCTGCCGCCGAAAACTTCCTCGGCGAAGATCATTTCCTCGGACTCCTCCTGGGGCTCGAAGCGGATCCAGACATCGCCGAACTGACCGCTGCCGCCGGTCTGCTTCTTGTGGCGGCCGTGGGCTTCGACCTTCGCCTTGATCTTCTCGCGGTAAGGCACGCGGGCGGGCTTGAGCTCGCTCTCGACACCGAAGCGGCTCTTCAGCTTGGCGCAGAGGACGTCGAGCTGGATATCGCCGGCGCCGGAGAGGACCATCTGGTGGGTCTCGGCGTTGTTGACGACCGTGAAGGAGATGTCCTCCTCGTTCAGACGGGCGAGACCGTTGGCGATCTTGTCGTCCTGGCCCTTCGTCTTGGGGGAGATGCACATGGAGTAGCAGGGCTCCGCGATCCCGATGGCGGGAAGCTCGATCTCGGCCTTCGGGTCGCACACGGTGTCGCCGGTCTTCCAGTCCATCTTGCCGATGGCGACGATGTCGCCGCAGCAGGCGTCCTTGACCTCGGTGGTCTTCTTGCCGCACATGGTGTACAGACGGCCGAGTTTATCGGTGTTGCCGGTGCGCGAATTGCGCAGAGACATATCGGCGGTCAGCTTGCCGCTGACGAGCTTGATGAAGTTGTACTTGCCGAACTGGTCGGACACGGTCTTGAACACGAGACCGGCGGTCGGGCCGTTGGGATCGATGCCCTCGACCTCGTCGGGCGCGGGGACATAGTCCAGAATGGCCTGCAGCAGAGCCTGCGTGCCGACGCCGGTCGTACCGACGCCGCAGAACACGGGAACGACGCTGCGATCCTTCAGACCGGCCTTGATGCCGGTGACAAGCTCTTCCTCGGAGAGGGTCATTTCCTCGAAATACTTCTCCATGAGCTCCTCGGTAGCGCCCGCGGCGGTCTCCATAAGAGCCTCGCGCAGCTCCTCGGCCTTGCCGGCGTCGGCGGCGGGGACGGCGACCTTCGCGGTCTTGTTGCCGTTGGTCTCATACGCGATGTTGTGCACGAGATCGATGACGCCGGTGCCGTCGGAGGCGGGGATCGTCACGGGGCAGACGATGCTGCCGTACTTGGCCTGCAGCGCTTCGAGCACGCCGAAGTAATCACCGTGCTCCTCATCGAGCTTGGAGACGTAGAAGGCGACCGGCTTGCCGGCGGCCTTGAGCAGCTTCCAGTTGCGCTCCGCGCCGACGGAAAGGCCGTCCTTCGCGGTGCAGAAGATGATGCCCGCCTCGACCGCGCGCAGCGCGGCGGCGACTTCACCGGCGAAGTCCTGGAAGCCCGGGCAGTCGATCACGTTGATCTTCTTGCCGCCGAAGGAAATGGGAGCGATAGCCGCGGAGATCGTTACCTGACGCTTGATCTCTTCCGCGTCATAGTCGCAGACGGTGTTGCCGTCGTTGACCTTGCCCTGACGGTCGATGGCACCGGTCAGGTAGAGCATGTTCTCGGTAAGGGTGGTCTTGCCGCTGCCGCCGTGACCGAGCAGGCAGACATTGCGGATGTCCTTGGTTGTGTAGCTCATGGGTTGTCCTCTCCTTATAGTTATCTTAAAAAACTTTAATTCATTGTCCTGTGAATCGGCCTTGTCATTCTTCCGAAAAAACAGGGGAGCGCCACGAGGATAAATTATACACTATGACAGTTTTTTTGGCAATAATTATTTTTGCAGCAGCGTCCGCAGTGCCAGCGGCACGATGATCCACGCGAGCATATAGAGCAGCGCACGCCCCGCGCCGATCGCCGTCCACAGTCCCTGCCATGCCGGGACCACCGCAAGGATCGCGCCGAGCGCGGCGCAGATGACGCAGCACCACGCGCACACGCGGCCATAGGAATGGAGCTTCGTGCCGCATTCGGCAAAGTCCACGAGCGTGTCGAGACCGTCCTGCGCCATCATACCGGCGGCAGGGCTGCCCGCCGAGGCGGGGATGCCGGAAATGCGGTACCGCTCGGCGGAGGACGGGAACTGGAAGCCCTCGGCGGATACGCCGAACGTTTTCTGCAGAAGAAGAGGGTCAAGATTAAAGTCGCGCACGGCGAAGATCGGCTTGCGATGCTCGCGGCGCAGAGCGGCCAAGGCGCGCTGCACGCTCGCCATCGGGCGGTAGCGCAGCGGGAACACCGCTGCCAGCTCGCCGGATACGGCGGTATAGAGCGCGTTTTCCTCCTTGATCTTGTCAGGGATCTTCACGCCGCTCAGATGCATATACGCGAGCGTGCCGATGCGGACCTCCTCGCCCTGCACCATACCCTTCGCGCCGCCCTCGCCGACGGAGAAATCCTCCACGGTCTGCATGGCGGCGTTTTTCCGGCGCATCAGCTCGGCAAAGGGCGCGGCAAGACCCGTCCCTGCCGCATCGAGCATGCTGCCGGTGATGCCGAGCACCTGCGCGGCGCGGCTCTTGTCCATAAAGCGCACGCCCGTGATCTCGATGGCGTCCTCGGGAAAAATGTCGGTATCGGTGAGCACAAGCCGGCGCGACCGGCCGACATCCCGCGCGCCGGACCATCCGGCCAGAGCGCTGCCGCGCATCATGAGATGGCGCGCCGTGCGGGAGAAGAGGATCGGGAACGAGAGCGTCCAGTTGAAGGAAACGCAAAGCGCCGTCATAAGCGAGAAGAGATGGAAAAATGCCTTCATATCCTGCGCGCCGAGCGAGAGCGCCAGCGCCAGCGCGAGCGAGCCGACGGCCATCGGCACAAACGCCGCCATGGCGAGCGCTTCCGCGCCGCTCGGCTCCTCGCTGCGGCGGACAAGGCCGTCCGACGAGCGGCGAGACTTGATGAGGATGCGCTCCTTCTTCCCCCCCGGCAGCACCTCGGAGGTGACGGCATAGGCGTCCTTGGCGTGATGCAGGGCAAGGAAGGAATCGGCGTACGCCCGGCAGCTGTACCACGCGCCGCGCAGCGCGAACATGACCGCCGCCGCGGGGATCACCGCGAAGGTGACGCCGTGCGAGCCGTCGCCGCTCGCGGCGATATAGATCACGTCCGCCGCCGCGGCGATCGCGGCAAGAACGATCATGGATTCCGCCCCGGCGCGGCCGCGGATGAGCCCCATGACGCCCGCCGTCACAACGTCCAGCCCGATGAGCATCACCGAGAGCATCCCGATGAGACACACGAGCGACGTCGCTCTCGCGTTCGTGCCGAGACTGCCGGGCAGCGGCAGACCGAAGTCATACGAAAGAGTGATCCACGCGAGCAGCACGCAGACTGCCGCCGCCGCAAAGAAGCGCAGGCGCAGACTCGGCATCTGCGCGGCATAATGCTTCGCCGCGCGCTGCGGCGGCATTTCAAGCGTTACGTCCTCCGGCTCCGGGTCGGGCTGGGAGAGATCGTTCGCCCGGCGGATCGACGCCGCGGCGAGAAGCCCCACGAGCTTGCCCCAAGGCCCCGGCGCGCGGCCCCGCCCGCGGCGGGATACGCTGCCAAGGCTCTTTTTCTTTTTGCTTTTTTTCTCCGGCTCGTCCGGCTCTTCGCCTTCTTCCGAGGCTTCCGGCTCGTCCGGCGCTTCAAGGGGCGGGGCGTAAAAGTCCGCGTCGTCCTCAAAGCCTTCGTCGTATATTTCGCCCTCGGCGGCCTCTTCTGGCTCCGGCGCGTCCTCATAGTACCGCCCGTCCGGTTCCCCGGTCTCCTCCGGCTCGGTCTCATACTCCGGCGCGCCGGTATCAAATTCTTCGTATTCGGGGTATTCCGCTTCTTCGTCCGGATATTCGGCCTCGTACTCCGTCTCTGCCGGGTACCCCGCCTGCTCGGAGGAATAGCCCTCCGTCTCCGGCCGGTATTCCGTTTCCGCCGTTTCCGGCGCGGCGGTCTCCTCCGGCGCCTTGTCCCGGCACTCCTCGAGAATGCTCTCGAGCGAGAAGCCCGGCACGCCGAAGCTCCGGGGAACGCCGCCTGTATCGCGTTTTGCCATAGCTCCCTCCGTCTCAGGAATCTCTGCGCTGGCGGACGACCTCATACATAAGGATCGCCGCCGCCGCGGAGGCGTTGAGCGATGTGATCTTGCCGAGCAGGGGGATGCCCACGGTGAAGTCGCACTGCTCCGAAACGAGGCGGCCCATGCCGAAGCCCTCCGACCCGATGACGAGCGCCGCGGGGCCGGTCATTTTCGTCTGCCACAGATCGGCGGGAGCGTCCGCCGCCGTGCCGTAGACCCAGAGGCCCTTTTTCTTCAGCTCACCGAGCGCCGCGGGGATGTTCGTCACGCGCGAGACGAGCATATGCTCCGCCGCGCCCGCGCTCGCCTTGTCCACCACGGCGGTAAGCCCGGCGGCGCGCCGCTTGGGGATAATGACGCCGTGGACGCCCGCGCACTCGGCGGTGCGCAAAATCGCGCCGAGATTGTGCGGATCGGCGATCTCGTCGCACACGACGATGAACGGATCCTCGCCCCGCTCGGCGGCACGCTCCAGAATATCCTCGATGGAGGCGTACTCGCGCATTGCCGCCTGCGCGATGATGCCCTGGTGCGCGCCCGTGGCGCTGAGAGAATCGAGCTTGCGCCGGTCGCACTCGGTGACGACGATGCCGTTTTCCCGCGCCTTGGCGAGAATGCGCGCAAGGGTGCGGTCGGTGTCGCCGCGGGCAACGAAAATTTTATCGATCGTCCGCCCGGCGCGGATCGCCTCGGCAACGGCGTTGCGCCCCTCGATCAGGTCTTCCCTGTCCTGACGGATCTCCTGTTCACGGTTTTCCATATCGTTAAATTCCTTCTTTATATTTCCATATTGATATTGCGCATAGGTATAGATAATATATTTTACCACACGATCCCGCCATCTGCAACGGAAAGCGCCACTTTTGCTTTTTCTTTTTTCTGCCGTCTTGACCTTTCTGTCCGGAATCGGTATGCTGAGAGCAAGAACAAGCGAAGGGCGGTGAGCGCATGCTCTGGGACACCATCCCCGTGCCGAAGGGCACGGACGCCGATTTTGCCGTTGCGGTCACGGACGATTCGCTCGCGCCGTGGATCAAAAAGGGCGGCACGGCGTATCTCCGGCGGCGCACCGAGCTTTACGACGGCGACATCGGGCTTTTTGAAACGGACGGAGGGATCGTCTTCCGTCAGTTCTGCGCCGACAGCCGCGGCACGGTGTATCTCTTCGCCGTGAACCGCGCCCACGCCGAAGACGACCGCATGATCCCGCCGGACAAAGCGGCCGGGCTCGTCTGCTACGGCCGTCTGGAGCTAAAAAAGCCCATCCCGCTCCCGATGGATTGAGCATATGATAGGAAAACCGCAGCGGCTCCAAAATTGGAACCGCTGCGGTTACTTTTAACCGTCCTGCTTCATGCTAAAAAGAACCCGAAGATAATCACGACGGCCATATAAAACTCGGTCGATAAAAACATCTCTTCCGTTCACACGATAGAAAACCATATAGTTCCCGCTCACAAGAAACCGGTAGTCCCCGCCGACGTCGGCGACGGAGGACAGCAGAGCGCCCACTTCCGCAAAATCTTTCAAGCGTTCAACCGCGTCCAGAATGCGATCCACCACGCGCTCCGCCGCCACACGGTTTTGAAGCTCCGACACTATATAGTCCCATATATCGTCCAGATCACGGCGGGACTCCGCTGAATAATGGATGTTATTCTTCATTCGCTCTGGCGCGGAAGTGCGCTCTCATGTCCTCCGGGGTCAGATAGCCTTCGGTCTCACCGGATCGGCGGCCCTTTGCGAGCTCACTCATAAGCTTCAGCGTGGCCTGCGCTTTTTCGAAATCCTGAATGTCCACAATGGCGTACCGGCCGCGGCCGTTCTTCGTCAGGAAAACGGGCGCGCCCGCCGCCACATCCTGCAATACTTCCGTGTAATTCCGCAGATCGGAGATCGGCTTGATGTTCGGCATAGTGATCAACTCCTTTGTGAATAGTATACGCCGTTCTGCTGTAAAATTCAACAATAAATTTTACAGCGTTTTATGCTGCTATCCTCGAGCAAAGGCCGACTCTGGCGCAGTTAACAGCTAACCATATTATATTAACGCCCGCGGTGACCGTCACGCGCTTCTCTTTCCTCGGGTGTTATATACGATCTTTCTCTCTTCCGTCAGAACCCTCACAATAACCGCATTCGTAAGACGGCCAATTCCCGGATTGAAATTTCGTCCGGATGTGGTATAATTAAGTATTCCGTTACAGTTTTCCTCTGGAAAGGAGTTTTGATTTGAAAGCATTCATGCGTTGGGTCGAGCGCTACTGCGTCCGCCATCCGCGTTTCGGCGTGGAAAATCTCATGCGCTATCTCATCATCGGCAACGCCGTCGTCTGGCTGCTGACGCTGATGGACCGCACCGGCACGGTGCGCTATTTTCTCGCTCTCAATCCGCAGATGATCCTGCGCGGGCAGATCTGGCGGCTGGTGACCTTCGTGCTCATCCCGGACACCGGCGGCATCTGGGGGCTGCTGTTCCTCTATTTCTATTACTTCATCGGCACCTCGATGGAGCGCGAGTGGGGACAGGCCAAGTTCAACATGTACTTTCTCGCCGGTATGGTGTTCACGATCCTGTACGCCTTCCTTGTCTATCTGTTCGGCGGCATCACGATGAGCATCGGCGCGGAGTTCATTTATCTTTCGATGTTCTTCTCGTTCGCAACGTACTATCCCGACCAGCGGGTGCTGTTCATGTACATCATCCCGATCAAGATCAAGTGGCTCGCCGTGGCGAACGCGGCGTACTTCGTCTATGAGATCTTCGCGCTCCGCTTCCCGCTCAGCCTTCTGCCGGTCGTGGCAACGCTCAACTACCTGCTCTTCTGCGGGGATATGCTCTTCGGCTCCGTACACTTCCGGCGGCCCGGGCAGATCCGCAAGACCGTGAACTTCAAGCGCGAGGCGCAGCGCATCCGCCGCGAGCAGCAGAGCGCCCCGTACCGCTACAAGTGCGCCGTGTGCGGCCGCACCGACGCGGACCATCCGGAGCTGGAGTTCCGCTACTGCTCGCGCTGCGCGGGGTATCACTGCTTCTGTCAGGATCACATCAACAACCACATCCATTTCACCGAATAACACGGGAGATATGCCATGCAACACCGTCCTTCCCGCCGGGTATCCGTTCCGGCGCTGATCGTTTTCTGTCTGCTCGCGCTCGCGCTCGTTGTGCTCGTTGCCGTGCGCGCCGTTTCGGTAAACAACGCGGAGAGCGCCGAGACGCTCGCGCCGGCGGCGAGCGAAACGCCCGTGCCGCCGACCTCCGGCCCCGAGCTCACGCCCGAACCGTCGGCTGCGCCCACCGCGGAGCCTACCGCGACACCGGAACCGACGCCGGAGCCGAGCCCCGAATACTTCACTGTTTCCATGGTGGGCGACTGCACGCTCGCCGAGGCAAAGACCCGCCGCGGGTGGGGCACGGCGCTGCAGACCGTCGTCGGGAAAAACTACGGCTATCCCTTCGCCAAAACCGTGCAGTACTTTGAAAAAGACTATCTCACGATCGCCAATCTTGAGTGCAACCTCTCGGACAAGTATTACGATTCCATTGAGCAGTTCGTGTTTCTCGCCCCGGCGGATTACGCGAACATCCTCACCGCGGGCAGCGTGGAGTTCGTGACGCTGGCAAACAACCACACGATGGACTTTGGCCAGAGCGCCTATGACGACACGGCCGCCGCGCTCGACGCCGTGGGCGTTGCCTACGCGGGCGAGGACGAGACGTATATCTACGAAAAGGACGGCGGCGTGAAGGTCGGCATTTACTGCCTTTATAACCAGCTTACCTACAACGCCATGAGCATTCTCTCCGCGCAGGCGCAGGAAAAGCTCGTCGCGGCGTCGCGCGACAAGATCGCCGCGGGACTCAAATCGCTTGAGGAGGCGGGCGCGGATTTCACCATCGCGTGCCTGCACATGGGCCGCGAGGGATACTATGAACCCACCGACGTGCAGACCGAGCTCTGCCGCTACACCGTGGACACCGGCTTCAACGTCGTGTACTGCACGCACGCCCACCGGCTCCAGCCGGCGGAGGATTATAACGGCGGCGTTATCTTCTACGGTCTCGGCAACTTTATCTTCGGCGGCCACACCAACCCCGGCAACGGCACCGACCCCGGCGCTTACGACACCGGCATCGCGCAGCTCACGCTCAAGCGCGTCGGCGGCGAGGTAACGCTCGACAGCTATTCCTTCATCCCCTGCTCGCTGAGCAGCACCGTCGGCCCCGACAGCACCGTGCTCGGGCCGAACACGCTGAACAATTACCAGCCCCAGCCCTATACCGAGGGCGGCGACGCCTGGAACCGCGCCATGTCCATGCTCAACGGCACCTACGAGGGCGCGAACTATCAGGTGGACTACGGCAACGTCCTCACCGCAATGAACGGGTAAACGGGTGAAAATTTCCTGTATACTCTATATTAATTTAATGAAATCACTTGCAATCGCGCGCGGAGGGTGGTATAATCCCCTCGTACGAACGTAAGAAACAGGAAGAGTGGGCAAAACCCACTCTTTTTGTTGATTTAAAAGAATTTGTCAGAAACTGGAAATTGAGGATTTTTTATGAGTAAAGTCACCGAGACCGTGACCGCGCTGGCCGCGCCCGTCGCCGAAAAGCTGGGTCTGGAGCTTTGGGATGTGGAATACATCCGCGAGGCCGGACAGTGGTTTCTGCGCGTGTACATCGACAAGGACGGCGGCGTTTCCATCAACGACTGCGAGGCGCTCTCCCGCGCGCTCGATCCCGTGCTGGACGAGGCAGACCCCATTCCGGACAGCTACGTTTTCGAGGTCAGCTCCGCCGGCGCCGAGCGCGAGCTCAAGCGCCCCGGCGACTTTGCGCGCTTTATGGGCAGCGGCGCGGAGGTGCGGCTCTATAAGCCGGTGAACGGCAGCAAGTCCTTTGTCGGAACGCTCTCCGGATACCGCGACGGCGACGTTACCTTGACGATCGCCGGAAAAGAGACCACCTTTGAAAAGGCCCAGATCGCGCAGGTACGGCTGCGCGTGCTGTAAAAAATCACAACGTGATATAACGTAAGGAGCAAAAATAGATGAGTGCAATGAACTCCGAATTTTTTGACGCCATCGAGCAGATCGAAAAGGAAAAGGGCATCCCCCGCGGATACATGCAGGAGAAGATCCAGCAGGCCCTGCTGACCGCCTTCAAGCGCGACAACCCCGACTGCGAGGATAATGTCGAGGTCATCATGGACGAGAATAAAAAGACCATCAGCATGTTCGTTCTCAAGACCATCGTGGAGGAGAGCGAGTATGTGAACGACGCCACGCAGATCCTGCTCGACGAGGCGCGTCACTATGATAAGAAGGCCGGCATCGGCGACACCGTCCGCATCCCGGTCGAAACGAAGAAATTCGGCCGCATCGCGGCACAGGCGGCAAAGCAGGTCATCATCCAGGGCATCCGCGAGGCGGAACGCGGCATCATCTATGACGAGTTCACCTCCAAGGAGCACGAGATCCTCACCGGTGTCGTCACGCGCATCGATCCGCGCACCGGCGCCGTGTCTATCAAGATCAGCTCCAACAGCGAATTCACCGAGGCCATGCTCTCCGCCACCGAGCGCATCAAGGGCGAAGAGCTCACCGAGGGCGACCGCATCAAGGTCTATGTCGTCGAGGTGCGCAAGTCCACCCGCGGCCCGCAGGTGCTCATCTCCCGCACGCACCCCGGTCTCGTCAAGCGGCTCTTTGAGCTGGAAGTGCCCGAGATCTTCGACGGCACGGTGGAGATCCGCTCCATCGCCCGCGAAGCCGGCAGCCGCACGAAGATGGCCGTCTACTCCGCCGATCCCGAGATCGATCCGATCGGCGCGTGCGTCGGCCCCCGCGGCGGGCGTGTGGCGAGCATCGTCAACGAGCTCGGCGGCGAGAAGATCGATATCATCAAGTACAGCGAGGATCCCGAGCAGTACATCGCCTCGGCGCTCTCCCCGGCGGAGGTCCTCTCCGTTGAGGTGCTCGAGGAAGGCCACAGCTGCCGCGTGATCGTGCCGGACAGCCAGCTCTCTCTCGCCATCGGCAAGGAGGGCCAGAACGCCCGTCTCGCCGCGCGTCTCACCGGTTATAAAATCGATATCAAGCCGGAGAGCGCCGCGAACGAATAACCCACCCATCAAACAAACCCCGCCAGTCCACATACATTTCAGGAGGAGCGCTTTTGCCGAAAACCGTACCGCTCCGGCAGTGCATCGGCTGCCGTGAACAAAAACCGAAAACCGAACTGATCCGCGTCGTCCGCTCGCCGGAGGGGGAGCTCTCCATCGATCTGCGCGGCAGGGTGCCGGGACGCGGCGCCTATCTCTGCCGCAGCAGCGAGTGTCTGAAGCGCGCGGTCAAATCGCGCGCGCTCGAGCGCGCTCTGTCCGTCCCCGTGCCGGAGGACGTGTGGGCGCGGCTCACGGTGGAACTGGAGGCGGGCGATGGATAAGGCAGCGCAGTATCTCGGTCTCGCCCGGAAGGGCGGGATGCTCGCCGTCAGCGAGGAAGGAAGCGGCACGGCGATCGCCGCCGGAAAGGGGCGGCTTTTGATGCTCGCCGCCGACGCTTCCCCCAACGCGCAGAAACGCGCCGCGGGTTTTCTGTACGGTCACCGCGCACCGCTGCAGACGCTGCCCTGGACGAAGGCGGAGCTCTCCGCCATGCTGGGCAAGCGCGGATGCAGCATGCTCTGCTTCACCGATCTGCCCCTCGCCGCGCGGTTCGCCGCCGCGCTTGCCGAGGAGCTTCCCGGCTGGAAGGAAACAGCCGAACTTCTCGCCCAGCGCGAGGATAAGCTCAAGCGGCGGAAGGCCGCGCCCCGTAAGCACACCGAGAGCGGAAAAAGGAGGAAATAAGTATGGCGCTTGATTTTAAATACCGCATTCACGAGGTTGCCAAGGATTTTGGCATGACCTCCAAGGATATTTCCCAGATCCTCACCGACTATGCCACGACGCCGAAGAACCACATGCAGGTTCTCGAGGACGCCGAGCTGGATCTCATTTTCGAGTATCTGACGCAGCATCACCAGGTCGGCAGCATTGCCGAGATCTTCGCCCCCGAACCGGAGGAGAAGAAGGCCCCCGCCAAGGCGCCGGAAGAGAAGAAGCCCGACGCTCCCGCGCAGGAAAAGACCGCCGGCAGCGCGCCGGTCGGCGCAGCAGCCGCTGCCGCTCCCGTACAGCAGCCGCAGAAGCCGAAGCCGGAGAAGCCCGCCCAGCCGAAGCAGGTCGTGGAAAAGCGCGTCGTCGATACCCGCGGCTCCGCCGGAGCGAATCTCTCGAAATACGACGAGCGCTTCGACAAGATCGCCGGTAACGCCGGCAACGCCGGGAAGGACAAGGACATCCGCCGCGGCGGCAAGGAGAAGATCCAGAACAAGAACAAGCAGCGCCAGCAGCAGGTCGCAAGCGCCAAGCGCCGCCAGGAAGAGCGCGACAAGATGCAGCGCCTGCAGTTTGAGGTCGCGAAGAAGCAGCAGCTCAAGGTCAGCATCCCCGACGAGATCAACGTCGGCGAGCTCGCCTCCCGCATGAAGAAAACGGCGGTCGAGGTCATCAAGCAGCTCATCAAGCTCGGCGTGATGGCGTCCGTGTCCGATGTGATCGATTACGATACCGCCGCGCTCGTCGCCATGGAGCTCGGCTGCAAGGTGGAGCACGAGGTCGTTGTGACGGTCGAGGACCGTCTTATTGACGATCACGTCGATACCGAGGACGAACTCGTCCCCCGCGCGCCGGTCGTCGTCGTCATGGGCCACGTCGACCACGGCAAGACCTCCCTGCTCGACCGCATCCGCAGCGCGAACGTCGTTGCGGGCGAGGCGGGCGGCATTACGCAGCACATCGGCGCGTACCGAGTGATGGTCAACGGCAGCCCCGTCACCTTCCTCGATACGCCGGGCCACGAGGCCTTTACCACCATGCGCGCCCGCGGCGCGATGGTGACCGATATCGCCATTCTCGTCGTTGCGGCCGATGACGGCATCATGCCGCAGACGATCGAGTCCATCAACCACGCCAAGGCCGCCGGTACGCCGATCGTCGTGGCGATCAACAAGATGGATCTCCCCGGCGCGAACCCCGACCGCATCAAGCAGGATCTCACCAAATACGATCTCGTCCCCGAAGAGTGGGGCGGCGACACGATCGTCTGCCCGATCTCCGCAAAGACCGGCGCGGGCGTCAAAGAGCTTCTGGAAAATCTCGTGCTGCAGGCCGAGATCATGGAGCTCAAGGCCAACCCGAACCGTCCGGCGCGCGGCACGGTCGTGGAAGCGCGTCTCGACAAGGGCCGCGGCCCGATCATGACTGTTCTCGTGCAGAACGGCACGCTCCACACCGGCGACATCATCATTGCCGGTACCGCCGTCGGCCGTGTGCGCGTGATGACGAACGACCGCGGCGAACGCATCACCGATGCCGGCCCCTCCGTCCCGGTGGAGATCGCCGGTATGTCCGAAGTGCCGTCCGCTGGCGACGTGTTCAACGCCGTCGCCGACGAGCGCATGGCGCGCGCTCTCGCCGAGGAGCGCCTTGCCGCGCAGCGCAGCGCCGCTGCCGCGGGCGCGGGCAAGAAGGTCTCGCTCGAGGATCTGTTCGCCCGCATCCAGGAGGGCGATCTCAAGGACTTCAACATCATCGTCAAGGCGGACGTGCAGGGCAGCGCCGAGGCCGTCAAGACCTCGCTCGAAAAGCTCTCCAACGAGGAAGTGCGCGTGCGCGTCATCCATTCCGGCGTCGGCGCGATCAACGAGTCGGACGTCATGCTCGCCTCGACGAGCAACGCCGTCATCGTCGGCTTCAACGTCCGTCCGGACAACGCCGCGCGCGACAGCGCCGAGCGCTCCAAGGTCGAGCTGCGCATGTACCGCGTCATTTATGACTGCATCAACGACGTCGAGGCCGCCATGAAGGGCATGCTTGCGCCGAAGTTCCACGAAGTCATCATCGGCCACGCCGAGGTACGCCAGACGTTCCGCGTGTCCAAGGTCGGCACCGTGTGCGGCTGCTATGTGCAGGACGGCAAGATCCAGCGCAACTGCAGCGTGCGCGTCAACCGCGACAACATCGTCATTTTCGAGGGCGAGCTTGCTTCGCTGCGCCGCTTCAAGGACGACGTCAAGGAAGTCTCCGCCGGTTACGAATGCGGCATGCAGGTCGAAAAGTTCAACGACATCAAGGAAGGCGACGTCATCGAGTGCTTCGTCAACGAGCAGCTGTAAAGAAAGGAAGGGTAAATTATGCCGTCCAATCACATCCAGCGCATTAACGACGATATCCGGCGCACGCTCGCCTCGCTCCTGCGCGAGGTGAAGGATCCGCGCGTGCAGCAGGGCGATCTGCTGAGCATCGTCCGCACCGAAACGACGGGCGATCTGCGCTACTGCACCGTGTATCTGAGCGTGCTCGGCGACGTGAACGAAAAAGAGCTCAAAAAGGGTCTCAAATCGTGCAGCGGCTGGCTGCGGCACGAGCTGGGCACCTCGCTCTCGCTGCGGTATACGCCGGAGCTGATCTTTGAGCTCGATCACTCCATCGAGCACGGCGCTCACATCAACGACATCATCCGCCATCTGGACGACGCTTCGTCCAGAGACGGGGAAAACGGGTAACCATGGAACTTCTGGAATGCGCCGCGTATCTTCGCGCGCACGACAATTATCTTCTGGTGACGCATCAGAGGCCGGACGGGGATACTCTCGGAAGCGCCTCTGCGCTGTGCCACGCACTGCGCCGTTTGGGAAAAACGGCGCATCTTTATAAAAACCCCGAGATCACGGAGATGTTTGTCCCCTTCATTTCGCCGTACTATGCGCCGGAGGGGTTCGTCCCCGAGACGTGCGTGAGCGTGGACGTGGCGGAGAACAAGCTCCTTGCCCTCGGATTTGAAGGGAAGATCTCCCTCAAGCTCGACCACCATGTCCCCCGCGGCGAGCAGCCGGAGAACGCCGTCATCTGGACGCACAGCGCCGCCTGCGGCGAGCTAGTTCTCGCGCTCATCGATGCGCTGGTCGGCGGGCCGGACAAAACGGAGGCCGATCTTCTCTATATCGCCGTCTCCACCGACACGGGCTGCTTCTGCTACGCGAACACCAACAGCGCCACGTTCCGCGCCGCCGCGCGCCTTTGCGACGCCGGGGCGGATCTGCCGCTGCTCAACAAGATCTTTTTCCGCACCAAGTCCCCGGCGCGGCTCGCGCTCGAGGGCATGGTGTGCTCCTCGCTCCGCTCCTACCGCGATCACGCGATCAATATTGCCGTCATTACGCTTGACATGCTGCGCCGCGCCGGTGTTACCGAGGACGACTGCAGCGATCTCGCCTCGCTCGCCGGACAGGTCCGGGGCAACCGTGTGGCCATAACGGTGCGCGAGCTTTCCGTTGACCCGCCGCGCAGCAAGGTATCCCTGCGCACGGACGGCGGCGTGGACGCCTCGCAGGTCTGCGCCCGGTTCGGCGGCGGCGGACACAAAATGGCGTCCGGGTGCGAGCTGGATCTCCCGCCGGACGAAACGGCGGACGCGGTGCGCCGCGCCGTGGAGGAAGTATGGGCGTAAACGGTATTCTGCTTCTCGATAAGGACGAGGGCTGGACAAGCCAGGACTGCGTTTCCAAGCTCCGGGGCATTCTGGGCGAGCGTCGCATCGGCCACGCCGGTACGCTCGACCCGCTGGCTACGGGGCTTCTTGTCGTGCTCGTCGGCCGCGCCACGCGCGCGGCGGCGTTTGCCGAGGCGGAAACGAAGGAATACGTCGCGGCGTTCCGGCCCGGCATCGTTACCGATACCCAGGATATTACAGGCAACCTTCTGCGCTCGTCGGACGTCTTACCCTCGGAAGAGGATGTCCGCGCCGCTCTTCGCCGGTTCACCGGCGAGATCGAACAGATCCCGCCGATGTACAGCGCCATTAAAATCAACGGCCGGAAGCTCTACGACATCGCCCGCCGCGGCGGGGAGGTGGAGCGTGAGGCAAGGCGCATAACCATTCATTCCATCGACTATCTCGGGCAAGAAAACGGCGATCACATGCTCCGTATCCGCTGCTCGAAGGGCACCTACATCCGCACGCTCTGCCACGATCTCGGCGAGTATCTCGGCTGCGGCGGGTGCATGGCGGCGCTGCGGCGCACGCGCTCCGGGAGCTTTTCCGTGGAAAATGCCCGGCGCATCGGCGAGCTCACGCGCGCCGACCGCGATACGCTTCTCCCGGCGGACACGCTCTTTTCCGCGGCGGCGTCTCTGACGCTCACCGCCGCGCAGGAAAAGCGCTGCCGCTGCGGAAATCCGTTCCGGACCGACGCGCCGGACGGAGAGACGCGCTTTTATTCCGAAAACGGCGAGTTTCTCGCCATCGGGCGCGTCGCAAACGGCGAGGCCGTTACGGTAAAAAGTTTTTTTGAGGTTTGATCATTCATGGCAGAGAGAAAATGCGTTCTCGCTCTTGGATTTTTTGACGGCGTACACCGCGGCCACGCGGCGCTTTTGAACCGCACGATCGAGCGCGCCGAAGCGCTCGGCGTCGAAGGTGCCGTTATGACCTTCGACACGCACCCTGACACGCTCGTGCAGGGCACGCCCGTGCCGCTCATCAACAGCGCGCCTGACCGCGCGAATCTCATCCGGCGGCTGTTCGGCATCGACCGCGTGGAGTTTTTCCGCTTCACGGAGGAGACGATGCATATGCCTTGGGAGGAGTTTCTGCGCAGCATCCAGGCAGAGCTCGGCGTCGTCGGCTTTGTCGTCGGCTACGATTTCCGCTTCGGCTGGCGCGGTGAGGGAAATACCGGGCGCCTGCACGATTACTGCGCGGCAAACGGCCTTACATGCGATGTGGTCGATAAGGTCGAGCTCGACGGCATCACCGTCAGCTCCACCTACATCCGCTCGCTTCTGCGCGAGGGGAACATGCTTCGCGCCGAGTATTTCATGGGGCATCCGCATTTCCTCACGGACGTCGTCCGCCACGGCCACCGGCTCGGCCATCATCTCGGCGCGCCGACGGTCAACATGCAGTTCGCGCCCGGCGTGCTCGTTCCGCCGCACGGCGTTTATGCCGCGCGCGCCCTTTTGCCGGAGGGCGAGTTTCCCGCCGTTACGAACATCGGCGTTCGCCCCACCGTGAGCAGCGAGCCGGTCGTCACCGTGGAGAGCCATCTGCTCGGGTTTGACGGGAATCTCTATGGCCGCACGCTTGCGCTTGAGTTCTTTGATTTTCTGCGTCCGGAGCGACGTTTTGCCGATCTCGACGAGCTTGGCGCGCAGATCGCCCGCGACGGCGAGCGCGCCCGGCAGATCGTGGAGGCGCGCCGATGAATTTTGCCGATATCCGAAAGAAATTTTCCGGCGGGGATCGCGCCGCGAGTGCCGACCCCAGCCGCGCCTTCGGTTCCGAGGCGGAAATGATGCAGGCGCTGCGAAAGCAGGAATTCACCCCGCCGAAGCCCCGCCCCACGGCGGCGGAGGTCATGGGCAGCATCCGGCAGCGCTTTGCCCGCCCCGCGGAAGAGATGCAGGACCGCATCCCCCGCGACGAGGCCGCCGCGCGTACATACGCTCCCGAGGCCATGGCGCAGCCGGAATGGGAAAACCCGTTCACCGCGCCCGAAAAGCCGAAGAAACCGGCGCGGGATGTGCCGGTATACGAAACGGTCGGCGGCGATATGCCGTTTGAGCGCCGCAGCGCTCCGGCGTATATACCGCAGAGCTACGCGCCGCAGCAGGGCTATGACCCCTACGGCGGCTATGCAGCACCCTATCCCCCGGCCGGGTACGAGCCTTACGCCGCCGCGCCCTATCCGCCGCAGGGCTACGCGGCGCCCGCCTACGGCGCGCCGTACTACGATCCTTACGCTGCTCCGGCGTACGATCCGCGGTATAGCGCCCCCTATCCCCCGAACGCATATTACGCGCCGCAGCCCGTCTATCCGCCCTACCCGCCGCAGGGCTCCGCCCCCGCGCCGGAGGCACCCTATGCCCCACCGCAGCCGGAGAGGCCGCGCGCCCCGCAGCCGGAATATGAGGCCGCTTTTTACGGAAGCGGCATTCCCGCGCCGGAGGGCTATCCCGCGCCGCCGTACGCCGCAGCGCCGCAGCGCCCCGCCGCGCCGGTGAGACCGAAGCGCAAGCCGCTGGAGGGCGCCGATCTTCGGTATGTTCTTTGGTCCGGCTCGATCGTCTCCGGCGTGCTGCTCACGCTCGTAGCGTTCGTATATGCCTGCACGCTCTAAAGAATCCATAATATGAAATGCGCCCCGCTCGGGGCGCATTTCGCATATTTGTTTCAAATATTTCTTTTTTCTGTTAATGACTGGGTGTCGATCCATAGTATATGGGTGAAGGCGAAAGGAGGTGACAGCCCATGACCGACGAGGAAATCATCCGCCTGTTTTTTGAGCGCTCGGAGCAGGCGATCGCAGAGCTTGCCAAAGCGCACGGCAGCGCCGCGGCGCGCGTGGCCCGGAACATTCTCGGCAGCGAAAGGGACGCGGAGGAGTGCCTCAACGACACCTATCTCGCCGTTTGGAACGCCATCCCGCCGCAGAAGCCCGATCCGCTGCGGACGTTCGTGTGCAAGATCGCGCGCAATCTTGCCGCGGCGAAGTACCACGCCAACACCGCGAAAAAGCGAAACAGCCGCTACGACGCCGCGCTCGATGAGCTGGAAGGCTGTCTCGCCGCCGGCGGCAGCGTGGAGGAGGCGTACGATGCGAAGGAACTCTCCGAGGCGATCAATGCATTTCTCTCGTCGCTGAGCTATACCGACCGGTTCCTTTTCGTGCGCCGGTACTGGTACTCCGATTCGATGCAGGATATCGCCGCCGTGATCGGCTCCACCGCCAACAGCGTGGCTGTCCGCCTTTACCGCCTACGGGAAAAACTCCGACACTACCTTATCAGGGAGGGATTGCTTGTATGAAACGGGAAACCATCACTCAGGCGCTGGGCGGTCTGGACGACCGGTTTGTCAGTGAAGCCGCGGTCTATGCTCCCGGGACGATGCAGGAAGGCCCGGAAAGGATCGTACGCATGAAAAAGAAACGTTTTCTCAGCATCGTGCTCGCCGCGGCGCTGATCCTTGCGCTGGGGATCACGGCTTACGCGGCATGGAGCACACACGCCGCCCGGCAGGAAGAGATCAAGGCCGATCTGAAGATCGAAGAAAACAACGTGAGCAGCTATGCCGAATACCCCGTCCCGGAGGCAGCCAACAGCACGGTCTCCTACGTTCCGGAAGAGGAAGGGTCGGAAAGTGAGCTTGTCCTGCTCTCCGCCGTAAACGCCGGAGAATTTCAGCGCGTCTATGTGAATATCTCGCCGGTAAGCGAGAAATGCATCGCCGATTACCCCGGATATCCGGGAGCGCTGAACTTTTCCTGGAGCATCGACGGCACCGATCTCGGCGGCTATGCCTCGCCCCGCACCCCGTCCGGCATCACGCTGCACGGACAGGAAGCGATCCGCGACGCCGTGCTGCAATACGCCTACGACAGAGAGACGCAGACGCTGACGCTTGAGTGCATCGTTGAGAACATGTTCCTTGAAAAGGCCGCAGCGGCGCTCGGCACGGGCAGTTTCCCGCTTCTCGTGCATATGTCCGACAAGGATATCGAGATGCAGACCTTCGGGCCGGTGTCCTTTACGCCGGTGGACGAGCAGACCCGGTATTTTGACTTTGGACACGCCGTCTACACCGACGCGGCGTCGGGCAAGTCGATCGAGATTTCCGGGCTCGAGCTGACGCCGTTCGGCGCGGTGTGGAAGGTGCGCTACGAGGGAGCCGAGGCCATCCATTCGCCGAACGGCGATCCGGCGGACGCGGAAGTCTGGTCCATGCTGGAGGACAAGGTATGCATCGAATCGCAGCTCTTCTTCTCCGACGGCTCGGCCTTCTCCACCGGCGGCGCGCTGAGCGCTCCGTACACAAGCGGCGCGGTGGAGCTCCATTGCGAATGGGGCAGCGCGATCAACATAGACGGTATTCAGAAGATCGTTCTCGGTGAGCTCGTCCTTTGGGAAAATGACCCTTAACGAGATCAAGCCATTGCTGGCAAAGAGCCGGTATCCCCTTTTCCGGGATACCGGCTCTTTGCGTCTGCATCTGTGATTTTATGTTTATGTTACGGTAAAGGACGCATCCTTCAGCACAAGATATTGAAAGCCGTTCTCTTCCTGCATCAAGGCAAGCTCACCCCTCACGCTGATATCCGTCCCCGGCTCGGGAAAATCGTCCGGATAGGCAAGCGCGGCGGCCGGAAGAAATTCCAGCCCCTGCGCGCAGCATCCGGCGGCATCGGCAATGTAGCAGGCATAATAGCTTTTCCCGCTCTTCTCATCCACATAGGCAGAAAACTGCCCTTTGACGCGGATCGTCCGGCCAAGATAGTCGTCCGGCTGCTTCATCATATTATAGATCATCGTATAGAGCATGGTGCCGCTCATGCCTGTCAGATCCAGTTCGCCGGTTTCGGTCTCCGAAAGCGGCTGCGGTGTAGGCTCCGCCGTTGGGAGAGGCGTCGGCTCTCTTGTCGGCAGCGGCGTTTCCGCCGGGAGCGCAGGCGGCGTCTGCTCCGATGCAGACACAGCCGCCGCGCCGCAGGCCGCAAGAGAGAAGAGCGTTATGACGATCAGCAATACGCAGAGTTGTTTTTTCATTTTCTCACACCTCCAACGACCGTGCCGGCCAGCCAGGACAGACCGAAAGCAATGATCTGAACCGCGACAATGGTCGAGCCTACCGGCGTACCGGCAAGGATCGATACCAAAATACCTGTCAGCGAACACACGACCGACAGGATCGCCGCGCAGATCGTCACACTGCGGAAGCTCTTGAATACGCGCATAGCGGACAGCGCGGGAAAAATCACCAGTGCGGAGATCAGCAGCGAGCCGACAAGATTCATCGCCAGCACAATGATGACAGCCGTAACAACAGCGATCAGCAGATTGTAAAGTCCTGCTTTCGTGCCGGTCGCTCTGGCAAAGTTCTCATCAAAGGTCACCGCAAAGATCTTGTTATAAAACAGGATAAACACCGCCGTCACCGATATCGACATCCCTGCGCAAAGCCACACCTCCGTCAGCGACAGAGTGAGGATGGAGGTGGAGCCGAACAGCGTACTGCACACATCGCCTGAAAGGTTGGATGAGGTGGAAAAGATGTTCATCAGCAGATATCCGACAGCCAGCGCCCCCACCGAGATCATGGCGATGGCGGCGTCGCCCTTGATCTTCGTGTTCTGCCCGGTACGGAGAAGCAGCACGGCGCTGAGGATCGTAACGGCCATCACCAGCGGCATTTCGTTGGTGAGCTGCAGCACGGCGGCGATGGCCATTGCGCCGAACGCCACATGGGAAAGCCCGTCGCCGATGAAGGAAAAGCGCTTCAGCACCAGCGTCACGCCCAGCAGCGACGAGCACAGGGCGATCAGCACGCCGACAACAAATGCATACCGGACAAACGGGTATGCCCAATAGCTGGCCAGTTTTTCCATAATAGCGGTCATTGTCTGTCGCCGCCTTTCTCCGCGGCAAACAGCCGTCCCTGCGGGCTTTGGAGATACTCCGTCTTTGTTCCGAAGAAAACGGCGTCGCCGATATGCAGAATGTGGCTGGCGTATTTGACTGCTGCGGCAATGTCGTGGGAGATCATAATCACGGTGATGCCGTCCTCCCGGTTGAGCTTTTCGATAAGCGCATACATCTCCGCCGTGACCTTGGGATCAAGCCCGGAGACCGGCTCGTCCAGAAGCAGCATTTTCCGTGTGGCGCACAGCGCACGGGCAAGCAGCACCCGCTGCTGCTGTCCGCCGGAAAGCTCCCGGTAGCATCGCTTTGCAAGCTGCGCGATCTGCATCTTTTCCATCGCATCCGCCGCAAGCTGCTTTTCTTCTTTGTTGTAAAAGGGACGGCTGCCGCAGCGTCCCTGACACCCGGAGAGAACGATCTCTCTCACGGATGCCGGGAAGTCTTTTTGCACCTGCGTTTGCTGCGGCAGATAACCGATCTCATTTTTTCTCAGCCCGTCGAGCGTCAAAATCCTGCCGCGGACAGGCTGCTGCAAGCCGAGTATCGTTTTCATAAGGGTGCTCTTGCCGGAGCCGTTTTCTCCTGCGATACAGAGGTAATCGCCGGAAAAGACCGCAAAATTGAGGTCTTGCAGAACAGCCTTCCCGTCGTAGCCGACGCAGAGATCTTGACAAATGAGCTGAGCCATCATCCTGCCCCCTTAACCCAGTGCTTCCTTCAGCACGGAAAGGTTCTGCTCCATGACAGAGAGATAGGTGGCGCCGTTTGCCGCATCTTTGGAAGTGGTGGACTGCATGGAATCCATCGTCAGCACCTTTTGATTTTTCGCAGCCGTGTTCCGGACAATGGTTTCGGCAATCTTGTGCTGTACGCCCTCGATGGTCAGCACACAGGGCAGGTTCAGCTCGTCCACCTTCCCGGCAAGGAACGAAACGGTCTCAAAGCTGGCTTCACTCTCGGCGGAGCAGCCCGCAAAAGCAGCGTAGTAGCGCAAGCCGTAATCATCCGCCAGATAGCGGAACGGGAAACGGTCGCCGAACAGGACGGTCTTACAGGCCGCAGCATCCACGGCAGCCTGATAGTCCGCGTCAAGAGCGGACAGCTTTTTGATATAAGCGGAAGCATTCGCAGCATAGGTATCCTTATTGTCGGGGTCGATCTGCTGCAGCACGGCGGAAATCGCGCTGCAAAGCGTTTGGGCGTTTTTCAGAGAGAGCCAGACATGCTCATCGTACTCCGCTTCTTCCTCATGGTCGTGTTCTTTTGCATCGTCATGCTCATCGGTATCTTCGTGGTCGTGGTCGTGTTCCTCTTCCTGCATGCCCTCGACCACTTCTTCGGTTTTAACGCGCTCGCCAAGAGCTTCCAGCAGGTTGACGACCTTCATGTTCTTGTTGGCGGCATTTTTCAGAGCATCGTCCACCCAGTCATCCGACTCGCCGCCAACATAGATGAACAGGTCGCACTCGGAGATTTTGACAATATCATCCGCGGTGGGCTGATAGCTGTGCAGGTCAGCGCCATTATCCAGCAGCATGGTCACTTCGGCGTTATCCGCCTTGTCACCGAGAATTTCTCTGACCCAATCGTATTCGGGGAAAATCGTGGTGACGACGCGCAGTCTCGTTTTATCCGAAGCCGTCTGCTCATTCTGCTTGCCACAGCCTGCCAGCAGGCCAACGGTCATTATCAACGCAAGGCACAGGGGAATTATTCTTTTCATGGATAAATAGACCTCCAGATCATAATAAGAACGTAAAAATGGGCGCAAAAATACAAGGGCAACGGCAGCGCCGCAAAAGCCTATCGAAAACAGATAGACTCCACCCTTGTAAAATTTCTTATATTTTAATCCGAAAGTTTGACCTTGAGCGATACCAGCGTAAAGGCGCGGGCAGCCTCCGTGCAGGAGGAAAGGATCCGGCACAGAATATATCGGATCGCCGCTGCGGCAGCTGCGGCGGAGCCGGCAAGTCCAATGCTCTTAAGCAGGTTTTCGCAGACATGGATCTGATGACAGATGGCGCAGTCTGCGCCGGTACAGTCATGGCCGGCTTCCGCTGCGATATAGGCAACAGAGGACAGCATAACAAATGCCAGCACTATGGCCAGCAAGCCCGTCATAAAACGAAATTTCTTTGTCATGGTCTGCCCTCCTTTGCGATTTTATAATTTTTTATACCCTCTCCTTACCGTTTTGTCAAGGTATTACTTCATCGAGAGCGCGAGCAGACGCGCCGCGGCGCTCTCCTCGGCGCGGCACTCCGCGGCAAAGCGGCGCGCCGTTTCCGGCGCGAGCGGCAGGGCGTTTTCCTTCGCGCTCTCATAGAGCCGCGCCCGCGCGCGAGCCAAAAGCACGATCTGCCGCAGCGCTGATAGGACGCCCGGCGCGGTGCCGGAGCGAGGCTGCGGCGCCCGCTCCCCTTCGCGGAGGAAGAACTCGGCGTGCAGCGCCCGCCGCCGCGTCTCGCCGCGCCGCAGCGCTTCGCCGAAAGCATTCTGACACGCGCGGCTCGTGCGCATAAGATAGCGCAGCCGTGCCGCGGCCTCCGCCTCAAGACGAATGCTTTCTCGCAGCGCGTCCGGTGTTTTTTTCTCCTCTGTCGGCGCAGCGGGCCCATATACGCGCTCCAATACGCGCTTCATGCGCTCGGTATCCATACGACCGCCTCCCCGGTACAGTCTATTCCGCTGCCGCGCTTCGGTTCCCGTCTTGCAATCCGCGCCAAACTATGCCATAATAAGAAATAATATTATGTGTGGGAGGATGTGCTCATGCCGAGATTCTTTCTCTCCGGCGGAAGCTCGATCGCCGGGGGCACGGCGTTTATTCTGGGAGAGGACGCCGCGCACGCCAAGGTGCTGCGCCTTCGCGTCGGCGACACGATGATCGTGTGCGACGGCGGCAAGGACCACCACTGCACCGTTACGAAGATCACCCCCAACGAGGTCGAGGCCGAGATCTTTGAGGTCGTCCCCTGCCAGGGCGAGCCGAGCGTGCACACCGTCATCCTCGCGGGCCTTCCCAAGGGCAGCGACAAGACCGACTACATTCTTCAGAAATGCACCGAGGCGGGCGCATCGGAGATCTATTTCTTTGCCTCCAGCCGGTGCGTGGCGCGCATCCAGGGCGACGCGGACAAAAAGATTGCCCGCTGGCAGCGCATCGCCGAGGAGGCCGCCAAGCAGTCCGGCCGCGGCGTGATCCCCACCGTCGGATTCCTGCCCGATCTCGCGGAGGCCTTCAACAAGGCGAATGCCACCGCGCTGCCCCTCTTTATGTACGAAACCGGCGAGCGCGAAACGCTGCGCGAGGCCGTGGAGAGCGTCGGAAATATCGCCTCCGCCGCCATTCTCACCGGTCCGGAGGGCGGCTTTGAGCCGTTCGAGGCGGAGCTTGCCCGCATTATGAAGCTGCACATCTGCTCAATGGGCCCGCGCATCTTCCGCTGCGAGACCGCGCCGGTCGCCGCGCTCTCGGCGCTTATGTACGCCACCGGCAATATGTAAAAAACTCCTTTCATTTTTCTGTATATTTCATCGAATCGTCCGCGAAAAAGCATTGCTTTTTCGCGGGCGTTCTGTTACAATACGTTCCATCAAGAACATTTGTTGTTAACTCAAGGACATTTGACCAGTCAGAGAAAGAAGGCGATGCCGTGAAAGTTGCGGTTTTGGGATACGGTACGGTCGGCGCGGGCGTTTATTCGATGCTGTCGGATGCCCCCGGCATGGAGGCAGGGCCGGTGCTCGTGCGCCCCGGAAAGCCGGTCGAGAGCTTCATGGTGAGCGACGCCGCGCTCATTTTCGGCGATCCGACAGTCGACGCCGTAGTGGAAACGCTCGGCGGGCTCGACCCGGCATATTCCTATGGTATGCGCGCGCTTGAGGCCGGGAAGCACTTCATCACCGCAAACAAGGCGATGGTCGCGGCGCACGGTCTGGAGCTTGCGGCGCTCGCGCGGGAAAAGGGCGCGGCGTTTCTCTTCAGCGCGGCGTGCGGCGGCGGCGTGCCGTTTCTCCACAATCTCGCGCTCTCGGCGGAGACCGACCGCATTGAGGCCGTTTCCGGCATTTTGAACGGCACAACGAACTACATGCTCGACGCCATGCAGCGCCGCGGTCTTTCCTACGGCAACGCGCTCCGGGAAGCGCAGTCTCTCGGCTATGCCGAGTCCGACCCGACGGCGGACGTCTCCGGGCTGGACGCGCTGCGGAAAATGCAGCTCGCATGCGCGGTCGCCTTCGGGGTGCTGCCGCAAAGCGGCATGCTCTGCGAGGGCATGGAGCACTTCACCGCCGCGGACGTGGAGGATATCCAAAGCCGCGGTCTCGTCTGCCGTCTTTTGGCGCGCGGCAGCCGCGCCGGGGAGAGCGTTTCGGCGTATGTGGAGCCGGTGCTCTTCCCCCGTGCCGCGCCGGAGAGCTCGGTTTTCACGAATAACAACATGGCGCGCTATACCGGCAAGCGCTGCGGCTCCATTGTGCTGATGGGGCAGGGCGCAGGCCGCTTCCCCACCGCTTCGGCGGTGCTGCGCGATCTTGCTGCGGCGCAGCAGGGCGCGCGCTCCATGTTCCCGGAAAACTGCCGCGCCGCGGAAGCCGATAACCGCGAAGCGGTGCATTCCTACTACATTCGCACCGGCGGCTTTGCCGCGGTTCGGCTTCCGCTCCGGTCGGTGCTCGCGCAGGGCGAAGTTGTCCGCGCCGTGACCGAACCGATGAGCGCGGAGAAAATGCACGCGCTCGCGCAGAACATCCGCAAGGACGGAAACGATCTGTTCTTCGCGGCGCTGGAGGAAGAACTATGCTGAAAGTATGCAAATTCGGCGGCTCGTCCGTCGCAGGGGCGGAGCAGTTCCGCAAGGTGCGCGACATTGTCCTTTCGGACGATTCGCGCCGCGTCGTCGTCATCTCGGCCGCCGGAAAGCGCACGAGCGACGATCACAAACTCACCGACCTTCTCTATCTCTGCCACGCGCATCTGACCTACGGCGTCTCGTGCGCCGACATTCTCGCCGCGATCCGTTCCCGGTTCGTTTCCATCCGCGACGAGCTGGGTCTTTCCTACCGCGTGGAGGACGAGTTCGACGCTTACGCCGCGACGCTCTCGCGTGACACGAGCGTGGATGAGCTCGTCTCCCGCGGCGAATACTTCACCGCGCGGCTCATGGCCGAAACGCTCGGCTACGCCTTCGTGGACGCCGCCGACTGCGTGTTCTTCGGCTTTGACGGCCAGTTTGACCGCGCCCGCACCGACGCCGCCATCGCCGACGCGCTCGAAAAGAACGGGAAGATCGTCCTCCCCGGCTTCTACGGCCGCGTGCCGACCGGGAAGATCAAGGTGATGACGCGCGGCGGCAGCGACATCACCGGCGCGCTCGCCGCAGCCGCGGTGAACGCGGACGTATACGAAAACTGGACGGACGTTTCCGGCATATTGATGGCCGATCCGCGCATTGTGGAGAATCCCCGACCCATTCCCCGCATCACCTACGCGGAGCTGCGGGAAATGGCGTTCATGGGCGCTTCGGTGCTGCACGAGGAATCCATTCTGCCGGTCAAGGAAAAAGGCATTTCCCTGAACATCCGCAACACGAACCGGCCGGACGAGCCCGGCACGTTCATCGTGGAGCACATCGAAAGCGAAAGCGAGCTTGAGCGCCCGATCACCGGCATTGCCGGGCGGCGCAACTTCACGATCCTCACGGTGCTCAAGCGCAACATGAACGCCTCCACGACGCTCTGCAACGCGCTGGAGATCCTCGACCGCTACCACGCAAGCGTGGAGCACATCACGCTCGGACTGGACAGCTTCGCGCTCGTCGTTTCGTCCGCTGCGCTGGAAAATACGCTCTATGATGTCATCGCCGACATTCAGAAGACCTGCCGCCCGGACGATGTGCGCGTGCAGGACGGCATCGCGCTCGTCGCCGCCGTGGGCCGCAAAATGCCCGCCCGGCCCGGCACCTCCGGCAAGCTCTTCCAGGCGCTCGGCGAGCACGGGCTGAACATCCGCACCATCGCCCAGGGCGCGGACGAGCTTTCGATCATCGTGGGTGTGGAAAACTGTGATTTTGAAAAGGCGATCCGCGTATTGTATGACGGGTTCACCGGCTGACGGAAAGGAGATCCTCTTATGAAAAACTGCAATATCGCCATTCTCGGCGCGACCGGCGCGGTCGGCCGCGAAATGCTCAACGTACTGGAAGAATACGATATCCCCGTTTCGCGTCTCAAGCTCCTCTCGAGCGCGCGCAGCGCCGGGAGCAAAATTCCCTTCCGCGGGGAGGAACTCACCGTGGAGGAGGCGACGGACGCCTCGTTCGAGGGCATGGATTTTGTTCTCGGCGCGGTGAAGAGCGGCATGTCCCGCGCGTTTGCCCCGGCCATCGTGAAAAGCGGCGCGGTATACATCGACAACAGCTCCGCCTTCCGCATGGATCCGGCTATCCCGCTCGTCGTGCCGGAGATCAACGGCGAGGACGCGAAGAGCAATTCCGGCATCATTGCCAATCCCAACTGCTCCACGATCATCACCGCGATGGCCGTCGGCGCGCTCAACCGCCTCTCGCCGATCGAGAGCATGGTCGCGTGCACCTATCAGGCCGTATCCGGTGCCGGGCAGGGTGGGCTCGAGGAGCTGGAACACCAGATGGACGCGCTCGCCCGCGGCGAAAAGTGCGAGGCAAAGGTATTCCCCACGCAGATCGCGCTCAACGTCATCCCGTTCATCGGCAGCATGCTCGATAATCTCTATACCGACGAAGAAATGAAAATGCAGAACGAGGGGCGCAAGATCCTGCATCTCCCCGGGCTGCGTGTTACCTGCACCTGCGTGCGCGTTCCCGTTATGCGCTCGCACTCCATCGCCGTCACGGTGCGGACAAAGGAGAAGATCACCGTTGCCGAGGCCAACGAAGCCATCCGTGCCTTCCCCGGCTGCCGTCTGATCGAGGACTACGAGGGCCGGTGCTACCCCACCCCGCTCGATACAAGCGGGCAGGACCTCGTCTGGGTCGGCCGCGTACGCGAGGATCTCACGCAGGAAAACGCTCTCACGCTCTGGTGCTGCGGCGATCAGATCCGCAAGGGCGCGGCGAGCAACGCCGTACAGATCTTGAAATACCTTCTGTAAGCGTTTTATTCATATGCAAATATCCGGCAGTCTTCCCTTGGGAAGGCTGCCGGATATTTTTTCGCTCGTTGCATACAAATATGCACAAAGCGTTTGGATAATATTCCGTATTCGCCGTATATTATTTATAATAACGCAAATATTCCGAATTTTTTCTCATTCTCGTGTTGACTCGCGTGGATAAGTATGCTAATATTCGCACCATCTTAAATAAAAATTCATTTCGCAACGGAGGCACACAACAATGAAAAAGAAACCATTTGTCAAAGTCCTTTCTCTCGCTCTCGCCGCTATTACGCTTTTCGCGCTCTGCGCCTGCGGCACAGCAGCGTCGTCTCCCGCCGCAGGGCCGGTATCGGACGCAGCCCCAACCGAAGCGAGCGCCGCATCCAACGGCGTTCTTGACGAGATCAAGGCCTCCGGCGAGCTGCATATCACCCTGTCCCCCGATTTTGCCCCAATGGAGTTTATCGATTCCTCCAAGGACGGGCAGGAGCAGTATGTAGGGCTGGACGTTTTCCTTGCCAAGTACATCGCCGACTATATTGGCGTAAAGCTTGTCATTGAGCCGATGAGCTTTGATGCCTGCCAGACCGCCGTTTACACCGGCTCCGTGCCGATGTCCATTTCCGGCTACTCCTGGACGGAGGAGCGCGGCGAGAACTACGAGATCTCCGATTACTACTACGCCGGCGATAACGAGACCGAGCAGGTCATCCTCATCAAAAAGACCGACGCCGACAAGTACACCTCCGCCGAGGACTTCTCCGGCGTGGATGTCGGCGCGCAGAACGCCTCGCTCCAGATGAATCTTCTCACCTCCCAGCTGCCCGACGCGAACCCCATCACCATCGGCGATCTCGGCGTGGGCGTGCTGGAGCTGCAGAACGGCAGCATCGAGGCGCTGGCCGTTGCGAAGGGCAACGCTGAAATGATCATTGATTCCAACCCCGATCTTATGATCTGCCCCTGGGAATTTGAAGTTGCCGCCGAGTATGAGGCGAACGTCATTCTTATCACCAAGGGCGAGACCGCGCTGCTGAACACCGTCAACGAAGCTCTCGCCAAGGCCTATGCCGATGGACTGTACGGCACATGGTACGAAGACGCCGTCGCGCTTGCCAAGACGGAGAACGCCGCCGAAGTAAGCGTCGAAGACTGATTGCAAATAAAAAGTAACCCCCCAGTAAAACTGGGGGTTCTTCCTATGCGGGCAAAGCCCTCTGTTCCTCGCG